>C688J18823_10002024_pt1 | contig 12679 bp, 10 predicted proteins | sample HopSoiMetagenom1_FD_18823 | JGI IMG/M metagenome (IMG submission 18823)
GTGCCCGCCGCCAAGCACCTCGATGCCGTCGAGCCTGCCCTCGCGACAGCGCTGGGCTGCCGCGCCGTACGCCTTCACCACGCGTGCGATGTCATGCTCGTCCATCTCCTTCGGAAAGCTGCGGTGCAGCGTCTCGCGGATGGGGGAGGGGCCGATCGTCGGCAACCAGTTAGAGGCATAGGGCTCACCGCGGCGGCCCAGATGCGTAATCTGGCACATGAGCGCCGCCCCATGGGCGTGGATGCGCTCCGAGAACTGCTGGAAGTGTGGAATAATCTCGTCGGCGCCGACGTTGAGCTGCCTGAAAATGTTCGGCGAGTCGGGCGCGACGTTCGAGGAGCCCCCGAACATCGTGAGCGCGATCCCGCCCTTGGCCTTCTCCTCGTGATAGAGCTGGTAGCGCTCCTGCGGAAAACCGTCGACCTCCAGCCCGGCCGCATGGCTCGTGCTCATAATCCGATTTTTCAGTACCAGATTCTTGATCTGAAAGGGCTGCAGCAGAGGGTCCTGGCGCAGCGGGAGTTCAGCCTGAGGAAACGCAGTCATCGGACGAGTGATTGCGTCAACTAAAGAGCTCGGCCCTGTACTGACGCACAAGGTCCTCCAAGCTCGTCGCCAGGAAGTCGGGTGTGGCCAACTCCGGCGGCGCTTGCGTGCCGCCATAGCCGAGCTGGCCATGTCGCCGGTAGATCCACGCCGTCGCAAGCCCGGCGCGGCGGGCGGCGCCGACGTCGTGATATTGGCTCTGGGCCACGTGGAGGATGCGCTTTCGGTTCACCCCCTGTCGCTCGAGATGCGTAATGAAGTACTCAAACGCGCGCGGGTCGGGTTTCGCCGCCCCCATGTCCTCTTCAGTGATTATTTCCGAGAAGGGGGAGCCGAGCGTTGCGGCCATTGTGCGAGCAGAGACGCGATCCCCGTTCGTTACTACGACGAGGAAGCGAAAGAATTTTTTTAGTTCAGCCAAGGCGATGACCGAATCGGCGAAGGCTGGCCACCTACGCGCCGAACGGATGAAGATCACCTCGTCCTCCGGCCCAACCGGTACGCCGTAGGAGCGGGCCATCTCCACCCAAATCTTTGGCAGTCTACCGCTGAACAGAAGCGCCGGTTCGCTCGCGCGCACCGTGCTCTGCGCGCGAGCATAGCACTCGAGAATCTCCGTGTCGGTCGCGGTCGGCGCGAAGCGCAGGATCCGCGGACGGGCAAATTGCAGCACGCCCGTCTCGAAATCGATCAGCGTTCCGATCATGTCGAAGGTCAGGACGTCAAAATCGGCCAGCCTCAACTGATGCTCCTTTGCTCCAGTCTGTAGATAGCACGACCCCGTTGCGCCGCGGAATGCCGTTCTCAACGGCGTTCCTCGCTGACGGGTGGAGTGACTTTTCTGTAGGCAGCTGGATCAGCTTGCCGGCAACGGTGAACCGAGGCGTCTCATCTACACCCACACTCCGACCCTGCTTAGAATCGCTGGTGGCGAATAAACAAGGCTGGGCGCGCGGCCGCCCCGAGGAGAGATTCTTTGTGGTGGAGGTCTCGGGCGCGTTAGCGCGCCCTCGCGTAGTCTGTCTTTTAACTCCACAGCAAATTTTCAGCCGTCGACTCGGCCGAAACCGCGCCATACGGTGCACCCTCGCTCGCGCTTTCGCCAGAAAGACTACTCGCATGGATCTGCCTCTTACCACGCCACGCGAACCCGCTCAGCAGACCTTCCTCTACTCCGAGCCGGTTTCCGATCTGGATCATCTCAAAGCCGACATCGCCTTCCTAGGCGTTCCTTTCGGGGATGCCTACACTTTCCAGGAGATCGTCAACGACCAAACCAACATGCCGGCGGCGATGCGGCAGGCGAGCAATCGGATCGTGCGTTCGCTCGAGCGCTACGACTTCGACCTCGACGGCCCGCTCTATGACGGCAAGCCGATTCGTTCGGTAGATTGCGGCGACGTATGCGCTGACCCAGCCGACCTCAAGGCCCATTACCGCCGCGCTGAAGCGGCGGTTCGCAAGATTCTTGCCGCAGGTGCGCTTCCGATCGTCATCGGCGGCGACCACGGAATCCCGATTCCTGTGCTGCGCGCTCTGGACCGTGAGGGCCCAATCACGCTCGTGCAGGTCGATCAGCACATTGACTGGCGCGACCACGTGAACGGAGTGCGTGAGGGATATTCGAGTCCGATTCGCCGAGCCTCCGAAATGGCGCATGTTGATGAAATTTTTCAGATCGGTCTCCGCGCGACTGGAAGTGCACGGGTAGAGGAGGTCGAGGCGGCCAGAGCCTATGGCGCACATCTCATCACCGCTTACGAGTTGCACGAACTCGGAATGGAAGCGATCCTCGCGCGTATCCCCGATGGCGGGCGCTATTATCTCACGGTGGATCTCGATGGCATGGACCCGTCCATTGCGCCGGCAGTCGCCGGCCCGTGCCCGGGCGGGGTGACTTTCGTGCAGGCGCGGAGGCTCATCCATGGGCTCGTCAAGAAGGGGCGCGTGCTCGGCATGGACGTGGTCGAAATCACTCCGCGCGTCGATGTGAACCGGATTACTTGCATCACCGCCGGACGGCTGATCGTGAATCTTATCGGGGCAGCTGTGAGAGCCGGCTATTTCGACAAGCCCTGAGCGGCCTCAGCGGAGCGTTTCCTCCGTGGGGGGCCGTCGACCGTCGGAACGGCCGAGAGAAGCGTCACCGTGTAGGCGTCTTTCGGCGCGCCCATGACACCCTCGGCGGGGCCGACCTCGACAATGCGGCCTTGGTACATCACCGCAATCCTGTCGGCGAGATGAGCAACGACCGAGATGTCGTGCGAGATGAAGATATAGGCAACCCCGAGGCGATCCCTGAGGTCTGCAAGAAGGTTCACGATCGCAGCTTGCACCGATACGTCGAGCGCAGACACAGGCTCGTCGCAGACGATGAAGCGCGGCTCGGTCGCAAGCGCGCGGGCAATGCCGACTCGCTGCTTTTCCCCGCCGCTCATCTGATGAGGGTAGCGGTCCGCGTAGTGCGCCGGCAGGCGGACGAGGTCGAGAAGGGCGCGGACCTGCGCCTGGATTTCGCCGGAGGGTGCAAGGCGGAAGCGCTCGATCGGGCGCCCGATCAGCTCGCGCACGGTCTTGCGCGGGTTGAGCGAAGAATCCGGATTTTGGAACACAATCTGAGCCACTCTGCGCATCGGAACGAGCGCGCTCTGCGGCTTGCCGGACACGGCTTCTCCAGCAATGCGGATGGCGCCACGATCGGGCTCGATCAGGCGCAGGATCGCGCGCCCAAGCGTCGTTTTTCCCGAGCCAGACTCGCCAACAAGGCCTAGCACTTCGCCCGCCTCAACCTCGATCGAGACCTCATCCACCGCCTTGAGGCGCGCCGGACGCATAACGGGGCGCCATCCTTCGAAAGAGAGCGCGGCGAACCCCCGGGTGAGCGCGAAGGTCTTCGAGAGCCCGTCCACGAGCACGATCGGCTCGCCCGGGGAGAGTGCGGCGCGCAGCGGCGGGGGTGCTTCATCCTGCACCGGCCACGCTATCGAGGCGAGCTCGTCGGCCCGGCAGCAGCGCACAGCGCGGTCGCCGACCTCTCGGAGTTCTTGCGGCAAGGCGCTCGCTGCGACCGCGAACGGGCAGCGAGGCCTGAAGCGACAGTCGGCCGGTGGCGCGCGTAGATCCGGCAGGCGTCCGGGGATCGAAGCCAGGCGCGTCTTCTTGCGGTCGCCGAGCCGCGGGATCGCCGCGAGGAGACCCTTGGTATAGGGATGCACCGGCGCCTGAAGGATCCGCTCGGTTGCGCCTGCCTCCACGACCTGGCCGGCATAAAGAACCGCAACCTCGTCCGCGACGCGCCGCACCACCCCGAGATTGTGACTAATGAACAGCATGGTGAGGCCGCGTCGCGCCTGCAGGTCTGTCAGTAAATCGAGGATCTGCGCCTCGATGGTNACGTCGAGCGCGGTCGTGGGCTCGTCGAGGATCAACAGTTCCGGTTCAGCCGCTAGCGCACCGGCGATCAGCGCCCTCTGCCGCATGCCGCCGGAGAGCTCGTGCGGGTAGGCCTTCGCGACCGCCGCCGGATTCGCGATCCCGACCTCGTGGAGGAGTTCGATCGCACGCGCAAAGGCGCGCTCCGCCGAGAAGCCCCGGTGGAAGACGAGCCCCTCGCCGACTTGCTCCCCGATGCGAAGCGAGGGGTTGAGCACGGAGAACGGATCCTGGAAGACGAGTCCGATTCGGGAGCCGCGCAGCTGCCGTCGACCTCTGGGATCGAGCTGCATGACGTCAATGCCGTCGAAAACCACTCGACCGGACGGCACCTGCGCTTCAGGGGGCAGGAGCCCGAGTGCGGCAAGCGCGATGGTGCTCTTACCGGAGCCGGACTCCCCCACTACGGCGAGGGTCGATCCCTTGCGGACATGAAGCGAAACCGACGACAGTGCTTCGACGGCACCGCCGGGCGTTCGATAACGGACGGTGAGGTCGTCAAGGGCGAGCATCGCTCAGCCCTTTCCGACACGCGATTTGAGGCGAGGATCGAGACGCTCGCGCGCTCCATCGCCGACGAGGTTAATGCCGATCACGAGGAGGCACATGGCAAATCCGGGCGCGAGCGCGATCCAGGGGGCGCGGTCGATGAAGGAGCGCGCCTCCGAGATCATGAGGCCCCAATCCGAGCTCGGCGGCTGGGCGCCAAGCCCGAGAAAGCTTAGGGCCGAGCCGAGGAGGATCGCATAGGTGACTCTCAGGCTCGCTTCGACGATCAGCGGCGGCCAGGCGTTCGGCAGGATCTCGCGGAATAGGATATAGGACGCGCTCTCGGCCCGTGCCCGCGCTGCCTGGATGAAATCCTCGTTCGCGAGCGCAAGCGTGACGCTGCGGGTGACCCGCGCGATCGGCGGGATGTAGACGAAGCCGACGGCGACCGCGGTTTTCCACAATGAAGGCGGCGTGACCGCGAGGACCAGAAGACCGAGCATGATGGGCGGGATTGCCATCAGCACGTCGGCGCTACGCATCAGGACCTCGTCGATCCTGCCCCGGAAATAGCCCGCCGCAAGCCCGATCGGCACGCCAAAGGCGAGGCTGACGAACGTGGCGCTCACGCCCATGGCAAGCGAGAGGCGCGTGCCCATGAGGAGCCGGCTCAGCACGTCGCGCCCGTATTCGTCGGTACCAAGCCAATAAGTCGCGCTTGGGGGCAAGAAGCGCGTTCGCATCGAGATCGTGTCCCAGGGGTGGGGCGCGATCCAGGGCGCGAGAAGGCCGAGGAGGACGATTGTGACGACGATGACGAGCCCGGCCTTGAGCTGCAGCGGGACCGGCCGCCGCGGAACGGCCGCCGGCGTCGGGTCGTCGACCGCGAGCGGGCTCGCCGCGAGTCCGTCAGGCGACGCCGCGGCCATAGCGGATCTTCGGGTTAAGCCAGACATAAAGGAGATCCGCCGCGAAGTTAGCGATAGCGTAGATCGCCGCGACGACGAGAATCGCTGCCTGCAGCGTTGGCAGGTCGCGGTTCTGGATCGAGAACACCAGAAGACGGCCTAGGCCCGGATAGGCGAAGACCGTTTCGACGACGACGATCCCGCCCATGAGCCGCCCGAAGTCGAGGGCGAGCACGGTGATCGTCGGCAGGAGTGCGTTTCGCAGTGCGTGGCGGATCACCACCACGCGTTCGGGCAGGCCCTTCGCGCGCGCCGCCGTCACATAAGGGCTCTGCATCACCTCGATCATGCTCGATCGCGTGAGCCGCGACACATGGGCGAGATGGCCGAACACGAGGGTCATCACCGGCGCGATGATGTGCTGAGCCCAGACCCAGAACCCCGCCGAGAGCGGCTCATAGCCGGCCGACGGAAGCCAGCCGAGCCAGGCGGCGAATACGAGAATGACGACGATTGCCCAGAAGAACTCCGGCACGGCGATGCCGAGATAGGTCGCGACCGAGACCGTGTGGTCGAGTGGCCGTCCGTGCTGCAGCGCGGCAATCACGCCGAGCGTGACGCCGATCACGGCAATCAGGATGAAGGACGTGACGGTGAGCGTGAGCGAGCGAACGATCGCTTCCCATAGGAGCGGCGCGATCGGCCGGTTCATCAGCATCGACTCGCCGAGGTCGCCGCGCAGAATCCCTGACGCCCAGCGTCCGTATTGCTCCCAGATCGGGTCATTGAGGCCCAACCTGAGCTCGAGTGCCCGCACCTGCTCGGGCGGCGCGAAAGGCCCAAGGATGAGATAGGCGACGTTGGCGGGCAGAAGCGAGGTGATGCCGAACACCAGGATCGACACCGCCACAAGCACCAGGACGATGAAGGCGAGCCGGCGGGCGAGATAGCCGGCCACGCGCGAGTTGCCCCTTATCCAGGCCTAATCAGCGCTTAAGCGTGACTTCCTTCAGCTCGAGCCACTGCATCGGTGTCGAGTGGAATCCCTCGACCTCCTTGCGGACGCCGTTCACATGCGCAGCCGCATAGGCGATGAGGCTCGGCACCGTCTCGTCGACGATCTTTTGGAACTCGTCGAAAAGCGCCTTTCGCTTGTCTTCGTCGTTGGTCTTGCGGGCCGTATCGAGGATCTCGTCGACGCGTTTGTCGGTGTAGAGCCAGAGCTGCCGGTTCCAGCTGCCGCTCGAGTGGTAGAAGGGATAGACCGCGGTATCGATCGTCGGCCGGGCGAAATAGCCGTCGACATACATCTGCGCCTTGCCGGCGACCTGCGCCGCATAAGAAGCGAAGGGGACGCGCTCGACATTGATGCGGATACCGGCCGCGCGCGCCATGTCGCGCACGGCGACGCCGAGGCGGACGCGCTGCTCGCGCTCTTGCGGCACCTGCAGCGTCACTTCGAAGCCGTTCGGATGACCGGCGTCGGCCATGAGCTTCTTCGCGAGGGCGATGTCGGGCTTCTTGAAGCCGAGTTTCTTGTTGAAATAAGGATGGCTCGGCGGGATTGGGCTGTGGGTCGGCTCACCTTGGCCGAACAGCGCGAGCTCGACGAGGGCGTCCTTGTCGATCGTCGCCGCGAGCGCCTGTCGCACGCGCACATCATTGAAGGGTGCGCGCTCGTTATTGAGGATCACGCCGTCCCAGGTCGCGGTTGCGACGCCATCGGCGCGCACGTTCGGGTGGTTCTTGAACTTGTCGACCGCTTCGTAGGGAAGGTTCCAGAGGATGTCGATCGCCCCGGATTCGAGCGCCGCGAGCCGCGCCGCCGCTTCGGGGATGATGCGCATCGTCACGGCGTCGAGCTTCGGCAGCCCTTGCTCGAAATAGCCTGGATTTTTCGCGAGTTCGAGGCGGTCTCCCGGCGACCAGGATTTGAACACGAACGGCCCCGTGCCGACCGGCTCCTTGGAGATCGCGTCGATCCGGTCCTTCGCCAGGATGCGCAACTGACGCTCGCCGAAGATGTCCGGGAACCCGGCATAGGGGATATTGAGGGTGAAGCGCACGGTCTTCGGATCTGGCGCCTCGATCTTCTCGATCATCGACAGGTTGGCCCGCGCCCGCGAACCCGTTGCCGGGTCGAGGATGCGGTTCATGGTCGCGAGCACGTCATCGGCGTCGAAGGTCTTGCCGTGGTGGAATTTCACACCTTCGCGAAGGTTGAAGGTCCAGGTCTTGAGGTCTTCGGATGCCGTCCAGCTCACCGCGAGGTCGGGCTTGACGGTAAGGTCGCGGTCGATACGAGTGAGGCCGTTGAAGACAAGATGGACGTAGATGTACTCATCACCGATGGTGGTCTTCGCGGGGTCGAGCTGGTTGAGCGTGGTGCCGACCGCCACGCGGATGGTGCCCTGCGCGAGCGAGGGCGTCGCAAGCCCGGCGGCCATTGCCAGCGCGAGAATGAAGCGTCGCATGCTGCTCCCCCTGTTGAACTCCGGCGGGTCTCAGAGCGCCTGAGCCGAGTTCGGATCGACCGCGCGCGCCACATAGGGCTGCGCCATCGGCGCGTACTCTTGCCAGAGCCGTGCCAAGGCGGCGATTGGAGCCCCATCTTGATCGACGCGCAAGTCCACGAATGGGAAAGTCTCGCGATCGACGAGGAGGAGCGCCGCCGAGACGAGCGGCTTGAACTCACCACCGGCCTCGTCTCCGGCCTCAAGCGACGCAATGAGCCGCGATGCCAAGGGTGCCGAGGTATCTGCCTCGAAGGCGCGCACCATTGCTGCCGGCACCTCGCGCGAGCGAACGATGTTGCCGAGCGCTACGCAGTTGAGGCCATGCGCCTCGCTCTTCTCCGGCTTGACCCGTTCGCCACTGAACGAGGCCGTGCGGCCTTCCCCGTCGATGATCGCCAGTTGGCGCCAATCGCGGTGAGGCGTTGCGGCGACAATTGCGTCCATCGCCTGCTGGGCTGTGAAGCCGTTCTCTACGAGATCAAGTGCGAGTGGTCCCAGGCGCGGGTCGGTTCGATGCTGCGTCAGTGCTGCTCCGACGCCGGCGCGGGCGAACGGGCAGCGGGAACCGACCGCAATCGAGGAAGTCGTGACCACGGCGCCGAGCATACCGGTTCGCGTGCAACGTCCGAGCAGCGAGAAGGTCATCGACCGTCCCCCGGCAGAACGGCAGTGACATCCACCTCCATCAGGAGCTCCGGGCTCGCCAGGCCTTTCACGATGACGGCGTTGAAGGCGGGCCTGACGCCGGAGAGGCGGCGCAGGACGATCGCGTTCGTCGGGTCCAGGAAGGCACGGTCCGTCACGTAGATCGTCGCCTTCACCACGTCGCTCAACTTCGCGCCCGCCTCGGCGAGAAGCACCTCGACGTTGTCCATCGCCCGCTCGGTCTGCCCGGCCACGTCTCCGGCGCCGTGCATGACCTCGTCCAAGCCGACGCCGGTCTGGCCTCGCAGGATCACGCGCCGGCCGGCCTTCACGGTCATGCAGAACTCGCATTCGAGTTTCTGGCCGTGATGGCCATATCGGGCCGCGTTTGAATGATAGGGCCGGAGACGCTCGTGGGCTCGTCCCCCGCTTTTCCGGAGCGCCTGGACGTCGAGCTCGAACAGCACCTCGGGCCGCGCGAAGGCGCTCGTAATGATCCCGGTCGAGACCGGCCTCACGTCCCGGAAATGCTTGCCGATCATCGGATACACGGCCGCCCGGTAGGCGCGGTCGCTGATATAGACAGTGAGCTTGCAGACATCGTCGAGCGACGAGCCTGCCTCGTCGAGCAGCGTCGTAAGATTTTGGAGAGCGAGGTCGGCCTGGGCGCCCGCGTCCGAGACCGTGCGTGCTAGCCCGACGGTGCCCGAGTGGTCGAGCCGGCCGCCGGTCTGGCCCCGGACGAAGAACTCGTCGTCGGTCGCGACCACCATCGAGCCTTGCCAGGCGAAGCCCTGTCCGTGCCAGCTCTCGAAGGCGTAGGGGCGAACCCGTCGAGCGGGCGCACTCGGGATTGCCGCCTCAGCGTCGATCTGAACGATCAGCTCTGGGCGCGGCAGGCCGGCGACCACGAGCCCGGTGCTGACCGGATGCACCTCCTTCAGCCGCTCGGCGATCGCGGCGTATACGGCCGTGCGGTAGCCGCGATCGACGACGCAGGTGGTGAGCTTTGTGATGCTGCGGAGCGAACCGCCGGCTGCCTCGAGCGCCGTCTCCAACCGATTGAGCGCCGCATGGGTCTGTGCTGCCGGGTCGCCAAGGCCGCTGACGCTTCCGTCCAGCCGTACGGCGTTGCCGGCGCTCAAGAAAACGCGCTCGCCGGCGCGCACCGCGCCGGAGGAGTTCTCTTTGAGTGGCGCGACACGGATGACGCTCATCGCAACGTCCTCATCCACCAAGATAGTCGGCTGCGGCGAGCGCATGCACGCGGACCACGTGGAGGTATTCCTCGATGTCGACCCATTCGTCCGCCTTAGCCATGTTGTTAGGGGTGCAACCATAGATGTAGGCCGGCACGCCGCGCTGACGCCAGTGCTTGGCGTCCGTTGCACCGAGGCTGACTGCCGCCACGGGCTCTTCGCGACCGAGCTCCCTTACCGTCCGCTTGAGGATGCCGACCATCGCGTGCTCCGGATCGCAGACGCTCGGCTCGCTCGAATGCGTCCAGACCGGCGTCATGCGCGCCTCCGGATAACCAGCGAGCATGCGCTCGACCTGCACCATCATGGCCGCATGGGTAAGGCCCACGGGCAAGCGGATGTCGACTTCGATCCGACAATGGCCGGGCAGCATGTTGATCTTCAGGCCGCCCTGGATGACGCCCGGAGACACCGTGACCCGGTTGAGGATGCCCGAGGCACCCGCGCCGAGACCGGCGTCGATCGCGGGGCTGCTCAACTCGATGGCCCGCCGCACCGCCTCGTCCTGCTCGAAGCTCATATTCTCCAGCGCGTAGAGATCGCGAATCAGGTCGGTTGCGATCCGGATCGCGTTCGGGCTCTGATGCGTGTAGGCCGCGTGCGCGCCGGGCGTGTCGATCTCGAAGACCAGTCGCAGCGTGCCCTTCTCGCCAAAGCGGATCATCGTCGGCACGCTTGGCTCGCCGTTAAGCACGCATTCCCCGCGGAACTCGTCCGGGTAGGTCTCGATCAGCCACTTCGTGCCCCAGGTGCCGCCCGTCTCCTCGTCTGACACGCAGGTGAGTGCGAGCCGGCCCGCTATGCAATCGCGCAGACGGTGAAGATAAATGTAGGTCCAGACCGAGGCGGCAGTGCCGCATTTCATATCGACGACGCCGCGGCCGTGGATCTGACCATTCTCCACCGCGCCGCTCCATGGCTCGCGCGTCCAGGGCTCAGCCGGTCCAACTGGGAAGACGTCGATATGGCCGTTCAGTACCAGATGGCGACCGGGTCGCCCGCCTTCGAAGATGCCCACCACGTTAGGGAGATGGTCCTTCGCCGACCGGATCTCGACCGGCGCGCCCTCGCGCCGCAGGCGATCGGCGAGAAAACGCGCGGCATCGCGCGTGTCTCCAGGCGGGTTCGGACTCGGGATCGCTACGAACTCAGAAAGAAAGCTGACGAGCTCCTCGCGATCCTGGTCGATCCAGGCAAGAATCTGCTCTTTCGGCTTCATTTCATGCTCTCGCCGGCGCGGCTTCCACGGGAAAGTGTCCCCTCAGCCGTGCCTCGTCCCAAACCCGTCGCGTCGCCGCAGCACCGCGCCGGATGATGGCCTGCTCGTCCAGACCGCTCAGCCGTCCGCCGCGCACGATCGGCCGGCCGTTCACGACGACCGTGTCCACGTCGGCTGAGGAGGCGTACCAGACGAGCGTGCGAATGGGGTCGTTGATCGGCTGCAGATGTGGCTTGCCGGCGTCGACAATGACAATGTCCGCTGTCGCGCCACACTCGATGCGCCCAAGGTCGGGCCGGCGCAGCGCCTCTGCGCCGACTATGGTAGCGGCATGGAAGAGGCCCGCCGCTGTCCCAGCGTCCCCGGCGCCGGTCGCCTGCTTAGAGGCGAAGCCGCTGGCGCGAAGCTGCGAGAGCATGTCCATGCGCTCGGCGTCGGTGCCAATGCCGAACCGGACGCTGTGCTCGGCGAAACGCGCGAAGGTCGGCGCCTTGCCCCCGCGCAGGAATACACTCGCGCAGTGGGCGATCGTCGCGCCGCTGGCGCGTACCCGCGCGAGCTCATCATCGGTCAGATGCACGCCGTGGGCAAAGATCACGCCCTCCCGCAGGAGCCCAACCGAATCCATATAGCCCGCGGGATCGAGCCCGCGCTCCGCCCGCACGCGGTCAACCTCGCCCTGGCTTTGTGCGAGGTGGATCGTCGCGATGAGCCCACGTTCGCGAGCGATCCGGTCGACGGCCTTGAGCAGGTCGGGCGCGCACGAGTCTGCCGCGTGCGGCCCGAGGATCACGCGGACGCGGCCGCGTTCGCCTTCGTCAAAACGGGCGAACAGCTCCTCGAAGGTAGAAAGCCCCGTCTCCCCCTCAAAGCTGCCTTGCGCAGCGCGCGCAACCGATGGGTCCCCGATCACACCCGCGGGCGAGAAGAGGTAGGGCGCCGCATACAGCCGGAGCCCCCATTGCTTCGCGAGTTCCAGGATGGCGGTCTGCCGGGGTCGGAACTGATCAACGAGCGTCGTTGCGCCGCTGCGCGCGTATTCCAGGAGTCCCAGCGCCACCAAAGCCTCGAGCTCGTCCGGATCGAGATGGGAGACCGCGAGCGCTCCCATCGGCATGAGCATCGAATAGACCTTGCTCTCGCCGATCGCCTTGCGTGGCAGATCGTCGACGATGCCGCGGAACAGCGGCCCGTTGATCGTGTGATTGTGGAGGTTGATGAAACCGGGGAACGCAATTCCGCCAGGAACCTCGATTGTGTCGCCGTCGCTCGGCGGCACTTTCGTGAGGTCGGCGACGCGCCCGTCCTCGACGACAATGCAAACGCCCTCGACCGGCACCTGCCGGCCTTGCGTGTGCACGATCGTCCACTCGGCACGGATTATCAGCCGGTGCATCGCCGCCCTATCGGAACCCGTCGCCCACTCGGCCAACGTATGACGGGCCGTTCGCCGGATGCAACGGCCGCGGTGTTTGATCCTGCAACAACCCCTTGCGCCTTACGCCGATCTTGGGTCGACTGAGCTGTTCTGGGGAGAGACTTGGTGAAGCAAACGATCGCGGAACGACTCGGCACATTCGTCGCCGACACCACCTTCGAACAGCTTCCGCGAGAGGTCGTGGAGAAGGCCAAGCGACATATCCTCGATACTTTCGGGGCCGCTTT
>C688J18823_10002025_pt1 | contig 12663 bp, 9 predicted proteins | sample HopSoiMetagenom1_FD_18823 | JGI IMG/M metagenome (IMG submission 18823)
ACCACTTCCGGACAGGCTTGCGTACCAGCCATAGCTCGTGAACGAGCCACTCCAACCAGACTCGATCGACGCTGCTACAATGAGACAACGGTGGCTGTTCGATGAGCCTGGCCGGAGACAGCGCCTGCTCCGCCCCTTCCAGCAACTCGGCAATCCTTACACGCTCCGCCCGCCAAGCCGGAAAGTCCTGCTCAATAAACTCCGCAATGCGATCGAGGTCCGGGGGGGTCTGTTCAATCCTAATCATGAATGCCTGCAACTGTCTCAGGTATCTGTTCTTCAGCCAATCGTGATTGAGCTCACTTCGGAGCTGCTGCCAGTTCTTAGTCATCTCGCGCAGCGAGCCTCCCCCGGATTTCCAAGTACGCCTTCGCCACCATCTCCACGTCGCTTACTGGTGAGGTGCCGGCGGCAATCGTCTTCGCAAGTTTCGTCACATTCTCATAGCCCTCGGCTCCCCCCTTCCAGAACTTCCTTCCAGACACGATGTCCCGGAGTGGCCGCTTCACCGCCCCCCAATAAGTCAGCCCGCGAGCGTGCTTGCATAGGCCCTTTGCAGCCTCCTCCTCCGAACCCCTATCGACGAGTTCCCGCAATCTCGCGAGAACATCACCGTCACGAGAAAAGGAGTCCCAGCCCATCGCGCTCAGTGCCCGACCATAGGGCGGCCCGATACTAGACTCAGCATGAACGGAACTGTTCCATTGGTCCGCGCAGGCATGAGCGACCAAATACCCTTGACAAAGAATTGCGAGAGCAGGTTCAAGGTAATCAATGACCGGCAGCGTGCAGCAGCTTGGAATGTCCTTCCGAGCCTGCGGGTGCAGAACGTAATCCGCAATCTCATCAATATCCTGGGCGGTCAGGTCGATCGAAGTACCCGCACGCCGAAGGATCGGAAGATACCGTCCCTTCTCTCCCGGAGTACCCGCCTCATTGAACAGGAACACCTGTGTACTACGGACATTCGACAACATGCCCTCGAGATCAGGATCACCCTCGTGCCAGAATAGAGCGTCAACCGATTGAGGTGCTACCGCTGTGGACACGGTAGAATTACGCCACACACGACCGTCTAGAGAAAGCCAAATCTCCTGAAAACGCTGGCGCAGTACGCGCTCCCAGGCGTCCAATCGCGCGGTATCGTCGCTGCAAAGGACGGCGGCGGTAAGCAACCTTTCACTAGATACGCGGTTACCGTGCGTTGACATATAAGGCGTTTTCTCTCATGTAAATTCGACCGGGATGGCCGAATCCATCTTCCTGCAAATTCATGCATGCAAGCAGTCGCATCAACCAATCGGTCGCACTCGATATGCGCGCCTTCACCTTCAGAGGAAGCGGCCGGGCCATGAACGGGCCGTAGCCATCGCGCATCTTATCATGGAAAACCGAACCACTACTCCAGTTAAACATAATTACAAAGCCCTTCCCGTCCGGCTCCCATACAATTTCCTTCACCCTCGACTCCACCAATTCGCCATCGACCAGCTTTCGCTCTGCTCTGAACATGCAGACAAAAAATCTGAACAAACTCGTTGCGGTCTCAATTGCCTCATCCTCGGCTTGCCGCCACAGAAAAGGCGCGAAACTTCCCGTCAAGTCACTCCATTTTATAGCGGCAAATTGTCCCAAGTCCTGCCTCTCGGTATAGTGCGCCATCATTGCAACTAGAAACACAGCCCCGACGCTCAGGTTCTTACTACCTCCGCACCCTTGGTACGTCGCGCCGCACAGGCGCTTTAAGTTTTGGTGAACGTTCGTAAAGGCTGCTTGGTCATCGAACCAAGCCGCGGGTAGGCTAAAGCCAAGCGCGGCATTCAGGGTGGACTCGTACAACCCGTCTTTGGTTTGTGACGCAACGGCCTTCTCGAGTTCGAGAACCCGCCTCTTCCAGGCCGCCTCTGGGCCGTGGAGCATTATTCCCTTCTGGGCTCTTGACTCGTTGGTATCCACGAACCATTCTATGGGGCTCATCGAATGTCTCCAAAGCCGATGCAGCGGACTCCGCTCATAGAGGGCAATAGCATGCATGACGATGCCGTTCGCGGTATTCTGAACGCTGTCAGCCGACGCATCCAAACCTACATCACTATGATCCACGCTTCCCTTTTGCTCTTCGCTTGAGCAGGCAGCGCGAATGGCGTCGCGAACTCTATCCGCCCTATAATCCTTGGAGTGAATCAGAATGGCGACCCGACGACTTTCATCCGCTAAGTAGGATGCGTAGTCTCTGGATGCGTGTGCGTTCAAGCCGGTGAAGTCTTCAAACTTTTGCATTCTCGGCAGATCGATGTCTAGAAGGATGATCATGTCGCCCGCAATGGATGTTAGGGTTTTCAGGAGATCGTCTCGTGTCTCCACGGGTCGATACGCAATAAGCTTTGACTTTGAGAGTTCTGTCCTCTCGCCACCGGCGCCCTCCGCGGAGATCGCGACCACGCTGTCGGCGGGCTCTTTCTGCCCCTGGATGGCCTCGATCAGCCGCAACTGGCTTTCCTCGCTGTCATCAATGATCACGAACGTTTTAGCCATTTTACCTTTTTCCCTTCGAGCGCGTACGTAAGAGGTATCTCGAAGCTGGTGCGCCAGCGGCGAAGTGCTCCTGGTTCAGTTTGGGCCGCACTGATATCGCCAAATGAAACAACTCTTGGCCCCCACCGATCACGAATTAACGTCTCAATCACCTGCTCAGTGCCCCATTTATAGGGCTCTTTTGGAGATATATCATCTCGAAAATCATTCTGTACTTCTATGCAAATGAGTTCGCTGTTCGGCAACAAGCAGATGGAGATGTAAACCGCAACCGAGTCTTTCGGGAGGTGTTTGATCGCGTTGCTCAGGGCCGCATTCATGACGCGAAGAAAAGTGAGTCGGGCCCCGGTCGCGTCTTTCGCGCCTACCCAGTTCAATCGCCCGCTCTCCCCTTCGTAACGAACAGACGCCAAGGCTTTCATGAGGCGCGTCAAGTAGCGGTCAAACTCCTCGTCCTTCTCTACCGCACCGGCGAAGGTTCGTGGGCGTGCAAGCGGCTTGGACCAGTCCTCAGCAAACGCAGCGCGACCGACGATCGCGACAATCCTAGAGACTGCCTCCGGGAACCCCATGTCGCCGTCCAGTCCTTTCTCCTTAAGCCAGTTCAGGGACGAGCCCCAAATGGACAGGGTGTCTTCGAAACCCGCGTAGATCCTTGGCATCGGGCAAACCAGCCACGATGCTATGGTCTGAACTCGCTCCGATTGAGCACTGATGAGTGCCGCCGGCTCTGGCCAGGCTTCATCGGTCGCTAATGGAACGGGAGTGCCCTCTCCTCCGATACGGAATACGTCGCTCATCTTTTTGTGGGTGGCCCTCATCGCTACTTTGTGAGCCAGCAACTCGTGACTGAAACTTCGACCCATGCTCTCAAGCACATCGAAGCTCTGGCTCCGCGCCTCTTCAACGTTGAAGCGACCATTATAGAGAAGAGTAGCAAAGCGCGCGAGGTCGAGTACGAGGCGGTCCTGCCGAGGACTCCACTCAGCGCGAAATGAACCGATGAAAAGAAAAATACTTCCTCGAAAAGTGGAGGGCAGCGCCCCATGGTCGGATTCGTAGAGGGGATCGGATAGATCGAGAGGCACGCTCAAGAGATAGGACCACTTTAATGGTGCCGGTAGGTGCCCAGTAGTCGCGAATGCCTGAACCACAAGACCGTGCAGGGTAGCGTGGCAGTATTCGAGATCGATGCGCCAATTGTCAGGATCGTGAACGCCTCCGATCCTCTGCAGCCGGCCTTCGCAGCGCCTACGATAATCTTCGACATCGGCAACTTTCAATTCGCCCAGGCCCTGTGTGCTGTAATAGCTGAGATAAGGCGATTGTCCGTCAAGCGTTATAGAGCGTTCGTCGTCCCTGTCGGGGGCCTGAAGACTGGCCAGGACTCGATGGGACAACTCTGCTCTCTCCTCGCCAAATTGCCTGTCGAAAGAGTCGTAGACTTGATCCAACGCCGTCTTGTCGTCCGGCCGGACGGGAGGATAGGCTGGGGAGCCTTCACGGAGGAAGCTATGCAGTAGTGGGTTCCAGTTGCGGTATTCCTGGGCTCGTTCGGTCTTTGCTCTTGTCTCCGCGAGACCGAGATCGACAGTGCCCATGAATGCCGCGTGAAGGAAGGGGGCGAAGGCGCTCTCGTGCGCCTTCTTCACACACGCCGCCCAATCGGCGAAACAGTGCCGTGCGAAGGTTTCGCCATTACCATCTACTCCTCCGCCGACAAGTGGCGACAACCACAAGGCGGCCTCCTGCCTCAGACCTGGCAGACGCGCCGCATTCGGAGTGAACGGCACGCTCTCCACGTGGACGAAATCGAAGGAGGGCCAGCAGTCCCCAGCCCCGTCAACGGCTCCAGTGGAGGGAGTCGCCTCAAGCTGATGAAAGGGTGGCAACTCCGCCAACCACTGATCAATCAAGCGCATGGGAGAGTGATCGAGCAGCCGCCCTCCGTTCGCTGACTTGGACTCGGTAGCAAAGAGCATCTGCTCGGACACGACGTAATCCGTGAAAAGTGAGGACCATGGGATGGAAATCGCTGACGTGGCGTGCTCGACGATGCAGCGATGCACCCACTCGCGAGTTTCCCATTTCCACCGGCGCGCAGAGGAATGCTTCGACAGGACGGGGCGGATCTCGCAGTTAGTGTTATCTATCATTATAACCGAAGAGTCTTCTCCGGCCGGGGTTTCCACCTTCTTGAACTCAAAGTAGAGCAACGTGAATAGGGCCCATTTGGCGGCAACTCGGTCGATGTAACGACTTACGTCGCTCCGGTATTTTTCAGATAGAAGATAGGTGGCGTACTGCGCCTTCAGGAACCCCGCGACGTCACGATCGGAATCCAGCACCTTGACGTACTCTCCTATCGCTCCGTACTGGAGGCGACGCTCCTGCGGTCCATCGGCGGGTTCTGAGGCAAGACCTTGGTTGGTCACTCTGAACGCCTCTTCGATCAGAGAGATGACGTTCGGGAACTTCTGCCCCTTCCCGATCACACCCATATGATGGCCGGCACAGTGACCACCGCTCCGAAGCAGACGAGGTACCAACTGGATCTGCTGCTCGAACGGCTCCTGACCATCCTCACCTCCGTCCGCGTGCAACGCGGGAGTGACGTTCTCGAAGGTGGGATTGTAAGGCGGATTGAGCATGATGAAATCAAAGGGCCCTTCTTCGCGGGCCGGGCTATTGATTCGGAGCGCTGTGGAGAAATCCTCGTCGAACCTCACGTGCCGAAGCCACACACCAGGCCGGCTCGCCTCTTCGAAGTCCTCCCAGGTCGTAAAGTCGAAGACCGGCACGTGGTTGGCCTGAGCGTTATGACGAGCGAACTCGATCGAACGTCTGGAAATATCCAGCGCATACACCTTGCATCCATGTATCGCTGCAAAGATGGCCAGCACGCCGCTACCCGTCCCGACATCGAGAGCTAGAGGCGGTCCCGATTGCCGATCCGTTTTTTCAGCAAGGGTCTTCCACCCCTCGAAAAGCGGAAGCATCTGCCGGCACATGAAGACCTGTTCCTTCTTGAAGATGGGAAATACGCGGTCTTGCCGGGGATCGTTGATCGAGTCAGCTTCAATGGTAATTCCATCGAAGAAAGCTAGGCCGCGTTCGGCGTCGACAAAACATTCCTGCCAAGGAATCTTGGTATTCATAGTACTACATAACCTCAAGTGCGCAGTCTTATGCCGGAGGTGGAGGCCGAGTCAGGGCTGAGCGGGTTGGAGCTTGCCATTATGGTATACGCCGAGCTCTACCGGTGTCATCAGGCTGCCGTCCTCGTCGAAGCGGAGGGGGCCTGTCACTCCGTCTGCGTTCGTTGCGCGGAGAGCAGCGATCCACTGCTGCGGTGTGGCAGGGAGAGTAAGACGTTTTGCGGCGTCGTCGATGATAGAGATCATGTCGTAGGCGTAGGCGTGAGTGTAATCTGGCGTCTTGTTGTAGCGCGACTTGAAACTCTCGCGCCACTGCTTAGTCTTTTCACGATCGGGTCGAGTATCGAAGACTGGCGCGACCAAGTGCAATCCTTCGAGCTCATCCGGCCCTAGGATCTTCGCGGCATCCAGCAGGTCATACGTGAAGATGGTGTTGCCGTCCTTGATCAGACCCAGCGGCCTCATCGCTCGGATCATGCCCACGAGATCCGCCTGGAAGCCGTTCAGCATAATGAGGTCGGGCTTGAAACCCTCGATCTTGACTGCCAAGTCCTTGAAGTCCTTCTTTCCAAGATCAAACGGTTCTGCGTCTATATCCGAGATCCCCATCTTCTTGAGACCTGGGATTACGAGGGTGTTGAACTCCTCGGACGCGTGGGGAAGCTGCACGTAAATGATCGCGACACGCCGGGCGCCACGACTGCGGGCATACTCGAGATAGACCGGCGGCTCAATCTTGTAGTTGGGCCACGTTCGAAGATTGTTGGTCGATGTCTTGTTCACATATGCATCGAATGTGAACAGAAAGTGCGGCGTCCCCTTTGCGCTGATTTCATCCTTGACCGCCATTACCTGAGGCTTGACGCCAGACACGTAGATATCAACCGATTTCAAATACTGTTGCTGCATGATGCTCACGGCGTTCTTCGGGTCGCTACCGTTGTCTTGCCAGTCGACATCAAGTTTGATGGGGTCGTGAACCTGCGCCAGATCCTCCACTGCCATGGTCGCTCCCTCGCGGATCGCGTTACCGTAGTAGGCCAAGACCCCCGTCATCGGCACGTTCGCAGCTACGTGGATCTGGGAAGTTTCCTGCTGTGCAGATTTTGGAAGAGCACCGGGGCGAAGGTACAGAAAGGCTAGGAGCGCGAGAACGACTGCGACGACCGCTACGACCACCGTTGTTGATTTTTTCATCGGATACCCCTTTCGGTTCTCGGGCGTTGCGGCCCGGTAATTTTCTAATGAAGTGCCGCGGAGGGCACAGCGACCAGCAACGCTCCGGACCCAAGTAGATCGGGTAGCTCTCTACCGAGCCTTTCGACGGCCTTCTGATCAAGAGCGGTCAGTGGCTCGTCGAAGAGCCCGACCTTGAAGAACGTGGTTTGCGCTGCGCATGCCAGGGCGATTTTCTTCGCCTCCCCGCCGCTCAGGGTGGCCATCTTTCGCTCAAGGTAGGACTCGATGCCTTCGGGGATATCCTTAACATGAGCCAGGTAGAGCGCTTGCCTGCCGGTCAGGCCACCGAAAAGCGTATTCCGGGACTGGAGGAACGAGAGCCCGAGCCTGGCCCGCTCCCAAGGTCGAAGATGGTCTATCCTCCGGCCGTTGAGCCGGATCTCGCCGCTCTCGATCGGCAAGAGCCCGGCAATCGCTTCCAAAAGCGTAGTCTTGCCCCATCCGTTCGGCGCATGAAGCACCGCGAGCTCACCCGGCCGAATGCGGAAGGTGAGACCACGAGGTGCCCCGTCCAATCCTTCAGATCCGATGACTATACGATTGCCGCGGCGAACAACGAGGTCCGCCACTTCCAGGTCGAACGGATCGACGTGGGGTAGCGACACGGCCAGGGTCGACAGGACCGCGCCTCCGGGAAGCTCCTGGCGCCCGCTCGAAACCACGTCAGGCTGGGACTGCTGGATCATGTCCTCGAAGCGCTCGGTTGAGGGGGTGGCGAGCACCTTGACCGCGCTCTCCACCTTCAGGTGTCCGTCCTCGAGGGTCCAGACGGTCGTCGCGATCGGCAGGATGAAGGAAATGTTGAGGATGTGCTCGACGATGACAAGCGTGAGGCCACCTAGTTCGACAAGTTTCTCGAGGAAATGGATCGTGTCTGCGATTCCCGCGCCATCTAACCCGGAGAGTGGCTCATCCAAGAAGAGGACTCGCGCCCCTGCCCGAGTGGCTCTCGCCACAGCGACGCGCTTGGACTGTCCGAGCGAGATCGCTCCTGCGGACGCATCCTCCCTGCCTGCCAAGCGCAGCTCAGCCAAGTTGCTGCGCGAGCTCGCCATGTTCTCGCGCTCTTGGACCGCGACCGCGTGTGGCCGGAAGGTGGCCCAGGCTGGGTTCTCCCCTCGTTGGTGCGGAGTCGCTACTGCGACGTTGTCGGATGCGGTTTGGGAATCAAACAGCCGGATATCCTGCCAGGTTCGTCCGATCCCACCCCAGGCCATGCGTTCGGGGGTGAAATGGTCAAACAGGCTGGCGTTTTTCCACCATGGACGCGGAAAGGTCATGCGGTCGACGGTGTTGTCTGTCGAGAGCTCGATGGTACCCGAGTCCGGCTCCAGGTAGCCGGTAAGGATGTTCAGCAAAGTCGTCTTTCCGCAGCCGTTTGGCCCGCGCAAAAGAACGACCTCCCCTTGATGGAGCTCGCACGAGAGGCCGTCGAGAACCTTGTGTCCACCGTAGGTCTTGCGCAGGCCATGCGTCCTGAGAACCACCCGGCTTTGGCCGGTCCGTTCGGACTTGGAAGTTACCGCGGCGCAGCACATCATCGGTCCATCCGGTAACGGCCAGCCAGCCCTTGGGGTCGGAAGTGCATCAGCAGCACTAATAGCAAGCCGAATGCCATCAATCGAAGCTGGCCTGCCATGGCATCGGGAATCTTGACGAAGCGAAGCAACTCAGGGATTGCGAGCAGGACCGCGGCGCCGACCAGTGGTCCGCGGAAGTTCGCAGCCCCTCCGACGACCACCATGCACAACATCAGGATGGAGAAGTCCGTGGAAGCGATACTCGGATCGATGTAACCCACGTAGGAAGAATAGATTGCGCCAGCGACGGCGACCATCCCGGAGGCGACGGCGAAGACCTGGACCTTCAGGAGACGAGAGTTTTTTCCGAGCCCCCGAGCCGCTAGCTCATCGTCTCGCACGGCCTGAAGCACCCGTCCCCAAGGCGACGTCAACAAGTTCCATGTCACCAGAACACATAGGCCGGCGAGCACGGTTGAGACAGTCGCGACGCCACCAATGGTATCAAATTGGATACCTGCGATAGCAGGTTTGGGGATGGCCGAGATTCCGAAGGGCCCATTCGTAAGATTCCGCCATGTTCCTACCGGCGCACTCGAATCGAACCAGTTGTTTGCGGCGCTGAGGATCAAGGCCTGCACCGCCAAAGAGGCCATCACGAAGAAGTCCCCTTTGAGCCTCCATGTGGCCAGCGAGACAAACAGGCTCAAAACGGCGGCGGCCACCATGCCAAACAACACGGCTGGAATGAAACCCCAGCCCAGTCGAAGCGTGACTAGCGCGTAGGCATAGCTCCCGATCGCGAAGTAGCCTGAATGCGCCAAGGTCAGGAGGCCGCAATAGCCGACCACCAGATTCAGGCTGATCGCCACGACTACGTAGATATCGAGGTAGATGAGCAAGTGCAGGAGATATCTCAGATGCTGGCCTCCAGTCTTTCCTTCTGCCCGAACACGCCATTAGGGAAGAACACCAGAAACAGGGCGGCAAGAGCGAACGTCACGGCGTCCTGCGTCCGCGCCGATACGTACCAAACCGTTCCAGATCGCAGAATGCCGAGAGCCACACCAGCGATTACGGGTCCTAGAAACGACCGCCTTCCACCGATAATCATCGCAACTACGGCCAGCAGCAATGCACTCAGTCCACCATTGGTGTCGAACCCTATGTCAAAAGCGACCATCATCGCCACAGCGGACGCGAGCCCGCCGGCGAGTCCGAAGGCGATGATCCTGAGTCGCGATGTGTTGTGTCCTCGGAGCGCCATCTCCACCGGATTGTCGGCCAGTGCGCGAAACCGCAGGCCCAGATCGCTGAACTTGAGCCAAAGGGAAAAGCTCGCCACGAGGACGACCGACCCGCATCCCGCGACAATCTGCGCGCGCGTAATGACAACCGCGCCGATATGCACGACAGGGTCGAGACCGGTCCGCAGCACTTTCGACTCATTCCCCCAAATTAGCGCCACAGCTTGAACGAAAATGATGTAAAGACCCAGCGAGGATACCAGGTGCGCCGTTGAAGATACCTTTTTTCGGTCCAGGGGCCCGTGATTGACCATTTCACACCCGATCGAGAGTGCCACACCAGTACTCACGCACGTCACAAGGACGACGGGCCAAGGGAAACCGGCGTCAAGACAGGACCGCGCGATGAAAGGGATGAGGGTGTACAAGCCACCCAACCCGACGAAGAACACCCGGGTTGGCAGATAGACAACCGTGAAGGCGAGCGCCATGAGCGCAATCGTCAGTCCTGTCACAACGCCGTTCGCTATGATCTGCATCAACAGGGCCCTCGTACTGTATAAGACTTGGCCATTCTACAGCAAGCAGCAAGCTATGTCTTCGTCCATGCCCGACTCCCAACACTCCGCACGAACCCCGACCACCTCTCGCGACGGCTGGGACCGCATTAGGAGCGCAAGGTCGTCTGCTTATCGGTCCCAGAAGCTTCGCAGGTAACCCAGCATATCAAAGAAGCATCGAGCATGCTACTTTAGCGCCCAGCGGCTGCCACCGATGAGCTCGCGCCACAACACGCGCAACGCTTGGTTGTGCCGGGAGAAACCCCGCCGAACAGTCGAGAAACTTTTGCTCGCCACTCCGAATCGGGCGCGTTGACGACCCGTCACCCTTCGGGTGTGCCGGCGTCGCCCTGCAGGCGTCCGATAGCTGCCAGGCTTTCCCCCCAGCAGTGAACGCCGGTTTTCCTGCAGGTGTTGCACGCCTTCGCCGTCAAGCGTCGGTCGCTTTGCCATTAGCCCTAGCTGTACATGACGTCGCCTCCACCGCGCGAAATGCGCCGCAAGAACACGCTCGGAGAGATGATGCGCCGGTGAAAGAAGTAGCAGAGCGCCGACGACAAGCAACACGGCAGAGAGCTCTGAAAGCGTCGGTGGCTTTCCGATCACAATCGCCGCAGTCACACCGGCAAGTAGGCTCGCGCCACGGTTGAGCGGAATGCAAAAGCTGTTTTCACGGCGGTTGAGATAGATAGTGGTACCAAAGAAGTAGAGCCCTCCATAGAATGCACCGATGAGGACGCCCATCGCGTTGATATCGACAATGCCGCTCCGCAGTCGCGCACCGGTGAGGCCCGGCGTCATCGCCCCGAGTAGAGGCAGGAGAAGTTGAATCGTGATCGCGATCGTCATCTCGCCGATGAACCAACTCCGCGTCAACTCCTTATCCGCGACCTTCGCGCAGCGCGTCATCCGCGGGAGGCGGACCGCATACGCCGCCAAATACGCGCACGTGTTCAACGCGGCGACGATCGTCATCCGCACGTCGCTACTATTCGCGAGCGCGACCACGATCGCGGCAAGGCTGCCGAGCAGAGCCAGCCAGCACACCCCACGGACTTCGCGACCACAGATCAAGTCAACAATAGGCGCCAGGATCAGGACGCCACCGCGGAGCAGGAGAAGGGCGAAAACAATCGAGATTCCGTCAAACGTGTAGGCAAGCGTCGTCGTGACGATAATTATGCCAGTGGCGATGCCGCTGACGACGGTATTGCGGTCCCAGCGCGGCTCACAGCGCCACCAACCGAGAGCGGCGACCAGCAACGGCAACGTAAGCGCGGTACCGAGCGTCACTGAGGGGAGCAATAGGAGCCCTGACGCATCTTTGACACCATGAGTAACGTGCTTGATCAGGCCCGAATATACGGCGTAGCAAAGGAAGTAACCAAGCGCCAAGAGCCAAACAGCCCAACCGGCGCGCGAGGCCTTCATCTTACAGTCTGCCGAAGGATGTGGCGAACTGCTTACCCGAACGTCGTGCCTGGCGATACAGTTGGGCTGATCGTGTGCCCTCGATAGAGTCCAACGCTTGGATTTCTCTCGCAGGGTTCCGGCGCGCAATTCCAAGTGATTGTTCATGGAGGAGGCCTACTTCAAACGGCGTACCACCGGCGGGATTCCCTCACCGCAAGACCTAAACAACTCTACAATCGAAGTTTACAGTCCACGCCTCGAAAGTCGGGGGCACTGCCCACCTACCGTAGAAGCCAGTTTTGATGGCTAGTTTGCTATGAGTAGTAGCTGATGTGGTATAACTCGCCAGCAGTGGTCCCCGATGATGCGGAGCACGCATTGTGCCCCGTGCCGTGCCAGTAATTCGAGCCGAGGGACGGATGCCAGAGCAGATGCCACTCAAACAGACATAGAAAAATCTCGATGGATCTCTCACTTATCGTACCTCCCCTGGTCTGACAACCCTCTCCGGAAGTCACCCATGGGGTTCTTCTTCCCGTGATTCTATCTGCGCTTGCGGATCAAGGTTCGCCACCAGCTCACGGACCATCCACGGTTCCGGGACCTCGCGTTCCACATGCTGCGCCGGGTGCTGGAGATGGCCCACTGGCACGTCCCCGGCGCGACGGTGGATTGGGAATTCCAATCGCTGCTCCAAAGGGCGGAGGGGGTCCGCGTCGCCGGCGCCGATCTGCGCTGGCTCGACTGGGAGCGCTGGAGCCAGCGCCAGAGCGCCGCCATGAAGCTCGGCGGACTCGTGGGCGCTCTCACCCTCGAAGGGGACCTCGCGCCGTTCGCTCCTCTGCTCCGCGCCGCCGAGGTTCTCCACGCCGGCAAGGGCGCCGTCTTCGGGCTCGGCAAGGTCGAGGTGGCCTAGTGCTTCGTCAATCCAGAAGTTTTTCGTAGGGGCGGCCCTGCGTGGCCGCCCTGGGTGGGGGAAATTCCCGACCGT
>C688J18823_10002026_pt1 | contig 12661 bp, 13 predicted proteins | sample HopSoiMetagenom1_FD_18823 | JGI IMG/M metagenome (IMG submission 18823)
CCATCCACAACGAGCGCTTCGTCATCAGGCTGGTCGACCAGATCCGCGCCGCGATCCGCACCGGCGAGTTCGACGAACTCCGTGCGCACGTTTTGGGTCGCTATTATTCAACGCGTGCACAATAAATAGAACCACCGCGGATTCGCAGGGACGGCTGCGGCAGCTCCTCGAGACTGCTCACAGATCGTGAAAACGCGCCAATTCGCGATCTCCCCGCAGCTTCGGCGCACATGTATACCGTCGTGCGCATGCGAATCCTGCTAGTCGGGGCCGGCGGCGTCGGCTCGGCGTTCTGCGCCATCGCGGCGCGACGAGACTTCTTCGAGCAGATAGTCGTCGGCGACTACGACGAGTTGCGGGCCAAGCGGGCCGCCGACGCCGTCGGCGATCCGCGGTTCTCGGCAGCGAGAGTCGATGCGACACGGGCCGACGACGTCACCGAACTGGTTGGGCTACACGGCATCACGCATGTCATGAACGCCGTCGATCCGCGGTTCGTGATGCCGATCTTCAAGGGCGCATTGGCCGGTGGCGCGGACTACCTGGACATGGCGATGAGCCTGTCGCAACGCCACCCCGAGCGTCCGTACGAACTGACCGGGCTCAAGCTCGGCGACGAGCAATTCGAGCTCGCGGACCAGTGGACGGCCGCCGGACGCCTCGCGCTGGTCGGGATCGGGGTGGAGCCGGGGCTTTCCGACGTGTTCGCCCGTTACGCCGCCGACCATGTCTTCTCCGACATCGACGAGCTGGGCATCCGCGACGGGTCCAACCTGACCGTCGACGGCCACGACTTTGCCCCGTCGTTCTCCATCTGGACCACCATCGAGGAGTGCCTCAACCCACCGGTGATCTGGGAGGCCAACCGCGGCTGGTTCACCACCGAACCGTTTTCCGAGCCAGAGGTTTTCGACTTTCCAGACGGCATCGGCCCGGTCGAATGTGTGAACGTCGAGCACGAAGAAGTGCTACTCATGCCGCGCTGGGTCAAATGCAAACGCGCCACCTTCAAGTACGGCCTCGGCGCCGAGTTCATCGACGTGCTCAAGACCCTGCACAAGCTCGGGCTCGACGGCACAGCGAAGATGAAGGTCGGTGGCGTCGAGGTCAGCCCCCGCGACGTGGTGGCGGCCTGCCTGCCCGATCCCGCGACGCTGGGCCCAAAGATGCACGGCAAGACCTGCGCCGGCCTGTGGGTGACGGGCACCGGCAAGGACGGCAATCCCCGGTCGACGTACCTGTACCACGTCGTTGACAACCAATGGTCGATGGCCGAATACGGCCACCAGTGTGTGGTGTGGCAGACCGCGATCAATCCCGTTGTGGCCCTGGAGCTTCTGGCCAACGCGACATGGAGTGGCAGCGGCGTGCTGGGCCCGGAGGCGTTCGACTCGGTGCCGTTCCTGGACCTGCTGACCGCCTACGGCTCACCGTGGGCCCTCAGAGACCAATAGCGCGGACAACTAGAGAGGGTTGAGGATGCGGTCCAGGAACTGGCGGGTGCGCTCCTCTTTGGGATTGCCGATGACCTCGGCCGGTGGACCCTTCTCCAAGATGACGCCGTGATCGGTGAACAGCACCTGATCGGAAACCTGTTTGGCGAACTGGATTTCGTGCGTAACGATCACCAGCGTCCAACCCTCGACAGCCAAGTCCTTGATCACCGACAGCACCTCGCCGACCAACTCGGGGTCCAGCGCTGACGTCGGCTCGTCGAACAGCACCACCTTGGGCTTGAGCGCCAATGCCCGCGCGATGCCGACGCGTTGCTGCTGCCCACCGGAGAGCTGATATGGGTACTGGTCGCGCTTTTCGGCCAGGCCGACCTGGTTCAGCAGGTCGAGGGCTTCGGTCTCCGCCTCTTCCTTCGGCCGCTTCTGCGCGACGATTGGGCCCTCGGTGATGTTCTGCAGCACCGTCCGGTGTGGAAACAGGTTGTGCGACTGGAACACAAAGCCGCTCTGTGCGCGATATCGCCGTAACTGGTCCTTGGACGCGAGTTTGGAGAAGTCCAGCTCGACCTCGCCGACGCGAATCACTCCCGCGTCCGGCACATCGAGAGCATTGAGTGCCCGCAGTAGCGTCGTCTTTCCCGAGCCCGACGGGCCGATGATCGTCGTCGCGGAACCCTGCGGAACGGTGAACGAAACACCTTTGAGCACTTCGTTGTCCCCGAAGGCCTTGTGCACACCTTCGGCGACGATGCGATCTTGTCGAGGCTCTGTCATCGCGCAACATACCTTTCCTGCCGGCGTTCAAGGCGGCTCTGGCCGAACGAGAGCACCAGGCAGATCACCCAGTAGTACACCGCAGCCGTGCCGTACAAAGCGAAGAACTCAAACGTTGGCGCGGCGATGATCTGGGCCTGCCGCAATAGCTCGGTGACCAGGATCGTCGATGCCAGCGACGTGTCCTTGACCAGTGAGATCAACGTGTTCGACAGCGGTGGCACTGCCACCCGGGTGGCCTGTGGAAGGATGATGCGCCGCAGCGCGCCAACGTAATTGAGGCCGACGGTCTCGGCCGCCTCCCATTGGCCTTTCGGAATGCTCTGGATGGCCGAGCGGATGATCTCCGCGGCGTAGCCACCCACGTTCAGGGAGAACGCGATGACCGCGGCCGGGAACGGGTCGATTTTGACCCCGAACTCCGGCAGCGCGAAGAACACGATGAACAGCTGTACCAGCAGCGGTGTGCCGCGGATGATCGAGATGTAGAACCTTGCGACGTTGGTGAGGATCACGTTCGGCGACAGCCGCGCAAGTGCCACCGCCAAGGCGATCACCAGACCGATCACGAAGCTGATGATTGTCAGCGGAATGGTCTTGGTGATGGCGGCCTTGGCCAGCGGCCACAGGTTGTCGACGATCAGCTGCCACGCCGATCGCGGCGTCGGCGCTTGCGACGTCGCAGGTGCGCCGGATGCGTTGGCCTTCAAGTATTTCTGCGAGATGCTCGCCAGCGTTCCGTCGGCCCGCAGGTCGTCGAGTGCCTTGTTGAGGTCGGGCAGCAGGCCGCTGTTCTTTCGGGCGGCGAAGCCCTGCTCGCTCTTCTCGCCGATGGTCCCGGCGATTTTGACCGATGTGTCGTTCGTTTCGGCGAGGTAGGCGTAGACCGCGATGCTGTCGTTGATCACCACGTCCACCCGGCCCTGGTTCAGCAACGTGATGGCCTGGGTGAAACCCTCGACTGTCTCGACGCGGGCGCCGGCCTTGCGGGCGATGTCGGACCAGTTGCTGGTGGCGTTCTCGGCGGCGACCTTGCCCTTCACGTCGGCCAGCGAGGTGATGGAGTTGTCACCGGCACGGGTGACGATGACGCCCTCGCCCACGGAGTACGGCTCCGACAGGTCGTATTTTCCCTGCCGTTCCTTCGTGATGGTGACTTCGTTGGCCACCACGTCAAACCTGTTGGCCTCCAGCGCGGCGAAAATCGAATCCCATGGGGTTTCAACGAATTCCACTTTGACGCCGAGTTTGTCGCCGACTGCGCGGGCCACGTCGACGTCGTAGCCGGCCAGCTGGCCGGTCGCCTCGTCGTGGTAGCTGAACGGCGCGTACACGCCCTCGGTCCCCACCCGTAGCACGCCGGATGCCTTGACCGGGTTGTCGCCGTTGGTCGCCGACGAGCCGCACGCTGTCAGTATCAGCACCGCTAGCAACACCACCGCAAGGACGGCTCTTCGTAGATAGCGCACCGGCGGAAGCTAGCAAGGTCGCGGCCGAGGTCCAAGGGTTCTGCTCAGTCGGGCCGGTATATCCACGGCTGCCGTGGCAGCGCAGTGGGTGTGAACTGCGTGAGCATCTGCTCGAGGGTCGTGGCGGTATAGCCCAGCGATCCGGCGATCTGCGTCAAGGCCCGCTGGACCCCGATCTCGGCGAGCGTCACCGCGCCGTCGCGCTTGGCCAGCCGCGCGCCGTCCTCGTTGAGCACCAGCGCGACGTGCGCGTACGTCGGCTCCGGATGGCCCAGCAGCCGCGCGAGGTAGGCCTGCCGTGGCGACGACGGAAGCAGGTCGTCACCGCGCACGACCTGATCGATGCCCTGCGCGGCATCGTCGACCACCACGGCGAGGTTGTAGGCCGCGACGCCGTCGCCGCGACGGACCACGAAGTCGTCGACGATGCCGGTGTATTCGCCGTGCAGCTGGTCATGGACCGTGTACACGATCTCGTCGGTGCGCAGACGCAGCGCCGGTGGCCGGCCTGTCTCGCGACGCCGAGCATCGCGTTCGTCCTCGGTCAGGTCGCGGCACGTGCCGGGGTACGCACCTTGCGGTGCGTGGGGAGCCCGCGGCGCCTGCGCGATATCTCTTCTGCTGCAAAAGCATTCGTACAAAAGGCCGCGGNCCGNNANNNCATCGACGACGGCGTCGTAGCGCTGNGGATGCGCGGATTGCCACTCGGCCGGCTCATCCCACGTCAAGCCGATCGCCGCCAGATCGTCGAGCTGCCGGTTGGCGATATCGGTTTGGGTGCGATCGTCGAGGTCCTCGACGCGCATCAGAAAGCGACGGCCGGTCGAGCGCGCGAACAGCCACGCCAGCACAGCCGTGCGCAGGTTGCCGATGTGCAGATCGGCCGACGGGCTGGGCGCGAACCTGCCAGCGGTCACGCCCGCAATCTAGCCGAGCCCGGGTCTGTTACCAGGGAGCCTCGTCGCCCATCTTCTCGTAGTACTTCTCCAGGTGGCTCTTCACCCGGACGATATCGCTCTTGGGCAGGTCGATACCGCCACGTGCGCCTTCCATGATGCCGCCGGCCGCCATCACCCCGCGCGGCACCGCCTTGAGTTTGCCGTCGATGACATCGGCGATCAGCAGCTTGTAGGCGGTGAAGTTGTCCTTCTTGTCGCCGTCGTACCAGACGTGGGCGTCGCGGTACTTCTGGTTGGGCTCGTCTTCTGCGCCTGCCCACTTGCGTACTCGCTTCTCTGCCGCATCGCCGTCCCATTCGCGGTCTCGATCAGCGAGCGGCAGATCCTGAAATGCTGTCACTGACATATGGGACGCGTGCCCAGATGACCGGTTCGCTAAACGGCCAACGCTGCCGCGAATTCAGTGCAGAACCAGTCGACATCGCTCATGGAGAACACCAACGGAGGGCGGATTTTCAGCACATTGCCGTCATGGCCGCAGACAGAGATCAGGACGCGCCGTTCACGCATCAAGTTGACCAGCGCCCTGGCGCCCGCCCTGTCGGGTGTCGTGTCGACGTCGCTGACGATCTCGACCCCGACGTACAGCCCGGCGCCACGTACATCGCCGATCCGTGGGTTGTCTTCAGCGATCCGGGACAGTTCGGTGCGCAGCGCCGCACCGACTGCGGCCGCGTTGGCCAGCAGCCCTTCGTTCTCGATGACGTCGAGCACAGCCGCAGCGGCGGCCATCGACACCGGGTTGCCGCCGTAGGTGTTGAAATACGGCACGCGCGCGGCGAACGGCCACAGCACATGGTCGCGTGCGGCCATCGCGGCGACCGGCAGGCCGTTGCCCATCGGCTTGGCCATCGTGACGATGTCGGGAATCACGCCGTGGCGGTCGAAACCCCACATGGATTGGCCGGTGCGCGCGAAACCCGGTTGCACCTCGTCGGCGATGAACACGCCGCCGTTCCGGCGCACGACGTCGACGGCGGGCGCGAGGACCGCGGGGTCCGGATAGATGCCGTCGGACGAGAAGATGGTGTCGGCAATGAGGCAACTCACCCGAATCCCCTGCGAGCACAGGTCGTCGACCGCGCAGGCCACATCGGCGGCGAATCGCGCCGCCGCATCGGGATGCCGGTAGCTGTCCGGCGGCGGCACCGTCCGCACATGCGGCCCGAGTGTCGTCGCGTCGCCGAGAGACGGCGAGATGGCCATCACGGTAGCGGTGTTGCCGTGGTACGCATCGCGAGTGACGATGACGCCCCTTGCGTCCGTGTAGATTTCGGCGACGCGCAGCGCGAGGTCATTTGCCTCGGAGCCGGTACACGCATACATCACCTGGTTGATCTCTTTGGGCATCGTCGCGAGCAGCCGCTCCGAGTAGTCGACGATGCCGCGGTGCAGATAACGGGTGTGGGTGTTGAGCGTCGACATCTGCTTCATGACCGCGTCGATGACATGCGGGTGGCAGTGCCCGACGCTGACGACGTTGTTGTAGGCGTCCAGATAGCGCGCGCCATCGGCGTCGAACACGTGGCTGCCCTGCCCGCGCACCAGATGGACCGGTCGTTCATAGAACAGCCGGTTCGCCGGGCCGAGCACCCGCTCGCGCGCCGCGATCAACGGGTCGCCGTCGCCGTCGGACGTGTAGCTGTTCGAGTCCATGATGTTGGAGAAATGCATCGACCTCAGTCTGCTGCATCCGGCGTCGTCCGTCAGACTGTGTGCAATGTCCGGACTGCCGCCTGACCACGAGCGCTACGCCCGGGCGGCGCTGGCCGCCTATGGGCGCGATCGCGACACTCCGCTGCGTCTGCTGAGCCTGTCGGAGAACGCCACATACCTCGCCGACGACGGTGACCCGATGGTGCTGCGGGTGCACAGGCCCGGCTACCACTCGCTTGAGGCGATTCGATCCGAGCTGAAGTGGATGGCCGCACTGCGCGAGCAGGCTGGGGTGGTGACCCCGGAGTTGATCCCGGCGCGCGACGGCAGCGCCGTGGTGGCGGCGACGGTCGCGGGCAACACCCTGCACGTCGACGCCGTCACATTCATCTCCGGCTGCACCGCCGAGGAGCAGCCCGACATCGTCGGTTTCGACGAGCTGGGCCGAATCACCGCGGCGATGCACGACCACGTCCAGCACTGGACCGCGCCCGACTACTTCACCCGGTTCAGCTGGGATGTCGCGGCCACGCTCGGCCACCAGGCGCGGTGGGGCAACTGGCGCCATGCCCCGGGCCTGACCCCGGCGGACGAGGCCACCGTCGAACGGGCAGCCGCCGAAGTCGGACGGCGGCTAACCGAGTTCGGCTGCGACACAGATCGTTTCGGGCTCATCCACGCCGATCTGCGAATGGCGAATCTGATGGTCGACCCCGGGAACGCGACGACCGAGCCGTCCACGATCACCGTCATCGACTTCGACGACTGCGGATGGTCCTGGTATCTCTTCGATCTCGCCGCCGTGGTGTCTTTCATCGAGGACACCCCGGAAGCCGAGCGGATGATCGCGGATTGGCTGCGGGGCTATCTCGAGGTACGCGACATTGCGGTCGAGCATCTGGAAATGATCCCGACGCTGGTGATGCTGCGCCGGCTCATGTTGACCGCCTGGGTAGCGTCGCACGCCGACGCCGACGCCGCCATCGCCTTCACCGACGGTTACGCGACGGGCACCGCGCGGCTGGCGGAGCGGTATCTCACCGATCGCGATTGGCTGCGCGACGCCATTCACTCGTCGCGAGTATGACCGCGACCAATACGTGGGCAGCATCAAGGTCGCGAAAGCGCATCGATGGCCACCGATTTCGGCCAGCACCGCGTAGCTGCCGTACACGACTTCAATGGCACGATGTCCGTGACATCCCGGGCCAAATCAACACCGCCTGCTCATGGCGTCCATATATATAGACGCCAAGTGACTAACGGCATGGTTAATTTACGCGCCAAGGGGTAGTCCCACCGTATGCGAGGAGCGGAGCTGATGACCAAACCCGTTGCGCTTCGCCGGCTCTGATCCTCAAGAGGTAAGGAGGGTCATCGTGCAAGTTCTCAATCGCCTGCTCGGTGTCGTGCTCGGAATCCTGGGAGCGGTGCTCGGCGTGGTGCTGGGCATAGTCGCAGCCTTGGTCTGGCTGGTAGGGGCCGTGCTGTGTGTGACGGTTCTCCTGATTCCGCTTGGTATCCCTGTCATGAAGCTAGGGTCCCGGCTGTTCAGCCTGGCCGGCGACATGATGCACATCGGCGGCTGACATGCGACTCCTACGAGGCCTGCTGGGCGCGTTGCTCTGGATTGTCGGGGCGCTGCTCGGACTTGTCGGCTTTGTGCTGTGTGTGACGGTCATTCTGCTTCCGCTCGGCCTTCCGCTGTTGATCGTCGCTCGACGGCTGTTGACGCGCGCCGTACAGCTGATGCTGCCCCGGGCGCTGGTGCATCCCATCGACGAAGTGACGAAGACGGCGAAGAAGAAGGGGCGCGAAGCCAAGGCCGATACTTCGGCCGCCGCCAGTGACCTCAGTAAGAAGGCCCGCAAGGTCGCGCGCAAGACAGGTAAACGTGTGGCTTGACCGCCAGCGGGCGCGAATGCCGGACGCCTTTAACTCGCGACTTTCGAACGTCGTGGCGTCGATCACCGCTGGCGAGCGGAATAACCGGTAGCCACTGCGGGTCGTGAAGCCACCGCTGGATGTCCATCTCCATGCCGTACGGCCTCGCCACTACTTGACCAACCCGGGCTGCACTAGTGCGTTGAACTGACGGGCGAAGTCCTTGGCCAGGGTGTCGATCGGGGCGGTGAGTCAGCGGGTTCGTCATTGTTCGTCGAGCGGATATCGGTCGATCCATGCAGTCAGCGGCTCCCGCGCCGCCGCGTTGAGACGAACCGGCCGTCGCTGCGCGTCGCGGTCCGAATATGTTTCACGGGGGTAGGCGGGGGCACGCCCGTCGAATACATGCCGCTAGGGCGATTCCGTCGATCCGCGACGGCATGGACGTAGTACGAACCGCGGCGAGCGTTCCGGGCCCAATGATCGACTCCGGGCACTTCTGCTTCAGTGACAACACTTGGCAGGACCTGGCAGTGGTGCCGCTCGACGAAATCGCCCTATCCGCGATACGCGACATCCAACCTTCAATCCGGGGATGCGCCGGACAACGTGAACATCGAGTACATGTGGTTCGAGGACCGCGGCGGCGGGCTGACCCAACTGCCTGACCGGTTTGCTGACCACGCCGTGCGGCGTCTCCTTGCCGTTGCCAGCTGAAACGTGTTCGCATCGGTGGAATTGGGTGACGATGCGTTGCGCTGCTGACGCTGCCGAAAATTGGCGACTGATGCGGCTACAGTCGGCTTGTTCTAGAAGACCAGTGTCGCGCCGTCGCCAAAACCCGTACTGGCAAAAGGCGTCACTCTGACGCGAAACAATTGTGACATGTACCACTCTCCGGATGTGAGCGGGTCCACAACGGTCGGATCCCGCCTGTCGCAGTGCGAAGATTGCCGGGCGCGGTTCTTCTAGCTGGCGAAACCTTCTTAAATGGATTTGGATTGTTCGTACGAGTGGTCGACTTGCGCAAGAGTTGAAATGTTGAACTGGTCGCGTTGAAATCGCCTCTCGCGCAGCACTTTCAGTTGGCACCTGGTCCATCTTGGGTGGCCGGACATGGGTCCCGCGGCTGGGCCATCGTCCTGACTCCAGGGTGGGGTTAACGAACGCCGCGCGGTCGATAATACAACGGTCAACAATCTCTAATTGGTCATTATTTGAACTTGTATTCGATCCCATAGTGGTCAGCCACGTGCTACGGATGCCAGGCGAGCATTCACTAGTAAGAAGGCCGCAAATTATCTAGCGTTATAAAGAGAAACCGATCGTGCCGTTTACTCGAGGCCGCGGATTCGACAAAAAGGACGAGGGGGTGAGACGCGAAGAATTGTACGGTGCCGCACTTTTGGTACGGGCTGATTTGCCTAACAACTATTTGCTGTATAGCTAACTGAAGCAAGCCCCCACAGGTCATCGTTGCCGTCCACTGGTAACTATCCATGAGCGCCGCCTACCCGTGCTATCGGTGCTTGTCCGCGTCTGTTCCGGTCATCTCGCAGGTCAAAACGGCTCCCTGGCGACCGCGTGAGTGCGCATCGGATCGTTGATCTCGGCACGCGAACTTTGCCAAAAGCACCTCAGGGTACGCGTGGCCTTAACTGCACTCACCGGCTCCCGTTTGCCGGGTGTGCCACCGCAGGCACTGAAGAAGAAAGATAGCAATTAGGGACGTTTTCGCGATTTAGCGGAACGCTGTGCGGGTAGACCGCAATCATGCATCGCTCAACCGGGCATCAACCGCTTGAGAGGTTCCTTCCGGAACGTCGACTTTGCGTTGCATCCGAATGCGAAGGGTAAAGGAGTACGAATATGGCCAGCGGAGCGAAGGTGGCGTTGGCGGTCGGAGCGGGGTATCTCCTCGGTCGCACACGCAAGATGCGGTTGGCCCTCATGCTTGCGGCCGCCGGCATCACCGGAAAGTTCCCGACGACGCCCACCGCCCTTGCGGCACAAGGTCTTAAGTCGTTGGGTGCATCGGCGGACCTGAGCCAGCTTACGCAGCAGTTGCGGGGTGAGGTCCTCAACGCGGCCAAGGCGGCAGCACTTGCGGCTGCTACGAAACAGGTTGACTCGCTCAACGATCGCCTCGAAGGTGTGACCTCGGCTGTCGGCGCTGACGAGGTACTCGAGGACGTCGGCGACACTCTCGGCGGCGTCGGCGACACGGTTGGTGTAGGCGAGCCGGTCCGGTCGGTCGGGCGTCTCGGACGTCGACGGTCAGCTGAGCAGGACGAGGATCAGGGGTACTACGAGGACCAGGGCTACGACGAGGAGCCGTTGGACGTCGAGGAAGACGTCGACGACGAAGACCGCGAAGCTGACGACGCCGACTTCGACGAGGACGAGGACGCCAGTGCCCTCGATGAGGAGGACATGGACGAAGCCGAGCCCCCAGACGACGACGACCGTCCCGTCCGATCGGGACGGCGTGCGACGCGACAGGCTACTGGTCCGAGGACCTCGGGACGGCGGTCGACCCGTGCAGTGTCAGATGATGGGCCGCCCGCTGCGGCTTCGCGTCGGGCGACACGCACGGCAACGAAGTCGGCACCAGTACGGCGAGGACGGTGAAACCAATGACAAAAGCAACCAAAGGATCGATGCAACCACCGAATCGAAATGGTGAGTCCGGCGCTCCTGCATCAGGGCTGTTACAGGACTCGTTCCAGCGGCTCGCGGAGACGGTCACCGAGCGGGCGATGTCAGCCGCTACGAACCGTTTGGGCGGTGCCACCGAGCGTCTCACTGAATACGCACAAAACGGAGGTGGCCCCGGCTTGTTGGCCGCTCTCACCGGCGTCGACAAGTTGGCATCCGGCGAGTCGCCGCTGAAGGCAGCCCTTAGCTCGGGATTGACCGGCGCGAAGGAAAAGGTGAAGGAGGCAGTCCAGGGTGTCACCGGCTCGCTGGGCGGGAAAGGCGGTGGGAACAAGAAGTTGAAGCTCACCAACATCGTCGAAGACATTGACGTCGGCGTTCCTCTGGAACTCGCCTATCGGCAGTGGACGGAGTTCGGTCAGTTTCCCAAAATGATGAAGAAGGTTGAGCAGGCCGATCAAGAATCCGAAGAAAAGCTGCGCTGGAAGGCGCAGGTGTTCTGGTCGCACCGGACGTGGGAGTCGACGGTCATCGAACAGGTGCCGTGCGACCACATCGTGTGGCGTTCCAAAGGCCAGAAGGGCCATGTCGACGGCGCGGTCAGCTTCCACGAGTTGGGGCCGCACCTGACGCGCATCCTCGTCGTGCTCGAGTACCACCCCCAGGGACTCTTCGAACGGACCGGCAACCTGTGGCGTGCACAGGGCCGGCGAGTTCGGCTGGAGCTCAAGCACTTCAAGCGTCATGTTATGACACACAGCCTGCTCCATCCTGACGACGTCGAGGGATGGATGGGCGAGATACGCGACGGCGAAGTCGTTGACACGGGCCAAGCCGACGAGACAGAACAGACAAGCAGCCGAAAAGCCTCGTCCGCCGCGCCTCGGCGTCGGGGTGAGGGCCGCAACGGTGGAGGTCGACGCGCGAGCGGCCAACGCACAAACCGTCGTCAGACCGCGACAAAGGAAAAGGAGGGGAGCCGCGCATGACCACCGCAGTTCAACCAGCAGGAGGCGCCGCCGGCGGCCCGAGCTCGAGCAGCCTAGCCGACGTCATCGACACGATCCTTGACAAAGGCCTGGTTCTGGACGCCTATGTTCGAGTTTCGTTGGTGGGCATCGAGATACTGACGATCGACGCCAGAGTGGTCATTGCCAGCGTGGATACCTATCTGCGTTTCGCCGAGGCCGTCAATAGGTTGGACATCAGCGAAGAAGACCCCAAATCAGGCCTTACCGACATCGTAGGCGATGTGACCGAAGGTGCAGCACGGGGCAAGGGGCAGGGCGTACTGGAAGCAGCGGGAGAAAAACTCGGCGACCTGCTGACCGACAAGCAGCCCCGGCGTCAGAAGGTAAACCGGGTGCGTAGCCAACGGGGGGACCGATGACTTCGACCAGTGACGCCGTCTATGTGTACGGGATCGTGCCTGCCGATGTGCAGGTTGAAGACGATGCTCGTGGGATCGCCGACGCGCCGGTGGAGGTGATTCGCGAAGGCGACATTGCAGCACTGGTCAGCCCGATCAAAGCGGACCACGCCATCGGTAAACCCGAGGATCTGCAGGCGCATGCGGAACTCCTCGACGGGACGGCGAGTGTCGCACCGGTGCTGCCGCTGCGATTCGGCGCCGTGATGACCGACACCGAGTCCGTCGCGCAGGAGCTATTGCGCGAACATCACGACGATTTCGCCGAGGCTCTAAACGCCTTGGAGGGTCATGCCGAATACGTCATCAAAGGACGCTATGACCAGAAGCGATTTTTGACTGACTTGCTCGACGAGAACGACCAGGCACGTGCGCTGC
>C688J18823_10002027_pt1 | contig 12659 bp, 10 predicted proteins | sample HopSoiMetagenom1_FD_18823 | JGI IMG/M metagenome (IMG submission 18823)
GCAAGCCTCTGGACCGGCGACGACGAATCCAAGTGGCTGGGCTGGCTCGATATTGTAGAAGAGCAGACGGCGCAGCAAGAACAGTTGCAGAAAATATCCAAGGAAGTTCACACCCGGGGCTTCCAATACGTGTTGCTGCTTGGGATGGGCGGATCGAGCCTTGGTCCGGAAGTTTTGCGGATGACCTTTGGGAGAATTCCAGGGGCTCCGGTCATGCAAGTGCTCGACTCGACCGATCCGGCGCAGGTGAAAGCTTTTGAGCGGCAGATCGATGTTGAGAAGACGCTCTTCATCGTTTCCAGCAAGTCGGGCAGCACGCTCGAGCCGAATATTTTCAAGCAGTACTTCTTCGAGCGCACCAAGCAGATGGTTGGCGCCACGAAGGTGGGCAGCCACTTCATCGCGATCACCGATCCGGGATCGAAGATGCAGCAGGTTGCCGAGTCCGATCACTTCCTGCACATCTTTTTCGGGCGGCCATCGATTGGGGGCCGCTACTCTGCGCTCTCAAACTTCGGCATGGTTCCGGCGGCGGTCATGGGGATCGATACGAAGAAGTTCCTCTCGCGTGCGGCGGAGATGGTAAGGGCTTCAGGTCCGGAAGTGCCGATCGAAGAAAATACAGGCGTGGTGCTCGGAATCATTCTGGGGTCCGCGGCAAACGCAGGGCGCGACAAGGTCACGCTGATCGCTTCTCCAGGAATTTCCGATCTAGGCGCATGGCTTGAGCAGTTGCTGGCCGAATCCACAGGAAAGATTGGCAAAGGCCTGATTCCTGTTGATCGCGAAGCTCTCGGGCCGCCTGAGGAGTACGGCAATGATCGCGTGTTCGTGTATGTACGACTGGAGACCGGGATCAATGCCGATCAGGAGGCGAAGGTCGCCGCGATCGAGAAGGCCGGGCAACCGGTGGTTCGCATCACGATGGCCGACACGTACGATCTCGGGGCAGAATTTTTCCGCTGGGAGATTGCGACTGCCGTTGCGGGAGCCATCATCGGGATCAATGCCTTCAATCAGCCCGATGTGGAAGCGAGTAAGCTAGCAACGCGCGCGCTCACCTCCGAGTACGAGGCGAAGGGCTCCCTTCCCGCCGAAGCACCCATCCTGGAAGACAGTGGCGTGAAGCTGTTCACGGACGAGAAGAATGCCGCGGAACTGGCAAAAGCCGCGGGATCGGACAAAACTCTTGCAGGCTACCTAAAGGCGCACCTCAATCGAATCAAGACCGGAGATTACTTCGCAACCCTCGCCTACATCCAGATGAATGCGGAACATGAGCAGGCGCTGCAGGTTCTTCGCCACGCGGTCCGCGACAAGAAACACGTTGCGACCTGCTTGGGTTTTGGGCCGCGATTCCTGCATTCTACCGGGCAGGCCTACAAAGGCGGTCCGAACTCCGGAGTCTTCCTGCAAATTACGTGCGGTGACTCGGTGGAGTTGCCCGTCCCGGGACAGAAGTACACGTTCGGCATTGTGAAGGCGGCACAGGCACGCGGAGATTTTCAGGTTCTGGCGGAGCGCGGACGCAGAGCATTGCGCGTTCATCTGGGGAAGGACTTGAAGGCCGGACTAGCCACTCTTCAAGCCGCGGTGCAAAAAGCTCTTTAGTTTCTCATCAGACTCAAGCTGCGGGGGCGAGACGCCCTCGCGACAGCACGCGGGACGCCGCGCTATGTAAGGAGCAAGTGATGCAATTAGGAATGGTGGGTCTGGGGCGCATGGGGGGGAACATGACGCGCCGCTTGATGCGCGATGGACATTCGCTGGTCGTCTCCGATCTCAGTCCGGAAGCAGTGAAGCAACTCGGGGCCGAGGGCGCAACCGGATCGTCATCCCTCGAAGATCTCGTATCAAAGCTGAAAGCCCCGCGCGCCGTGTGGATCATGGTTCCGGCCGGTGGTCCGACGGAAGCCACCGTGCAGAAACTGGCGCAGCATCTGCAAGCCGGCGACGCCATCATCGACGGCGGGAATTCGTATTTCAAAGACGACGTGCGACGGGCGAAGGACCTCAGCAGCAAGGGCATCCATTACGTCGATGTCGGCACCAGCGGCGGAGTGTGGGGCCTCGAGCGCGGCTACTGCATGATGATTGGCGGCCCGAAAGAAGCTGTGCAACGCCTCGATCCGATCTTTAAGACGCTCGCGCCGGGAAAGGGTGACATTCCCCGCACTCCTGGACGAGAGAAGCTCGGCGGCACTGCGGAAAATGGTTACATGCATTGCGGACCTTCAGGATCCGGACATTTTGTGAAGATGGTGCACAACGGAATCGAGTACGGCATCATGCAGGCCTATGCCGAAGGATTCGACATCTTCAAGAACGCGGCCAGCAAAGAACTCCCAGAAGACATTCGATATGACCTGAACCTACCTGATATTGCGGAGGTCTGGCGTCGTGGAAGCGTGATCAGTTCATGGTTGCTCGATTTGACGGCAATGGCTTTGGCGGAGAATCCAACGCTTTCTGAATATGAAGGCTTCGTGCAGGACTCCGGCGAGGGACGCTGGACCATTCAAGCAGCGATCGACGAAGCGGTGCCTGTCGATGTGCTCAGTGCCGCGCTGTTCGTGCGGTTCCGTTCGCGGCAACAGCATACATTCGCCGAGAAGATGTTATCGGCAATGAGGCAGAAATTCGGCGGCCACATCGAAGTCGGCAAAAAGAACGCGTAACACTTCGTTCCCGAGGGGTAGAGGACTGAGTTATGGCAGATCTGGCGGAACATCCGAAAATAGCTCCACCTCGCATTGGCAAGCAGAGCGATCCCTGTGTCATGGTTATCTTCGGCGCGGCGGGAGATCTCACCGGCCGATTGCTGGTACCAGCCCTCTATAACCTGGCCCGGGCCAGATTGCTTTCTTCCGACTTTGCCGTGCTCGGCGTGGCACGGTCACCGCTCTCGGATGATGAGTTTCGCAAGCGTGTCTATGACGACATCAAAGAATACTGCGGCGAGTGCGTCGACAATGAACTCTGGGACTGGTTTTCACACCGCTTTTACTACTTGTCCGGCGACTTCAATGACGACAAGCTCTACACCCAGCTCAAAGAGAAGCTGAACAAGCTGGACGCTGGGCACTCGACGCATCAGAATTTCTTTTATTACATGGCCGTCGCTCCCAATTATTTCGGACCGATCGTCGAAAAGCTGGCGGCGGCAGGATTCATGGACCAGTCCAATGGTCATTGGCGCCGGGTAGTCATCGAGAAGCCATTCGGTCACGATCTGGAATCGGCCAAAGCATTGAACCAGCAACTGTTAAAAGTCGCTGACGAAAAGCAGATCTATCGCATCGATCACTATCTCGGCAAAGAAACGGTGCAGAATATTTTGGCGTTCCGGTTCGCCAACGGAATTTTCGAGCCCGTCTGGAACCGGCGATACATCGATCACGTGCAGATCTCCGTGGCAGAAACCGTCGGCGTTGAAGGACGCGGCAGCTATTTCGATGGCGCAGGAACCTTGCGCGACATGGTGCCAAATCACATCATGCAGCTGATCAGCCTGACGGCGATGGAGCCTCCGATCTCTTTCGACGCAAATGCGGTTCGCGATGAGCAAGCCAAGATCCTGCACGCCATTCAGCCGATGAGCGATGAGGAAGTACTAAGCCGGACCGTGCGCGGACAGTATGGCGACGGCACTGAAGATGGCAAGCGGGTTGCCGCCTACCGCACAGAACCTGATGTTCCTACCGACTCGCGGACGGAGACATTTGTCGCGATGAAGTTGTTGATCGACAACTGGCGGTGGGCCGATGTTCCCTTTTACCTGCGCACGGGCAAGAGAATGCCAGTGCGCAATACACACATCGTGATACAGTTTCGGCGGGCGCCATTTGTGCTATTCCGCGATACGCCCGTCGAGCACCTGATGCCGAACCAACTGGTCCTGCACATCCAGCCGGAAGAAGGCATCTCGTTACAGTTCGCCGCAAAGGTTCCTGGGCCTGTAATGAGGCTGGGGACGGTGGACATGAACTTCGAATATCAGGAATACTTTGGCAAGCAACCCAGTACCGGCTACGAACGCCTGCTGCACGATTGCATGATTGGCGACCAGACCCTGTTTCAACGCGCCGACATGGTGGAAGCGGGCTGGTCGGTGGTAAACCCGGTGCTTGATTTGTGGCACGCGCTGCCGCCGCGTAACTTCCCCAATTATGCCTCGGGCACCTGGGGACCGAAGGAGGCCGACGAGTTGCTGGAACGTGACGGCCGCCGCTGGAGGAATTTCGAAAAATGATTTTGGCCGGCGATATTGGTGGGACCAATGCCAGGCTGGCTTATTTTCAACCGAAGAATGGGCACTTCGAACTGGTTTCTGAGCGCGTATTCCCCAGCCGCGAGCATCGAGAACTCGGCGAGATCGTAACCCGGTTTCTAGATGAGTCGGGCACGCGGCCGGAAGCCGCATGTTTTGGAATTGCGGGCCCTGTCCGCAACGGTCGGGTTGAAACTTCCAACCTTCCGTGGGTCATCGAGCAGTCCATTCTCGCGAAGCAGATTCATCTTCCTGCCACTCTGTTGATCAACGACCTCGAAGCCAGCGCATGGGGCATAGGCGCGCTGTCCAAAGGTGATCTGGTCACGCTCAACGTGGGCGGCGCGACCATCGCCGGGAACCAGGCCGTAGTGGCTCCGGGAACTGGATTGGGTGAAGCCGGGTTGTTCTGGGACGGCACGCGACATCACGTCTTCGCATGCGAGGGTGGACATACCGACTTCGCTCCACAGGGAGAACTGCAGATTGAATTGCTGCGTTATCTTACCAAGCGTAGCGGGCACGTAAGTTACGAGAGGATTCTTTCCGGGCCCGGTCTTGTGAACGTGTACGAATTCCTGTCCGAGAGCGGATGCGGCAAGGAGTCTGAAGCACTGGCAGCCGCAATGAAGGTCGGGGATCCCGCAGCGGAGATCTCGCACGCTGCGCTGAGCGGCAAAGACGATCTGGCTGCGCACGCGATGGACATCTGGGTCGCAGTCTACGGCGCTGAAGCATCCAACCTGGCGTTGAAAATTATGGCGACGGGCGGCTTGTTTCTGGCCGGCGGCATCACTCCCAAGATACTACCCAAGCTCCAAGACCCGCTGTTCATGAAAGCATTCCTTGAGAAAGGGCGCCTGCGCCCGCTGGTCGAAGCGATGCCCGTACATGTGGTCATGAACGAGAAAGCGGGTCTGTTGGGCGCGGCGCGGTGTGCCGTGGTTCGTACCGGCAAAGCTTGAGCAGAGAACGTGAACACGTCCGCCGAAATTCGAATTCTTACCACGCCGCAGGAGTTGTTCGCGGCGGCGGCGGAGGAAGTAGTTCGCGCGGCAAAGGAAGCTGTTGCCGAGCGCGGAAGGTTCAGCGTCGCGCTCTCCGGTGGATCCACTCCTCGGAGCCTGTTCAATCTGCTGGCGACCAATGCCAAGGCAAGTCTTCCGTGGGATCGCGCTTTTTTCTTCTGGAGCGATGAACGCCATGTCGGCCCGACGGACGCCGACAGCAATTATCGAATGGCGAATGAGGCGATGTTGTCCAAAGTTCCCGTGCCGACGGCAAACGTGTTTCGGATGATCGCGGAGAACCCCGATGCCGCCGCTGTGGCGCAGGGCTATGAACAGACGTTGCGAAAATTCTTCCAAATGGATTCCGAAGTCCCTCGCTTCGATCTGATCCTGCTCGGGATGGGTCCTGACGGCCATACCGCTTCCCTGTTTCCGGGAACCGCGGCGTTGCAGGAGAAATCCAAACTCGTCGTAGCGAACTGGGTGGAGAAGCTGAAGACGCACCGCCTGACGTTCACGCTGCCTCTCATCAACGCAGCCCGCGAAGTCGCGTTTCTGGTCAGCGGCATTGATAAGGCTCCGGTCCTGAAGGCTGTGCTGGAAGAGAATGCGCCCGGAGAGCAGTGCCCATCGAAACTCGTCAACCCGACTAACGGGAAACTAATCTGGTTTCTTGATCGGGCCGCCGCTAGTGCTCTGGCTAGTTCAGGGAAATGAACAACGCTGAGGATGCGCAGGACGCACAGGTAAGAAGTGCAAACGCCGGGAGTAATAGCTGGCGGTCGGGAAACACACGGTACGCCTTTGTGAAGGTGGAAGGCTTCTGCGTACTGGGCGCTTCTGGTTTGGTTTTGCGCATCCCTGCGCAAGTAATTTTGACCTAAGCTCGCCAGCCCACGATCTCTTTCAGACCCTTGCCCCGGGCGTGCTCGAACAGGCGCACGCGGTGGCGCGAGTGCTCGAATTCGTGGATATCGGCCCAGACCTCGGCTTCCCAGCCCTTTTCGTGTGCAGCCGATTCGCCGCAGGTGGCACATCGGGTATGGAGCGTGACCGGCGGTATATCTACGCCAATGGGTGCGGCTCCGGGAAGCTCGACAAAGATGCACCGAACTTCCTCGATCTCCTCGCTTTCGCCGAGAAGATGCTCGTAACGCAGCAGGTATCCGAAACCGAGCTTTCGAGCTTCCAGTTCAGCTTCGGCACGGGTATGGAAAGGGCCATATTCGGCCCGCAACTGCTCGGTCGAGTCGCATGCCATCCAGAAGGTTTCTTTGTACGCCATCGCTGGTTTCGCCCCGGGTTGCGAAGCCAGGCTCGTGGCTGCAGAGCCTGCTGGTGCATTGGTGCAATTCTTTGGCCTCTCGCAGCAAAACGTAAGCGCCTTCTGGTACTAGTACTTAGCCCTGCCCTCGCGCATTCGAACGCCGGACACATCGAAAAGTTTTGCAGATGGAAACCGCAATCTGAGCCCTTCTCGCACGTCCTCGCTGCGGACGCCGCACGCATCGCGCGCTTTTCGCCGTTCGTCCTAGTCGGCCCCTATGGCTTGTGCCTGAACAGCCGGCAGGCGTTCCACGTGCGGCCAGCTCTTGCCGCCATGGCTGGCGACGTACATGGCTAGTTCCAGGCGGCTCCAGACACCGAGTTTGTCGAACGCGCTGCGCAGGTGGTTCTTGATCACCTGCTCCGTAGTACCGATGATGCGGCTGATTTCGCGATTGGTCAGGCCTTCCCAGACCAGCGTAGCGATCTGGATTTCCTTGGGAGTAAGGCGCTGGCAGGGAGTCATGACTGCGCCCCCTCGCGGCTGAACATGGCGATGGCGAGTTTGACGCGCTTGCGGCCTTCTTTGATTCCCGCGCGCAGGAAGAGCGTGCGCAGATGCTGCTTCACTGTCCTGGGGCTGATATTGAGCTGTCCGGCGATTTCTTTGTTGCTGCAGCCCTCAACGAGCAGGTTGAGCACCTGCTGGTCTCGGGGTGTCACTTTGACCTGGTCGAGATCGATCATGTGGTTCCCTCCTGACCCTTAGGGTCATCGCCTTTCAAGCAAGCACGATATTCGCCATTTCTTCGTCCTGAAGATTACGACGATCTAAGTACACTGGTGCGTGCCACTTGGGAGCGACGGTCCGTGTCTTCATGTGGTCTTCAGGATGCCCGTGGTAGCCTGTGCGAGTTCCAATCTGGTTCTGGGCAGTCCGCAGGAGGCCCGGTTTCGATAAAGTTCAGGTGAAAGGATTGCTCGGATGGCCCGGCGCGCGAATTCCCGACAATCGCAACTGCTTTTGAAATCAGTCCGAACGTCATCGAGGTGGCCATTGCATCGTGAGCGAACGCAAGCCATAACGACGGAAGTCGCGGCGTCCCGAATCGGACTCAGCGCACTCGCCTGCGTTCTCATTTTGGTTCTACTGCTGCTCGGTGCTCAGGGTTTTGCACAGATTTCTGTGACGTCACAGTCGCAGGGCGCTCCCCTAACTCTTACGCTGCAAGATGCTCTGCAGCGGGCGCGGATGAACGATCCGCAGTATCGCGCCGCGATCACCGATCTAGGACTTGCTCGTGAGGACCGCGTGCAGGCACGGGCGGGGCTGCTTCCCGATGTCAACTTCAACAACTCGTTCATCTACACGCAGGGGACAGGGCCCCTCCCGGTCAGTTGCACTACGACCACAGTCGGATGCCCCACCTTCCGATTCATCGCCAACAACGGCGTGCATGAGTATGTTAGCCAGGCGGACGTGCATCAGGCTCTCTCACTGACAAATGTCGCCGAGTATCGCCGGTCATCCGCCGCATTGGCGCAGGCCCGTGCGAAAGCAGAGATCGCCACGCGCGGCCTTGTCGTCGCCGTCACCCAGGCCTACTACGGGCTTCTGGTCGCCCAGCGCAAGTACGCCACCGCGCAACGCGCCCAGGCAGAAGCGGCAAGATTTCTCGACATCAGCGAGAAACTGGAGAAAGGCGGCGAGGTTGCCCGCGCCGATGTGATCAAGGCGCGTATCCAGGCGCAACAACAGCAACGAGATCTGCAGGAAGCGCAGATTACGATGGAGCGCACCCGTCTGGATTTGGCGGTGATGATGTTCACCGACTTCAACCAGGACTTCACGGTGGTTGACGACCTGCAGACCCCAGAGCCGCTGCCCACCTTTGCCGAAGTACAAACTGCTGGCAAGAAAAACAATCCTGATGTGCGTGCGGCGTTGGCAGCTTATGAAATGGCCAACCATGAAGTCACGGCGGCTTGGGGCGGGCTGCTGCCGGCGCTGAGCGTCGATTACTTCTATGGGATCGACGCGAATCAGTTCGCGGTGCAAAGCAACGGGGTACGCAATCTTGGTTATGCAGGCGTTGCGAGCCTGCAGATCCCGATCTTCAGTTGGGGCGCGGATCGCAGCAAGCTCAAGCAGGCAAAATTGCGGCGCGATCAGGCGCACGTGGAGCTTTCATTCGCGCAGCGGCAACTATTGAGTCATCTGCGGCAGTTTTATAGCGAAGCAGAAACCGCGCGTTCAGAGATGGAGTCGCTGGCGAGTTCCGCCGAGCTGGCGGCGGACGCTTTGCGCCTGACTAACTTGCGCTATCAGGCAGGCGAATCGACGGTCCTCGAAGTGGTGGATGCGCAGAATACGCTCACGCTGGCGCGCAATGCATATGACGACGGGCAAGCCCGCTATAAAGTTGCTGTCGCGAACCTGCAGACTCTTACAGGAAATTTCTAGCACGAATGAACCGTATCGCAATTTCAGGCTGCAGAAGCTGCAATCGAACCCGGATGCTGTGCGCCCTCGTCCTGGCGCTGAGCATCATAGGGATCGTTTCCTGCTCGTCCGAAAAAGGCGATGCCGAGCCCACCGTTACGGTCCAAGCTGCCCCGGTGCAGCGAACCACAATTCAACACGTCATCAGCACGCAGGCAATCTTGTTTCCTTTGCGGCAGGCTGCGATCGTGTCGAAGATCAGCGCGCCTGTGCAGAAATTTCTGGTAAAGCGTGGCAGCCCCGTCCGCGCAGGACAACTGCTGGCCGTCCTTGAGAATCGTGATCTGTCTGCGGCCGCGCAAGACACAAAAGGATCGCTCGACCAGGCGCAAGCAACTTACGAGACGACAACGGCCGCCACCTTGCCTGAGGAGATTCAGAAAGCTGAGGCCGATGCGCAGCAGGCCCAGCAAGCCCTCGATGCTCAACAGAAGGTTTTCGAGAGCCGCCAGCAATTGTTTGAGCAAGGGGCACTGCCGCGCAAGGAACTCGATCAATCCCGAGTGGACTTCGTGGCGGCGCGCAACCAGTACGCGATCGCGAAGAAGCATCTCGACGCGCTGATGGCGATCGGGAAGGCACAAGAACTTAAAGCTGCCGCGGGTCAACTTGAATCCGCAAAAGGCAAGTATCTTGGAGCGGCGGCGCAACTGAGCTACTCCGAGATTCGCAGCCCCATTAATGGCGTGATCACCGAGCGCCCTCTTTACCCTGGTGAAATGGCTGCCGCGGGCACTCCTGTACTGACTGTGATGGATGTATCTTCCGTGATCGCAAAGGCGCACATCCCGCAGGGCGATGCCGCCGCGCTGCACGTCGGAGATCAGGGTAGTATGACGGTCCCGGGCCTTGACCATCCCGTTCAAGGAAAAGTGACGGTTGTAAGCCCCGCGCTTGATCCCAACAGCACGACGGTCGAAGTGTGGTTTGAGGCGAAGAATCCCAAACACGAATTGAAGCCCGGCACCAGCGTGCAACTCTCGCTCACGGCGCAAACGGTCAAGAACGCGCTTGTGATTCCTGGGAATTCCGTGCTAACCGCGGCGGATGGAGCAACCACCGTGATGGTAGCTGGCTCGGACGGACGTGCACACCAGAAGGCCGTGAAGCTGGGGATCCGCAACGGCGACGACGTGCAGGTGATCGAAGGACTCTCTGAAGGCGACAAGGTGATTTCAAACGGCGCTTATGGACTGCCCGACAAAACGAAAATCCAGATTGCGGCCTCCGAACCCGCGTCTGACGAAAAGCCTGCCCCCGCCGGAGAAAAGAAAGACAGCGAGAGGTCAGGTGATAAATAGTCGCGGAGCGCGCGCGTGAACTCGAATGCCGGGCACTCGGGCCAGCCCTGGATTGCGCAGCACTCGCGTCCTATCATCTTTGTGATTGTTACCCTCGGGCTGCTCGGGGCATACCTCGCTTTCACAATTCCGGTCTCGGTATTTCCGCAGACGAACTTTCCGCGCGTGCTGATCGGCGTCGATAACGGCGTGATGCCCATCGATCAGATGTTGGTTTCGGTCACGCGCCCGATTGAAGAAGCCGTCAACAGCGTCCCCGGTCTTCTCACGGTTCGCTCTGTCACCAGCCGCGGATCCGCCGAAGTCGATCTCTACTTCCGCTGGGACGTTGATATGTTCCAGACGCTGCAGTACGTGAATGCAGCAATCTCCCGCGCGCAGGCAGAACTCCCCCCCACAGCAACCGTACAAGCCAATCGCCTGACCTTCGCAGCGTTTCCCGTGATGGGCTACAGCCTGACGTCAGATATCACGCCCCAGACGAAACTCTGGGAGATGGCAACGTACGAGATGAAGCCGCGCCTCAACCGGCTTGAAGGCGTCTCGACGGTCATCATTCAAGGTGGGCAGGAACCGGAATTTCAGATCACTCCCGATCCCGCAAAGTTGCTCGCGACCGGCACCACCGTTACGGACATCTTGGATGCCGTTAAGAAGACGAACCTCATCGATTCTCCCGGCCTGCTCGAGGAAAATCATCAACTTTACCTGGGACTCGTGAATGGGCAGGTGCGCACGCCGGAACAAATCGCGAACACAGTCGTGAAGAACACACCGGCGTCAGTCCCTGTTCGTATCGGCGACGTCGCCGAAGTGGCTCCCAGCGTGAAGCCCGTGTACACAGTCGTTACCGCAAACGGCAAACCGGCAGTCCTGCTGAACATCAGTCGGCAGTGGGACGGGAACACGGTTGCCGTGGCTAACGAAGTTCACAATGAGATCGAACGCATAAGAAAAACACTTCCCCCTGGGATCAAGATTGATCCGTTCTACGACCAGTCGATCATCGTGAACGATTCCATCAAAAGCGTTCGCGATGCCATCCTGCTGGGACTCTTACTGGCCTCGATTATTCTGGTCGTCTTTCTGCGGGATTGGGGAACGTCTCTCGTTGCCGGCTTGGTCATTCCGGTCACGATCATGGTCACCTTTATCGCTCTTAAGGCCATGGGAGAGACCTTCGATCTGATGACGCTCGGTGGTCTCGCGGCAGCCGTTGGGCTCGTCATCGACGACGCGATCGTAGTCGTCGAGAACATCGTGCTGCACCGCGACATGGGACAGGACCGCGTCGAGGCCATACAGAGCGCGCTGAAAGAAATCACGGTGCCGTTGATTGGCTCCACTCTCACTCCCATCGTCGTCTTCATTCCTCTGATTGCAATCACTGGAGTCACCGGCGTTTTCTTTCGTGCGCTGGCTGTGACCATGACGGTGTCACTGCTCACTTCCCTGGTACTCGCGCTTTCGTGGACCCCAACTCTGAGCCAGTACCTCATTCGCGGCCGCGATGATCGCACGAAGAATACTTCAAACGGGGAACCATTCGCTGAGGAAGACGCACCAGCGAGTGAGAGCGATGATCCCCAGAGACTGATCGCCGCAGAAGAGAAGCACCTGGGCGGATTCTTCCTGCGGGTGGTGAACTTCCATGAGAAATGGCTGCGCGCTGCGCTGGAGCACCGATGGCTGCTCGTTGGATTCAGCGCCATTCTCATCGTGGCTTCCTACTTCTGCTACAACTTCTCAGGTTCGGACCTGCTGCCTGAAATGGATGAGGGCGGATTTGTGCTCGACTACATCATGCCTGCGGGCAGTTCTCTGGGGGAAACGAATCGCGTGGTAGGGCACATTGAACAGATGCTGCGCGAAGTACCCGAAGTCGAAAGCACGTCGCGCCGCACAGGCCTGCAATTGGGTCTGGCCGCGGTCACGGAAGCGAATACAGGCGACATCCTTGTGAAATTGAGACCCAAGCGGGACCGCGGTATCGAGGTGATCATTTCCGAAGTCCGCAGCGAGATTAAGGAAAAAGAGCCCGCTATAGATACTGAATTCATTCAGGTACTGCAAGACATGATCGGAGACCTGACTTCCGCTCCCGAGCCGATCCAGATCAAGCTGTTCTCGCAGGATCCCAACCAATTGCAAGAGTGGGCGCCAAAGATAGCGGAATCCATCGGCAAGATCCATGGCGTAGTGGATATTCTCAACGGCATCGACAATACGATCAGCGGTCCTGCCGTAACGTTCCAGGTGGATCCCAGCATTGCTGCCCGCGCCGGCTTCACCGCCGAAGAGGTTGCGCT
>C688J18823_10002028_pt1 | contig 12658 bp, 11 predicted proteins | sample HopSoiMetagenom1_FD_18823 | JGI IMG/M metagenome (IMG submission 18823)
GAGCGGCGGCATGGCCGCCGCACTCCGGCGACTTCGCGTCGTGAAGGACGTTTTGGGCACCTGCGTCGACGGACAGCAGGAGGCCGGCTACAGCAAACCGGTGAGGACGAGGTCTGCGATCTGCTCCGCCTGATCGGCCAGGTTGTAATCCTTTTCCGAGAGAATCCATGACGTCACCATCTCGTCGAGGATGCCGAAGACCGACTTCGCCACGAGCCGCGGATGGAGGTTGCGGCGGAACGTCCCTTCGGCCTGCCCCTGTTCGACGATCTTGCGGATGATGTTCAAGTAATCGGCCACTTCCTGCTGCGAGAGGAGGCTCATGAACTTGAGGCTGTGGCGCAGCTCGACCTGGGAGACGACGGCGAGCGCGCGGTCGCGGCCGAGGGTCTCGAGGTGGTGACGGATGGCGGTGCGGATGCGGTCTTCGTGGCGGCGGACCGGCATCAGCTCGCGCTCGAGCGACTGCAGGTAGTTGCGCGTGTGCTCGCGGAAGATGGTGATGAGGACGTCTTCCTTGTTGTCGAAGTAGAGGTAGATGGTGCCGTCGGCGACGCCGGCGGCCTTGGCGATTTCGGCGACTTTGGCGTTGAAGTAGCCGTTCTGGGCGAAGACATCGACGGCGGCGCGGAGGATGCGCTCGCGTTTGGAGGTGCCGCGGAAGGTGTCGGATTGGGCCGGGGCTGACGTGCGCGCCATGAATGAATGTTCATTCATTCGGGGCGGGGAGTCAAGATTGAGGGCGGGCAGTAAATAGAGGTGGGAAGCGTCTGCGATCGGGCGGGACGCCCGCTCGCTGCGGACGGGACGTCCGCGCTCCAATGGCGAAACGAACGTACATTACTTTCATGCCTTCTCGCTTTTTCGCCATTCTTCGCACGGTCGTCGTCGCTACGCTCTTCGTCTCGCTCTGGACGTGGTTTGCGCCGCGATGGATGGCGATGTCGAAGCACGTCGCGCTCGAGCCGGTCTTCGGGTGGCATCTCGTCCCGATGCTCATCGGCGGCGCGATGATGATCCGTTGCTGCTGGGACTTCGCGTGGACCGGTCGCGGCACGCCTGCACCGTTCGATCCGCCGCGGCGGCTCGTGATCGCCGGCCTCTATCGCTGGGTGCGCAATCCGATGTACGTCGGGATGGGGCTGTTCCTGATCGGCGAGGCGTTCCTCCTGCCGCAGGTCAGGCGCGAGATGCTGGTCATGGCGGTCGTGCTGTTCGTCGTCGTCAACATCTTCATCATGGCGTACGAAGAGCCGGTGCTGCGATCGACGTTCGGCGACGACTACTTCCGCTACACGCGCGAAGTCGGCCGCTGGATTCCGCGGCTCAGCGCGTACCGCACCTGATCGATCAACGCTTCGTCGCGCGGCACGCGCGTCTTGCCGTCGATCGCCGCCATGACCTCGGCGCGGGAAGCCGAAGCCGCAACCGGATAGATGTGCAGATGGAGATGCGGTGTCATGATGCCGAGCTTCATGACGATCGCGCGCTCGCATCCGGTGGCCTCGAGCAAGGCCTGTTCGGCGCGTACGTAAACGGACATGAACGCCGAGGGATCGCTCAAGGCGGACAGATTTTCGACGTGCTCCCGCGCCACCACCATCACATGTCCGTGCACCGCCCAGTCCTCGTGAAACACGACGCGCGCCGCGGCATCCACATAGACAGTGTCCGCCGTATGATCAACGCACAACGCACAGGAGGATTGCAGGATGAAGTACCTCGCAGCCATTATCGCGCTCGCCGTATCCGTCGCCGCGCAGACGCCGCCCGCACCGGAGCTCGACCCCGGCCTCGGCCATCTCCACCATCCCGTCTCGACAAAGAATGCCGAGGCGCAGCAGTACTTCGATCAGGGGCTGAAGTACGCGTTCGCGTTCAATCACGAGATGGCGGCCGCGTCGTTCCAGCAGGCGGCGAAGCTCGATCCCGAGCTGGCGATCGCGTACTGGGGCGCCGCGCTGGTGAACGGTCCGAACATCAACATGGATGTCGATCCCGATCACGAGAAGGCCGCGTACGAAGCGGAGCAGGCCGCGCTCGCCCACGTCGAGCACGCGTCGGCCGAGGAGAAGGATCTGATCGACGCGCTGGCGAAGCGCTACACGAATGACCCGAAGGCCGATCTGCACAAGCTTTCCGAGAATTACAGCGCGGCGATGGGCGAGGTGGCGAAGAAGTATCCGAACGATCTCGACGTCGCGGTGCTTTACGCGGAGAGCATGATGGATCTGCATCCGTGGAAGTTCTGGACGCATGACGGTCATCCGACCGAGGGCACCGAAGAAATCGTCAGCACGCTCGAAGCGGTGCTGAAGAAGAATCCGAATCACATCGGCGCGAATCACTACTACATCCACGCGGTCGAAGCATCGTCGCATCCGGAGCGCGCACTCGCATCCGCGCATCGGCTGCAGACGCTCGCGCCGTCGGCGGGACACCTCGTGCACATGCCTGCGCACATCCTGCAGCGCACCGGCGACTACACCGGCGCGGCTCGCGCGAACGCGCACGCGGCGGAGGTCGATCGCGCGTTCGCGAAGAAGAACGGCGGCGACTCGATGTACATGGCGATGTACTACAGCCACAACCTGCAGTTCGGCAGCGCGTCGTACGCAATGGTCGGCGATTACGCGACCTCGAAGAAGATGGCCGGCGAGTTCGCGGGCAACGTGATGAATTTCGTGAAGATGATGCCGCCGGTGGAGAGCTTCGCGATCGCGCCGGTGCTCGTCGATGTCCGCTTCGCGAAGTGGCGCGATGTGTTGAAGGCGCCCGATCCGAATGTCGGGCCGGTGTCGACCGCGCTCTGGCACTTCGCGCGCGGCACTGCGTTCGCGAAGCTCGGCAATGTCGCCGGCGCGGAGTCGGAGCAGAAGGTGCTCGACGCTGCGCTGCCTTCGATCACGACCGAGATCGGGTTCACGCAGAACTCGCAGCGCGATCTCGTCACGGTCGCATCGCATCTGCTCGCGGGCCGTATCGCATCGGCGAAAGGCGATCACGCGGGTGCGATCGCGCATTACGAAGAGGCGGTGAAAGCGGAGGATGCGCTGAATTACGACGAGCCCGCCGACTGGCCGCTCCCCGCGCGTGAAGCCCTCGGCGCGGAGCTCCTGCGCGCCGGACGCAAGGCGGATGCGCAGCAGGTGTTCCGCGAGGACTTGAAACATAATCCGCGCAATCCGCGCTCGCTTTTCGCACTGGGGCGGAAGAGCGGCGCATATCGCATCGAGGACTTTTGATGAGGACTATCCGGCTCGGCAGAACCAACGTTCACGTTCCCGCAATCAGTCTCGGCACCTGGGGCCAGGGCGGCCCCAACATGAACGAAGGGCTGCACGTCGGATGGACCGGTCACGACGACAACCAGGCGAAGCAGGCGCTCGTCGCGGCGTATCGCGCGGGCATCACGCACTGGGACACGGCCGACGGCTACGGTGCCGGCCACGCCGAGCAACTCATCGGCGGAGTGATTCGCAGCGGTGATGTCCCGCGCAACGAGCTCTTCATCGCCACGAAGTTCGGCTACGTCAAAGGACCGTCGAAGCATTTCTACGATCCGAAGTTCATGCGCTCGCAGGCCGAGGCGTCGCTGCGCAACATGGCGATCGAGACGATCGATCTCTACTACTTCCATCATTGCGATTTCGGCGATCGCTTCGACGATGCGCGCGAGGTGATGCAGCAGCTGCGCGACGAAGGGAAGGTGCGCTTCGTCGGACTGTCGGACTGGGACGCGTCGAAGATCATGAAGTACATCGAGCGCGCCGATCCCGACGTGGTGCAGCCGTATCGCAATCTGATCGATGACCAGTACGAATCGAGCGGACTGAAGGCGTACGTCGATGCGCACGACCTCGGCGTCGCCTTCTTTTCCCCGCTGAAGCACGGGTTGCTCCTCGGCAAGTACGACGCGCCGGTGCAGTTCGCCGAGGGCGATTTCCGGCGCAACGTCCCGGAGTTCGGCGACGCGAAGTTCATCGAGCGGATGAAGCGCGCATCGGCGACTGTCGCGGAGAAGATGCCGGTGCTGCGTGCGGTGACCGGCGCGTTGCTCGCCGACAATCCGACCGCATGCGTGCTCCTCGGGCAGCGCAATCCGAAGCAGGTCGCGGCCGCGGCCGCGGCGGGCGATGCGTTGACGAAGGAAGAGGCGGAGTGGGTGCGGCACGTGTATCGCGGCGATTTATAATTTACCTATGGCGAAGGTCACCTCCTTGCGGAAGTACAAGCTCGGCGAAGAGCCGGAGGTCGATCCCGAAATTCTCGCCATGACGCCGGGCGAGCGGATGCAACTCGTCTGGGAGCTTACGAAAACAGCATGGCTCTTCCATGACCCTGCCGCCCTTGCCGCCGGATTTCGCCGAGATGTTGCGCGAGTTGTTCGACGCGAACGCTGAGTTCCTCATCGTCGGCGCGTACGCCGTCGGTGCACACGTTCAGCCACGCGCGACACAGGACCTCGACATCTGGGTTCGTGCCACGCCGGAGAATGCCGTGCGTGTGTGGCGCGCGCTCGCGCGCTTCGGCGCACCGTTGCATGAACTGACGCTGGACGATCTCTCCGCGCCCGGAATCGTTTTTCAGATCGGCAGGGCACCGAACCGCATCGACATCCTGACGACCATCAGCGGTGTCACGTTTGATGAAGCGTGGCCGGAACGGGTGATTGCGGACATCGGGGGCGAGTCTTATCCGGTGCTCGGCAGAAATGCGCTCATGACGAACAAGCGAGCGTCGGGCCGGCAGAAAGATCTGATCGATCTCGATCTGCTCGAGAAATTCAGTAAGCCATGAGCGCCCGCGCTTCGCGCTCGATCTCTTCCTCGCTCGGCAGAAACTCCTCTTCCAGCGAAGGCGAATACGGCACCGGCGTATCGAGCGAGCCGATGATGCGGATCGGCGTGTCGAGCCAGTCGAACGCTTCTTCCTGAATGATCGCCGCGACCGATTCGCCGATCGAACCGGTGCGGGTGTCTTCGTGAATGATCAGTACGCGATTGCACTTGCGCGCGAGCGCGAGGATCGCGTCGCGATCGAGTGGCAGGAGCGTGCGCAGATCGAGCACTGATGCCTGATGACCAGTGCGTGCAAGCGCCTCGGCCACACGCATCGCGACGTGCACGAATGCGCCGTACGAGATGATCGCCAGATCGCCGCCTTCGCGACGCAACGCCGCGCGGCCGATCGGAATCGGCTCCGGCGCCTCCTCGGAGAGCAGCTGCTTGATGCGCGGATCGCGATACAGCGCGATGTGCTCGTAGTACAGCACCGGATCGGGATCGGCCACCGCGCTCGCCATCAGCGCGCGCGCATCGTGCGGCGTCGACGGCGCCACGATCTTCAGTCCCGGCACCCGATAGAACCACGCCTCGGTGTTCTGCGAGTGATACGGCCCGGCGTGACGCAGTCCGCCCCAAGGCATGCGCAGCACCATCGGCACCGATCCGCCCCAGCGATAACGGATCTTCGCCGCGTTGTTGACGAGCGGATTGAAGCCGGTGGCGATGAAGTCGTTGAACTGGATCTCGCCGATCGGACGAAGTCCCGCCAGCGCCGCGCCGATGCAGACGCCGACGGTCGCGTTTTCGCTGAGGATGGCGTTGATGATCCGATCGCCGAATTCTTTCAGCAGCGGCTTGAGGAGGAGGAACGCGTTGCCGTACTTGCCGCCGACGTCCTCGCCGTAGATGAACACGCGCGGATCGCTGCGCAAGGCGTCGCCGACGCCGAGCATGACGGCTTCGAGGAGGGTTTTGCCTTTCGGATCAAACGGCGGCGCCTGGTGTACGACAACCTCTCCAGGTTGTCGGGGGGACAACCCGAGAGGTTGCCGGGGGGACAACCTGAGAGGTTGTCGTACACCGCCGTACACACCTTCGTGCGCGAGCTTGGGATCCGGCCACGGCGCGTCGATCACCTTCCGCGCTTCGCCGTCGACGAGCTGCTCGATCTCGCGCTTCCACTGCTCGAGCTCCTCATCGCTCACGCCGATCTTCGCGGCGTACGACGGGATCGGGTCCTTCGCGCACCAGTAGTCGTACAGCTCGCGGTTCGCGTAGCCGCCTTCGTGCAGCTGCGGATACGTCCACGACGGCTGCGGCTCCTTGCCGAGGTAGAGCATGTCGTCGTGATGGGCATGTCCGCAGATCCGCATCGCGACGAGCTCGATCAGCGCCGGACCGCGTCCTGCGCGCGCGCGCTCCGCGGCCCATGCGAATGCGGCGGCGATGGCGTCGGGATCGGTGCCGTCGATCGTGATCGACGGAATGCCGTAGCCCGCCGCTTTCTCCGCGAACACGCGCACCGCGGACTGTTCGCTGACCGGCGTGGAGAGCGCGGTCTGGTTGTTCTGGACGCAGAAGATCGCCGGGAGCTTGCGCGCGGCGCAGGCGTTGATCGCTTCGTGCCATTCGCCGAGGGATGTCGCGCCCTCGCCGACGAACGACACGGCGATGCGCTCCGATTTCTCGAGATGGAATGCCATCGCGACGCCGGCGATGGCCAGCGCGGGTGAGCCGAGCGGCGCCATCGCGGGGAGGATTCCGTACTCCCAATCGCCGACGTGCAGGTCTTTGCCGTTCATCGGCGGACCTGCTTTCGCCATCTGCGCGTTGAGCACCATGCGGATCGTCTCCGGCTCGTTGCGCATGGCGATGACGGCGCCGAGGTCGCGGATCATCGGCGAGATGACATCGCCGCCGGGGCCGCGGCGGAGGCGGATGCATGCGGCGTAGATCGCTTCCTGTCCGAGGGAGCGGAAGCCTTTGCCCTGGAACGAGGCGTTGCCGTAGCGCACTTCGCCGGAGGTGAAGAATTGCTTGAGGCGATTGTCCGTCGCGCGCGTGAGGAGCATGCCGCGCAGAATCTCGCGCTTCTCATCGATGGTGAGCGAGGCCTCGATCGCTTCGCGGCGCAGGAAGCCGTCGCACGAGTCGATGACTTCGAGCACGGCCTGATTCAGACGCTGATTGATCGCGGTGCCGGGCGTCGTATCGGGGATCGGATCGTCGATCGGCAGATTCGGGACGAGCGCTTCGCTGAGGCACTGCTCGAGCAGGCGGCGCAGCGGCTCGCGCAGCGCATCGAGGACGAACCCGTCGCGCTCATCGAGCTCGCGTCCGTCGATCGCCTGTTCGAGCGCGGAGCATGCGGGGCGGAGGGCGAACGGATGACGCTCGGCGACGAACGCGGCAAATCGCGCGCGCAGACTCATGGGCGCGGATGCTAGCAAATTAGACAGCGGACAGCAGACAGCGGACAGCAGGACTCAACGGCCGCTGTCTGCTGTCCGCTGTCTGCTGTCCGATCCGAGCCACTCCACGATCCGCTCCTCCGCCCAGTACACCGCCCGCCCCGGCATGCCGCCCGCGATGAAGCCGACGTGGCCACCGCGCTCGGTCACGATGAAGGTGACGCTGGGAGATGCCACCGCCCGCGCGCGGTCGAGGACGCCGGGCGGGAGGAAGGGATCGTCGGCTGCACTCACGCACAACGTCGGCACCGTGATGTGCGGGAGGAAGTGGATCGACGAGGAGCGCGTGTAGTAATCGTTCGCGTCGGTGAAGCCGTGGAGCGGCGCGGTGGCGGCGTCATCGAACTCGCGGAACGTCTTCGCGTTCATCGCGCGCTCGAGATCGAGTGGTGTGTGATGTTGCTCGACGACGCGCCGTACTTTCTTCTTCAGCGAGCGCAGGAACGATCCGACGTAGAGGCGTCCGATCGGATTGTCGTCGAGGTACTTCGCGCCGGCGCCGAGGTCGTAGGGGACGGAGATGGTGGCCGCGGCGGCGACCAGCGACTCGCCGGGATGTTCGCCGAGCCATTTCAGCAGCACGTTGCCGCCGAGCGATGCGCCGAACGCGACGATCGGACAGGAGACGCGCAGCGAGCGGACGACGAAATCGAAATCGCTCGTCTCGCCCGAGTGATAGAAGCGCGGACGGAGATTCGGATGCTCCGGCTCGCTCGCGCAGGAGCGGAAATTGATCGCCGTCGCGGACCAGCCGCGTTTCGCGATCATGCCGAGGATGCCCTGGATGTAGACCGAGCGCGAGCTCCCTTCGAGGCCGTGCATCAGGACGAGGTGCACCGGCGGATCCGGCGCATCGAGATGATCGAGCGCGAGCTCATCGCCGTCCGGCGTTGATACGATCTCGCGCCGCAATGGCACGAGCCGCCGCGAGCGCGTCAGCCGGCCCCACACCGTTTGGGCGTGAGGGTTGCGAAGCCACCAGGCTGGAGAAAAGTGCATGAGGAAGGTGATCCTAGATTTTTCATTCTTCATCATTCTTCATTCTGAAATTCTGAATTCTGCATTCATCCAACGCGTGTGGCTCGAGGCATGCGCACGGGATGAATGCAGAATTCAGAATGAAGAATTAAGAATGCGGGGCCGCGCATGAGCGAATCCACTCTCCGCAAGTGGGCGCCTCTCCCCGTTCTTTCCCTCGCCCTGGCCATCGTCATCATCGACACCACGCTCCTCAACGTCTCGCTCTCCACCCTCATCCGCGAGCTGCACACGAACCTGCAAAGTCTGCAGTGGGTGATCTCCGCGTACTCGCTGACGCTCGCCGCGCTCACTGTCACCGGCGGCCGCATGGGCGATCTCTTCGGCAAACGCCGCATGTTCCGCCTCGGCGCGATCCTGTTTGCGATCGGCTCGCTGCAGGCGTCGATCAGCAACTCCGTGCACATCCTGCTGATCGGCGAATCGCTGATCGAAGGAATCGGCGCGGCGCTGATGATGCCGGCCACCGCATCGATCCTCGTCTCGCGTTACCGCGGACACGATCGCGCCGTCGCCTTCGGAATCTGGGGCGGCGTCGCCGCCGTCGCGAGCGCCGTCGGTCCGCTCCTCGGCGGCTTCCTCACCTCGCACTACTCGTGGCGCTGGGGATTTCGAATCAACATCTTCGTGGTCGCGCTGCTGCTCGCCGGCTCGGTGGTGATCGATGAGCCGGAGGAGAAACACGAAAAGAAAGTCGACGTCACGGGCGTGATCCTCTCCGCGCTCGGACTCTTCTCCATCGTCTTCGGCGTCATCGAATCGACCACGTACGGCTGGATCCGCGCACGCCGTCCGGTCCCATTCCTCGGCGATTTTTCGTTCGTGCCGATCGCGATCTTCGCCGGCGTCGCGATCCTGATCGTGTTTGCGCGCTGGGAACAGCAGTGCGAGTTGAACGGCGGCACGCCGATCGTCTCGATGAAGCTCTTCCGCAATCAGCACTTCATGGCCGGCGCGACCATCACCGGCCTGCTGATGCTGAGCCAGAACGGCGTGATCTTCTCCATCCCCGTCTTTCTGCAGTCGGTCAACAACCTCGACGCGTTCCACACCGGCCTCTCGCTCCTGCCGATGTCGATCACGCTGCTGATCGTGTCGCCCGGCGCCGGCTTTCTGACCAAACGCGTGCCGCACAAACGGATCGTGCAGACCGGACTGGCGATCAGCGTCGTCGCGCTGCTCGTGCTGCGCTGGAGCCTGCACGTCGGCATGTCGATCTGGGGACTCGCTCCCGGCCTCGCGCTCTACGGCCTGGGCATGGGGATGGTCCTCTCACAAGTCAACAACTTGACCTTATCCGCGGTGCCGGTGCGCGATGCGGGCGAGGCGTCGGGCGTGATGAATACGTTTCGACAGGTCGGCGCAGCGCTCGGCGCGGCGATCATCGGCGCGATCCTGCTGTCGACGATCGTCACCAATCTGCAGAGCGCGATCGATGAGAGTCCGGCGATCGCCGCGCAGGAGAAGCCGAAGCTCGATGCGTCGCTGCGGATGGAAGCGCCGGCGCTCGCCTTCGGAGGGGCGGAGGTATTTTCGGAAGTGCCGCCGGCGACACGCGCGCAACTCGGCGAGATGCGCCGCGTCGCGACGACGGCCGGCGATCGCACGGCGCTGCTCTGCGGAGCGGGATTCGCGTTCCTCGCATTGCTGACGTCGCTCTGGTTGCCGTTACGTCCCGCGGAACATTAGCAATCGAGTTTTTGCAGATTTGGCACTCGTCGTGCGTGACGCGTCCGCCATGAGAGCGAAAGCAGTCGTCGTCGCGTTGGCCGCGGCCGGAGCGTTCACATCATGCGAGTACGTGCGGCTGCTGCGGCCCTCGGTCCTCAAGCAGCTGAATCCGCGCGTCGTCCGGCTGGTCAACGAACTGCCGGAGCTCGACGCGCCGAACAAGGAGATCATCGCCCGCCTCTTCGCGCACGGCGGCCTCTCGCACGCGCGCATCGAGAACGACGGCATGATGCACGACACGATTCGCGTGCCGCGCGATCAGCTGATCTGGGAGCCGGCGATCATCGTCATGCCGCATGCCGGCGTGCTGCAGCTCGAGTTCTCGAACGAGGACCAGGCGCACCACATGGCGTTCCTCCCGAACGACGGCGAACGGATGGTGCTCGATCTGCCGATGCACACGCGCGGCGAAGCGAAGGTGCACCTCTCGCAGCCCGGCTACTACTTCTTCGGCTGTCCCGTCGCGAATCACGCCGGACGCGGAATGCTCGGACTGATCATCGTGCCGGGCGAAGTGCCGGACACCGCAAAGCTCGATCGACCGCCCCAAAGGAGACCGTGACAATGAAGCGCCTGCTGTCGCTCCTCGCGCTCGTCTGTGCGGCGTGTGCGCACCACCCGACGTATCCGCTCACCGAACACGCGCAGCTCTTCAACGACATGGACGCGACGGAGCGCCACAGCGCGCCCAACGCCGCCGCGCGCGTGACGGGCGACCGCATCGCGAACGCGCGCAAGGAGCCGCAGAACTGGCTCACGTACTACGGCGCCTACGACGGGCAGCGCTACTCGGCGCTCGATCAGATCGATGCGTCGAACGTGAAGTCGCTGCGCCCCGCGTGGGTGTTTCAGGCCGGTGCGATCGGACTGATCGCGAATCCCGCGACATACGCGTTCGAAGCGGCGCCGATCGTCGTCGACGGCGTGATGTACCTCTCGGGATGGGATGGCTACGTCTGGGCGCTCGATGCGGTCAGCGGCGAGGTGCTCTGGCGCTATCGCCATGCCATTCCGCTCGATGTCCCGCTCTGCTGCGGCAACGTCAATCGCGGCGTGGCGGTGGCGAAGGGACGCGTCTACGTCGCGACCGCGAACGGTCACGTCATCGCACTCGATGCGACGAACGGACACCTCGCGTGGGACACGATCGCCGCCGATGTGCGCGCGGGCGAGACGCTGACGGTTGCGCCGCTTGTGGTGAAGGACATGGTGATCGTCGGCAGCTCCGGCGGCGAGTACGGCGTGCGGGGACACATCGATGCGTTCGATCTCGATAACGGCCGGCGCGTCTGGCGCTTCTACACCGTGCCGAAGCCGGGCGAGCGGGGTGGCGACACGTGGGGGAACAACTCGTGGGAGCGCGGCGGCGGTCCGGCGTGGGTGACCGGCACGTACGATCTCGACCTCGACACGCTCTACTGGTCGACCGGCAATCCCGGTCCCGATTTCGACGGCAGCGTACGGCCCGGCGCGAATCTCTACACCGACTCGGTCGTCGCGCTGAATCCGAACGACGGCACGCTGAAGTGGCACTATCAATACACGCCGCACGACGTGTGGGACTACGACGGCGTCTCGGAGAACATTCTTTTCAATGAAGGCTCGCGCAGGCTCCTCGCGCACTTCGACAAGAACGGCTACCTCTTCGTCCTCGATCGCACGAACGGCCGGCTCGTGCATGCGACGAAGTTCGGGCGCGTGACATGGGGCGACATCGATCCGGCCAGCGGACAGGTGACGGTGCGATTGACGCCGACGGAGCAGGGCGCGGAGATCTGTCCCGGTCCCGCGGGCCTCAAGGAATGGACGCATGCTGCGTACAACCCGAAGACCGGGATGCTGTATGTGCCGGTGATCGAGGCGTGCGGCACGTTCAAGCTGATCCCGAACCGCTACAACGAATCGCTGCCGTACTGGGGCGGCGACGCCACTGTCAAGGGAGACCAGCGGGGAGAGGTGAAGGCGTTCGATGCGGCGACGGGGAAGGAAGTGTGGTCGTGGCGCGGCCAGCATCCGATGGTCTCGTCGGTCCTCACCACCGCGGGCGATCTCGTCTTCGCCGGTGAGCCGAACGGCAACTTCAATGCGTACGACGCAAAGTCGGGCGCGCTGCTCTGGCAATTCCAGACCGGCAGCGGCATTCACAGCAACCCGATCGCGTACGCCGTGAACGGCAAGCAGTACGTCGCCGTGCCCTCGGGCTGGGGCGGCTGGATGAAAGGTTTCGCCCCCGAAACATACGGCGCGACGAGAGGCAGCGCGCTCTTCGTCTTTGCATTACCGTGATGTTGTGAAGTCAAAAGTCAGAAGGCTGAAGGCAGAAGTGTTGTTCGCCGTGATTTCTGCCTTCTGCCTTCTGCCCTCTGCCTTTGCACAGACGACCGACACCATCACCGTCACCGCGACGCGCACCGGGACGCGGCTCTCCGACACACCATCGTCCGTCGTCGTGCTCACGGCCGGCGAAATCGAGAACGCGGCGACCGTCGATGACGCGTTGCGCCAGGTGCCCGGTTTTACGCTCTTCCGCCGCACCGGCAGTCGCGAGGCGAATCCGACGTCGCAGGGGGTGTCGCTGCGCGGCATCGGCGGGAGCGGCGCATCGCGCGCGGTGGTGCTCGACGACGGCGT
>C688J18823_10002031_pt1 | contig 12639 bp, 13 predicted proteins | sample HopSoiMetagenom1_FD_18823 | JGI IMG/M metagenome (IMG submission 18823)
GAGTTAATGACAGTGCTAAAAACAGAAAAGGAAGAACAAATGATATCTCTTGAGAGTGACACTGAATATAAAGAAATGCTATCTTTAAAATAAGATCAATAAAATCATTCTATTTTCTATACTATATACTGCAAAGGAATTCAGATCATAAGTAGTATTAGTTCTATTTTCTTATGTCATCTCGGTCTGATAAAAATAACGATTATTATTCAGCAATCAAATCTCATTCATATGATTTCTTGATATCATTTTCTTTTGTTTTATTACAAGTCGATTATATTCCAGTTTGTTGTAAAGACAGAATGCTTTAGCTTTAATCCAAGGTTTGAATGAGGATAGCGAAGCTTCATATCTTAATAAATCGTATTTAGTTCATTATAATAAAAGAATAACCCATTTCTCCTCGTTTCCTTGACAAGTTTGATTAATGTGGCAATAACTGAGACAATGTCTGTCGAGGATCCAAAGTATGCTTTACCTGCATCATTATTACTAGCTTCAAACAATCTCTCCATATCTATTCCTGCACAATATCTCCAGCCTGGTTTTACCGCCTCATCTATTAAGGACTATATCTGTAGCTTTGGTCCGAACCATTTGCAATTTCGAATTCTTTTTGAGATATCTTACATGACATCTAACCTCTAACAAAAAAGATGATATAATTGGCAATAATCAGAGCCGAATTCACAGCCATAACTGCTAAATTTAGGACACAAGGTGACAGACAATTCTTAACATTTATCCCACTATCACCTGTTATTGATGTTCGGATGATTTTCTGCATGATGGGTAATAATAGTCAAGATAGCAATAGTGGCAAAGATAAAGATCAAGTTATGTTGTGTCCGAAACTACAATAGCATATTCAAGAAGCTAAGCCAAGCAACTAAAATTTTAAATTATTTGTAATTGGCTAGGTAATCCTTTCTCTAAATTTGATAACCTAGGAGGAATGAGAATTTAAGTTAGTTATATACTCTATTTTGTGTTATTGTGATCGGGGCTAACTGATGACTTCAGCTCCTCACCACCACGAGGACAAAAAAAGCTTGGCAGTAGAGGTTACTAGAGTATTTTATGGAGTCGAAAGTGTTGTAAATGTAGTATTGCAATTTCTAACTCAGGCAAATAATAAAATTGATGCCTGCTAGACCAAACAAGACCATCATTAATTATTGATATAGACATATTAAAACAAGCCTTTGTCGTTGTAAAGAAGCGAGGTATTAAACTAAGGTATATTACTGAAATTACCAAGGATAACCTTTCTTATTGTAAACAACTGTTAGCGATGGTAGATGAGCTTCGACATTTAGATGGAATTAAAGGTAATCTATATCTGAGTGAATCAGAATATCTCTCTCCTGCGACTTTTCACGAAAAGGGAAAACCTGCATCACAAATTATCTATAGTAATGTAAAAGAAATTGTAGAACACCAGAAATATGTATTTGATACTCTATGGGCTGGAGCTGTTCCTGCGGAGCAGAAAATTGAACAAATAGAAGAAGGAACAGTAGATCATGAATATCTTCAAGTTATTAAAAGCCAAAATAAAGCAAGCCGCATTTTTACTGAATTAGTAAAATCCATAGAAAAAGAGGCATTAATATTCCTTCCAAGTGATAAAGTAATGGTTAGAATAGATAAATTAGGAATTGTTAACCATCTTATAAGAGCATCACTAGAAAAAAAAGTGACAATAAAAATTATTTGTCCTTTGAGTGAAGATAACAAGGAAATTCTAAATAGAATAAATAAGGAAGCTCCATCTATCCAAGTTTTGAATGGCGAAGGTAACTCACTATTTGGTATGTGTATAGTAGATAATGAAAAGTTACTCAGAACAGAGATTAGAGAGCTTAATACGGATGATTTTTCAAAGACAATTGATTTTGCTATTTATTCAAATAGAAAACTCACTGTAAATTCATTTAAATCAATATTTGATTTACTCTGGAATGAACGGATACTAAATGATCAGCTAAAAGTTAACGATAAAACACAGAAAGAGTTTATCAATATAGCAGCCCATGAATTAAGAACGCCAGCGCAGGCAATTTTGGGATATGCAGAATTAGCAATGATGAAAGTTAACAATGAGAATGCATTTGACAGTGAAAAAAGGGTGAGTTTCATGGCAGCTGTATATAGAAACGCATCAAGACTTCAAAGGTTAACTAACGATATACTGGATGTTACTCGAATCGAAAGCGGATCATTACGACTCAACTTAGAAAAGTTCGACCTCAATCAAGTAATATCAGACATAGTAGACGACTACAGAAGCGAGATTGAAAGATCTGATAGCGATGTCAAGTTAGTCCATGAAGTACAGAACAAGGTTATTCTGGTAGAAGGGGATAAGAACCGTTTAACCCAGGTTATTTCTAACCTAGTAGGCAATGCAATCAGGTTCACTTCGCAAGGTAGTATTACTGTCAAATCAGAAATAGAAAAAGAACAAAATAATAAGGTTCGAGTAAGCGTAAAAGACACAGGATCTGGAATAGATTCTAAAATAATGCCTAGGCTGTTTACGAAATTTGTTGCAAAATCTAATGCAGGCACTGGACTAGGACTATTTATCTCAAAGAGTATCATTGAAGCTCATGGAGGCAAAATTTGGGCTTTGAATAACCCTTCCTTATATGGAAATGGCAGTGGTATTGGTGGGGCTACCTTTACATTTAATATATCATTAAGTCAAGAGCCAAAGTAACACATTAAGAAGAACCGAGCTATATGGAAAATTATAACAACAAGGGTGATAATAATAATAGGATACTAATAGTAGACGATGAAGTAGGTATCACAACGATTTATACTCTAGGTCTTCAAGATAATGGTTTTAAAGTTGATGCCTTCAACGATCCCATACAAATATTATCTGATTTGAAAAATGGCTCATACAATCTCGCACTTTTAGACTATAAATGCCAAACATGAATGGATTAGAGCTATATCGAGAGATAAGGAAAGTAGATGCCAAAGTGAAGATATGTTTTGTCACAACCTTTGACATATATCTGGAGAGCTAAAAAGGGATTTCATAGGAATTCAAATGGAAAATATCAAGATAAAGAAGAAGACTCAGATATAATAAAATGCATTATTCAAAAACCTATTGGCATAGACGAGTTGGTAAAAAGGATAAAGGAACAATTGAATTCGTGATACCAATAACTAATTTGGCCATCTGGATTTATCTAGATTGAGAGGATAAACGGTCCTTGCCAAGCTGAATAACTCTCCAGTGCAGCCGATATGGTATTGCAAATATTACAACAAATTTAAAGCCCTTTATACAACTCTCTTCTATCTAAAATAATGAAAAGATATGCGAAAGCTTCTTCATTTTGAAAAAGTTGTTACAATATTAATTCTTGATGATGAATTTGATCTTGTAACAATTTTAAACATGGCTTAGAAAGACAAGGCCTTCGTGTGTTTTCTTTTATAGATCCTTTTTTGGCATTAGAACACTTTAAAATAAATGCTTTTAATTATAATCTAGTTATTTCGGATCTAAGAATGCCGGGAATGAATGGATTTGAATTTTTAACTAAAGTCAAAGAAATTAAATCAGATATATGATCTTCTAATGACGGCGTTTGAAGTTAGTGATATGCAATCATCAGTTGCTATATCCTCGTTTAAGATAAATGAATTTATAGTAAAGCCATTTTCGATTCATAATCTAAATGTGATTATAGATAAATATGTATCATTAAAAAATAATAATAGCTGAGATCAGTCTTCATTTTCATCTAAAAACCTTCTACAATGATTCTACTTTCACCATTACGAATTTTTAGCAAGTAAAAGCATACTTATCTTGCCAAGTATAGTCTCTGCGCTGACTGGTTTTATTAAGAAATCATCTGCGCCGTATTCTAGAATAATATTTCTTGCACTATCATCATTTGCAACTACTAATATCTTGATGTTAAGGTCAATCTGTTTAATTTTGGATATTAACATTGCACCTTCATCAGCTGCTATTATGCCATTGATATAAACCACATCTACTTGATTATGCATTTCCTCTATTTGTTCCAAGCATTTTACCGCGCTAAAAGCCATGTAGGTCTCATATCCGTTTAACCTACAGATTGCAGTAATAAGTGAATTAATCTCCTTATCATCCTCCACAATTATTATTTTAGGCGTTTGGATTATCATATTGGATATAGTCATATTGTCATATTCTCTCTTATTATATTGTTAGCAAGCAAGCAAGCAATCATTCTCAGTAAATGACATTATATCGAACTTGTTTTGGTCTAATGGGGAGAGGACACAACAAGGATTATTGTTTTTACATTTGCATTTACTAGCGTCTATATCACAATAAGAGTTTGTTGGCCATTCATTATTGAGAAAGCACAGTTATTTTTATATGGTGTGCTTTTAACAAATTGCCCTTCTCATGTTCTTCAAATCTGTCAAAATCTTTTTTATGGTAGTTGCAGAATCTTTTCAATTTGGTATCAAATTTTGATCCCAGTGATCTCTCAAATTCTATTACTAAATTTTTTTTATCGTTTTGCGGATGATGGAAAAATATACCCATATCTGCAAATACCGAAATACCATTTTTACCTCGTTTTTCTTGGTGCTTATCAAATATCTTAATAAAGAATAGAAAATCATTTGCAGAACCAAAGTATGTTTTTGTTATGTCTTGGACTATCATTAATGATCTTTCTTTTTCATATTTTTCTGTATCGATACCAATCTCTTTCAAGGTTTGTCTAACGCCATCAATAGTCTCATAATATGTAAGTAACAAAACTATTTCATTATTTTCAAGTGCAGTTTTGCAATAGCTAGAGTAAATCTCTCTAAATGAATATTGGTTAGGGTATATTAGCACAATATGATCTCCATATGTTATCGTTGCTAGTTGCTCTACAATTTCTGAAGGAGTGCCAGTTACCTCAATATCCATAGATGATGCGATTCAAATGTAAATGCACTATATGTTAATTAATGATTGGCAGTTGATGCCGACTGCCCGACTTACTCCCTCACTGCTTTTATAAACGTCACTGCCAACCGAGACTTTTTGTTCTGCCCCAATCATTACTCTTCACAACAGTAATCAGTCATTTCTGTGGCTAGACTAAGAATTCTAGGGAGAATAGTTAGTGTTAGTATGCATTCATACATCAACACTTATTCAGAGATTAGCATCTCTTTGACGAAGTAATGTTCGTTATCTTCCCACCAATCACTAGGTTCAGCATTGAGAGAGTCGCAGAATTGCTGGGCTTGGCTTTTATCAAGAAATACCTTTGAGTCTTCTAGTATCTTGGACCCATGTGCATATTCTTCGAACACAACGATATAAATTTTCATTATTTACTCCCTCATTCTTTTACTTCAACAAATTCATGGTCATGTCCAGGAGCACATAAGTCAATCCAGTAATAATTTTTACCGTCGTCAAGTTGTTTCAATAGCGGCGCTTGTGGTAGTGAACAGTATATACAACGTTTCATTTCGATTGTCACCTAAGTTACCACATTATTTAGTCTTTGATCTATTTTTTCGATAAGATGATGCTTGCATAATGGCAGATTATAATCAATATTATTTATTACAGAATCAATTAAATGACAGAGAAGCTACTGGGAACTCGGGTTTAATCCATTAGCTGCCAAATAATATGTATAAAAAGAAAAGAGTGATTTTATCTAAATCTCTTTACTTGCTACTTATGATCTAGTGGGTCATAGCAATAAGTTGTTCTTCTTGTTCTATCTCTTCTTGATCTATTCTAGTTAAGTCTTGATCCTCTTCTGTAATTTTGCTTCTAATTCTATGCCTATATTTTAGGTCATAATCTATGTAGTCACACATAACTGCAACACATATCTTCAATTTTATACTATATACGGGTTTCATTGTAGAATTTGTAAAATGAGAAGGTTTACTTTGCAATAGAAAAATATTGAGCAAATAAGATAAAATTAGAATAATAAAACATGCAGTTAAGTTGACATCTCATTAATATTTTTGTATTTAGCCTATTCTAGCTCAATATTGTTTTTAGATATTTCCTGACAGATAAATTCGTAAAAATTTAAAGATTATTATTTTTCAATAATTATTCAATTTCCAAAGATTATTCATCTAGGACATTATATCCAGAATTGTATATCTTCTTAGATATTGACTTCATCAAATTTCCATTATTAGATGACTGCTAACAATAAGACATAAGGTTTTGTTCTGATATTTGGAACTACATTTACTCCATCTATAATACCTTCTTCTGATGAGCCTTCCTTGTTTTCTGATCGTCCCAGGCAGTTTTACCTTTAGCTGGAGCTTCGCCGAATAATTCCTATCGCAACGAAGCTTTTCACAGTGGTAGTGGTGACTAGATGATTCAATATCAATGTTAAATATTTTGCTTTCCTAGCTATCAGTATTCCTTGTAACATTTGAGATTAGTTACACTATCTGTTTTACACGCAGATTTAATATGCCATCATTCCGGTATAGCTCACCTAGGGCTCTGAATTCTTTACCCTTCTTGAGAAGTGATCTAGATCCTTCATAATCATAATGATATAGTCTTGCTCGCCATTTACCGTTCACCATTACGACTGCTCGTCCTTCCATAATCTTTTCGACATAGACATCATACGTTTTCCCAGAAATTGAGTCCTTAATAAGGGCGATCGTACTATCGTCAATCCATTCTATTCTTCGTAGTTTTTCGAGTTTGTTGAGTGCTTCTATAACCACAGAATTATTTGTAGCATTAATATATTCACATATATCATTGAAATTCAATTCAGTATTCCCTGTCGAAACCAACAACGAATTAATTCTTCTTGCCGCCTTGTCAACTTGCTGCCTAAAATTAGTTGTTAGCGTATCCGTGGCCAAGGACAATGAAGAATTCATTTTGCCTTGCAAACTTATATCATTAGAAGTAGTAACGTATGAACTATCAGTATTCTTGCCAATCATGAATGCTTTAGTTTTTTCTGCTTTCGATTTTTGGTTTATCGATTCTGTGGCTTCAATTAAAGATAGATCATCTAATGTCATCGGATCGGTAGATAGAGGATTCCTATCGATTGATTTAAGTGACATACTGAGCGAAGAAAGAGTCTGATTCATTTTCTCAACACGTTTTTTGCTACCTTGAAGATAACGTTCATCTAGAGTATCTTTCGCTGCAAGTATAACAACTGAGCCTGCGGACTTTCTTCCAGTTCTACCTTTCCTCTGGATATACCGTATGTCGCTTGGAATAGGTTCATAAAATATTACTAAATCAACCTCAGGTATATCAAGACCTTCTTCAGCAATAGAAGTTGCGACGAGTATATTAAACTCACCATTTCTAAAGGAATCTAGTACAGATGTTTGTTCATCTTGTTTCATTCCGACGTCTCCTCGTCTCTTTGCTTGTCCTACAAACCTTGAGGCTTTGATTCCATTTTCTAAAAGTACCTGTACGATGCGCCTTGCAGTATCTCTATATTGAGTAAATATCAGGACATTAGAATTAGTTTGTAGATTATGCAATACTGCATGATTAGTATGACGAGGATGTTTCAGCTCGTGATCTAGTTTTTCTTGATGGTTAAATTGATTATATTTTTCGACTTTAGCGGCTTGACGCGAACTAGAAGTATCATGATGTTTGTTTTTTAGTATATTTACTATATAACGAAGCTTAGGATGATCTATTGCTAATTTATTCACAAGTGTTTGTATTTCTTTTATTCTTGTGTCTTTCATTAGTGATTGATGAGATTTACGACCAACTTCGCTAACATCTTCAATCCTATCAAAAAATGCTTTGAGTGAAAAAGATCCTTGACTTTCTATCAGCTCAGAACAGTACATCAACGATAGAGCTAAGGATTGCTGCATTAAAGCAATATACAACGGCCGTCTTTCTTGTTCGGATGTAATCTCTAAATTGTTTCGAATTTGCTCACCTACATTGATCAAGTCCCGCTTAAAGACCCATCTTGCATTCTTTCGTAATAGTAATTTGTGCTGAATTAACCATTTAATCTTTTCATCAAGCATGCTTCTCAAATTCGATCTGATGTATTGATATTCCGGGGGTAGATCAAAGAATTTCCATTCAATTTCAACCGGATTAATATATTGTCTTACATCCTGGTCTTCTTCATTTCTGTACTCTAAATGCTCAATAAATAAATTGTCACAGATTTCTTGCATTCTCTGTTTATCTGAGCCTGGACTCGCAGTTAGAGCGAGAATTATTGGATAGATCGACTGCTTCATGTATTCTTTAGCTATGAATGTATATGCATAATCTTTCACAGCCCTGTGTGCCTCATCAAAGATCAATAACATAAAGTCGGTTAGTGACAATCTGCCTTCTTCGATATCATTCTTCACGACTTCCGGTGTTGCAAAAACAAGCCTGATGTCTGATTTATCCCATATTATTCTTCTCGAATACGGGATAATTTTCCCTGTGACAGCCGCTGTTTGTTCGCTCATCAGTTTTAGACTCGAAGAGAATGATTTCATATGCTGGGTAACAAGCGGCCTGGTCGGAGCCATGATTAGGACACGTTTATCCCTATAATTATATAGTGTATCTACACATACAAGTAACGAAATGATAGTCTTACCAAGGGCTGTGGGAAGTATTACGAGAGTATTTTTGCTAATTGCAGATTTAGATATGTTGCTTTGATACAATCTAAATTCAACACTGCTATTTCGTATAAGAGGATGGCTTACATAATTATTATTTTCACGTATATCGTCAGGCATGATTATTCTATCTAATCTTCTATGAAGTAGTGGGATAGTTATTATTCATGTTTTCTTATTTCCATATATGTAGAAATCTGGTCTGAGCAGATTAAAAGATCTTTCATACTCTTTGAAAGTAATTTGAATTTTGTTCACGATGGTTTTTCATAATGCAACCCATTAACAAAATATATATAAAAATAGTATTATTGATATCAAATTTAACATGGTTTCTTTGTTCTTACAGATAATTACCTTTTGTGGATATATCATTATAATATATTCCCAGATTCCAACCTCGCGAGACTAAAAATATTTTCGGACATAGTTTTCGGGTCCTCTCTATGTGATTTTGACTTTGATCTTGTTCAGACTTGCTACCCACCAGTAAAGCTATTCCTTGGATCATAATAAAATAAAGTTTCGCCCATTCTTCAGTATATTCATCTGTGAGCAAGGCAAATTTGGATTTGCCTCAATATTCCTTACCCGTTTTAATAAGTTTTGAGCTCTGTTTAAATTTTTTATCTATTGGTATATAATAACTACCATCATTGTCATATACAAATACAACTGGCACCAAATATGGTTTAAGTCCTGAATCATTCGTATCAAGTCTGGCCACTCTAGCGTTATTAATTATTGTTATGAAATATGTGCAATTAATCATAACACCATTATGATGTTTAAGGTACTTTAGCAGTACAAGTACATACCATGGTTTAGGAAATTTATAATAGTTAGTGTCGAAAAGATACCTAATTTGCAATAGTCAAATTTGGCTTATCTGATTGGTATACATATTTTATTGTTTGACCATAGTACATCTAACACATGCACCTTGTCATTTGAGTGCATTCTAGCTGAGAGTCGATTCATAAACGTAGTAGATGCCGGAGATGCAGGCGAATATTTGGACTATTTTGATAGATTACATATTTTTGGCATCGCTTATTTTGAAATCTGTCCTCTAATTTCGCCATTGGGATTTATTTAGTATGACCCTTTATGTATGCATTGTTATCTTCAATAAGCCTAGTCATATTAGATATTTGTATTCCTTTCACCAGTCCTTCAAGTTTGCTAGTAGATATATCACCTTGCACTAATTGTCCATTTACTGGGCCATTAGTTAGTGTTTTTGAAATATAATAAGAGTAACTGCAACTGAGCCGTTTTCTCCAATCTTACCTTGGTGTATATGCACCATTGTAACTTTATCTATTGTTTTATAATCATCACAAGTATACTCAATGATGAGCAAAGCTAAGATCAGTAGTAATCAGTTCAGTATATGGGAATCGAAATAGTGCAATCAACTAAGCTTTCTTAATTTAGATATTTCACTTTTCCCCGGCATATGCTTTGTAAATATCATATTCTTTTAAGATTCTGATAACTGTTGGAATCTCTAAATCAAGCTGCATGGCAATAAATTCCTCAGCGATGCCAGATTCGTATAGATTCATAACAACTTGTTTTTTATCTCTAGATATTGTTCCATTCCCTAGTAGTTGTGATGAAGTATTGTCAGATAACGACATCTTTTTATTTCTATCTTAATATATTTAACTAAACGAGGTTAAATAGGATTGATTAACCTTGTTAACTAATTCGACAAAGGATTTAAAAGCATATCCTTCGACCAAGATCCTAGTTACTAATATGCATTGATCAAACAGTCTATTCACTAACTTGATAATATTCTAATTCACAGAAATAGTTGGTTAAAATCTTTAATATAGAAGGATAACTATAATTAACATAGAGATGTAGTCATGACTGTTCGAATAGATCTTAGTAGGGAAGTTCGAGCGTCTGTACCACGTGTCTTGAAATATTTCATGAATGTAGAAGAGTTACCACGCTTACATCCAGAATATATCAAAAATGTTAGGGTCATAGATAAAAAAACTGTAAGCAATAATGATAGCGACTTTAGTATAGAATTTGAGCAGGAAGGCTCATTTCATGGCAAGAAGATAAAATCTATGAATAGACTAACCAAAATGGCACCGGAAAATTCTATCAAGATTGAAACGATAGATGGAAATGGAAAAGGGAGCTTGACGACTATCAGATGCAAAGAAATAGGTCCAGAAAATACACAAATAAAATTGGATGGAGAGCTCCATTATGGATTATTAGAAAAACTACTAAGTCGATCGATTCATAGTATTACAGAAAAAACCTTGGAAGAGGATATAAAGAATATAGAGCAGTCATAGAGTGAAGATATAATTAGATTTAGATATAGGAAAGATATTCATTAAACTCGGGTTTAATACTACGTGTATTGACATTCTAAAGTGTGTCTATTTCATCTCTAAATGCATTTTCAGTTCTGCCATATTTTTAATCAGAGCCATGTAAAAGTGTTGCGAAGAAAAGCATTTGGCTATTCTCTACTCAAATTTAGTATCTGTGCTGTGCTGTTATTGTTGCATTATTTTTGATTCTACAGGTACGGTTGATTGTTGGTTTTAATATATCTCATGACGTCGTGCGCATCCAAAACTACTGCTGAATCCCAATGTGTGTAACTTTCAAAGGAACAATGTTCTAAGCTTATGTGCTGAACGTTTAGCATCACTCGTACTGGTAAAAACCTCCAGAGTAATTGTTCCACCATAATTAATATCTTTCAAAGCTTTAACCGCTTTATGATGGTCTATCCAGCCTTCCCCAATCGCAAGATGTTCGTCCTTCATTCCATGGTTATCATGCCAGTGTATGTGAACTATCCTATCCTTAAATAATGAGATATAATCAAGTACTGACTTCATGCCACCAGATGTAAAAGCGTGTGGAATATCCAAATGAACTAGTAACGAATCTACGTTATCAATAATATATTTGAATTCATTTACACTGTGTATCCCATTTGATAGGGGAACATTTTCTAACATTACTTTCATGTTAGATCTTTCTGCACATCTTATAATTTCTCGCAGACTTTTGATCATATTATCTAACAGAACATGTCTTTTTTCTCCGTAAAACATCCCATTGAGATTGGCATGAACATTGATAAGATCGATGCCTATCTTTCTTGCTGTTCTAATTTCACGCATAGCTTCCAGAATCCATGCATGTCGGACATATTCATAGTCTGAACACAAGTCTATCCAGTAAGCCGTATGGCCTATTGGTTTTTGATTAAATTTTTGTATAAGCTTTGTAATTTCACTTTTGTTTTTATCAATTAGTTTTGGATTGCCTTCTGGTCCTTCTATCGCTATTTCAACGAAGTCGAAACCCAATTGATAAATTTTATTAATTTCAGCCAATATCTCATTAGACGGGTTAGTAAGCAACCCATAAGAAGGCATATGATATCTCAATAGCTGTCATATTTCTTATTCTTACATAGTGGATATAAAGATAAATGAAATCCACTAACTACTTTACAATTAATATACTATGGAAACTACGTTGTAATAGGATTAAATAATATCACCGGCATTTTTCCTGAATAAGGTTTTTAGTCTTTGCCTCAAAAAGTTAAGAAAAATAAAAACGCCGTAGTATGTCATCCAGGATATGACCAGGGATACCGTAGGTATTGTCTTTTATTATTTAATATGGTTCTGAACCCCAATAACATTTTATTGTGTATACAAATCACGCAAATATGCTGTAGATTTCTTAGATTATGGAATAAATCATTTTTAGTCCTACATCACATCGCATCTGTCAGAATTAAATAATAAAGACACTTCTTATAGATAATTGTTATACATCAAGACGTTATAATTTATATTCATAATCTTGGTATACTCAAATCTATTATACATTGTATAGATATGAATCGAAGTTATATTATCTCAGGAATAGCAATAGCGACAATAGCTCTAGTACTAG
>C688J18823_10002032_pt1 | contig 12636 bp, 11 predicted proteins | sample HopSoiMetagenom1_FD_18823 | JGI IMG/M metagenome (IMG submission 18823)
GTTGCATTGGCAGGGATACTAGACAAATCAAATTCGATGAGCTCTCTTACAATGTTAAGATCTCCATTTTGTGTCCAGGCATAAGGGCTCATTTTTGCGCTATTCCCATAATTGTTATTGGGTACAATATAACCAATCTCGGCGTCTTTTCCAGCAGTTGAATCGGGCTGTAAGGTTATACAACCACCATCAATATAGGTTATCACCAGCTTTGGGCGAATTGTTTGATCTGTATTATCGCTTGATCCAAACAATAAGTTTCTATAAGGCGTTTCATCTTTGAGTTTAAGCATGAGCCCATAATTGGTATTTCCACTCTTTCTTATATCCTGCATCAGTACAGTAACATCCATATCCGGATAATTTTGCTTAGAAGTGGTGCTTTTCGCAATCCCTATTTGATTAGTTGTTGTGGTAGAAGGTTGTGTGTTCCAGGTTACCGCCTTTTCATCCCAGGCAGAAGTTACCCGTTGAATCCAAATTTCATTGTCACCATTGTGTTGCGTAACGCCTGTATAATAAGGATTAAAATACAAGGATAATTTTGCACTGGTAATTGTTGCATTCGCAGGAATCGCAGACAAATCAAACTGAATAAGTTCCCGTACGATATTCAAATCTCCATTTTGGGTCCAGGCATACGGACTCATTTTTTGGCTATTCCCGAAATTACTATCAGGTAGTATGTAGCAAACTTCAGCATCTTTTCCAAGAATAGGGTCGGGCTGCAATGTAATTGTAGTTTGTGCATCTGCATGCAGGCTCCACAAAGATAAGATCATAATTACAGAAAGTAATTTTGTTTTCATGTTACTATTGTCAGTGATTAACGTGCTGACACCGCACTTTTAGTTTATAAAGTAAGTACTGATTTATAGTCTTTGTGAGGAGAGCTGAAGTTTTGCATTTTCGGATCCAATTAAATTTCCAACGCCTTCATCCATTCACTCTACATCCCGAATGCCTTAAAAACAGTAGTGATTAAAGCCAGGACAAAACTTTTCATAAATATAGGCAGAATTAGAACTGCAACCATGCGCTATTTATCCATCGGTATGGTTTACTTAATTAAAGGAGTAAAACCGTTGCATTAATGGTATACGTAAACTTATAAAGGATGTTTTGGAGAATGAAGATTGCTTGTTAAGAATACAAACTGAGGATCAAGCATAAACACATGCCTATCAAAACGCGTTGCGGCGCAATCAATTGCTAAATACTATTAGTACTTGTTCTAAAACATCATTCAGAACTATTTGAGGAATAAATAGTATTATATTTAAATAGGATATCCCTCCTATTTGAGTAACGTTAAACTACCTTTTTCCAAAAAGTTTTTAGCATCCATACCTTTTATTTTAAGAATATAGTAATAGGTCCCTTCAGTACAAGAATTTCCAGAGGCACTGTGGCCATCCCATCCACCATTTGTTGTATCCCACTCATATTCTTTTTGTCCCCATCGGTTGTAGATTTCTCCATGTAGTGATTCAATGCCTCTTCCTTTAATCGTAAATACATCGTTCACACCATCACCATTCGGAGTAAACACATTTGGAATGACAAAGGAAGAGGTAATGTATACTTCTATTTTTGTACATACTTTGTCAAAACAGTTGTCATTGTCCGTCACTGTTAAACATGCATTGTAAAAACCAATTTCTTCATACGTGTATTTAGGATTTAGATCCGTAGTTGTTTTACCGCTTCCAAAATCCCACAAAAATGTATAGTTCTTACCGGATGAAGCGTTCATAAATGCAACATCTAACGGTACTTCGCCTGTTGTTGGTTTTGCAGTAAAGGCAGCAGTTACTTTATTAACGGTTACATCTATTGTGTATGGTTTTATACTTAAACAAGCTCCGCCTTTGGATGTAATGGTAATTGTATATTTCACCACTTCAACTCCCGAAGTGTTGTTTTTTATCAGATCATCTATTACAGCTGTTTGCTTCGCTGTTAAATACGTTTCACCGGTTGTATTTATATTATCGGTTGCTATCCAACTAAAGTCGCTGGGAATGGTACTTGATAATTTAATATCCAAGGGAGTACCGCTGCAAACAGTAACTGCTGAGGGTGTGCTTATTAATTCCGGCGACGGGTTTACAGTTACATCTATTGTTTGCGGTTTTATGTTTGCGCAAGCATTAACAGTAGATATAAGTGTAATCGTATATTTTACAAGCTGAGGAGTAAGCGTTGTGTTCACAATCACATCATTAATAAGATCTGTATGCTGGGGTGTATTATATGTTTCACCTGTAGTATTGGAATTATCCGCTGCAATCCATGTGAAATTGGATGGAACTGTGCTTATCAATTTTACATTCAACGGTACACCGCTACATACATTAAGAGCAGTTGCCGTACCGTTTAATTCGGGAGCAGGGTTTACAGTGACATCAATTGTTTGTGGTTTGATGTTCTGACAAGAACCTACGACAGAAGTGAGTGTAATTGCATAGTTGACTACTTGCGGAGTATTGGTTGCATTGGTGATCACATCATTGATCAAAGCAGTTGGTGTGGCTGTCATATAGCTTTCACCTGTAGTAGTTGTATTATCGGTTGCTATCCAACTAAAATTACAAGGCACGCTGCTGCTTAACGGAAGGTTTAATGCAACTCCGCTGCATATAGTCGCAGTGGAGGGTGTATTCACCAGAGTAGGTTCTTCATGAATCGTAATTATAAAAGGGTCGCTGCTTACTGTTGCACATCCTCCGATAGGGTCTATTTCATTAATGATTGTATACGTACCCGGCTTACTTGCTGTCAGATCAATTTGACCTGTCTGTGTATTTACGAATACTAAACCTGCGGGTGTTGCTTTGAATGTGCCATTGATCGCTCCTGTTCCAAGAATAGGAAATGGATTGGCTGTATTCTGACAAAAACTGTTGGAGGCATAACTAAACGTAGCATCCAGTTTATCATTAACAACAACGGTTATTTTTGCACGCTCACCTTCACAAATTTGTACTTTTTGAGAAACGTAATAATCAAATGTACCTGCTGTAGTTGTAACAGGCGTAGGTGCCGTAGATGATCCTACTCCACCTGTTGCACTTGTATACCAAAGTAAGCCCGTACCGGTAGCTGTTAAGGGGGTAGCTGCTGCATTGATGCAATAGATGATCGGCGTAGATATTACAGGTGCTGCCGGCGTATTGGTTACTCTTACGAATACCGGTTTACTATCCGTACATCCTGCTTTATCCGTAACTGTTGCCGTATACGTAGTAGTAACTGAAGGATTAGCGGTGACTGTTGTACCTGTTGTGCTGCTCAAACCTGTTGAAGGTGACCAGGAATAGGTGAAATCATTTTTAAATGAAAGTGACCAGCCGGTTAATAGTCCATTACCATTGGCTTTCGTGTCTTTTACAATAAGTCCCCAGTTCCCGGTGATCACACTTGCACTTAAATTTGAAAAGGGTTGCTCGGGAAGATAGGTTCCTGTAAACGGTGCTGTTCCAGCAGTGATGGACGATGCACCAGATACCACAAAACAGGTATTAGTGTAGTTAATTCCGGTGCCTCCATTACCTGATGTTAAATCTATAACGGTTCCATCGGGTGCTTTTAGCGCTACATCCAATTCGGAAACATTTCCATGACTGATGCTGAAACACACCTGTTGTAATTCAGATCCAACAGTTCCTGAAATACTGCCTACCGCAATATTGGAAGTGATACCGGTTGTATTGTTATCGGGAACACTTATCGTTGCATTGTTTGTATAGTTAATGGTTGGACTACCCAGCGACATGCTTGATGTAAGCACAGCACCGGTTCCACCTGTACAGATATGTGCAGAATCTGTTGCTGTAAGTTTAGGTGTTACGTTAACGGAAGGTAAGTAGGTAACTACCGCAGGTGTACCGCATACCCCTGTAACCGAACAACTATAGGTTGTTCCGGTTGCTACTGGATAAGTAACAGTAGCGGAGTCACTTGTTGCACTAACTGGTTTAGGTGTCCACTTGTAGGTGAAAGGACCTATTCCCGTTGCATTGGCGCTGAGAACAAGCGGTTGGCCGGTACATAACGTGTTATCATTGGAGGCTGTAATGTTGATAGTTTGAACACCGGATTTGGCAAGTATCGTATAATCACAATCATTTCCAAAGGCTCCATCTATCATGATGTAATATTTTTTTCCAATGGTTAATCCGGCTGCATTAAGGCTAAAATTTCCTTTTGCATTTTCCAGGCAGGCGGTGGATACTCTTGAAAACACTTTGCAATCGGATGTCTCCATTATCACGGCCTGAATTCCCAAACTAGGATCGGAACAATTACTGGAAGTAATATCAAACGAAGCATTGGCAGTAGAAGCAATAAAAGAAAGCCAGGAATTGTTGTGGGTCACACCACAGAATGGTTTGGTATATGTTTTTGGATTATCATCATCAATGCTCGAAGCTTCCATTCCTCGCGTATACCAGCCACTAGTAGATCCGCAATAACCACCTAAATTACAAATCGGCGTAGCACTTATACATTCATCGGAAGCCGGTTGATTGACACCGCATGAAACGGGTGTACAACCGATAAAGGCGTCCCAGCCTCCCCAAACAGTAGAACCATTTGAAACAAATTTAAATGTTAAACATTGTCCGCTTGAAGTGAATACTCCCGGAAATAATCCAGTACCATTTCCATCACCTGTTAATAAACCTATAACTGGTCCGGCTGTAGTTGCTCCATCATAAATATAGAGGTAATCAAAACCTGTTTCAATATTTAGGTAATAGAAGTTGGCCCTTATCTTTCGCGTAGGATCGCCTGAGCAAAATGTTACCGTGTAATTTTCGTTATTACCATAACCGGGAAAGCCATCTATTCCATCTTGTGTTGTAGTAAATTTGGAACTAGCAAATTGTCCTTTGCATACATTTAATGACTTGCCATTATAGTCCCCTATTTTATATACTTGTGCGTAACTAATGGTGGAGGCAGCCACTAACAAAATCAGTAGTACTTTTTTCATGCTCGTATTTATTTATATATCGTCTCTTAAAATCTTCTCTAAAAACGGGGATGAATAAAAAAAATGGTGATCATCTCTTTTATTATACTGTAACTGAATTATATTCAGGGTTGAATGGTTTCGCACAACGAAGTTCGTAAATAATACCTATATGAAATGCACAGGATTATCAACAAGTAATACAAAATTATCAATAGTTAAAACGCTATAATTATCAATAGGGTTGGGTGTTTGGAATTTTAAGGTAGGAATCAGGGCTAGAGTTTTTAACAGATTGTTAATAAAATTTTCCTGCCTGAAACATGAAAACTATCTAGTAAACCTTTCAACTAATAAGCATTCTTCGGACTGAATTAATGTAGATTTTTTATACCGCTGCGCATCCTCGTCTACAAGTCTCTTTTCATGTTTTTCAAAATTTTATTCTACAAATTTTTTTTATGATTTCCAAAATCCCTTATCCCTATTTAATTTTTAATTTATGCATTTGTAGACAGTGCAAAAATTGAAGCCTCTTCTGTTTAACCTTTTCTACAATCTTTTAACCTTTTTTTTTGGTATATTTTTTAAAGCTCAATAAGAAAAATTATTCATTCATATAAAAATTAAAAAACATGAAAGCAATTCTTCTTATTTTTATAATGGCCGGTTTGCAATTAAATGCACAAACTCCAACTAACAGGAAACGAACTGATACAACGCATCAGGTAACGCCAAATAATAAAAACAACATACCACGTAATAACAATAGCAATAGCAATACTGATCATTCTAAAAACACACGGAGTTATCAACAAAGAGACACCTTGAAAAGAGATTCCGTTAAAAGAGACACAAGGCCTAAGAATTAAGAAACAGTTTAAAAAAAAATTATTCTTCATTAAAGACTCTTTCCTATTTGCAAATGAGAAGATGGGGGTATATCCCCCCTCTCTGAATAACAGTATTATAAAAAATCAGTCATGAACTACTATACCATTCCCGGTGCATTTATTGTTACCATCATATTATCTCTCATCGTATCACTTTCTTTTAACCGGCCTTTAAGAGGGCTTTGGATATTTGTCTTAATTGTATTTCTAGCTACCTGGTCTACTCAATTATGGATACAGCCAATAGGCCCAGTTTATTGGGGGGTATCGTGGGCGCCGGTTATTTCTGCGGCTATCTTTTTTTGGTTGCTCATCCTGGCTTTAACACCACCTTACACCAGAAGTAAAACAGAAACAACACCTGAAGCTGCAGAATCTTCGGTCGCCATTGGCTTCATATTCTGGATTATGCTGGTGGTATTATTGATTTCCATTGGTGTAGGATATTATCGATTGAAATAGAAAGCTATATGATCTGATTCTACTAAAGCACGAAGAAGTAACACACACAAAACGATATCTGGATCGAACTTGCCATTTGCTGAAAAATTGCAACGAATTACAATGGATTTATTTGTGCAACTTCGAAATAGACAAAGGAAGCATTTAGATCCATTCTTTTAACCCAGTACAAACTCTTTTCGTGCTGGCTGTTTCCTGTTATCTAAAACGCTTTTTAGAACGCTCGTAATCATGTCCCTTGCTTGATTACTTTCTTCACATTTACGAATGCAATAAAATGCTCCGGCGTCATACAAAATATCCAGGATACTTTTATAATAAGAGGTAGAATAAATTACTACGGGAATATGTTTCAATTCCTCACTTTGCTTTATTTCTGTAAGGCATTCATATCCGTTTTTTTTTGGCATATTCAAATCAAGGAAAATGATATCCGGAAGCTCGCCATGTAAAATTGAAATGATCAACTTTTCACTTTCTGTAACGGTAATTAATTCCGTTTTAATTTCAATATTGTCCAGTATTCTTGAAAAAACAAAATGATCATCGATATCATCGTCAACATACATTACTTTTAGAGGAGGTTTTATTTTCATATAACAAATTGGATGTAGAAGTTAAATTGAGGAAATACATTTTGGTAAACAACGACTGAAGTTTCGAAAATGTAAAATTTGCTTTTCATAAAAAGCTGTTACTAAAAAATTATTTGCTAAAATAATCGCGGGGTAAATTTAAGAAGGTTTTCAAATAGATAAGATAAAATAATTAAAGAAAAAATCTACAGCACACTGATTAAGGTTTTTTTGATCGATTAATCTGAATTAAAGTTTTTCAACTAACTCCAAACTAAATTTATTTCTCATCGGCGTGGAAATATCATGATTAAGTACATATTCAACCATCTTCTTTATTTGTTTACAAGAGGAGGACTTACGTATGGCGTAACTTGCCCCTCTTTCGTACAACAGATCCAAAATATCTTGGTGATAGGATGTTGAATAAATAATTACAGGGATATGTTCCAATTGTCTATTCGATTTAATTTCGGAAAGGCATTCACTTCCATTTTTTTTGGGCATGTTTAAATCAAGAAATATATAATCTGGTAACTGTTCGATATTGTTCAACAGATACTCCATTAATTTTTCACTGTCACGAAGAGAAACTAATTGAATGGATGGATCTATATCATTTAAAACTCTTGAAAAGATGAAGTGGTCATCATCGTCATCATCAAGGTATAAAATTCTTATAGGGGATGTCGCTTTCATAGCGTAAAGTTACATGGCATTATATTTTAAAACAACTTTTTTCTATTTTTTTTCAAAAAAAAAATGTAGAAAAAAACCAACATAAGTGCCTGTTTTCAACCTATGCAGCGTTTAAAAATTTCTACACTTAAGCACATTATTAATGGCATCTTTTTTTGTAACAAATAAAATACAAATTTAATTCTACGACTTTAATCTTAAGAAAATGAAAAAAATAACTACCAATAAAAAGGCAAAGAAAGATGTTGCTGCCACTTACAATCAATTCAAAGTCTATCAGGGAAAGCAATATACAGGCATGACGATAGGTCGAAGTCATAAATGGTATTATGATAAAGGGATCTGGATTGATAAAAAAATAACACCAGAAAAATGGTTAATTAATTTTGAAGTCGAAAAACGGCGAGCCGGAAAAGCACCCGAGGGCTCAGGTGTTCCTGTTGGAACTGAATACCATTGGTATATCCTGGCACATCAGCTCGTTAAAAAACTGGATGCAAATACATACAGCACTTCGATGAATGGCTTGAAATTTAAACTGGCACATAAGCGCTCCACCAAAGAAGATTGGAATACCGGTGATAAGGCACAACGCAACCATCTGATCAAAATATTGAAAGACTATATTAAAGAATTGGAAAAGGAGCCTATTGAGGAATTTGTAGCACAAAATGAAAACATGATTAAAACTGGTACAAAAAAAACAGTAGTAAAAAAACCTCAAAAAAAAATATCATCATCTAAAAGAAAACTCGTGGAGGTATAAAATAGAAGCAACGAAATAGAAAAAACATACAATAGAGTACCGTTTATCTTATAAAGATTTTATAAAAGAGGTCGAGATAAAAATATACGGTTTATTCACGCATTTACACACAATTTAATTTTCCACCATTTTCTTCCGTCATGGCCATAAGCACCGATGTGCGATTTAATTGGAGTCGCGATTTAAAGTGTATTAAAAATTTCTGATTAATTCGAAGTTTACTTCATTAGTAAGCTATCTATAGACCACAGATGCCATGAAGAAGCCACAACCAATAAAAAAGTAAGTAAGGCTAATCTGGGAAATACAAATCATGTCCCACATAGGGTATTAATACCAAAAGCGATGGAAGCAAAATAATAAGTAAAATTCCCCAATATGGGGATTTTATGCTAATCTTCTTATTTCCCGTGTTTTAATTTCAGTTACCTATCAAATAAAGACTATCTTTCTAACATAATTATTCCTCCTTGAATTCTCTAGCTTTTTTTACGCTCACACATTTTCTTACGCTTACCCCAGAGTTGTGTCTTACTTATCTAAAAAAGAAACAGATGACCTTAACCATAACAAAAAAGGAACTGGCTTTTCAAAACGAAGAGAAAGAAAAACGAGCAGCAGAATTACTTGCGGCAAATAAGGAGCTCGCTTTTCAAAATAAAGAAAAGGAAAAACGGGCAGCAGAGTTAGATATTGCCAATAAAGAGCTCGCATTTCAAAACAATCAAAAGGAAAAGCGGGCGGAAGAGCTCATTATTGCGAACAAGGAATTAGCTTTTCAAAATCTGGTAAAGGAGAAGCGTGCGGCAGAGTTAGTAATTGCGAATGAGGAATTGGCTTTTCAAAATAAAGAGAAGGAAAAACGGGCAGCAGAGTTAAGCATTGCAAATATCGAACTCGCCTATCAAAATGAGGAAAAAGAGAAACGAGCAGCAGAACTAAGTATTGCCAATAAAGAGCTGGCCTACCAAAACGAGGAAAAAGAAAAGCGTGCTGCGGAGTTTAGCATTGCCAATAAAGAGCTGGCATTTCAGAATAAGGAAAAGGAAAAACGAGCAGCGGAACTAAGTGTTGCTAACAAAGAATTGGCATTTCAAAATATTGAAAAGGAGAAACGCGCAGAAGAGCTGGTAATTGCCAACAAGGAACTTGCTTTTCAAAACCAGGTGAAAGAAAAGCGTGCAGCAGAATTAATCATCGCGAATGAAGAACTCGCTTTTCAAAATCATGAAAAAGAAAAACGAGCAGCAGAGCTTAGCGTTGCGAATATTGAACTGGCCTATCAGAACGAAGAAAAAGAACATCGTGCAGCAGAATTGATTATTGCCAATAATGAGCTTGTTTTTCAAAATGAAGAAAAGGAAAAACGTGCAACAGAATTAATTATTGCTAATAAAGGGTTGGAACAATTTTCTTACATCGCTTCACATGATCTTCAAGAACCACTTCGTACAGTGTCTAATTATATGAGGGTTTTCGAAGTGGATTACAAAGAGAGATTGGATGAAAATGCAAATAAATACATTCAATCCATAAATAGTGCGATAACAAGGATGAGCATGCTCATTAGAGCGCTTTTGAATTTTTCAAGATTGGGGCACAATACAGAGCTTACATTTGTTGATTGTAAAAATTTAATTGATGTCGTATTATTGGATCTAGGAACAATGATAAAAAATTCAAACGCAATTGTTGAAGTACTGGAGATGCCTAAATTGAATATTTATGAGGTTGAAATCCGTCAAGTGTTTCAAAACTTAATTACAAATGCTATAAAATTTCAAAAGGAAGGGGTTCAGCCGGTAATAACAATTCGTTCAGAGAGAATAGACAATGAATGGAAATTCAGTGTTACGGATAATGGCATAGGAATTAACCAACTTTATTTTGAACGAATATTTGATATTTTTCAACGGCTACATACCAATGACAAATATGAAGGAAATGGAATCGGGCTTTCGAATTGTAAAAAAATAATAGAATCACACCAAGGAAAAATCTGGGTGGAATCAAAACCGGAACAGGGCACCACTTTTTATTTTACTATACCAAATTTAACACTATGAAAGAAGAATTAGACTGTATCCTGCTAGTAGATGACAATGCTGATGATAATTTTTTTCATGAATGGGAGATTAAAAAATGCTGTCCAGATATAACTGTAGTAGCTAAGCAAACAGGTATAGATGGATTGGGATATTTAAAATTAGAGAAAGATAAAAAAAATCAGCATCCGGATTTGATTTTTTTGGATATAAATATGCCGGGCATGAATGGCTGGGAATTTTTGGCAGAATACAACAAATTGGATGAAAAATATAAAAGTAAGGCCATTGTGGTAATGCTAACTACCTCTGAAAATCCGGATGATAGAGCTAAGGCAAAATCATTGAACCTGACTTCTGACTTTAAAACAAAGCCCTTAACCCAGGCAATGTTGAAAGAGATCAAAGACAAGTATTTTATCTAGCCGGTATGCTGAGTTTAAAGATTACGGGTTAATGATGATTAATGACTGAATCTACTCCTGCTTTAATCTCATCTATTAATTCCGTATCCATAAATTTATAGTCGTCTGGAATATTTAAAACAATGATTTCTTTTTCTTCCAACTCCGACCTGAACATTTCTATCATTCGCAGCTTGTGTTTTTTTTCATCACAAAAATAAAGTCGGCCCCAGGTAATCATCTTAGCTGTATTTCTACTGCAAAATAAATAATAAATTTATATGAAAACTCTTTAATTGGAACCATATATTCTTGCACGTTTCCATTTAAGCCTTACATTCGCAATCCTCATAAAGCCTGTTCGGTGTAGCGTCTCGAATTAAGCACCGGCATGCCCAGTTTTGACCTTCCCTGCCCACTTATAATAGGCAATGATCACTCCTGTTGAAGTGATCCAACTTTTTGTTAATTTAAATGCTGCCGGAATCGCACCGTTAGCTAACAATTTTTTTCCTTTGCCAAGCGTCAGCGGGTGAATTTTAAGTTTGAGTTCGTCTACTAAATCATTCTCAAGTAGCAGTTGAATGAGTTCACTGCTGCCCCAAACTTGAATGTCAAGTCCTTTTGAGTTCTTAAGTTTTTTGATATCCGCTACACTTTTGATAAATACAGAGGTTTTCCAATCTGATTTTTTTCTGGTCTTAGAAAAAACGTATTTTGTACCATCATTAATTCCCGGCCAAAAGTCAGCATGTTCAGGCCAATACGATTCCCAAATTTCAAATGTTTTTCTGCCTAAAAGATAATCTGCAGGTTTCAGTTCTTTTTTCACAACCTTACCATACACTTTATCACCATAAGGTGCAGTCCAACCGCCGTATTTGAAACCACCTGATGTATCTTCCTTAGATCCACCTGGTGCTTGCATTACTCCATCTAATGTGATCATTGATAAAACAATTATTTTTCTCATAATGGGTCTTTTTAGTTGATATTATAATGCTAAAAACTTACATATAAAACACATTAAACCGATGGCCATCCGGATCAGCGAAAATAAAACCATAATACGCTTTTCCAAATTCTTCAGGTTTGGAAATAAGTTTTCCACCCGCTGCTTCTATCTCAATTGCCCATTTATTTACTTGTTCCTTACTTTCAGCAGAAAGTGTAAATATGATTTCATTTAACTTATGTGAATCGGCAATTTCCATTTTTACATTGGCTTTGAGAATTTCTTTAAGAAAAAAGTGGATTACAAAATTATTTTCGCCAAAGAGGAAACTTGTTAATTCATTAGACTTGCCATTTGGTTTAAATCCTAATTGTGTATAAAATTTAGTTGTTCTGTCTAAATCGCTTACAGCTAAATTTGACCATATTTTTTTGGGGTTCATAATAATCCTATTTTAAAAATTTAATGCATTCATTCGTTCAATCTCATTGTAAAAATTGGAATAATTTGGGATGAATTAATTCTTTAAGGTAACAAAATGTTTTTTAATTTCAATTTAAAAAGGAAGAAACATCAGAAATTCGTTCCGAAGAATTCGCTTTTAGCTTCAATCATGATGAGCGGATGACAATTTTTAACTGTGTATAAATTTGCTTATAGGGGCACTTTTTCAACATTCTAAATAAAGAAATATTTATCTTAAAGTATATCGCATAAACATCCAAACGATATAGGTATTGGTTTTGAAGCCTTCAGTACAGAAGTATGGAAATGATCCTTAATTGATACATACTTAGATATCAAGGAAAATAAAAATCTAAAGTCTGCTTGGTTACAAACATAAAATTCATTTTCA
>C688J18823_10002033_pt1 | contig 12634 bp, 9 predicted proteins | sample HopSoiMetagenom1_FD_18823 | JGI IMG/M metagenome (IMG submission 18823)
GATGAAAGGTATAGGGGCCGAGTTTTTCCGGGTGATGTCGCCAATTGTTTCATTTGTTTCGTCGGAGGTAATCTTTGTCCGCCGAAACCGGCCCGGTTTTCGCTCCCAATGCCAGTTTAACCTATTGAAATTCCTGACATTTATGCGGCAAGGCTGTCTACGCCGGCGCCCTTAAGCAACTCGGCCAATTGTTTGCGGGCGTAGAACATCCGGGTCTTCACCGTGCTCTGGGGAATGCCGATGATCGCGCCGGCCTCTTCCACCGACTTCTCGTGGTAGTAGACCAGGTTGATGATCTCGCGATGGGCCGGCGACAGCTTGGCGACGCAGGCGCGCAGGATCGCCTTGGTGTTGCTGCGGTCGAGCGAGGCTTCCGGCGTGTCGGCCTCATCGGCGATCTCGAGCACGTCTTCCTGCTCGATGTCCTCATGCTTGCGCTGGCGCAGCGCGGTCAGCGCCTTGAAGCGGGCAATCGACAGNAGCCAGGTGGAAACCTGCGAGCGGCCCTCGAACTGGGCGGCGGTCCGCCACACGTCGAGGAACACCTGGCTGACCAGGTCTTCCGCCATCGTGGTATCGCGCACCATGCGCAGCACGAAGCGGTAAACCCGGACGTTATGGCGGGAGTAAAGCACATGCATCGCCGTGCGGTCGCCCTTGGCAATACTCTGCAGCAGCATTTCGTCAGATGTCGCCCGGGCGGCGGCAATCGACTTCTTGGCTGCGGCGTTGATGGCGACGACGTTCGACATGACAGGCTCCCAATTCCGACGCCGGGCGGCGTTTCGTTGAGAGAATTGTTAATTAGGCTCGGTTTCGGGATGTCTGCACCAAAAGGGAAAAATGGTTTCGTGCAGGGGAGAATTGTTTCGTCGCGGCGTCTGCGACGAAACATTCGGGGCGGAAATGCGAGTAATTTCAATATGCGGAAAATTGGATGATTTCAGATGCGGAATAGTTCCGCCGGGTGCGAACCTTTTTGTCGTTCCTGCGAACGCAGGAGCCCATAACCACAGGGCGTTGTTGTCTGGAAAGGACGTCCACCGCAGCGTGTCAATATGAGCGCCGCGGCGTATGGGGTCCTGCTTTCGCAGGGACGACCGAGATCGTAGCTAACCCTTCTCGCCGGTCGGCGAGAAAAGATAGCCGCCGCCTCTGATCGTGCGAATGACCGCCGGCTTGGTCGGATCGATCTCGATCTTGCGGCGGATGCGCATGATGCGCAGGTCGACCGCGCGGTCGAAGGCTTCGGCGTCGCGCGCATTGGCCAGCTCCAGCAGCCGCTCGCGCGACAACACCCGCTTCGGGTTGGCTGCGAACACCTTCAACAGGCCGAATTCGGACGCCGTCAGCGGATGCTCGTTGCCTTCGTCGTCGCGCAGCGCCTGGGCTTCGAGGTCGAGCCATTTGGTGCCGAACCGCACCAGCTGCTCCTTCTCGACCTTTGCAGCCGCAGCCTCCGGCGCCGCAGCCGCCTTGGCCGGCGTGCTGCGGCGAAGCACCGAGCGGATGCGCGCCATCAGTTCGCGCAGCTCACAGGGCTTTGCGATGTAGTCGTCGGCGCCGAGTTCGAGGCCGACGACGCGGTCGATCGGGCTCGCGGTCGCCGTCAACATGATGACGGGAACGTTGATGCGGCTCTTCAGGTCTCGGATGATCGAAAGCCCGTCTTCCTCGGGCATGTTGAGATCGAGCACGACGAGGTCGGGCACGGCGGTCTCGATCTCCTTGCGCAGGCTTTTGCCGCCATCGCACAGCGTTACGCCAAAGCCGTGCATCTTGAGATAATCGCCGACCATCTCGCGGGCCGGCGCCTCGTCGTCGACGATGAAGATGTGCGGGTTCTGGGTCATGTCGTCTCTGTCGCAGGCAGTGTAACGGTAAACGTCGAGCCCTGTCCGGGGCCGGCGCTCTCTGCGGTCACATGGCCGCCATGCATGTCGATGATGCGCTTGACGATCGACAGGCCGAGGCCGGTCGAACTTTCCCCGGCCGTCGGTTTGGCCGAGAGCCGCTGGAAGCGGCCGAACAGCCGGCCAAGATCCTCCGGCGAAAGGCCAGCGCCCTGGTCGGCGATGCGGATCACCGTGTCGCCGCCCTCATGGGTGACGGCGACCGTGATCTTGCCGCCGATCGGTGAATATTTGATGGCGTTGCTGAACAGGTTGTCGATCGCCTCGCGGATCCGGTCGGTATCGCACATGGTGACGATATTCGGCGGCGCCGACACGGCGATGGTCTGCTGCTTGTTGACGGCCGAGGCAGGTTGGAATCGGCGACTTCGGCAACCAGCGCTGCGACATCGACCGGTTCGCGGCGGATCGTGATGTCGAAGGCGTCCGCCATCGCATCCGAAATCAAATGGTCGACCATCGAGGTCAGGCGCTTGGTGGCGTCGCGGATATGCTCGACCTGGGCGGTGACGTTTTCCTTGGGCGAGCCGGCGCCGATCAGCTCGGTCAGCATTTCGGTGCGGCCGAGGATTACGCCGAGCGGGTTTTTCAGATCGTGCGCGACGGTGCCGAGAATCTCGTTCTTGAAGCCGTTGGCGCGCTGCAGCCGCAGCCACTGGGCCGAGAGCCTGCGGTTGGCCTGCATCAGCGCGCGGGTGCGCTGGGCGACGCGGTCCTCGAGCTGGGTATTGGCCTCGTGCAGCTGCCGGTAGAGGATGACGTTGTCGAACGCGATCGACAGCCGGCTGGAGAAAATCTCGACCAGCGCGCGGTCGGTATCGGAAAGCTGGCGCTCGGCCTGCAGCAGCACCACCACCTCGCGGCCAGACCCGGTGCGCAGATAAAGCACGCTGCGGTGGTCGGCGAATTCGTTCTTGCGGCGCAGGAAGGCGGCTTCCACCATCTGGCGCAAATCCGGGTCGAGGGACTTGGAACTGGTCGAGCCGATGAAGCGGCTGTAGCAGCCCGAGCCCGCCAGTACCGAGAATTCGCTCCCCGCGGCGCCGTCATCGCGCAGCACCAGGATGCCGGCGCAGTCGACATTGAGCAGCGAGGCGAGCTGGGTCAGCACGCCTTCCGCCAGCCGCTGCATCGATTTGAAGTCGTAGAGCGTCGAGGCGGCGTCGATGATGATTTCAAGCCCGCGCCTTGTCTGCACCATGCGCTCGAGCTGCTGGTAGCTGCGCAGCGCTGCCGTCAGCGAGGTGAACAGCTTGTCGGCCGTCAGCTCCGTCTTGGCCTTGTAGTCGTTGATGTCGTACTGGACGATGACGCGGCGCTCGGGCGCTTGTCCCGGCTGGCCGGTGCGCAGGATGATGCGGACGGTTTCGTTCTTGAGCTCGTTGCGGATGTATTCGACGAGGTCGAGGCCCGCGACGTCGGTTTCCATGATGACGTCGAGCAGCACGGCTGCGACGTCGGGATTGTTGCGCATCAAGGTGCGGCCTTCGGCCGCGGAATAGGCCGAGAGGATTTCCAGCGTCGCGCCGTGGAGATTGTAATCGCTCAGCGCAAAGCGGGTGCCCTCGTGCACGGCGGCATCGTCGTCGATGACGGCGATCTTCCATTTACGTACGGACGAGTCCTCCGGAACGGTCCCGGTATCGTCGATCAGGTGGAGGACATCGTCCTGTTCGGCCATTGAGAAGTTCCGTCGGCTGCTGTCTGGTCTGAAATCTTGGGTTCGCCTGTCGATCCGCCCTTGGCGAACTTAGGCATGATAATGCGGAATGTGGTGCCTTGTCCCAGCCTTGACTCCAGCATCATCCGGCCGCCGAGCTGTTGAGTGACAAGATTATAGACGATATGCAAGCCCAGCCCGGTACCGCCCTCGTTGCGGCGCGTCGTAAAGAAGGGGTCGAACGCCTGCCGCTGCACGTCCGGCGTCATTCCGGCCCCATTGTCGGCAAAAATGATCTCGACATCGTCGCTGCCGCGCGCCCGCGCCGAGATCGTAATCGCCCCGGACCGGCCGTCGGCAAAGGCATGGTTGGCGGCGTTGAGGAAGAGATTGGTTAATATCTGGCCGTAGGAGCCGGGGTAGCCGTCGATGAAAAGCCCTTCCGGCACGTCCACCGACAGCGTGATCGCCGCCTTCTTCAGCACCGGTTTCAGGCTGGCGACGATCTGGTCGGTGGCCTCGCTGAGGTTGAATTGCCGGCGCTCGGCGTGCGAGCGGTCCACCGCCACCTGCTTGAACGACTGGATCAGCTCGCCCGCACGGTGCAGGTTCGCCACCAGCTGCCCTGCGGCGTCGCGCGAGGTCTTGACGAACTCGTCGAGCTTGGATCGTCGCAGCGGCTCGGTGCGCAGTTCCTGCTCGAACGTCTCCGCCCGGCGCGCAAAACTTGACGCTACCGTCAGACTGATGCCGATCGGGTTGTTCACCTCATGGGCGACGCCGGCGACCAGGCCGCCGAGCGCCGCCAGCCGTTCGGCGTCGATCAGGTTCTGCTGCGCGGTGTTGAGCTCGAGCAGCGCGCTTTCGGCCTTTTCCTTCGAGGCGCGCAGCTCGTCCTCGGTCTTGCGCTTGGCAATGGCGTTTTCGCGGAAGACGTCCACTGCGCGCGCCATGGCGCCGACTTCGTCCCTCGCAGAGGTACCCTGCACGCGGCGATCGTAATTGCCTGACGTGATCGCATGCATCGCCGCCAGGATCTGCTGCAGCGGCAGGCGGATCGAGAGCGCGATCAGGACGCCGGCGGACAGGATGATGCCGAGGAACATCACGGCGATCGACAGCACCCGGCGCGAGATGCCCGACAGCGTCCTGTCGAAGGTCTCCTGCGCCTTTTGCTCGCGCTGGCGCATCTTGACCGACAACTCGTCGATGACGCCGATGGCCTCGGCCTGGCTGGCATCGATGGTATTGCGCAGCAATTCGGTCCGGATCGCGAGTTGCTCGGTCAGCTTGGCCATTCCCTCGCGCAGCGCCACCGTCCGCGCCTCCAGCCGCTTTAGCGCCATGCGTTGCAAGTCGTTGTCGGCAAGGTCGGCCATCACTGGGATGGTCTTCTCGATCGTCTCGGTACTCCTGCGGGCGTCCTCGGCGGAGGCCGAGGCGGGCGACAGGTAATAGGCGTTGGCGGCGACCAGCATCGCCGTGAACGCTTCGCGGGATCTTCCGAGCGACGGCCAGATCTGCGCGTCGCGATGTCCGGTGGCGCCCTCGATGATCGAATACAGCCCGGCCATTTCCCGGGCCGGTCCCAGCACCTGCTGCTCATAGGTCTTGGTGATGGTGGTCTGCACGGCGCGCAATTCGCCGAATCCATTGAGGAAGCGGTCGGTGACGTGTTCAAGCCGCTCGACCGACCCCGATAGCATCGGGTCAGTGGCGGCGCGGGTGGTGAGGGTGCCGAGCACCGCTTCGCGCAGCAGCAGGATCTCGGCGAACAGTTCGGGGCTCGGCTGGTTGATGTAGCGATGGATCAGGTTCTGCAGCCGGCTGGTTTCGCTTTCCAGCAGTGCCAGGATCTTGTCGGACTCACGCACCTGCCGGACGTCGTCCCAGGCCGAACCCAGCACCTTGGAGCCGTTCCAGATCAGCACGGCCAGCACCACGACGACGGCGGAGTTCAATGCCGCGATCGACAGGATGCGCCAGCGGATCGGCACCGCGCGCAGCCACTGCACGATGCGAACCCGGCCGCGCGCGGCGAGGCTCGCCGGCCGTTCCGCTGCGTGGTGCTGTTGCGGTGCGCCGGTCAAATTCGCTGCACTCCGCGAAGGCGCCCGGCCAATAGCGGCGACATCGTTCCGATCAATGCAAATTTGGAACGTTTGAGGTCGCTTGCGCCGGCCCTGATATGTTGGAAGGCCTCCGTTTTTGTGCCGGGCTGGCCGGAATGGAACGTATCGATCGGATGCCTCCCGAATTGGGGATCGGAGGCGCAAAACTCGCGCGCAAAAGCACCCGTTGAGACCGCCGTAAGCAACAGCGCAACAACAAGCACGAAAGTCCGCCAAAGGTCGACGCGGCGATACACAGGCAACAAATCCCCTTGGAGATTGAGTCTGCGGCGGGGAGAAAAGGTTCAACGCTTTTTTAGCAGAAGTTACTGATGTTTGGCTATTGGTGGCTGGACTGGCAGGCAGTATTTGGCAGGTAATCCTCACATTCTTTCGGCAATCTAAACTTGTGTTGTGCGCTGCGGTGGGTGCCGGGCGGATTGAAACCGCAGCCGCGGGGATTTATGAGGGGCAGCAGGCAGATATTTCGCCGGCGCCGCAGAGCAGGGTAATCACCAGTGAAATTGGTCTTGAGATTCTTGCAATTGGTAGCGCTCGCGGCCATCGCGCTTGCGTCTCCGGCGCAGGCCGCCACCGAGATCATGTGGTGGCACGCAATGTCGGGGGAGCTCGGCAAGCAGCTCGAAAAGCTGGCGGCCGATTTCAATGCGTCGCAGTCCGACTACCGGATCGTGCCGACCTACAAGGGCAACTACACCGAGACGGTGACGGCGGCGATCTTCGCCTTCCGTTCGCGAAGCCAGCCCGCCATCGTCCAGGTCAACGAGATCGCGACCGCCACGATGATGGCAGCCAAGGGCGCGATCTATCCAGTGTTCGAATTGATGCGCGACCAGTCGGAGCCGTTTTCGCCGGAGGCGTATCTGCCGGCCGTGACCGGCTATTATTCCGATGTCGCCGGCAACATGCTGTCGTTTCCGTTCAACGTCTCGACGCCGATCCTCTACTACAACAAGGATCTGTTCCGCGCCGCGGGCCTCGACCCGGAAGTGCCGCCGAAGACCTGGGCTGAGGTTGGCGCAGCGGCGAAGCGGCTGCGCGCGGCCGGCTCGCCCTGCGGGTTCACCACCTCCTGGCCGTCCTGGGTTCATGTCGAGAATTTTTCCGCCTTCCACAATCTGCCGCTGGCAACCCGGGCCAATGGCTTCAGCGGACTTGATACGGAATTGGCTTTCAACAATCCGGACGTGGTGCGGCACATCGCGCAACTCGCCGAATGGCAGGCGACGAAAGTGTTTGACTATAGCGGCCGCGGGCAATCGGCCGAGCCGCGCTTTCAGAAGGGCGAATGCGCCATCTTCATCGGCTCTTCGGGCACGCGCGCCGACATCAAGGCCAATTCCAAGTTTGAGGTCGGCTACGGCATGATCCCGTACCGGCCCGAAATCGCTGGCGCGCCGCAAAACTCCATTATTGGCGGCGCCACGCTGTGGGTGCTGCGCGACCGGCCGCGCACCGAATATGCCGGCGTCGCGCGGTTCTTCGCCTATCTCTCGAAGCCGGAAGTCCAGGCTGGCTGGCACCAGAACACCGGCTACCTGCCGATCACCCGCGCCGCCTTCGACCTCACCCGCGCGCAGGGCTTCTACGATCGCAATCCCGGTGCTGCGATCGGTATCGAGCAGCTGACCCTGAAGCCGCCGACCGAGAACTCGAAGGGAATCCGGCTTGGGTCCTTTGTGCTGATCCGCGGCGTGATCGACGAAGAACTCGAGCACGTTTTCCGCGGCAAACTGTCTGCGCAGGCAGCCCTCGACATCGCCGCCGAGCGCGGCAACCACCTGCTGCGCCAGTTTGAGCGCGCCAATCCGGACAGATAGTATTCACACCGTCATTGCGAGCAAAGCGAAGTCCGTAGGATGGGTAGAGCGAAGCGAAACCCATCATGTTTCCGCGCACGTGATTGATGGGTTTCGCTTCGCTCTACCCATCCTACGGGACTACCATGACCGCAGCCCTGCCGGCGTTCACCAACTATGAGGCATTCAGCCCCTTTCGCGGCGATCCGGCGCAATGGCTGCCGATTGCGTACGATATCGCCGGCGGCCACGGTCTCGCATGCACCATGTCGCACGTCTTCGCTACCGGAACCAACCTCGTCCTCGCCCTCGACGAAAAGCTCATCCTGAAAATATTCCCGCCATTTCTTCGCGGCCAATTCGCCTCGGAACGAAGCACGCTTGCGCAGCTTCGTGGAAAGCTTCGGATTGCGATCCCCGAAATCGTCGTTGAAGGCGAACGCGATGGATGGCCGTATCTCGTCATCACGCGGCTGGAGGGTGTGCTGGGCGCGGATGCCTGGCCGTCCTTGCCGGAACGCGACAAGGAGCATGTCCTTGCTGGCATCGGCGAGACCATTGCGCAGGTGCAGCGCGTCCCGGCCGGGCCGCTTGCGCGGATCGAGCCGGGCTGGGACGTATTCATGCGCGGACAGATCGCGGGATGCCGCGCACGGCACGAGCGTTTCGGATTGCCGCAAAAGTTTCTGGAAGGGCTGGACGAACTGCTGCGAGATGCCGCGGAGCTGATTGCGCTGGATGGGCCGCCGGTGATCCTCACTGGTGAATATATTCCGGAAAATTTTCTGCTGAGCCGTGACAATGCGGGCTGGCGTCTGTCGGGATTGATCGATTTCGGCGACGTGATGACGGGCAGGGGCGAATATGACCTGCTTGGCCCGAGCGTCTTGATGGCCGGCGGCATGCCGCGCCGGGTGCACAGCCTGTTTGCGGGCTTCGGATACTCTTCATCGGATATTACGCCGGATCTGAAGCGGCGGCTGATGGCGCTGATGTTGCTGCATCGCTTCGGCAACCCGACCAGACAAATCTGTATCGAAGGCTGGCAGCAGAAGAGCGCCAATCTCCATGAGTTGCAGGATTTGCTCTGGCCGATCTGAGCGCCGCCAATCCGTAGGATGGTAGAGCGAAAGCGAAACCCATCATGTATCCGCGCATCCAATTGATGGGTTTCGCTTCGCTCTACCCATCCTACCGGACCTCTGGCCGATCTGAGCCGGTGCGACGAAAACGCACAGCAAAGGAGCCAGGGTGATTGTGTGATGCAATATTGGGCAAATTAGCTTCTTTGTATGCAATTTGAGCGTGGCCCGGGCCCCGATGGGGGCGCGAAATTCGTGCATTCCAAAGTGTAATCAGTGCCTTAGCTCTCCATTAGCTTGCCTTTAACGGTTGGCACAAACCTTGCGATTCCAGCTCCAAAGCCGCTTTCCCTCAGGCGTTTGGAGCATCACCCATGAAGCGTCGCGATTTTCTGAAATCCGTGTCGGGGCTGGCTGCAGCGGGCGCGCTCACGCCCGCACCGGCGATCTGGTCGGCGGCCAAAGCTGACGCGCGGTCGGAGACGCTGCTGATCGTCTCGGAAGGCGGGCCCAACAACCTCGACATTCACGGCGTCGGCACCAACGTGCCCGGCTATGAGGTGTCGTGGAATTGCTACGACCGTCTGATCAGCCACGAGATGAAGAGCGGCCCCGGCGGCGTGCCGTATTACGACCGCGACAAGTTCAAGGGCGAACTCGCCGAGGACATGAACATCGGCGACATGTCGGTGACGTTCAAGCTGAAGAAGAACGCCAAATTCCACGACGGCGCGCCGGTTACGGCTAAGGACGTCAAATGGTCGCTCGACCGCGCGGTCTCTGTCGGCGGATTTCCTACCTTCCAGATGAGCGCGGGCTCGCTGACCAAGGCCGAGCAGTTCGTCATCGTCGACGACAACACGGTGCGGGTGGATTTTGCCAAGAAGGATCGGCTGACCGTTCCCGATCTCGCCGTCATCGTGCCCTGCATCGTCAACTCCGAACTGGTGAAGAAGAACGCCAGCGAGAAAGACCCTTGGGGACTCGAGTACACCAAGCAGCAGACCGCAGGCTCCGGCGCCTACAAGCTGACGAAATGGACTGCCGGCACCGAAGTCATCATGGAGCGCAACGACGAGTGGGTCGGCGGTCCCTTGCCGAAGATCAAGCGCGTGATCTGGCGCATGGTGCCGCAGGCCGGCAACCGCCGCGCGCTGCTGGAGCGCGGCGACGCGGATATCTCCTACGAACTGCCGTTCAAAGATTTCCAGGAGATGAAGGCCAACGGCAAGCTCAACGTGGTGTCGCTGCCGTTCTCCAACGGCATCCAGTATATCGGCATGAACGTCACCAAGCCGCCGTTCGATAATCCCAAGGTGCGTCAGGCGGTGGCCTACGCGATACCGTATCAGAAGATCATCGACGCGGTGCTGTTCGGCCTCGCCAATCCGATGTTCGGCGCGGCTGCGGACAAGCCGACCGAGGTCGCGTGGCCGCAACCGACCAAATATTCCACCGACATGGCCAAGGCCAAGGCGCTGCTTGCCGAAGCCGGTTACGCCAACGGTTTCGAGACCACGATTTCATTCGACCTGAACTTCGCCGGCGTCAACGAGCCGCTTTGCATCCTGGTTCAGGAGAGCCTCGCCCAAATCGGCATCAAGACCACGATCAACAAGGTACCCGGCGCCAACTGGCGCACCGAGCTGAACAAGAAGGAAATGCCGCTCTACACCAACGTGTTCTCGGGCTGGCTCGATTACCCCGAATACTTCTTCTACTGGTGCTATCACGGCAACAATTCCGTCTTCAATACCATGAGCTACAAGTCTCCCGAGATGGACAGGCTGATCGACGGCGCGCGCATCGCCGCCTCGACCGGCGACACCGCGACCTACGACAAGGACGTCAAGGGCTTCGTTGATCTCGCCTTTACCGACATCCCGCGCATCCCGCTGTATCAGCCGTTCGTCAACGTCGCGATGCAGAAGAACATCTCAGGCTATCAGTACTGGTTCCATCGTCGCCTCGATTATCGCGCGCTGGTGAAGGCGTAATCCGCCATGTTGACCATGATCGGCAAGCGGCTGCTGTTTGCGATCCCGTCGCTGATCGGGGTCGTGATCGTCACGTTCTTGCTGACGCGCGCGCTGCCGGGCGATCCGGCTGCGTATTTCGCAGGACCCGCCGCGACCAAGGAGGCGGTCGAGCAGATCCGCAAGAAGCTCGGCCTCGACAAGCCGCTGATCGAGCAGTTCCTCCGCTACACCAACGATCTCGCGCATGGTGATTTCGGCAATTCGCTGACCACGGGCCAGCCGGTCGCCGCCGAAATCCGCAACCGCCTGCCGGCATCGGCCGAGTTGACGCTGCTGGGCCTCTTTGTCTCGGTCATCATCGCCATTCCGCTCGGGGTGCTTGCCGCCACCCGGCCGGGTTCGTGGATCGATCATCTCTGCCGCATCACGACGACGGCAGGTGTCTCGCTGCCGGTGTTCTTTACCGGGCTGGTGCTGGTCTACGTCTTCTATTTCAGGCTCGGCTGGTCGCCTGCGCCGCTCGGCCGTCTCGACGTATTCTACAGCGCGCCACCGACGATAACGGGCTTCTATCTGATCGACACCCTGATCGCGCGCGATTTCGAGGCGTTTCGTTCTGCGCTTAGTCAGCTCCTCCTGCCGGCGGCGACGCTGGCGATCTTCTCGCTGGCGCCGATCGCGCGCATGACGCGGGCCTCGATGCTGGCGGTGCTGGCGTCCGACTTCGTCCGCACCGCGCGCGCCAGCGGGCTGTCGCCGTCGACCGTGATCGTCACCTATGCGTTCCGAAACGCCATGCTGCCGGTCATCACCACGCTCAGCATGGTGTTCTCGTTTCTGCTGGGGGCCAACGTGCTGGTGGAAAAAGTCTTCGCCTGGCCCGGCATCGGCTCCTATGCGGTGGAAGCGCTGATCTCGTCGGACTTCGCGCCGGTGCAGGGTTTTGTGCTGACCATGGCGGTCATGTACGTGCTGCTCAATTTGATCATCGACATTCTCTACGGCGTGATCGATCCGCGCGTGCGGCTGGAAGGGTGAGGGTGGAACATGAGTAGCGTCGCGCCTGCCGCTGAACCTGTCGGTCCCGCACGCACTTCGGGGCTGGCTGCGATTTTCGAACACACCCGCTATGTGCTCGGCGAGAACCGCGTCACCGCCTTTGCCTTCGGCCTCCTGGTCATCATCCTGTTCGCCGCGATCTTCGGCCCCTACGTCGTGCCCTATGATCCGCTCGCCAGCGATACCGCAGCAGCCTTGAAGTCGCCGTCCGCGGCGCACTGGTTCGGTACCGATCAATTGGGCCGCGATATCTTCAGCCGCGTCATCGTCGCCACAAGGCTCGACACGTTCATTGCGGTCGCCTCGGTGGCGCTGGTGTTTTTGATGGGCGGGCTGGCCGGCATCGCCGCCGGCTATTTCGGCGGCTGGACCGACCGTATCGTCGGGCGCATCGCCGACACCATCATGGCGTTCCCGCTGTTCGTGCTGGCGATGGGCATCGTCGCAGCCCTCGGTAACACCGTGCAGAACATCATCATCGCGACTGCGATCGTCAACTTTCCGCTTTATGCCCGCGTGGCGCGGGCCGAGGCCAACGTGCGCCGCAACGCCGGTTTCGTGCAGGCGGCGCGGCTGTCGGGCAATGGCGAGTTCCGGATTCTCTTGGTGCACATCCTGCCCAACATCATGCCGATCATGATCGTGCAGATGTCGCTGACCATGGGCTACGCGATTCTGAATGCTGCTGGTCTCTCGTTCATCGGGCTGGGCGTCCGGCCGCCGACGGCGGAATGGGGCATCATGGTCGCGGAAGGGGCGGGCTTCATGGTCTCGGGCGAATGGTGGATCGCACTTTTCCCGGGGCTTGCGCTGATGATCGCGGTGTTCTGCTTCAACCTGCTCGGCGACGGCCTGCGCGACATCGTCGACCCGCAGCGGAGGACGTGATGGAGAAGATTTTCACAACGGGCTGGCTCTTTCGCCTCTCCCCGCTTGCGGGGAGAGGTCGGATCGCTCTTGCGATCCGGGTGAGGGGCTCTCTCCGCGAACTCCTCGGGCAACTGCATGCG
>C688J18823_10002034_pt1 | contig 12633 bp, 10 predicted proteins | sample HopSoiMetagenom1_FD_18823 | JGI IMG/M metagenome (IMG submission 18823)
CAGCCGCGCCGGGCGGTCCAATGCCGGAGCCGGAGCAACGCCGGCGAGCCGCTCGTCCAGCCAGCCAACGATGTCGTTATCAGCCAGGTCGCGCATGAACAGGAAGAGGCTGTACGCGGTCTGGTTCAGTCGGCCGTTACGCAGATCGTGCCGGGGCAGGGGGCAGCCCGGCTGATGCTCCGGGTTGGCGCACGCCCCCGAGCCCTTCAGGTAGCCGCAGCCCTCGAAAGCCCAGTAGCAGGTCAGCTTGGGGCAGCTCGGACTTCGGCCTAACGCGGCCGCGAGGTCGTGCCACCGTACGCGGCCATGCTGCTCCATGTAGCCGTAGGCGATGCTGTCGGACACGCCCTGATAGCTCAGCGCATCCATGAGCCAATCGAAGATGATGGGCGTGTCGTGCTGGCGTACTGCGGCGATCACCCCCTGTCGTGCCAGGCCGAGCCGAGTATCGGCCATCAGGCTGCGCGCGCCGGCAACTTGGCAGATGCGCCCCACCAATTCGATCAAGCGGTGCAAGCTCGATGAATTCGACCTCAGTAAAACTGGTAAATCTCGGCTCATCGACGTAGCCAGCCAATAACCAGTGCTCACAGTAGTTGTTCGGCAAATACTCCTGTCAAGCGGTTGTGCACCGGCGCGCTCTAATTCGGTCCGATGGTCCGATCCGCAAACCGCCGGAACAACCGAACTTGGAGTTGGTCCGCCAAACGGGGCAGATCGCCCTAAAGCTCGTGAACTCACGAAGCCGCCAGCTCCGAATCCGAAGCGCGATAACGGGTCCGCTCCTGAGCAGTGAGCTAAGTTTCTCGCCTGGCACTGACGCCCGCGCATCGCCGTCATCCGGGCGTCGCCCTGCCATGTGCCCGAGGTAAACGGACGTCCGGCAGCACGGGCAAACAGACCGTTGCTTCCCGCCCGAGTGAACCAGCAGGTACACCGGGGCGCGATCGCGCCCTTCAGTCAATCGACCCTGCTGGTCCAAGCAGGAACTAAGGCTTCTCCGCGATGTTGACGGCGCGCGGCTAGGTTGGCGTCCGATTATCCCGCGACAGGAGCGCGGTCTGGCGCATATCCGCGCCTAAAAACGCCTCACCGGCCATTGCGTAATTCGAGGTCGCCAAGGTGATGTGCTGCCCGGCCGCATGGATGTCTCGCACGCACTTCTCCAACGCGCAGCTTGAATAGGCAGACGCCGAGCCCCCGGCGCTGAACATCAGTTCTGTTGCCGTTTTGGCGCTTGACGCCGCGTGAGTTGAGGCGAGCCACAGCATCGCCCGTTGCTTGACGCTCAGCGGATCACCGGACTGCGCCGATTGCCATGCTTCCTGAAGCGTTGCATACAGAAAGGCGCGGCCCGATCTTAGAAGCGCTTCCGCGCGTCCCAGATCCGCCTGTATGACCACGTCTTCGCGCAAGGTTTTCATCGACCGCGTGGCGATCTTCGTTCCGGCGAGGGTGGTTAGGATATCGATCGCATGGCGGGCTATGCCCAGTGGAACCGCGGCTAGAACGGCGCCGAAAAGTGCGATCGTCGGCAAAGCAAAGAGCGGCCCGGGCTCTACCGGTGGCTCAAGAAACGACAAGGAATGGGCAGCGGGCACAAAGAGATCGGCGACCGCATAATCGTGACTGCCGGTTCCGCGCAATCCGATGCTATGCCACGTATCCAGGATTTCGCAATCCTGAGCCCTAAAAAACAAAAGCCGCGTCACGTTCGCCCCGTCGGTCCCAAGCCGCGGCCGATCACCGTCAATAATTTGGCAGTTGCCGACGATCCATGTGGAATGCTGGCACCCGCTGCCAAGCGGCCAACGCCCAGTGGCACGATAACCGCCTTGAACGGCCACGGCTTTGCCGAAAGCTCGGAGCGCCCCACTAGTGAAGACATGCGGGTCTGTTCCGTAAATCTCTCTCGCCGCTTCCGTCGGCAGATATCCAGCGAAGACGCCGTATTCGCCGCCGATCGCTAGACACCAGCCTGTCGCCCCATCATGTCGAGATACCTCCTCGACAGCGCCAACCAAGCTCATCGGGCTGGCTTCCTCACCCCCAAATGATCGCGGAATCCATAATCGGAACAATCCCGCGTCGGCCATAGCCTCGACCAACCGGGAGGGCAGCCGACGCAAGCGCTCGATCTCTTCCGCCGATGCTTCAATCTGAGGGGCAAGCTGCTCGACCGCGTTGATGTACGACTCTGCTTCGATGCCAGACACCGCGCCCCCCTTCTTGTTCCTCAAGGCACTTTAGCTGGCCCCAAGCCGGTGAGCCAATCTATCACACTGAACTTGTCACCCATGTTTAGCACCAACGAAGCCAAATGGCTGACCCGAGCCGCCCAAGCAATTTGACTCAGCATGGATGAGTGCTTCGGGACTTCAAGATCCGAATTAGGGAGCCGAAGCGGCAGCTTGGTCGGGGATCCAAGGCGAAGCCCGGCCAGAGGATGCCAACTCGACGCTTCTGGGCGAGGCCGGACGCACTCTCCCGCCCACTAGTCGGCGCTACAACACCTCGGCTTCTATGTCACACTTGCGGCATCCCGGCCTCACGAAGGCTGTCTGCCTGCACAGCAATTACTTCGGGCGGAAGCCCCCTCACCGTACGAAGTGTCAGAAACTCCCCGATTGTGAAACCAGGGCGTTGCTCAAGCAGACGCTTGACCCAATGGCGTGCTTCCTCCGCACGCCCGAGCTGGGCGCATGCGATTGCTTTGTTTCGAAGGCCAAAGAGGTTGTCCGGAAATTCACGCAAACACAGGTCCGCAGCTTCCAAAGCTTCTTGATATGCGCCCGACGCCAAAGCGGTGAGACCAAGTCCATTACTGAAATAGAAGCCGAGAGGATCCAGTGGGCTTAAACGGATGGCGTGTTTGAACGCCTCCGAGGCCGAACTTAGCTTGGTTTGGTAATACGCCACATAACCTTTTGCGTTCCAGGCGTGGGCTGAATTCGGATTGAGCGCGAGCGCACGTTCGATTATGCCCGCTGCTACGCTGTGTTCACCAGCAAACCAAGACAGGCTAAACGCAGCCATCCAGAGCGCTTCGGGGTCGTTCTTGCCCCACTGGATTGCGTGTCTTGCCAGACGCACGCATTCTTCGGCCTGAGTTTGCGAAAAAGAGCGCGGGTCCAAGGTCGTGTGGCACTCGCCGATCAGCGCAGCGGCCGCTGCATAAGTTGGATCGGCGACAAGTGCCTGCCGCAGCAGATCGATAGCGGCGCGTGCGCCGTCAGGTGTGTGCTGGTGAAATTGCCCAACCGCGCGCAGGTACAAATCATAGGCATCGAGGTTTTGCGTCGGCTTTCGATTCGCCCGTTCGATCTCGGAGCGGCGCAGATTTGGTTCGATCACGCCCGCCACACCGCTGGCCACCTGGTCTTGAAGTTCGAAGATGTCGTCGAGCGCTCCCTCGAAGCGATCGCTCCAGATATGGGCGCCGGTCGATGTATCGATCAATTGGGCGCCGATGCGAAGGCGGTCCCGCGCCTTGCGGACGCTACCCTCAAGCACATAGCGCACGCCCAGTTCCCGGCCGACCTGCTTCACGTCAACCGCACGGCCCTTGTAGGTAAAGGTGGAGTTTCGGGCGATGACAAAGAGCCAGCGGATTTGGGAAAGCGCGGAGATGACCTCCTCGACCATGCCATCGGCAAAATATTCCTGCTCGGGATCCCCGCTCATGTTGGTGAACGGCAGCACCGCGAGCGACGGCTTGTCGGGCGGCGCGAGCACCGCTCCTGCCGGTAAGAACGGTTCCGACGCGGGTTGGGTCGAATTGTCGTTGCCCAGTCGGTATACGTGCAGCGGTCGCGCGATATTCTTGACCTGTTGTTCTCCCAGGTCCTCGAACGCAAGTGCCACCGCCTCGCTGACCTGATCGCGGACAGCGCGCGAAATGCAGATCCCGCCAGGCTCAGCGAGCCCCTCCAGGCGTGCCGCTATGTTGACCCCTTCACCGAAGATGTCACCGCCCTCGACGATCACGTCGCCGAGATTGATGCCAATACGGAATTGGAGGCGTTTATGGTCGGGCAAATCAGCGTTGCGCCCAGTCATATCCTGCTGCAGTTCAATGGCACAGCGCACGGCCTCAACCGGGCTACCAAACGTAACCAACATACCGTCACCGCTGGTCTTAATGAGGGCGCCATGGTGCGCGGCGATGCAGGGATCGATGAGCTCTTGCCGACGCTCCCTGAGCTGCGCGACGGTTCCTTCCTCGTCGGCTCCCATCAGCCGCGAATAACCGGCGATATCGGCCGCAAGGATCGCCAGGAGTCGTCTTTCAACCTGATGCGCGGTTGCGGAGCGCGATGGCATGGCCTTAGCCTCCGAAACGTGTGTCCAACCGTACCACGGGCCAATGTTTCTTCCGAGGAGTTTGAACCTGCCAACCATGGTGCCTGCCGATCTGTTCGCCGAGACGGGAGCACTGCTCTCCTACGGTCCTAGCTGGCCGCCGATCTTTCGAAATGTCGCAAGGTTCGCCGACAAGATACTGAAAGGCGCAAACTCGGCTGATCTGCCTATTGAGCAGCCTACGATTTTTGAGCTTACCGTGAACCGCACCACTGCCGCCGCGCTCGGATCGATTTGCCGGCGGTACTGCTCGCGCGCGCTGATCGAGTTATCCAATGAACGACGCACCGCAGTGCCGTAAACCCCCGAACAAGTCGGATGAACCGGGTCATGTCCGGTGCCGTCTTCCAAATCGCGGTGCTTCAGGAATTTATCTCCGCAATGACAAGGCGCGAACCGTAGTCGGTAGCGGCCGTCGACCGACCAACAAACTACGAGGCGTAGGCGCAGTTTCGGGCGCATTTTGAACCGAGCTGGCGTGACAACCGAACCTGGTTTCCTGGGTCGTAAGCGAACGGAACCTGCTGCATTGCAGCGACGTTCTGCAAACTCGCTCGCCAGCGCAGGTTATATCTCGTGCGGCCCGGTGCCGGTCCGCTGCTTGGAATGCATTCATGACAGGAACTCTCGCCAAGCGAACCCTGGCCCACAATCGAGCCGCTCAGCGTGGAAGTTCTGGCTCGCCTAGGAAATTCGGTCGAGCCCTTGCGGTAGGGGCGGCAGTGCTGGGCGGGGCCGCATTGATCAATCTTGCGCTTGCCCGCAGGGCGGAACGGAGGCATCCGCCGGAGGGCAAATTCCTCACCATCGACGGAGTGCGCCTTCATTACATCGAACGCGGAACAGGACCCGTCGTTGTCCTACTCCACGGCAACGGTACAATGGCCCGTGACTTCGTGCTGAGTGGCCTTTTTGATTTGCTCGCCAAAGATCATCGGGTGATCGCCTTTGACCGGCCTGGTTTCGGCTTCAGTGAGCGCCCCCGTTGGCGGATCTGGAGCGCCGAGGCACAGGCAGAATTGCTGCATAGAGCGCTGATCAATCTCGATGCGCGCAGGGTCGTTATCGTCGGCCATTCATGGGGGACCCTCGTTGCTATTGCCCTGGGGCTGCGCGACCAGACGAATGCGGCAGGGTTGGTGCTGCTGTCCGGGTATTACTTCCCAACGGCCAGGGTGGACGTGGCACTGATGTCCTGGTCGGCGCTGCCAATCCTCGGGGACATTCTCCGCTACACGCTCTCGCCCTTTCTCGGACGGCTAATGGCGCCGATGATCCATCGGAAACTGTTCGCGCCCTCGGCGGTGACCTCTCGCTTCGCCCGAGAATTCCCGGTGGAGCTGGCGGTCCGCCCATCCCAAATCCGGGCCAGCGCTGCGGAAACCGCTCTGATGATTCCGGCGGCGGCGAGCATGGTCCCGCGTTATCCCGAACTGTCGATGCCCGTCACGATCATGGCCGGCGAGGGCGACAGAATTGTGGATTTCAATCGTCAGTCGGGCAGGCTGAACGCGGAATTGGAGGGGAGCACGCTGCGCAAGATGCCCGGCGTTGGCCACATGATCCATCACACCGACCCAGATCGTGTCGCTGCCATCATCCGCGATATTGCCGGTAAACCCCTGGCGCATGTAGCGGATGGGATCCCTGAGCAGCGACGGCCAGCCTGATTCAGCAGTCCGCTCGGTCCCTCTGCAGTTCGCCGGCCATTTCCGCAAGATCATCGTGTTCCTCAGCCTTCGCCAGCAGCCGGCCCTTCACCGCGGCGGTCGTCGTGATCGCGGCCAGCGCGCGCAGGTGCGAGGCTTGGCGCTGGTGAAAGCTGGGAGCATCGCGCGGGAGTGCCCGCAGCACCTCGTCATTCATGGGTCGGTCCTCCGGATTTAATCGGCTGCGTCCCGGCATCCTTCGCCTTCTAGAGCGCGGGCCATTGCCTCATATTCCCGAGCGATCATCTCCAATCGCTCGCGGTCCCTAGGGTCGAAAACCGATATAGCCCACCACCGCGCCCGCGATGCTTGGTCTCGTAAATGATCCAGATTGCGCCTCATGCCGTGTCCAACGGGACGCCGGTTAACCCATATCAATTTTCCCGGTTTGGTTGACCGCGAGGGATTGTGTCGAGCCGCTACCGCGACCTGCGGCCCTGCCCTCCGCTGAAACAAACTTTAACAATCATTATTCATCGATTTTGCACAAATCTGCGCCGAACTACGCAAATCGTGTCGCTGATTTTCGAGATCCGTCATCAGGGCGGCCGCTGGCTCGTACGGCGCGGCAACAAGCCGTATGGCGAATACCTCAATGGAGAGCAGGCGCAGCTCGACGCGCTGGAGGCCGCGAGCGACGCTCGGGAAGACGGCCAAGACGCCGAGGTATGGGATCGCTCAATCAATGCACGGATCGTCTGACGGATGCGTATGGGTCAAACCGTCCAGGAATTGCGGCGGGCTTACGGCTTCTCACAGGGGCAGCTTGCCGGTCGCGCCCGGATTTTGGTCAAGACGCTGCGGAAGGTTGAAAGCGGCAACACAGCGCGACCGCGTACGATTGAGCGCATTGCCCGGGCGCTCGATTTAACGCCCATGCAACTGTATGAGCGCGCGGCCGCTGCAGGCACGTGAGCGATCCCCGCAGGTTGGCGGTCGGGTCAGTCAGGTGTGCTGATCAGTTGTCGTGTCCGGCGGTTGTAACGCCGGGTTTAAGCGGTACTTGTCCGCGCGAGCCCGATCAATCGCGCGTGCTCTATGGCTTGGGTGAGGACAAGCTCCCGAACTGCTTCGGTCGTGATGGTCATCGCCAGGGCGCGCAGCCGAACCGCCTCTTCCCAGTGAAAAGCGCGATCTTCGGCAGACAGCCTGATCCCAGAGCTGCTCACCTCAGGTAAACGCCGCGCTGGTCCTTTATCTCATCAGCGGGCAAACCGCGCGCAAGCCGGTCGTGCTTCGCGGCTTCCTCCAAGAGCCTGGCTCTAATGGCCGCAGTCGTAGCCATCGCAGCCGCGGACCGCAATCGGCCCGCTTTGATCCTATGCTCGCTACGATCTGAAATATCCATCGGGAGCCTTCTTGAGCAACCGCTTCCGGTCCCGTGCAGGAGAATATAGCCAGTTAACCGTGGCGCCGAAGGCCACGAGGCCAGCAAAGATCATCGCGAATACGGCTATATCCGAGAAGGACATTAGGTGATTTCCGAGTGCGTGTGCCCGGATCGTACAATCGGCGTAGTCCTGAGCCGTTACGGCTAATCAACGCGCGCGTTTCTGCCGCGCCTGGCCGCAAGCCGGCTTGCAATGGTGCTGTCGCTGGCACGCCGCGAGAGAGTTCGGTCGCATTTAACCCAGATTGAAGCGGCCCCGGCTGGCCGGCTCTAAGGTGGCCTCGTCGCGGTCGCGTCGCATTTAATCCAGATTGAAGCGGTCCCGGCTGACTGCCTCTAAGGTAGCCCGTCACGGTCGCTGTCTCGACCGTGCGCTTGCACTGTACGCAAGGTCTCCTGAGGACTTATGGCCGCTGCATTAGGCGGCCGTTTCTTTTTCCCACGCCGATGGTCTGGCCGGTTGGAGAGCAGCGATGGTGCCACGCGGCCANCAAAAAGACCCGCGAGCGGACCATGCTGCCGCCTGCGTTCTCGCCGCCTTCGGTGCCGCCGAGCAAGCCGGCTTGCCGCTGGTGGATTGCTATCGCGCCGGCGTCGATGCCTGGCTCGGCGCTCACCCGGATCAGGGGCGCGAGCACGCCGCGCAGAAGGCAGTCGCGGTCATCCTTGCAGCCAAAGTCACGCTTCGCATCCATGGGGCATGACAGCTAGAAGAACGAAGCCGACGCTCTAGCCAGAAGCAGGTCCCGCTCGAGGCTTTGCGCTCGTCCCTATTCAGAAGGGCCTCGGCCCTCAGCTCCCTGCTCAGAGCGCACCGCCTTGGCACCCACGCGGGAAAAGGGAACCCCGGTCGAGGGGCACCGTTGTGTTGCTGAAGCGACTCAGCGAGCGGGTCGGTCAAAGGTTGTGCCAAAGCATGGGACGAAGCCTTCAGAACCGCTGAAAACGTTAGATTTACTCATGATCCGGCTGAGACGTTATCAGTTAAGTAACAAGAAACTAGCGAGTAAGAAGATGCGGACGGTATTGACGGCCGCCGCTGTGGCGATTGCGGCGGCAGGCTTGGCGGCGACGGGTTGGGCCGCGGACACCCCAAAGCGCGGCGGCACTCTCACCTACATGATCCCGGCGGACGCACCGCCGACCTTCGACGGCCATCGCGAGACGACCTTCGCGACGCTGCATTCGGTGGCGCCGTTCTACAGCGTGTTGATCCGGGTCAATCCCGACAACCCGTCCTCGACGACGGATTTCGTCTGCGATCTCTGCACCGAGATGCCGCAGCCGGCCGACGGCGGCAAGACCTACACCTTCAAGATCCGCAAGGGCGTCAAATTCCACGACGGCACGCCCCTGACCGCGGCCGATGTGGCGACCAGCTGGGAATACATCGTGGACCCGCCGGAGGGCGTGACCAGCGCGCGGGAAGAGCATTTCTCCATGGTCGACAAAGTCGAGGCGCCGGACCTCGAGACCGTGATTTTTCGCCTGAAATTCCCGACCACCGCGTTTTTGCCGGCGCTCGCCGACCCGTTCGCCTTCATCTACAAAAAAGCGCAGCTGGAGAAGGACGCGCACTGGTACGAAAAGAATGTTCACGGCTCCGGCCCGTTCAAATTCACCGGCTATGAGACGGGGCAATCGATCAAGGGGGAGCGCAATCCGGATTACTACCGCGAAGGGCAGCCGTACCTGGACGGCTTTGTCGCGATCTATGCCGACAAGCAGGCGACCCGCATCGACGCGATCCGCGCCGATCGCGCGGCGATGGAGTTCCGCGGCCTGCCGCCTTCCGCGCGCGACCAGCTGAAGAAGGATCTGGGGGACCAGATCACGGTTCAGGAAAGCGATTGGAACTGCGTCAACCTGATCACCCCCAACCACAAGAAAAAGCCGTTCGATGATGTCCGGGTGCGCCGCGCCCTGGCGTTGGCGCTCGACCAGTGGAAGGGCGCGCCGGCGCTGGCGAAAATCGCCAATGTGCACACCGTGGGCGGCATCGTCTTCCCCGGTTCGCGACTGGCTGCGACCAAGGAGGAATTGCAGCAGCTACCCGGCTATTGGCCGGATATCGAGAAGTCGCGGGCCGAGGCGAAGCGGCTGTTGAAGGAGGCCGGCGCCGAGGGGCTCAGCTTCGAGCTGATGAACCGCAATGTCGACCAGCCCTATAAATATGTCGCCGCATTCGTCATGGACGAGTGGAGCAAGATCGGCCTCAAGGTGACGCAAAAGGTCATCCCGACGGGGCCGTTCTATGAGGGGCTGCGCAACGGGCAATTCGACGTGACCGTCGACTTCAACTGCCAAGGCGTGGTCAACCCGCCCGCCGATACGGCCAAATTCCTGCCGCATACGGTGTACACGGAGAATTACGGGCAATATGAGGACGAGAAGGAGGTCGAACTCTACACCACGATGCTGCACGAGCCGGACCCGGAGAAGCAGCGGGTGGCGATGCGGGAATATGAGAAATACGTCCTCGACACCCAGGCGCACGAGATCGTGACGCCGTGGTGGTACCGCATCATCCCGCATCGGTCGTATGTCAAGGGCTGGAAGATCAGCCCCAGCCATTACATCGACCAGGATCTCGCCTCGGTCTGGCTCGATAAATAAGAGCGTCTTGAATACCCGGCGTGCCCAGCCTATCCGCGGGTAACGCCGGCTTCCGGCGACGCGCGCCGGGCGACTTCGTGCGGTCGAGGGCGGGCCAGCGCTCGGATATCGCCGGCAGGGCCAATTCCTTCCCGGTTATCCGGTCGATGGCGATGGCATAGACCGTGACCTCGTCTATTCGCGGGAAGAACCCTTTTGGCCGGTCGCGGTCCGGTGTTCCGTATTTCGCCATCAGAGCCTCGAAGAATTGCTGCTTTACCGAGAGGTCGCCGATCACCTCGACGGTGCCGAATACGAGCACGCTTCGGTAAGCCAGCCCGGTATCGCACTCGAACCGGCCGTAGTCGAAAACCTGGTCGGGTTCATCCACCAGGAAGCAGACACGCGGCTCATGATCCACGTTGGCGCGCAGATGTCCGCGAGCGACCGTGTTGTGGAAGAACAAGCGTTCGTTCAGCCAGACGTATAGGAAAGGCAGGCAATAGGGGCTGCCGTCGTTGCTGACGGTCGCCAACCGGCCGGAGAAGCCCTGTTTGAGGAATTCGCGGGCGTTCTCCTCGCTCATCAGGCGATCGACTCGGCGGATCCCGGGCGGGCTGCTCATTCCTGTACCCTCGTTGTAGCTCATCAAGCTTGACCGAGAGGCGGACTGGCGAACAGGTCCAGGCTACACATTCAGTCCAGACGGTTGCGGGCTGCTGCGCAGGGAAGGCTCCATCGCTAAAATGCATGCAGCTATCCCAGAGTATGGGTCGTAGGCCACCAGCGGGGTAGGCCCGCGCGCTTATTCCGGCTTTCGCTGCGGCGGGCGCTGCCCTAGACATAGGCAGAAGATCGGCACCTCGGCGCCCAAAGCGGCGGCATTCAGCGGAGCAAAGCGTGAATTTCGGATTGCGACTGACGGCTGCCGCGGCGATTGCCGCGGCAATGGCGGCCCTCCCGGCGTATGCGGATGAGACGCCGAAGCGCGGCGGCACGCTGACCTATATGATCGCCGCCGACGCGCCGCCGAGCTTCGACGGGCATCGCGAGCAGACCTTCGCGATGATCCATCCGGTGGCGCCGTTCTACAGCGTCTTGGTGCGGGTCAACCCGGAAAACCCGGCGTCGAACGACTTCGTGTGCGACCTGTGCACCGAGATGCCGAAGCCGAGCGATGACGGCAAGACCTACACCTTCACGATCCGGGAGGGGGTCAAGTTCCACGACGGCTCGACGCTGACGGCCGCCGATGTGGCCGCGAGCTGGAACCGCATCGTGTTCCCGCCCGAAGGCGTGACCAGCGCCCGCGCGGCCAATTACAAGCCGCTCGTCGACAAGATCGAAAACCCGGACCCGCAGACTGTCGTGTTCCGGCTCAAATTCGCCACATCGGCCTTCATTCCGGCAATCGCCGACCCGTTCAACTTCATCTACAAAAAAGAGATCATCGACCGGGACCCGCACTGGTACGAAAAGAACATCATGGGCTCGGGCCCGTTCAAATTCGTCAGCTATGACGCTGGGCAGTCGATCAAGGGCGAGCGTTTCGCCGACTATTTCCACAAAGGGCTGCCTTATCTCGACGGCATCGAAGGCATCTTCGCGCCGAAGCAGGCTACCCGCATCGACGCGATGCGCGCCGATCGCGGCGCGATCGATTTCCGCGGCCTGCCGCCCTCGGCCGCCGACGAGTTGAAGCAGGCGCTCGGCGACAAGATCGCGGTGCAGGAGAGCGACTGGAACTGCGGCAGCGACCTTTTCTTCAACCACAAGAAAAAGCCGTTCGACGACGTGCGGGTGCGCCGCGCCCTGACTTTGGCGATCGACCGCTGGGGCGGTGCGCCGGCGCTCGCCAAGATCGCGGTGGTCAAAACCGTGGGCGGAATCGTTTTCCCGGGGTCGCCGCTCGCCGCGAAGAAAGAAGAACTGCAGCAGATGGCGGGTTTCTGGCCCGACATCGAGAAATCGCGGGTCGAGGCGAAACGGCTCCTGAAGGAGGCCGGCGCGGAAAACTTGAGNTTCGAATTGCTGAACCGCGANGTCGACCAGCCCTACAAATACGTCGGCATCTGGCTCGTCGACCAGTGGAGCAAGATCGGCCTCAAGGTGACCCAGAAGGTCGTTCCGACCGGGCCGTGGTTCCAGGCGATGCGCAGTGGCCAGTATGACGTGGTCCACTATCCGATCTGCCGCAGCACGGTGAACCCGCTCTTGGATGTGGGCGCCTATCTGCCGAGCTCCGACGAGAATTACGGCTATTACGATGACCCGAAGGAAACGGAACTGCACGAAAAGCTGCTCCATGAGGCCGACCCGAAGAAGCAGCACCCGCTGATGGTGGATTTCGAGAAGCAGGTCATGGACACCGAGGCGCACGCCACCAAGGTCATCTGGTGGAACCGCATCGTGCCGCATCGCTCTTATGTGAAGGGCTGGAAGATCAGCCCGAGCCATTTCGTCAACCAGGACCTCTCGACGGTCTGGCTCGACAAGTGAAACCACGGCACCGATAGACAAAGATACACAGGGAGGAAACGGGATGAGGTTGGGGGCGATAGCCGCCGTAGGGATGAT
>C688J18823_10002035_pt1 | contig 12627 bp, 8 predicted proteins | sample HopSoiMetagenom1_FD_18823 | JGI IMG/M metagenome (IMG submission 18823)
AATCCGGCGGATAGCGGCGGATCGAGGACCGGTTGCCAAGACAATTGCGAACTCGACCAGGCGAACAATGAAAAGATCTCGAGCACGGCGATGGCCGCGATGGCAATCAACGTGGCGAGTGATTGCACCCGGCTACCAGCGCCTACCCCAAGGCAGTTCACTCCTGTCAGCACCAGAAGGGCGACGGTTGCGACTAACGATTCTGGAATGTGCCAGTGCGTTACGATCAACAGGTAACGAGCGAAGGTTACCGCCACCGCGGCCATGCCACCGGTCTGGATAACTAGCAGAAGCACCCATCCATAGATGAACCCCACCCCGGGATGAAGCGCTCGGCGGAGATACGTGTATTGACCACCGACGACGGGCAGACGAGCACTGAGCTCCGCGTAGATGGCGCCTCCAATCAGCGCGACCAACCCGCCGCAAATCCAGGCGAGAAGAATAAGAAACGTCGAGTGCACGCGCTCTGCGACCAGAAATGGATTGATGAAGATTCCGGCGCCAACGATTCCGCCGATGACCGCCATCGTCGCGCCGAACAAGCCCAACCGGCGGGATAACGGCTGATTTTTGTTCTCGATATCTCCAGTCGACACTGAGACGGGAGGGTACTGGCTTCCTCAACGCATGCCAAGCAAGGTCCGGCGGGTGAGATCAGTTGAAGAGGCGGTTGTGCCAACCGCCTATTGTTCGGGTTCCGTGGTGTTGGCACAACCACCGCTACAAGTCTTAGCCTGCGTGGCCGACCTGGCTCGCTACTTCGCGCCTGCTGCTTTTAGCGCCACTTTTAAATCCGCGACAAAGCCTTTGTATTCGCGTTCACGGGACTCCTCATCCGGCTGACGCAATAATGACGAGGGATGAACGGTGGCGACAACTTTCGGCGCAAAGTCGGACGTGAGGACTTTTCCACGATCGCGAGTGACGCGGAACGCCGGTCCGAAGATGGTCTGCGCGGCCGTCGCGCCAAGGCAGACCACCAGTTTTGGTCTAACCAAATTTAATTCCGCTTCCAGCCACGGCCGGCAGGCAGCAATCTCGCGCGAGTTCGGTTTCTTGTGAATGCGCCGTTTCCCGCGCGGCTCCCATTTAAAATGTTTTACTGCATTGGTGACATAGACTTGTTTCCGGTCGATTCCCGCTTCTTCCAGAGCTCGGTTCATTATTTTTCCGGCGGGACCGACAAACGGTTTACCGGCCAAATCCTCCTGATCTCCGGGTTGCTCGCCGATTAACATCATCGGAGCGCGCTTCGGTCCTTCTCCGAACACTGTTTGGGTGCCGCGCAGATACAACGGGCAGGCTCGACACCGTTTCGAAGCGGCCTCCACTTTCCCGAGATCGGTTGAATCGGGCACTGGCGCCGGCCGGAACTCTCCGTAGTCGGTTGCGCTTTTTTTGCCGCTCTTTTTCAACATGTCCTCAACTCGCCTCGGGGCCTGCTCCAAAAGCACCGGGATCACCGCTGTCTCTGGAAGATTTCGCCAGTACTTCTTCGGCATCTCGGCCTCCATTGCATGTATTTTTACGGGCGGGATTGAAGATGTTTGAATTTCCACCGTAGATCCCCGAGTCCCGCAGCGTCTTCGTATGAAGCCCGAACCTGTCCACACCGAGCGCCTACTCCTGCGGCCATTTCAGAGCGATGATCTGGATCTGTTCTGTGAGTTTTTCCAGAACGAAGGCTTCCTCCGATTTTCGAGCGGACCGTTCTCGCGCGAGCGAGTGGCTGAGTTCGTCGACAAAGTGATGGCGTGGGACCGCGACGAGCTGCCTTCGCAGTACGTGATCACGTTGCGCGACCTCGGCAGCCGAATCGGCTACTGCGGATTCTTCCATCAGATGGTGGACAACAAGTCCGAGATTGAAATCGGCTATCGGCTGCACCCTGATTTCTGGGGCCACGGCTTCGCCACCGAATCAGCGCGAGCGGTGCGCGACCACGGGTTCGGCGAGTTGAAACTAGAGCGCCTTATCTCATTGATTCATCCGGACAATTCCGCTTCGCGGCGAGTTGCGGAAAAGAACGGAATGGCGTTCGAGCGCGCGACTACCTTTAAGGGTTTTCCGGCGCAGGTGTTCGCGATATCGCGTAACCAGTGGCTGACGCTTGGTGCCGCTTGAGGAATTCCCGGGTCAATGCGCGGTATGCTTCCGCTCCGCTGCCGCGGGGGTCGTATTCCAAAATACTTTTACCGAAACTCGGCGCTTCGCTCAGCCGAACGGTTCTCGGGATAATGGAATTGTACACCCGATCACCGAAGTGCTGTCGAACTTCGGCAACCACCTGTGCGCTCAATTTCGTGCGGCTATCGAACATCGTCATGACGATTCCACCGATTTCGAGCCCGTCGTTAGCCCCGGAATTTCGAATCTGGTCGACCACCCGCACAATTTTGACCAAGCCTTCGAGCGCAAAATATTCGCACTGGATCGGCGTCAGCAGCTCGTCCGCGGCGGCCAGAGCATTCGTCATCAGAATGCCCAGTGAGGGGGGGCAATCGAGTAAAACAAAATCGAAAGCCTGATCTTTTCGCAGAACCGTCAGGACGGCGGTAAGACGGGTGAGATGATCATTCATCCGGGCGATCTCCACTTCGGCGCCGGCGAGATCAAGATCCGCCGGCACCAGGAACAATCCCTCGCGTCGGGTCGGCAAAACACGTTCGGCGATGGACACGTCGCCCACCAGGCAATCGTAGAGGCTGTTCTCCTCGACATCCTGCAAGCCTAACGCGCTGGTGGCATTACCTTGCGGGTCGAGATCGATGATCAATATTCTTTGTCCATGCTCGGCGAGGGCCCAGCCGAGATTGACCGCAGTCGTCGTTTTCCCGACTCCTCCCTTCTGGTTAGCCACAGCAATGATCTTCATCTGGTCGTCGGTTAGGCGAATTTCATCGCACGAACAAGCGCCACATCATGAACGGGGCACGATCAACGTGCGCAATTCAAACGTGCGTCGGCCGTCAGTCTCCTGCCACAGCAAATGATCCGGATCCGGCAGCATTTCCGTTATCTCCAGTTCGCCTGCCTTAACCAGCCAGCGATAAAAAATCTCCTGAAACAAATAGCTCTCCAAATCGATGAATACCGGTTTGGTATCTTTGTCTCGTCCTTCCGCACCGCTCCGACGAAGCGCTAGCTCGGTGGGTCGGATGTAGACGTAGCGCGGTAATTTCCTTTCGGTGCGCAGCCGGTCGACCGCCACAACCAAACCAGAGGAAATGCCGGCAAAATCGCCTGGCAGATCCTCGCGGATGACCGTCCAGGATTGCCGTTGAACAATCGCGCGGCCGCAGCGCAGACGCGGGGTGTGTCTCCCGAGGCCGAACTGAAAGGGATGAAAGCCTAACGGGATTACCCAGTTTCGGGCGAAAGAGCCGAGATGTTTCCCGGTGCCCCGCTCTCGAGCACATACATCGCCACTTGAATCGTCCACGAAAACCTCGGCATGGCCAGGCTCGACCGTTTGCCAGCCTTTGTTCGCGCGCTGCGGAGCAACGAAATAAGAAAAATCAGGTAGAGCATCGAACAACCGGACCGCGGTGTGGGCAGTGAAGTCAGCCGCAAAAAAACCGAAGTGAAAGTTCGGCTTGCCGCCTGCGCTTTGGGCGAACGCTTCATTCAGGCGCGCTTTGTCAGGACAATTCCAATACACACCGTGATGAAGGAGAGCCACGGGCGGATGCAGTTCGCTGACGATCCATTCATAATCACCCGCAGTAACGGCAGCGATTGACTTAGCTGACAGCTGCAAATCTGCCGAGGGATAGGTGTATTCATCGAATTTCGGATATTCGAATTTGTGCCTAACGACATGACAATCAGCAAGCGTCAGATCGTATTCTTCCTTGTCCGCGTGGGGAGCTAAACGTTCCCGCAAAGCTGCTTTGACCTCCTGGAAAGCCATTACGGCAAGCGCCACCAAGCCGGGACCGGTCAGCGGCAGCCGGGCTTCTTCGCACGCGCGAAGAAATGCCGGCATCGGCATCGCCGGCTGACCGCCGGCCGCTCGATCGAATACACGTCGGAGGCCGCTAGCTACACGGCTGGCAATAAAGGCGTATGAATCGCGCCACAGATCAATCCAGGGCGCAGCCTCTGTCGCGATCTCATCCGACAACGACTCTGCGAGCTCGAACCGACATTCACGAAAACATTCTTCGCCAATCGGATTGTTTGCCGAATAAAGAAAACGCTGGGCCGATTTTCTGGCGGCGCCGAGAAGATCCAGTTCAGACGTGATGCGGTCCAATAGGTGACCCCGTTCATCCGGGTCGAAGGTGCGACCAAATCGTAGGCGAATGTTTTCGAATGCCTGTAGTCGCTCGAGCCAACGATCGCGAACTTCGCTCTCACGCCACTGGTTCACATCCTCGATCAACCTGGTCACCGCGTGCGGCTCAAGAGCCGGAACTTCAAGGCCGCGACGAATAACATCTTTGGCAACGAGTTCAGCGATGATTGAATCCGCTTCATGCCCTGCCCGTTTTCCGGCGCTGTAATTCTGAACGATGGTCAGCTGATCCGGAGTTAGATGGATCCGTTCGCTGGTGTTTAGAATGAGGAAAGCATCTCCTTCAAGTCGGCCGTTGGGATTCGGCCGCAGAGGCAGGTCGCCGATTGCTTCATGATCGCTGTTGATCACCCTAACAAGTGCTTGGGCGACCCAGCGTTCGAAGAATACGTCCCGCTGCCTGGGGATGGTGTCGGGCGCTAACGCCACGCCCCCAATGGAGGATACCGTCCCCCACCCGCCAGGACCGAATTCACTGAAGGTGTCGTTCTTGGCGGCGATGCGCTGAAGATAAAGCAGCAGGCTTTGTTCGGTCTTGCGACTGGCATTACGACGCGGCGACAATTGTGCGCCGTCAGCCGGATAGCTCCGCAAATCGCGAAGCAACGAATCCCGGACTACCGGCGACGCAAAAACAAGATAGCGTGGCAGAACGCGTCGTGCCCAGTCGATCAGCGCACTGCGCGCAATGTTAAGTTCGTGTTCCAGTTCAATGGCCAAATCCCGTTCGGCCGCTTCCACCTTGCCAGCTGCAACCGCGTAGCGGGTAACCGCAGCCGATTCCTCCGCCAAAACTGCTGTGGGAGCCCGGTTAGTCCTGAGGGCAGTACGCAACGCGTGAGTCGCTTCGGTCGAAACGAGCCGTTCTCCAGCGCGGTAAGCAAGATCCAACGCGGTTTTGGCCTGAGCCGATTCGCTCTTGTACTCGGCAAGTCTTTGCGCTAGATGATTCGATTTCGGAGTAGCCAGCCCCTCGATGGCTTCGAAAGGCACACCGGCTAATCGAATCAAAAAAATTGGCGCGACCCGGTATGCTGACGACACAAGGTCAGCAAAACCGACGGCAGGAAGCGTGACAACTGAAATGTGGTACGTGCGCCGTACCAGAAACTACCAAACATCGGCAAGCAGCCGATGGAGAAGGTCAACTATTCAGAAGTGGCAGCCGGATGGTGAACACGGTTCCCTCGCCGGGCGTGCTGTCCACCTTGATGGATCCGCTGTGATCTTCGATGACCTTCTTGGTTATATAGAGACCAAGGCCAGTGCCGCTCTTGCTCTGTTTTGTCGTGAAATAAGGATCGAAGATCTTGCTGATCTGCGCGGGATCGATGCCCGATCCGCTGTCCTCGATCCGAATATCGACGTAGAAATCTTTGCGGGTGCACTCGATCAGAACCGGCTCCTTCTTTTCCGCCGAGGCCTGGATGGCATTAATGATGACGTTTTGAATCGCGCGATGAATCTGAACGGAGTCGCCCATGAGCAGGCACTCCTCTTCACAAACGTTCGCTTGTAGCTCGAGACCGCTTTGGGCCGCGACCGCATTACTGCCCTTCACGACTTCCCGTAAGATTGCCGAAACCGAAATGGCTTTGGGCGGGGACGCTTCCACACTGCCGTAGCTTTGCCACATGGTGAGCAGTTCGCGGCAGAGCCGAACATTCTGCTCGATGATGTCGAGTTCTTTGATCGATCCAGAAGCGGCGCCACCTTCCTGGCGTTCCAGCTTCTTGGAGAGCAACTGGACGTAACCCCATACTATAGTGAGCGGGTTACCGAGATCGTGGACAAATTCTGCCGAAGCCTGGCCGAGTGACGCTAGCCGTTCTTTCTGCGCCAGCTGTTTCAACAACCGCGCGTTCAGTTCCTTGATTTCGCCCGAAGCATTTTCACTCGCGCGTTGAACACGGGTTCTTTCCACGTTCCGGCCGATCACCTCACGCATTTCGCCGGCGTCAAAAGGCTTGCTGATATAATCGTTAGCGCCGAGTCGAACCGCTTCCTTGGCAGTTTCGAGAGCGCCGAATCCGGTCAACATGATCACCGAAAGATGCGGATCGATTTCCCGAATCTTGCGGAGACCCTCAATGCCGGTCATTCCTGGCATGCGGATATCCATCACGATCGTGTCTGGCTGCTTTTCCTTAAGAAGCTTCAAACCGGCTTCGACGCAGTCGGCGGTTTGGACGTTATAGTCCGGCTTCAGAAGCATGCGAAGGCTTTCCCGAGGACCAATCTCGTCGTCGATGACGAGGATTTTGGGTAGTTCGGCGGCAGCGCTCATGCGGGATTCATCTGCGATAAAGCTAGCAGCGTGCCGCAAAGGAACGCACCAATCAGAAAAGCCATTGTCAGGTTAAGGCGACTCAGACGCGCGCACTGTGAAACTATTTTGTCTGGCGTGCAACCTGCAACTTGTGAATAAGTATCCAGATTCGCGAACAAATTCGCGGAAACCACACTCGGAAATATAATGGTTGGATTTAGTGTAGTGTTTAGAATTCGACCGCACTCATCGTGTCGCAGATCTGCAACTGACCTGCTCCCTTTGGTCGTGCCCTGGGCGTTGGGCATCCCGAGAAGGTCCGCCTTTTACCATTCAGGCCAGGAGGCGCGATGAAACGGAACAGGGTCGTCATAACTGGAATCGGCGTGTTGGCGCCTAACGGGACCGGACTCGATCAATTTTGGAAATCGCTATTGGAGGGAAGAAGCGGTGTCGGCCCAATCACATTGTTCGACCCAGCCGAGCTGAAAAGTCAGATCGCCGGCGAAGTCAAAGGGTTCGTTCCGCAGGATTACATCGAGCCGGAGCTGAAACCTGGCCGGATGGCGCGACACACCCAGTTTGCCTACGCCGCAACCATGATGGCCTTGCGGGACGCTAATCTGGAAATGAACAACACCGACTTTCCAAGTCCTACACCGGTTGTGGTCGGGGTTAGCACGAGCGCACTGGATGTGATTGAGCGAGTGTTCTCCGATTCGGAGCGCCGAGGGTTCAACGGAATTTCGCCGGTAGCGCTCACGGCATCTAAACCGCAGGCTGCCGCAAATCTGATCGCTGATCGGATTGGCGCCGGCGCGCATGCCGCAACGGTTTCGTCAGCGTGTCCATCTGGTCTCGATGCGGTGGCGATGGCGGTGGAGATGATTCAGCGCGGGCACGCGGAACTGGCGATTGCCGGCGGCGCTGACGCGCCGATCACCAAACATGGTCTCGCCAGTTTCATCGCCACCGGCCTCAGCTCATGTCGCAACGATGAGCCGGAACGCGCCAGCCGCCCGTTCGATTCAGAGCGCGATTCAGGAGTTATTTCGGAGGGCGCAGGAATGTTCATTTTGGAAGACCTGGAGCGGGCCGAAGCGCGGGGAGCGCGTATTTACATGGAAATCAGCGGTTATGCCACTGAACGCGATCGGCGGCCGCAGGAGCCGGCATCGGGGTTGATCAGTTCGATGCGATTATCGTTAGCCAACGCCAGTCGCACGCCGGCCGATGTGGATTACATCTCCGCCTACGGACCGGGTCATCCGGTGCTCGATGCCGCGGAGGTACGTTACATCAAGGAAGTTTTTGGCGAACGCGCCTATTCCATCCCCGTTAGTTCGATCAAAGGTGTGACCGGCAATCCGCTGGCTGCCGGAGGACCGTTGCAGATCGCCGCCTGCGCGCTGAGTCTNCGACATCAGCTCATTGTTCCCACTACCAATCTCGAAACGCCNGATCCCGCGTGTGATCTCGATTTCGTTCCNCGACGGCCGCGCAAGGCAAAGCTGGATTGCATCCTGATGAACGTGCGCGGTCTGGGCGGCAGTGCGAGTTCGTTAGTGGTTAATCGCGTTAACGGAAACAACGGCAGTAACGGCACCTCATGACCGCAGCAGTACCCATCCTGGTTGCAATTCTGTTGCAGCTGGGATTGGGCGTCGTCGTTTTTCAGTCGAACCCGAAGCGGAAGTCTAACCAGGCATTCCTGCTGTTGTCGCTGGTCGCGGTGGGATGGCTGTATGCTTTGTACGTTGCCGCGACAGCCACGACGCTTCGGTCGGCAATGCTGGGAATCAGGGAGGCATCCTCTGCCGCCGCGGTGGTCCTTTGCGCGTTCAACCTCCTGCGACTCTCAATTCGCGACGGACATCGCGAGTGGCCGAAGATTCTGCGCAAAAGTCGCGCATGGTTTTTCGGCACGGCGGTAATCGTTCTCTTCTGCCAAACCCCCTGGTTTTTGGTCGGAGCACGGATTCCCGTATTGCTCGAAGACGCGCCGCCTACCGCAATCTACGGACATCCGGGGATCTATTTCTATTTCGCCTGGTTCGCCCTGGCCTTGTTGCTTCTAACGATCGGCGCCATCCGCGACTTGCGCCAAACCCGCGCCGGCGAACGCGCGGAGCTGGCGTTCGTTCTCATTGGCGGACTGTTCACCCTTGTGTTCACGACCATCGGGCCGCTCGTGCTTGGTCGATTCGTGGACCCGGCAAAACTGCTGTGGTTCGCTCCATTTCGGGTCGTCTGCTTCTGCCTGGTTGTGGCTTACGGCATTGCCACACGGAAGATCATGGAGGTCGGCCTCTTCCTGCGGCGGTTCATCTCTTACGCCATTCTCACGGCATATCTTTTGGCGGTTTACGCACTGATCTGGTGGCTGGTGGCGAGTGTCGTTCACGGCACATCCGCCGAACATGCTCGCGAGATTGCGCACGTGGTCGCCGCGATCGGGATTGCCTTCGCCATGGCTCCGGCGCGCGGCATTTCGCAGATGCTGGCGGAACGTCTGTTCATCAGCACGCAACGGGTGGATTTCCGCTCCACGATGAACAAAGCCGCTAACATCCTGGCGTCGGTCACCACCTTGGACGACCTGCTCAAGCGATTCGCCACGACAACGGCAGATGCTGTGAAAACCGAGCGGATCGCGATCCTGATGCACGTGCGAGATCGATTCGAACAGGTCTACGCATTGCAGCCCACGGGTATGAACTTCCCGACGGTGTCCCTCTCCGAGAACGACCCGCTGGTGCGTTATCTGAAGCAACATCGCGCGCCGATTGTGCTGGATGAATTGCAGCGACTGCGCGAAACGGCCGAAGTCGAGGAAGTGATGGTTCGAATGCGGACATTGAAGCTCGCGGTGGTCATGGGAATTTTCGCACGAGAACATTTGTCCGGCGTGATGTTTCTCGGACCGCGCACTTCGGGGCGAATTTATGGCACGACCGAACAGAACGCATTGGAAGTGTTATGCGGGCAGCTGGCCATCGCCATGGACAACGCCGAACTGTTCACCGAAGCCCAGAACGCAAAGATATATAATGAGACGCTGCTGGAGAACCTGACGGCGGGTGTCATCGCCGCCGGCGCCGACGAGCGGATCACCGTATTTAATAATGAGGTGGAAAGGCTGACCGGATTGGACAGCCGGAAAGTTCTTGATCGATCGGTCGACTTTCTGCCCGACGCCTTGCGCGTTGCGCTGCGCGAGACGCTTCAGAGCCGTCAGGGGCAGGTGAATCGGGAAATTCCGCTGAATGGTCCCGACGGCGCACTGGCGATCCGAATCAGCACATCGATTTTCCACGCCCGCGATGGTGCAGTACTCGGAGCACTAGCGGTGTTGACGGACATCACCGCGCTGAAGCGCCTCGAGTTTCAAATCCGCCGCAGTGACCGTCTGGCCAGCCTCGGCACCCTCTCCGCCGGTATGGCTCATGAGATCAAGAACCCGTTGGTCTCGATTAAGACCTTCGCCCAGCTGTTGCCGGAGCGGTATCAGGACTCCGACTTCCGCCAAACCTTCTCGAATCTGATCGGGCACGAGATCGATCGTATCGATTCGCTGGTGAACCAACTGCTGCGGTTTGCCCGGCCGGCAAAACCACAACTGGAGCCGATGCACGTTCACCAAATCCTTGAGAAATCGCTCCTTCTGGTGGGTCACCGCCTTTATCAAAAAGACATTAAATTAACTCGTTCTTGGGACGCAAATGTTGATACAATCCGGGCGGATTCGGACCAGTTAGAGCAGGTCTTTCTCAACTTCTTTCTGAACGCAATGGATGCCATGAAAAGCGGAGGCGAACTACACATCAGCACCGAGATCCGGGCTGATGAAGAATTGGTTTCGCCGCTCACCCAATCGAACGGTGAGGCACGCGAGGTTTTGCGCATCAGCATTCGAGACAGCGGTGAAGGCATAAAGCCTGAAGATATCCCGCACGTCTTCGATCCGTTCTTCACTACCAAAGATTACGGCACCGGCCTCGGCCTTTCAGTTGTCCACGGCATCATTCAAGAACATGGCGGTCAAATCGAAGTCGAAAGCGAACTCAACAAAGGTACAGCGTTTCATATTCTGCTCCCGTTAGTCCGCTTCGACAGAGAGGTGGCTGCTGCATGACGGTTCAGCCGGCCTGCATTCTATACAGCCAGGATTCTGACCTCGTTCGCCGCGTAAGAGCGTTCGTTCGTTCGATTACGCAGCTGCGTCACGTCGATAGCAGCGATCGACTGGAATCGGTCCTGCATCAATCGGCCCCCGCCCTCCTTATTCTGGATCTGCGGGCTCGTCACAGCAGCGATTTGATCGATCAGATTCAAAACGATTGGCCGGGAGTGCTGATCGTGGCGCTCGGTACGCTACGGTCCGAGCCGCTCCGGGAGGCAGAACAGGCCGGTATTTACGCGGTGGAGGATCTGGAGGTCGACCGGCGACGTTTCCAGGCGCTCGTCACTCGCGGCCTGGATTACCTGCGTGTTCTTGAGGAGAACCGGGATTTGAAAGAAGAACGAACATCGGCACCGCAACCGCCCCTGCCGCCAAACTGGGGGGCCTCGCCTCGTGAACAACCTTCCAGCTCCTCCGTTCCATTGCTGAGGTTTGCTCGTGTGTTCCGACGCCACGACACTCTCGAAGCGCTGCTCGTCAGTGTGGCGGAAGGCGTTGCCGATGCCGCCGGTGTCACTCGAGTGGGAATCTTTTCGCGAATCCGACAGGGCGACACCTATCGACTCCGCGCCGGCTTGCGTTGTCTTCCCGAGACCGAAGAGTTGGAGTATCGCGAGCGAGATCCGCTGGTGCGCTGGTTCGAATTGCACGCCCACTTGATTAATCGACCGGACCTGGTGCACGTGGGTGATCGAGCTCAGCGGGCGATTCTTCGTCGCGCGCTGGACAGTTTTGGCGCTGAAGTGATTGCACCGCTATACGCCCGCGGACGAATCATTGGCTGGTTGTTTCTGGGTCATCGACTAACGGGCCAACCTTTCGCCTATCAGGACCTCGAGAACCTGACCATGCTGGCCGACCACGTGTCGTCAGTGCTGGAGAACGCGCTGCTCCACGAGGAAATCGCATTACAGAAAACACTCGCGGAAACGCTGTTGAAAGCTATTCCACCCGGCATCGTCGCCACCGACGAAGGCGGCATCATCCGCTGGTTCAACCCGACTGCCGAAGAAATACTCGGCGTGGAAGCCAGTCGGGTTTTGAATAAGCCGGTTGAAGCCGCGGGAACCATTCTGGCCGAATTCATCCGCGACACGCTCGAGGCGAAGGCCGGACTTCCTCCGCGTCACTGGAACGACAGCAACACCCAGCGCTCGCTGCTGGTGGAAACCCGGCGCCTTACCGATCAGAATAATGAGCTTGGAGCCGTCGCCGTCATTCAGGACCTAACGGCCGAGAAAAGTCTGCGCGAGAAACAGGATCTGCTGGAGCGGGCTGCGTTCTGGTCTGATCTGGCCGCGAGCATGTCTCACGAGGTCAGAAACCCGTTAGTCGCCATTAAAACGTTTGCTCAGCTGCTGCCCGAGCGGTTCGAGGACGCCGATTTCCGCCAGGACTTCAACCAGATCGTGGTTCGCGAGATCGACCGTCTGGATCGAATCATCACTCAGATTAACAACTTCGCCCATCCTCCCGATCTGGTTCTGAAACCAATGGACGTCGGAACGCCGGTAACCAAAGCAGTGGAAATGGCGAGAGACAGATTCGGAGTGAACGGAGAGGTGTCGCTGGAAACATCGCTTCCCAAAGACCTGCCAAAAATTCTCGGTGACGAATCCGCGCTAACCGAAGCGTTTGCTCACTTGGTGGCGAACGCGGCCGAAGCGGTGGCCGGTCAGGACAAACCGCGAATCACGCTGACTGCGAAACCGGTGCGCGACGGCAACCGCGCGCGTGAGGTCGTGATCAGCATTCACGATAACGGCAAAGGTATTGATCCCGATCTGCGCGACAAGATCTTCTCTCCATTTTGCACCACTAAACCGCGCGGGATGGGCCTCGGATTGCCGATCGTTAAGCGTACCGTTTTCG
>C688J18823_10002038_pt1 | contig 12619 bp, 8 predicted proteins | sample HopSoiMetagenom1_FD_18823 | JGI IMG/M metagenome (IMG submission 18823)
GCCGAGGTCGGCGGCGCCACACTCGGCTTCGGCTTCGGCTTCACACCCGACACCGGCGCTTGCTTCAGCTGCGGCTTTGCCTGCTCCGCGCGCAGCGCCGGGCCTTCATGCCCCGGACGCAGCGAATCGCGCACGGCGGCGCGGGCGAAGTCGTAATCCTCGCCCCCTTTGCGCAGCACGTGCATCTTCTCGATCTTTTTCTGCAGCTCCATCAATCCCCAGATCAGCGCCTCGGGACGAGGAGGACATCCGGGAATGTAGACATCCACCGGAATGAGGCGGTCGACGCCCTGCGTGACCGCATACGTGTCGTACGGACCGCCGCACGTCGCGCACGAGCCCATCGCGATGACCCACTTCGGATCCGGCATCTGGTCCCAGAGCCGGCGGACGATCGGCGCCATCTTCTCCGTCACCGTCCCCGACACGATCATCAGGTCTGATTGCCGAGGAGTTGCGCGGAAGACTTCGGCGCCGAAGCGGGCCATGTCGTGACGCGGATCGAGCACTGCCATCATCTCGATCGCGCAGCACGCCAGACCGAACTGCATCGGCCAGAGCGACGACTTGCGGGCCCAGTTGAACAGCTTGTCGACTTTTGTGGTGAGGAAGCTCCCGGAGGAGTCGAAGCGGTTCTCGATCAGACCCATGAAAGGACCTTCCTCTTCCAGGCGTAGAAGTAACCGATCAGGAGTATCGCGAGGAACACCGCCATCTCGACAGCTCCGAACATCCCGAGCTGCTTGAACCGGATCGCCCATGGAAAAAGGAAGACCGTCTCGACATCGAAGACGATGAACAGGACAGCGATCAGGAAGTACCGGACCGAGAAGCGGTGATCGAAGGCCAACGAACTGGCCGGAATACCGCACTCGTACGGCTCGAGCTTGACTTTGCCGCCCCCCGAGGCCCGGATGAGAGGGGTGATGATGAAGAGCGTCAGCACCGGGACTGATAGCACAATGAGAGCGGCCACCAGCAGCACTGAGTAGTTCGCCATATGTCGTCTAAGTTAAGACCGGACGTAATTGTAAACGGCGAAGTTCGAGAGTCAAGGAGTGATGTTGCGTTGAAAACTCCATCCTTCCAACGGCACTCCTCTCGCCTGCACGAGAACGCGAATCTCTTCGCCGATTCCATCCGGCAACACCAATCTTCGCGCTTCTTCACGCGCTTCACGCAGCGCGAGCGCGGCCTCGACGGACTCCAATTTCTCATCCTCCAGTGGCGCAAATAGCGGATGTTCGGTGATGCCGAGCGCGAGCAGAAACTTCACCTGCCGATCGAAGAAAAGCGTCTTCGTGCCGAGCTCTTCACCGGCGCGGATGAGATCGTCGAAGTTGATGTGCGCCGTCAGATCCTGCTCCCCCGGATTGGCGAGCAGATCGCGCGTGACGCGCTGCTTCGCGTACGACGCGGCCGTTCCGAATCGCCGGATGCGCGGATGAAACAGCTGCCGCGCCCGGTAGCCGTAATCGAAGGTGACGATCAGCGCCTGCTCGGAGTACGACACGATCTCGCGATACAGATTCGCCCAGTCGAGCGACACATCCGCGAACTGCCCATCCTCGAGCTCGATGCCGTGCGACGCGAAGTAGTCGCCGTACACCGCCGGCGCCTCGTGCTCGGTCCAGTCGAGATTCGCGTCGACCCACAACTCGTGCAGCTCGTCCCGGCGCTTCACCAGCCGCGCGAACGGCAGCGCATCGAAGAGCTCGTTCGAAAAGAAGAGGTGCAGCCCCTCCCGCGGGACATCGAGCAGACTGTTTCCCAGCCGCCGATCGATGCCGATCGCCCGAATTCGCCTCGCTGCATCCTTTAATACAGTGCCCTCGCCGCAGCCGATGTCCACGAAAGTGCACAAAGCGCCGTCTGCACGGGCCACAAATTCGTCGATGAGCCTGCCGATGGCGTAGGAAAACACCGGACTGAGCGCGGGAGAAGTGACGTAATCGCCCTCTTTCCCGACCGGACTCAGCGGCCGCATGTAATAACCCGCCTCGGGGTGATACAGCGCGATCTCGACGAAGTCGCGGAACGATAAGTCGCCGTACTGCAACAGGTTGCGCAGCACGCGCATCGTCGGCGACTGGTCCGTCATCGGCCGCTATCGTACACCTCGGCAGGCAATTATTGCCGGAAGTATGTCGACCGTGGCAAGAGGGTTGCGAACATAAGACGCAGAACTGGGAGGATCAAAATGAAAAGACTACTCGCGACTCTATTGACGGTGCTCATGGCAGTGCCGCTCTTCGCGCAGACCACGGATGACCACGCGAAGACGAAGAAGGGCGCAGCGATTGGTGGCGCACTCGGCGCAGTCGTCGGGGCGGTCATCGGCAACAACCGCGGTCACCACAGCTCCAAGCGCGGCGCAGTCGTCGGCGGCGTGGCGGGCGCAGCGGCCGGCGCGATCGTCGGCGCGATGATGGACAAGCAGGAGCGCGAGCTCCGGCAGATCGAAGGCGTCAACGTCACGCGCACCGCGGACGACGAACTGAACGTCACGGTGAAGAATGAAGTGCTCTTCGACTTCAACTCCGCGGCACTCCGCGGCGCTTCGCGCGACGCGATCCGTGAGATGGCCGACGTCTTCAACCGTTACCCGAACACCACGATCTCGGTGCAGGGCTACACCGACTCGATCGGCACCGCGTCATACAACGAGCGGCTCTCCGAGCGCCGCGCCGCCTCGGTCGGCAACTATCTCGAGGACATCGGCGTCCGCAGCTCGCGCATCAACGAGATCGGCTACGGCGAATCCCACGCGCGCGCTTCGAACAGCACCGCGAGCGGCCGCCAGCTGAATCGACGGGTCGAGATCCACATTCACGCGAATTCGTAATGTAAGGTTGCTGGGTTGCGAGGTTGCTGAGTTGCTCGGTTTCCCGCCGAGCAACCCCAGCAACTCAGCAACCCAGCAACTCTTTGTGGAGGTAACGAACAAGTGATCCGCAAGCTCTCGGTGCTTCTCCTCGCAACCCTCTTCACCATCTCCTGCGCCAGTACCAACGACGATCCGAACAAGAAAGCGAAGCAGGGCGCTGCGATCGGCGCCGCGGCTGGTGCGATCGCCGGCGCGATCATCGGCAATCAGTCCGGCAGCAACCGCTCGGGCGCGGTCATCGGCGCGGCCGTCGGTGCCGCAATCGGCGGCGCGACGGGACATCGCATGGATCAGCAGCAGAAAGAGCTGCAGCAGATCCCAGGCGTCGAAGTGACGCGTCCCACCGAAAATCAGATCGACGTGCGCCTCACCAGCGACGTCCTCTTCGACTACAACTCGTCCGATCTCCGTCCCGAGTCGCGCGCCGTCCTCGGCGACCTCGCGCAGAACTTCCGCCGCTACAACGACGAGATCATCGACGTCGAAGGCCACACCGATTCGGCCGGCACGCCGGAGTACAACCAGACTTTGAGCGAGCGCCGCGCCGATGCGGTCAAGGGCTACCTCATCGACCAGGGCGTGCTCGCGAACCGCGTGAACGCGATCGGATACGGCGAGACGCATCCAAAGGCGTCGAACGACACGCCGGAAGGACGGCAGCTCAATCGCCGCGTGGAGATCCACATCAGAGCCGCAGCGACTCAGCCGTGACCCTCACTGCCCCGTCGTCATCCCGAGCGTAGTCGAGGGACCTGGGCGGGGCGGTGGCACGACCAGCGTGCCACCCATCCCCCAGGTCCCTCGACTATGCTCGGGATGACGGCGGGTGCCACGGCAGCGACTCAGCGGTGACCGGCGACTGCCACGAGCCGGTGTTCCACAACAGCTCCAACCGCCCGGCGCGCTCGAGCAATCGGGCGCGCAGCGTGTTCTTGTCCCCAACCCGCAGCACCTTCGCCACATCGTCGGTGAACGGCTCGCGCAGAAACCACGGCACGCTCTGCATCTTCGCCGTGCTCCAGGGCCGCCACACGAATCCCTGCTGCGGCGCTTCGTCGGGCGGCAGCTCGCCGCGCAGAAACAGGAAGTAATCCGCCGCGACGAATTCATCGAACGGCATGCGCGCAAGCGGGACGCGCGTGTGGCGCGCCTCCAGCAGCTCCGCGTGCATCGACAGTACGCCGCGCTTCTCCGTTTGCTCGGCGAGCGAATCGAGGTACTCCGAGTAGATGCTCCAGCGCTGATCGAGCAGCTCGCCGGCCAGTCGCCAGCGCCGCTCGTGCAGCAACGCGGCAACGAGCGTGACCATCAGCTCGTGACCGACGAAACGGAAGTAATCGAAGTCGCCCGGCTCGAACCGGCTGCCGAGGGGCGGACCGTATCGCTCCAGCAGCAAAGCGAGCGATTTGAACAACGCGAGCACGATCGCGGTGTCGCCCGCAGCGGCCGCGGCCTGCGCGATGCGCGTGAACTCGTCCACCGCCGCGACACTCGCATCGATCGATGAAAGCAGCTCCGCCGATTTCTGCGGCTCGTTCGCCAGCAGCGAACGCATCACGTCGTCGAGCGCGCGGCTGACGATCATCATCCGCTTCGCGCGTGAGCTCCTGATCGCATCGATCGCCGACTCGATCGCGTCGACGCGATGCTCGCGCGCGTCGCTCGCTGGCTCCTGCAGCAGACCGAGGCGCATCGCGCGAGTGACCGCTTCGCGCCGCGAGCGTGCGCCGAGCTTCGCGTAGATGTTGTGCAGATGCGTCTTGACCGTGTGCGTCCAGACGCCGAGCCGCCGTCCGATCTCCTTGTTCGGCAGATCCTCGGCGAGCAGACGCAGCACCTGCGCTTCGCGCTGCGTCAGCATCTCCGTCGTCGCCGGTGCGCGCCGCAGCTCGCGTGCGAGTGCCTGGATCCGTCCGCCGACCATCGCCACCACGCGCGCCGATGTCGCCATCTGCCGCGAGCGGATCACGGCGACGAGCTGCTGCAGCGTCGCATCGCGATCGATCCACGCGTTTGCGCCTGCTTCGAGCACGGCCACGATGTGATCGTCGTCCGCCTGCTCGATCACCGCGACGATTCCGCCCGCTTCGCCCGCTTCGCGCAATCGCTGGATCCACGGCACTGCGTCGCGTGCCGTGCCCGCATCGAGCACGATCACCTCCGCGCCGTTGCGCAGATCGGCGATCAGATCCTCGGACAGCATCCCCGCTTCGAAAACCGGAACGCCCGCGTTCTCGAGCGCGGCGCGCATCGCGTCCGCGAAGAGCTCACAGTGCGCGAGCACCGCGGCATTCGGCTGCTCACTCATCCAGCCAGCCCTGGCGCCGCGCATGCTCGACCGCCTCGATCCGGCGCGCGACATCGAGCTTGCGGAAGATGTTCTGCACGTGGTTCTTGATCGTGTGGTACGAGAGCGACAGCTGCGCCGCGATCTGCCGGTTGCTCAATCCGCGGGCCATCAGCCGGAGGATGTCGAGCTCGCGCGTCGAGAGTCGCAGCGTTTCCAGGGTTTCGGTGCGGCGGCGCAACTGCGCGAGCTCGGCGAGCCGCGCGAACATCGCATACGCGACCGACGGTGATGCCGCCATCTCGCCGCGCATCACCAGCGCGAGCGCATCGCGGAACTCGACCATCGATGCGGTGCGCGGAATGTAGCCCTGCGCGCCGGCCTCGATGAAGCGCAAAATCGATTCGTGCGTCTCCTCCATGCCGAACACGAGCAGCTTCACGCCCGGATGCTCGCGCGCGAGCTGCCCGATCAGCGTCAGCCCTTCGTGCTCGCGGCCGTCGACGTTGATCACTACGATGTCGGGAGTGAGCTTCGCGATCTGTTCGGCGACGTCGTGTCCGTCGACGCCGTTACGCAATTGCAGCGACTCGTCATCGCTGAACGCTTCAGAGATGCATTCGCGGAGGAGGCGGCCAAAACCGGCGAGAAGAAAAGTAATCGAGGGCACGCGGGAACCTGCCGTCAACACGGTAGCCGCGGCGATCGACTGAGCGCGTTGTAGAGCGTTGATGCGTGGGGTTGCAGAGAGAACGCCCCCGCGTAGTTCTGCGCGGCGTAGACATCGGCTACCCGTTGGAGATCGTCCCTCACATTCATATGGATGGATTTCCTGCCGCGGATTGTGCGGACGCCGCCGCTCCCGCAACACCGGGAGGAAGAGCTAAAAGCGATGGATTTCAGGAACTAGTCATGGCCATCCGCTCGCCCGAAAATGGCCCATGCGGCCCATAGCGCGCAGAAGGACCAGAAAGGAAAACTCCACACGCCGGCACGCTGCCACGCTCCAACATCCCCATCCGGACGATGTTGCTCCACTGCGCTGGCAGCGTGCCGGCAGCACCGCCCTCGTCATCCCGAGCGTAGCCGGCTTCCGGAGCGCGGGCGTCCCGCCCGCAGTCGGCGAGCGTCTCGCTCGACGACACCCGTGGCCCGCCGGCCCTGCTCGCGCCTCGTCATCCCGAGCGTAGTCGAGGGACCTGGGGTGCGGGTGGCACGATCAACGCGCCACCCACCCTCCCAGGTCCCTCGACTACGCTCGGGATGACGCTTACCGCCGTCCCCCGGCCCCTCCCGTGTAGCATGCCGCTGCCGTGCGTGCCGAAGATGCCCTTCGCGCTCTCGTTCCGCGCTTCAGCGTCGAACGTGGTGAGCAGTACTACATCACCGGACGCGTCACTCTGTTCGATGAAGTGAGCGGCGGCCGCTTCGAAGCCACCGTCCTCGGCGGCCATCCCTATCGCGTGGTGCTCGAACCCGACGGCGACTTCCTCCGCGTCAGCTGCGAATGCCCTTTCTTCGATCGCGAGCTCGACGTCTGCAAACACATCTGGGCCGTGATCCGCTCCGCGAGCACTCGCGGCCTGCTCCCCGATCGGAAAATGTATCCGCTGCCGGAGCCCGGAGGCGGCGACATCGTCGCGCGACAAGCCGGTCCTCGTCCGAAACGCGCGCCGCAACCGGAATGGCAGCGCTTCCTGCAGGCGCTCGGCCCTGCGCCGCAGGCATCGCACATGACGCCGCGCTCCGTCCCCGACGAGATCGCGTACGTGATCACGCCGACCTCCGGCGCGCATTCGCTCCTGCTCCGCCTCCTCGGACGCGCCCGTCGCAAGAACGGCGAATGGGGCAAGTGGAAACCGCTCTCGTTTCGCCTCGACGATCTGCAGTCGCTCGATCCGTTCGATCGCGAGTCGATCGCGCTGCTGAACCAGCACTCGTACGGCTACAGCACGGAGTCGTCGATCGTGATCACGCCCGCGACCACCGCGTGGTGGATCGAGCGCCTTGCGGGCGCAGGACGCCTCGTCGATGCGGAGATGCATCCGATCGCGTGGGACGACGGTCCGCCGTGGACGTTTCGCGTCGCGATCGCCAGCGAAGGTGCGACCTATCGCATTTCAGGATCGGTCGAGCGCGAAAACGCCACGCTTCCGCTCGACGACATCGACGCCATCGCAAACGGCATCGTGATCAGCAACGGACGCGCTGCACATTTCGATGATGGTGGCCGAGCGCCGTGGCTCCGTGCGCTGCGCGCGAGCGGCTCCGTCGAAGTGCCGCATGCCGATGCGGAGCGATTTCGCCAGGCACTGCTGCGCGCGCCGATCGCCGGCATCACGCTGCCAGAGGAGCTGGGCTGGGAGCTCGTCGAAGAAACGCCGCATCCGGTGCTCGCGCTGCAGCGTGACGAATGGATGTCCGAGCTCCTCGGCGAGGCGTATTTCGTGTACGACGAATGGCGTGTCTCGAGCCGCTCGAGCGAGCCGCAGAAATCGGCCGGACGCAAACTGATTCGCCGCAATCGCGTGGCCGAGGATGTGTACCGGGGGCGGCTCGTCGCACTCGGCGCGATCGCCACGCGCGAGGGCTATCGCGTGCGCCTGTCGCACCTCGAACAGCTCGTGCGGACATTGCGCAACGAGGGCTGGTCCATCGAGATCGATTCGGCGCCGCTGCGCACATCGGACGAGCTCGAGGTCGAGCTCTCGAGCGGCATCGACTGGTTCGATCTCAATCTCAGCGCGACCTTCGGGGAGACGAAGCTCGCGTTGCCGGAACTGCTCGCTGCGGCCGAGGCGCGGCGCGCGATCGTGCGGCTGGCGGATGGCTCGATGGGCATCGTGCCGCAGCAGTGGTACGACAAGCTCGCGCCGGTGATGGAGCTCGGCAAGCGTGAAGGAAACACGCTGCGCTTCAAACCGCATCAGACGCTCGTCGTCGATGCGTTGCTCGAAACGCGCACCCGTCGCGAATTCCCCGAACCGAAGCCGCAGCACGAGCCGCCGACCTTGCGCGCGGAGCTCCGCGAATACCAACGCGCCGGCCTCGGCTGGCTGCTGTTCCTCCGCGAGTCGCGCCTCGGCGGCGTGCTGGCAGACGACATGGGCCTCGGCAAAACCGTGCAGGCGCTTGCATTACTCGAGTCGATCCGCGGCGGAAAAAAGCCGTCGCTCGTCGTCGCGCCGCGATCGCTCCTCTTCAACTGGGCGGCCGAGGCCGCGCGGTTCGCGCCGCAGCTGCGCATTCGCGAGCATCACGGGACCGACCGCGCGAAAGACAACTTCGAAGACTGCGACGTCGTGCTGACGACCTACGCCACGATGCGGCTCGACATCGCGCATTTCGCCGAGGTCGAGTTCGAGTACGCCATCCTCGACGAAGCGCAGGCGATCAAAAACGCAACGAGCCAGGTGGCGAAAGCGAGCCGTCAGCTCAACGCGCGGCATCGGCTCGCGCTCAGCGGCACCCCGATCGAGAATCACCTCGGCGAGCTCTGGAGCCTCTTCGAGTTTCTCAATCCCGGACTCCTCGGCACCTCGCGCTGGTTCTCGCGCACGTTCGGCGCGAAGACCACGCCGCCGGAGCGCCGCGACGCACTCGCACGCGCGCTGCGGCCGCTCATCCTGCGCCGGACGAAGGAGCAGGTCGCGCCCGAACTGCCGGAGCGCACCGAACAGACGCTCTACTGCGAGCTCGAACCAAAGCAGCGAAGAATCTACGACGAGCTCCGCGATCATTACCGCGCGTCGCTCCTCGGCGGCGTTCGCGCGCGCGGCATCGACAAGTCGCGCATGCTGATCCTCGAAGCGCTGCTGCGACTGCGCCAGGCGGCCTGCGATCCGAAGCTCATCGATCCGCGCTCCGACTCGCCGAGCGCGAAGTCGGAGCTCCTGATGGAAGAGCTGCGCGACGTGCTCGAGTCCGGCCATCGCGCGCTGATCTTTTCGCAGTTCACGTCGTTCCTGGCGATCGTGCGCGGCGCGCTGTCGCGTGAAGGCATTCGGCATCTCTACCTCGACGGCAAGACGCGCGACCGGCAATCCCTCGTGGAGGAATTCCAGAGCGACGCAGGTCCGCCTCTCTTCCTCATCAGCCTCAAAGCCGGCGGCCTCGGACTCAATCTGACGAACGCCGACTACATCTTCCTGCTCGACCCGTGGTGGAACCCGGCGGTCGAAGCCCAGGCCATCGATCGCGCGCATCGCATCGGACGCCTGCGGCCGGTGGTCGCGTATCGACTGATCGCGCGGGACACCGTCGAGGAGAAGATCCTGGAGCTGCAATCGCGCAAGCGGGAGCTCGCGGAGTCGATCATCTCCGAGGACAACAGCGTCCTGCGGAAGCTGGAAGTGGAAGACCTGGAGATGCTGCTGTCGTAGCATTGCGGCGGCTTGCCGCCGCGGCTGCTGATGACCGCGGAATTGAACGCAGAACGCAGAACGCAGAATAAGAATTAAGAAAAGAGACGTGCGCGAAGCGCCACCTCAATTCTCAATTCTGCGTTCTGCGCTCTGCGTTCTGCGTTCAATCCCTCTCCACGGACCATGCTAGAATCCGCGCCGCCCTAAGCAGCCCGTCCTCTGGATATTCGTGTAGGGCGGGATCACCTCAAACACAACTTATTGGAGGAACTATGAAGTCCTGGATCATGCGCGTGCTGGTCCTCGCGGCGATGCTGGTCTGTGTCGCCGGCCTCGCGGTTGCGCAGGAATCGCATCCGTCAAGCAATCCGAGCGTCGCGCCACAGGAATCGAATCTCGCCGGTCAGCCGGCCGAGGCACGCACGGAGGCCAACCTCGTGCTGCCGGATCTCAGTGCGGTCAGCTTCCTCGGCATCGCCGGCAACAAGCTGCTGATGTTCGGCCTGATCATCTGCCTGCTCGGCCTCGTCTTCGGCGCCGTCATCTACGTGCAGCTCAAGAACCTGCCCGTGCATCGCTCGATGAGAGAAATCTCGGAGCTGATCTACGAGACCTGCAAGACCTACCTGCAGACGCAGGGCAAGTTCATTCTCATCCTCGAGATCTTCATCGGCGTGATCATGGTGTTTTACTTCGGCGTGCTGCGGAGCTACGGCTTCGGCCGCACGGCGATCATCATCATCTTCTCGCTGATCGGAATCGCCGGCAGCTACGGCGTCGCGTGGTTCGGCATCCGCGTCAACACCTTCGCCAACTCGCGCGCCGCATTCGCATCGCTGCGCGGCAAGCCGTATCCGACCTACGACATCCCGCTGAAAGCCGGCATGTCGATCGGCATGCTGCTCATCTCCACCGAGCTCGTGCTGATGCTCTGCATCCTGCTCTTCGTGCCGCGCGCCTACGCCGGTCCGTGCTTCATCGGCTTCGCCATCGGCGAATCGCTCGGCGCGGCCGCGCTCCGCATCGCGGGCGGCATCTTCACCAAGATCGCCGACATCGGCTCCGATCTCATGAAGATCGTCTTCAACATCAAGGAAGACGACGCGCGCAACCCGGGCGTCATCGCGGACTGCACCGGCGACAACGCAGGCGACTCGGTCGGCCCCACCGCCGACGGCTTCGAGACCTACGGCGTCACCGGCGTCGCGCTCATCACCTTCATTCTTCTCGCCGTGAGCAATGGCACGGTTCAGACGCAGCTCCTGGTTTGGATCTTCGTCATGCGCGTGCTGATGATCATCACCTCCGCCTTCTCGTACTGGATCAACAGCGCGATCGCCTCTGCCAAGTACAAGAACGCCGACCACTTCAACTTCGAGCATCCGCTCACCTCGCTCGTCTGGATCACCTCGATTCTCTCGGTCGCGGTGACGTTCATCGTTTCCAAGCTCCTCATTCCGAACCTCGGCGGCGACACGACGATGTGGTGGAAGCTCTCCGCGATCATCACCTGCGGCACGCTCGCCGGCGCGATCATCCCCGAGCTGGTCAAGGTCTTCACCTCGACCGAATCGCGTCACGTGCGGGAAGTCGTCACGGCGTCGCGTGAGGGCGGAGCGTCGCTCAACATCCTCGCCGGTCTCATCGCCGGCAACTTCAGCGCCTACTGGATGGGCATCACCATCGCCGGCTTGATGGGCGTCGGCGCCTGGATCAGCAGCATGTTCCCCACCGGCGCAGGCGCGCTGATGATCGCTCCCGCGATCTTCGCCTTCGGCCTCATCGCCTTCGGGTTCCTCGGCATGGGTCCGGTGACCATCGCGGTCGACTCGTACGGCCCGGTCACCGACAACGCGCAGTCCGTCTTCGAGCTCTCCACCATCGAATCGATCCAGGGCATCGAGGACGAAGTCAATCGCGACTTCGGCTTCCGTCCGGCATTCGAGAAGGGCAAGGAGTTCCTCGAGGCGAACGACGGCGCGGGCAACACGTTCAAAGCGACGGCGAAGCCGGTGCTCATCGGCACCGCGGTCGTCGGCGCGACGACGATGATCTTCTCCATCATCGTCATGCTGACCAACGGCCTCACGGTCGATATGGACAAGCTCTCGCTCCTCCATCCGCAGTTCCTGCTCGGACTGGTCGTCGGCGGCGCGGTGATCTACTGGTTCACCGGCGCATCGACGCAGGCGGTCTCCACGGGCGCCTACCGCGCAGTCGAGTTCATCAAAGCGAACATGAAGCTCGACGCCAGCGTGACGAAGGCCTCGGTCGAAGATTCGAAGAAGGTCGTCGCCATCTGCACGCAATACGCGCAGAAGGGCATGTTCAACATCTTCCTCACCGTCTTCTTCTCGACCCTCGCGTTCGCGTGCTTCGAGCCGTTCTTCTTCATCGGCTACCTGATCTCCATCGCGCTCTTCGGTCTCTACCAGGCGATCTTCATGGCCAACGCCGGCGGCGCGTGGGACAACGCAAAGAAGATCGTCGAAGTCGAGCTGAAGGAAAAAGGCACGGCGCTGCATGCGGCAACCGTCGTCGGCGACACAGTCGGCGATCCGTTCAAGGACACCTCGTCGGTCGCGATGAACCCGGTCATCAAGTTCACGACGCTCTTCGGCCTCCTCGCTGTCGAGCTCGCGGTCGAGATGACGAAGTCGGGCCAGGCACAACTGACGCGCATCCTCTCGCTGGTGTTCTTCGTGATCTCGATGTTCTTCGTCTACCGCTCGTTCTACGGCATGCGCATTCAGGTCGAGCCGGAGACCGAAGCGAAGGCCAAGCCGGCCACCGCACACTAAGCAACCGCACGTGGGGCGGGTTCATAAGCCCGCCCCACACGATTCCTCCCCTCCGCCTTCGCCCGGTACAGCGCTTCATCCGCAGACAACATCGCCGCGTGATAGGAGCCCGATCGCCGGATCGAGCCGTTCACGCCCGCGGAGAACGAGCAATAAATCGTCGATCCGTCGGGCGCCGTGTGTCCGAGCGACGCGAACTCGTCGCGCAAGCGCTCCGCGAGCCGCATCGCTTCGTCATCGGTCACATCTTCGATGAACATCGCGAACTCTTCGCCGCCGT
>C688J18823_10002039_pt1 | contig 12617 bp, 19 predicted proteins | sample HopSoiMetagenom1_FD_18823 | JGI IMG/M metagenome (IMG submission 18823)
AGTCGATCAACCATCAGCGGCACGCGGACAAGCCTGGATTTGATGTTTCGTTGACCTTCACCCGTGAGGACGATGGCCGGACGTGGAAGCTTGATCGTCGTTCGGGTGGTTACGTCCGCAAGAGCTATTACGAGGCTCACGACTTCCTGACCATGGCGCCGAAGACCTACGCTGCGGCCGTGATCGAGGCAGCGACGGAGATCTGTGGACAGCTCCCGCAGTCGGTTTTTGATCAAGCGGCGCGGGAGGGGTTCGTCCGGCGGGTCGAGAGTGCACGCAGCGCGGTCAACCGGCTGACTCAGGAGTTGGCGGAGGCACAGGCGGAGCTAGACACGGCTGAGGGTGCGCTTGCCCTGTGGGACATCCGCTAAAAAATCTAGAAAAGTTTCTAATTAATCTTGATTTTGGAGGTCCAACCCTATAGACTAGTATTATAAGCAAGAGGGACCAAGGCCACGGGAGGCCAGAAGATCATGGGTACCACCACCACTCGCCCGATTTCCGCCCCGCAGATTTCCTTCATCAACAGCCTGATGGATCAGCGCGAGGTCCCGGTCGAGCTTGCCGCCGAGATCGTGGCGACGATGGACTCGTGGACTACCCGTCAGGCCAGCGCCGCCATCGACGTTCTTAAGAGCCTTTCTTACAAGGCTCGGACCCCTAAGGCCGACGCCGTTGCTGAAGATGACCTTGCCGATGAGCCCGGCATTTACGAGATCGATGGAACGGTTTATCAGATCAAGGCCAACCGTTCGAAGACGAATGTTTACGTGATGAAGCTGGTTGACACCGAATACGTTTACGTCGGCGCGGTTTACAAGGCCAAGCTCACGAAGGCTCACCGGATCACCGTGGAGCGGGCGATCGAGCTTTCTGGCCTGATCGGTCAGTGCATTCGGTGCTCGCGAGTTCTGACCGCCGAGAAGAGCGTTCGGCAGGCAATGGGCCCGGTTTGCATTAAGAAGATCTGAGTTTGGACCCCCGGCCGGTGAGAAATCCCGGCCGGGGGTTTTCATCTTGACAGACCCTATAGACTGTGAGGCCAAGGGAGCCTGATGAGTGATCGTGAACGGAAGGGGATTTGCGATGATGGCTAACTTGCTAGTGATCGATTGGGATTTTTGGTTCCCCAATCCTCTCGAAGGCGGGGATTACAAGGAATCGGGTGCAAAGACGTGGCTTTACGATTGGGGCCATGTCGAGAATGATTTCCATATTGGGCCGATATGGGCAAGCCGGTTGCATGATTTTGTAATCAACGGTCTTCCCTTGCCTCGTATCGAGGAACCGATCGGCGGCTGGGACGCCTGGTGGAATCGTTTCGAGTTCATGGACAGCACTACTTTGATGGTGTCTGATTCGAATGGCTGGGCCGGACTTGTCCGGGATGACGTTCACGATCCATTCGAACAAGTGTGGCTGTTCGACGCCCACCACGATGCCGGTTATCGTAAAGATGCCTGGCCGCGCAAGGACAACACATTCAGTTGTGAAAATTGGATGTTGGTGCATGCAGAATTGGGAAGCGAGCTGCACGTCCGATATCCGCAGTGGAAGATCCACGCGTTCACGGCAGAGCCTAAACCACCGATCGAGGTAGACCGCGCGTTCGATGACGGGGGCCCTTTGCCGGTCGAGTTCTCCCACGTGCTAGTGTGCCGGTCCGGCGCTTGGGTGCCGCCCTGGTCGGACGAGCAGTTTATGGAGATGATCGATGCCTTCCCGGGCGACTGGGGACAGGTGGACAGTGTAGATCTTGTGCGGGAGTTCGACGTCGCACACTACACGGAACAAGCTCACGAGTTGCAGGCGGCACTAGACAAGATGAAACGAAAGTAAGTTACTGTGGATCACAGAGTGTGACTCGATCGTGACTGTCTGGTGATCAGCGGTGCGTTTGCAGGGGCGTTTGCACACCGGTCTATAGGCTGTGCTAGGCTATAGACTTGAAAGGCAGCCCTTGTCGGGGAGGGATGCACGGCAACCAGGCCCAAAGGGAGTCCCGCGCACTGTGACTATGGTGGCGATTCTACCTGCCCACAATGAGGAAGGAATTATCTCGGCGGCGGTCCAATTCCTGCTCAGCCAAACTCAACCCCCCGACCGGGTGATCGTTGCCTCGGACAACAGCACCGACCGGACTGCGTTTCTTGGTCGTCAGGCTGGCGCCGAGGTGTACGAAACAGTAGGGAACAAAGATAAGAAAGCCGGTGCGCTCAATCAGGTTTTCCAATATCTGCTCCCCACGCTAGAAGAGGATGATGTTGTCCTCGTGCAGGATGCCGATAGCCTGCTCGATCACGATTTCCTGGAAGTGGCACGCTCCTATCTCCGTCGTGGGTATGGTGCAGTCGGCGGGATTTTCCGGGGAAGTGAAGGCGGCGGTTTTGTCGGTCATTTGCAGCGGAACGAATACGCGCGGTACGCCCGAGACGTAGATCGTTTGGACGGCAAGTGTCTGGTGATTACTGGCACTGCCGCGCTGTTTCGTGTCGGGACTCTGCGCGATATTTCGGCTGCTCGAATGGTGGGAAGACTTCCGGCGGGAGATGGTCAGGGTGGCATTTACGACACGACTGTTCTCACCGAGGACAACGAACTAACCTTCGCCCTGATGCATTTGGGTTATAAAGTCATCTCTCCTGCTAATTGCACTCTCGTCACGGAGGTGATGGAAAGTTGGACTGATCTCTGGAAGCAACGTCTTCGATGGAAACGCGGAGCCGTCCAGAACTGCGTGCAGTATGGACTGACGCCAATCACATGGAGATATTGGGGACGTCAGGTCGTGACGTTCCTCGGATGCCTGGTGTCTGTTGCGTATCTCGGCTCACTGGTTTATGCCTTGTGCACAGATGGTATCCATATCCATCCGTTTTGGATCGGCGTGACAGCGATCTTCGTGGTCGAGCGAGTGGTGACCGTTCGACAACGAGGCTGGCGGCAAATGGTATTCGCGGCCACGATGTACGAACTGCTGATTGATTACTTCCTCCAAGCGTGTCACATCAAGGCTTATTTAGATGTGATCCTTGGACGGCAAGGAAACTGGAACTGAGAGGAGCCGAGAAATTGTATAACCAGAATGTTGCACCCTTGGCGATGGGTGTTGGGGGGAGCTGGGGACTGTCGTTCCTCGGAATGTCATGGTTCTGGTTCGTGCTGGCGATGTTTGCTCTCGTGGCGTGCTGTAGCGCAATTCGGCGAGTCCTCCCCAAGGTCATGATCGTCGTCAATAACGACTCTGACCTGACCCAGCCGATCAAGATCAAGAGGCACGCGCGACTGTGATCAGAAGAAAGGCGGTGTGGTGGCGGGTAGCATTCGCTGCGGTGGTGGCGGTGCTACTCGGCTCCATACCTTTTGTGTTTGCCAACGCGTCGGCATTGCCCGTATTGCTCTGGACGGAAGATTTATCGGAACACGGAGCATGTCCGAACGGGTACGTGGCTTTGACGTTTGATGACGGCCCCGACCCGGCGACGACTCCTCGGATTGCTCAGGAATTAAGAAACGGTGGCGCACGAGGAACGTTCTTTTTCATCGGTGCCAATGCAGAGGCGCATCCCGAGATCACTGAGCGAATAGAGGCTCAGGGTATGACAATAGGAAATCATACCTATGATCATCCTTTCCTCAACGAGCTGCCGCCCGATGCTGTAGAAAAAGAAATTGATTCCACCACTCGGATCCTTAATGATGAGGGTGTGGCCCCGACTTTCTTCCGTCCCCCCTACGGTCGGACCAACCCTACCGTCAGTGCCCTTGCTCAGTCACGAGGTCTGACCGAAGTGTTATGGACCTATGACTCTGACGACTACGAACACGTCCCGGCGCAACATTTAATCCAAATGTCCGGCCAAGCGAAGAACGGAGATATTCTCCTGTTTCACGACGGGTACGAGAGTACCGTTGCCGCCATGCCTCAGGTTCTAGCCAATCTCTCCGCCCGTGGTCTATGCTCCGGCCGTATCGTACCCTCAGCCGTGCCGCAACAGGCATGGGTCGAGTACGACGGCGATGATCGGACGTACTACAATGCTACGACAGCACGTTGGTAAATTCGGTGTGGTCGCCGCTGCACTTGTCGTCCTCGCGGTTGTGGTCATACTCCTGACTATGATCACGATCCCGTCCCGGCAATACACGTTTGTTGACGATTTCAATGGTTCTGCGGGCACAGCTCCGGACCCGGCGAAATGGACGTTCGATCTCGGCGGTGGCGGCTGGGGGAACAATGAGCTTCAAACGTACACGGACTCGCGCAAGAATTCGTTTCTCGATGGCGACGGGAATCTCGTCATCCGCGCCACGCGACATTACGGCGCTTACGAATCGGCTAGGCTCACCACGGCCGGTCGATTTGACCAGCGGTACGGTCATTGGGAAGCTCGCATTAAAATTGATAGCCGAGCCGGAATGTGGCCTGCCTGGTGGCTGTTGGGAAACAATATCTCCACGGTCGGGTGGCCCCGATGCGGTGAAATCGATATGATGGAAGATTACGGATACTCAGCGGTGGAGTCAAGTGTCCACACGGGGACCGCTGATGACGTCCGATCTTTCTCCGGCGGCACTGGCAATGATTCTGAATTCCATGTCTTTAGTATGGACTGGTCACCCGAGGGTATTTCCTACTCCCGTGACGGCACTGAGTACGCGGCCCACAAGTGGGATGAGGAAAACCCCGACCCCTCGCGCCCGATGTTTATGCTGCTCAACCTCGCCGTAGGCGGCAAGATCGGCGACCCACCGCCGGACACCGCTGTCCCCGTTGATCTTGTGGTGGACTACGTCAGGGTGTCCAAGTAAGCGCCACCCGAATGGCGGTATGGGGGTGTGCTCAGCGTCCGGAAGATGGATGGTAGGCTATAGGGAAGTGCGAGGTCCGAGGGAGGACAGTAAATGGAGTATGCGCAAGGCGACGACATATCGCCTAGTGGATTCCCGGGTGATGGGTTGATGATCCGACCTACAGGCCGATCCATCACCCGGATTTCAGGGGGATAGATATGGTGCAATTAACTCCTCCTGTATCCGAGCAGAGCTACGAAATCCGCCGTCAAGTCGCGGATTTCCTGGTGGCCGCCGGTGACTACATGGCCGAGCATCATAAGTGTTCCGGTGTGGCTGGCACCGAGGACGGCCGGGTGTGCGCGTGGGGCGCAATGTGCAAGGTTACCTCTCAGCCAGGGTGGCGTGCCCGAATGGGTATCGCGCTGTCTGAGTATCTTGATCAGAAGTGCAAGTGCATTCCTGATTGGAGTGATAGTCACTCCGAAGAGGAAGTCATTCAGGGATTCTACGATGCGGCTGTGAAGCTCCGGCCGGACGCTACTTTGTAGACGATCATGACTGAATCGCTGATGGTGGGTGATCCGGTTTGGGTGGATCAAGCCCACGGAGAAATGACACCCTCCGGGAAACCCTTCCACTATACCGGTCCCGGTGTGTTGTGGGAAGATGCCCGACCGCGTGCGCTGCTCGTTCAGATCGGCACCGATGTGATCTTGTGGCTGCCGAATCCGTGGAACGTGGTCCCCTACCGGCGCCCGGTGTGCCGGTACTGCCAGAGTCTACGCATGATCGAGAAGGGTCGAGCCGGTGAGGGCGTGCGGTGGAGGTGCGCCGATTGTGGGGGTGAGCAAGACACATGAAGAAAGAGGACTGAAAAAATGGCTGTCGCTCTCCTGCTGACGTTTGTTTTCGGAGCGTTGTTCGCCACGTTCATGATGCGTCTTTTTGGACGGCCTGAGCCGCGTCAGGTCACATTGGTTCCGCTTACCGTGAGGAAGAGCGAGAATGAATGACTGGCCTCCCAATCGTCAGCCCACCGACCGGGAATGGCCGTACGGACAAATTCTAGAGCACGGTCATGATCGTCGTTGTGATAGCGATTGTTGTCATCCCGACTGCCCGAAGCGACGCGCACGGCGGATTAACGATCATTCGAGCTGAGAATCAAAAATTGATAGAGATTTTGTAAAGTCGCCTGAAAAATCATGTGGAGTGACTTGACTTGTATATTGATTCTACTAATATATGGGTTAGTTCCTCCGATAAGGCGATAAAGGAAGGGCGGAGGCGACATTTGCCACCTCCGCCCTTCCTTAATTTCTATAGCTTGCCACAACCCATGGGAGTGTGCGACACTACGCGCGTGAGCAAGTCATCGATGTCGGTGGTCTGTCCGACGTGCAATGGTGCGAAAGTGGTTCGGGAAGTCAAAGCGCACAAGCGCGGACAAGGCACCAGCACGAAACAATGCCCTCAGTGTCAGGGCGCGGGTTGGGTGGCTCCGCCGTGAGAATCACGTGCATGTGTTGCCGAGGAAAAGGCTTCCACATTGTAGCAAAAGCCGCTAAGGCACCAGTTAATTCTGTGTTTGTGCCGGTGCGGTGTACTCAATGCGATGGCAAGGGAACGCTTCCCGGCTTTGTGCCTCCCGTGTGAAGAAAGGAGCGACGGTGAAGAGCTGTCAGTGTACCCGGTGCAAGTTTTCCGAGGAGGGTCCGTGTCAAAATGCGCGGGCGCGAGCATCAATGATCTGTAAGGAATGCCGCCGGATTTGTAGCAGCGGCACCGTGACCCGAGGAAAAGTCGACCGCGCTTCCTGACGAGGGGAAACGATGAACATCGCGGAACGAGCCGAACAAGCTGCTGTTTATATTGAACAGGGCTGGGCACGAAATGTTTTGGAATCCGGCACCGGTCGTGTGTGCGCGGTGGGGGCTCTGAACAAGAGTTTCACTGGCAATGCGGGGAGTTCACCGGCCGCATTGAATTTCTCTTGGTCTAGTAGAAAATTCCGGGAATGGAAGGAACAGTGTAATGATTACGATCTTCTTGTTAAACTCACTATCCAGGAATTGACACGTTGGCGGCGGTGGAGGGGAATATCAGACTTCACGGCTGGTCATCTTATTAGTATCAATGATAGCAGTCGATCGGGAAAGCACATTGCTCGGGCATTGCGTCGAGTAGCCAAAAAGCTTGCTGCGGAACCTGCGGAATCCAAAGTGACTCAGCGGGATATGGAGCTGGCGGGCGGCCCCTCCCTATAGACTTGACACTAGTCGGTGGCTGTGCCACGATGAGTGTTCCACTCTATAGGATGGAGAATGGTCATGGGATTCCGATCCGCATTATGCGCTGCTGCTTTGGTGGCGGCGGCTGGTTTTGCGACAGCGGGCACGGCAATAGCCGCTGAACCGGCCGGGAATTGCGATTTTGTCACGCAGCCCGGTTGCGGCCAATCTGGGCATGCCAACGCAGGCCGGGGTAACGGTTCTGAACTTCTCGGTACCAAGGTCGATCAGGATCCGGGAAACTCCGCTGGTCACAATAACGGCGGAGACTAGCAGGCAGGTTAGGTGCCTCTGGGTTAGACGTGGCGAGGCAGGAATGGCTAGGCTCGATCAGTCACGGAACGGTTTCGCAGGCAGGGTCCCGCACGTCAAGTTGCGTCTAGGTCTGGCAGGAATGGTCAGTCACGTTTCGTCAGGGTATGGCAGGCCAGGCACGGTTAGTTAGGTTTTGGCGGGGTACGGCTTGGCAGGCGTGGCGGGGTTAGTTCTGTCTGTGCACGGTGAGGCCCGGCAGGCGAGGAAAGGTCCGTCAGCGCAGGGAAAGGCCAGGCAGGCAAGGCTGGTCCTGGTAATGCGAGGCTTGGTCGGGCAGGCACGGTTGGTCGTGATAAGGCGGGGCAAGGCAGGCGGGGCTTGGTAGGTTTCTGTCGGGATGGGCAGGGTACGGTCCGGCAGGCGTGGCGTGTCGCGGAATGGTCGGGCTAGGCAGTTAAGTTGAGTCTAGGCCAGGCCAGGCCAGGCAGGCGAGTTTGGGCGTGTCGAGTCCAGGCAAGGTTAGGCAGGCCAGGCAAAATGCGTTTTGTTCCGGCTGGGTTCGGCGGGCCAGGTTTGTCAGGGCGTGTCAAGGCGGGGTGCGGCAGGCAAGGTAAGTCCCGTCTCGGTTGCGCGTGGTTCGGCAGGCTAGGTCAGTTGGGTCGAGTCCGGGAATCGTCAGGCGCGGCAGGAATGGTGCGGATCGATTAGGAATGGTCGGTCACGTCGGGGCAGGCCAGGTTGGGTTTGTTTCGGTAAGTCATGGTCTGGCATGGCAGTTAAGGCGACGTTTGTTTCGTCAGGGCACCGCAGGTTCGGGATGGGGGAAATTTGAGGCGTGTCGGGATTGGTATTATTGCACTGATGTTGTTGGTGCTTGCTGGTTGCGGTTATCGTCAGGTGGATATTGCCGAAGTAGGAGCTGAAAAGGTTCCCGGCGCCGGTGAGCTTTGGGTGATGTGCACACCCGAAGGAACTGTTATCTACTTTACGAATTTCCAAAGTGAAGATGACTACGAAGCATTTTTCGCTAATGCTTGCCGTCGTGATCCTGCGACAGGACGGATCATCTTCACGTACGACACGGCAGCACGGGTGCAGAGTAATTCTCAACCTCTCCCGGACGGAGATCTAGGAAATACGCAACCGGGCGCCGAGGACAATGAATAAATGGTTGGGAATCTATTTTAGCCTCCGGCTGGGTCCGGTGTGTTCAGGCTAGGCAGGGCAGGTACCGCTAGGTTTGTTTTGGCACGGCAGGGCACGGCAGGTGCGGAGCGTTTGGTTTCGGTAAGTCAAGGCACGGCTGGGCAGGGCCCATCACGACAAACTGAATTTAGAATCTGGCCGGGGCTTTAAACTCCGGGTAGGGTGGAGGGCGCGGAGCAGTAAACTATGGACAGGATGAGGGCGCGTGCTACCCTATAGTCTCCGTCATCGTTTAAAAAGGAGGCACAGCATCCGTGGGTTTTCGTCAAATAAATTGTTTAAACTGTCAACAGCGTTTCCAGCCGCGCTCGGGTCGACAAGAAAGGTGTGATAACTGCCGTTCGGTGGTGACGGCACCTCTTCCTGACGGTTCGCCCCATGCGGAAAAGCCATGCGCGAAGTGTAGTGAAATGTTCACACCAGTGAACAATGCTCAAAAGAACTGCGAGGAGTGTCGCAATAAAACAACGATTGTAGAAAAATCATGCGGGTCGTGTGGGAAGATGTTTACCCCGGTCACGCAGCAAAAATGGTGCGATGAATGCCGGGCCAGTGATGTTGAGCGGTGTAGCTGCGGCAGTCCTATTTCCGGCCGTGCCCGTTGGGGAAATCAATGGGGCGGTGGCTGTGATCGTAGTGAGGAAAGAGTCGTCAGGTTGATGCGACTTCAACAGAGTCAGACGAGTCAGTAAATGTATGCAGCAATTCGCTGACAATGTGATGAAGTTTGGCAATGTCGTCTGGATAAAAATCGGTGATGATCGCGGAAGCGGCGGCATGATCGAGAGCTTCCTCAGCAGTGGTCAAGTGATCAATCAGATCTTGCTGTGCTACTGAGCGCATGCCGCTCATCGTGCCAGCGCGACCGCTCAGAGTCGATGGTCTGTTTTTCAAGATCCATAGTTCCCGCTGGGCGTGCTCGGATGACCGCTACCCGCTGGCGTGTTGACCCGTGAGAAGATCAAACCCTATCGTCGCAGGTCAGAGCCGTGCGCTGGGCCAGGACCAAAGTAATCTAAGAAAATCATGACCTGAAACCTTGTAGTGAGGCTCCCAACCCTATAGTCTGGATGACAGCGGGTTAACCCGACAGCGACGATCACGGGAGATCACTGATGTCATCGGAAACATTCGAGTGGCTGAATCGGAACGTACTGATCGGGATGACCGAGCAGCGCGGGAAGGTCTGGCACTACCGGGCCAGTGATCAGGGCGACGAGCCCAACCATTACTCCGGGCCGATCCCGCTGGAAGACGTCGAGCGCCGGTTGTTCGACTGGGAGGCCATCGTGGTCCCCTCGTACTACGGGAAGCCGATTCGGGACGAGCACGGTAACGTACAGTACGATCCCGAGGGAAATCCCATCGTTCTCCCGGAGATCGATCCGGACCGACGCTACGTGATCGCCAGCGACGACGGTACTCGGTTCGCCAACTTCACCGACAGCTACCGCACCCATCAGTTCCGGGAATGGCTGCTCGCCAACGTCGCCACCCTTCTCGACGGTGATCTCGTGATCTCGTCGGCTGGACTGATCCAAAACCGTGGTACGGCATGGGTCGAGGTTTCCGTACCGGAGAACATGAGCGAGGCCGGGGTCGCTTTCCGACCCAATTTGCTCGCGACCACGTCACACACCGGTAAGGTGTCGAGCACGTACAAGCGCAGCACAACATGCGTCGTGTGTGACAACACGTATGACGCGGCGATGGCCGAGGTCGGGTCGACACTAAAGATCAGGCACACCAAGAATTCGGGGGTGCGAGTGGTCGAGGCGCGTCAGGCGTTGGATCTCGTTCTGGACAGCGGCGAGCAGATGGCGGCGGCAATTCGGGGACTCACCGATCAGAGGGTGACGAGCGGTCAGTGGGAATTGCTGCTAAAGGTTGTTGTTCCCAGCACTGGATCAAAGAAGGGTGACACCGTCGCCGAGAAGACGCGTGATGCACTGGACGAAATGTATCGGAGCGATGATCGCGTCGCTCCGTGGAATGGTACGGCGTTCGGTGCTTTTCAGGCATGGTCGACGTGGAACACGCACGCACGGCCGGTGAAGGGGAAGACCAACCGAGTCGAGCGGAACATGAAGGATGCCATCGACGGGGCGGTCGGGACGCGTGACATGATCGTTCTCGACGCGTTGGCACAGCTAAAGGCCGGGACGCTCGAAGATCCCGAGAAGGCGAAGAACTAGCAAGGCTTGTCCCCGGGGTCGGGAAACCCCGGGGACCTGCGGGGGGATGATCGGGTTCCGCCAGTGACCCGATCATCCCCCATCCGCACAAGAGAATCACTAAGTGGAAACGGAGTAAGGCGTGCCTGTCGTTATGCAAATTATTGGTCCCGTTCACGGCGCGCCCACTTCGTTTGACGGGCAGTACATTATTGAATACGATCCGAGCCAACAGGGTTTTTCACCCGATGGCTCGCCGATGCTATGTCTGTTGAGAACCACTCCGGACATCAGTGAAGCCACACATTATACGGACATTATGGCCGCACTCTGCGTGTATCAACAATTCGATGGGGTCCGTTCGGATGGCAAACCGAATCGGCCCCTCACGTTTTTTCATGTTGAATTCAGATCTGTGAGTAGTGATGGCGATGGCTCGCAGGCGACGTCGGAACGGTGACGATATCCCCGAACCACGATGCAATCATGCGCCCCATGGCTTTGTGTCTCACCCGTCGATTCTCGATCCACAATTCGCGAAGACTGTACCGCACGCGTCGACTCATGTATGTTTCCGCCCGGTGTGTATCGAGCACGCGCATCGGTGGGTAGAGTCTCTTACTGGCGAGCGAGGCTATCACACGACATTTGAGGAGCGGGACGAGGCGAGGAAATAGTTATGTTAGAGCAGCACGGCCGCCACCGAGCGCAGCGCGCCAGATGGGTGATCTTGCTATGGGTGGGGATTGGGATAACAGCGGTTTCCGCCGTGGTGATATTGGTAGCGGGACATCCCACGGACTCGCCGGTACCGCCCGTGCCGCTCAAACAAGAGTTAACTTCTTTTCCGCCACCCCCGGCGGTGGGACCTCCGATCGTCCCGGAGACCACGACGACCACCACCACCTCACGTACTCGATCACGTACCCGATCGAGTACAACCACGACGACCACAGATGAAGGATAAACGCGACGAATGCGGTTGTCATCGTCATTGCACGATGGCTGACGATATTCTCGGTTTTCCGGAACACGACTGCGAAAATCCCTGTCGGTGGCCGGATTGCTTGACCAATGAGGAACACGCCGAGCTGATACACGAAATGAGAGAGGAAGGTCTGTGAGCGACTGTTGCTCGGATTATCGGTGTCGTCGCGCTTCTCCGATTGAGATACGTCGGGAAGCGTTTTCGGGACAATGGGTGGCGGTCACTAAGTACCGTCGGCGGGAGGGCACCAACGGCGGTCCGGCGATGTTAGATGCACTCCAAAAACATTACCTTCCGCCGATTTCCCAGGCAATCATCGAATTGTCCGGGGCAACATTGCTCACCTTGGGTGGATACGTCAAACGACGGTTCCAAGCCACAACAGATGATGCCTACCGTGACGTTCTCGATAAACTGACAGAGCTGACCGCAGCGAAAGAATATGAGTTGCTTGGCGGTAGTCCGTTGCCGAGGCGCGAACAAGTCGACACTGAGCCGATGACCTTGGGCCAGGCGATGACGATCATGAACCGATGGTCAGACTCGACCCCTGATCAACAGCACGCGGCGGCGGAGGAGATGGCTGATCGACTCTCCGGCGTCTGGGGCTGGCGCTATGTCGAGCATCTAGAGCGCGAGGTTGCTGATCTTCGTCGTCGGATTGCTGAGCTGACCCGGGCCCGGTAGCCTATAGCGTGCGGGGAGGTAACCTGCACTCCCCGTGTAGGGGAAGCGGCAGCGCCGGGCGGGCATGGGAGCACACCCCCGCCCGGCGTTTGTCGCTCTTGCTGAGGATCAAACGATCAGGTAGCTTGACGGTGCGGGGGAGGGGATTGATCAAGAGAGGCCAATCTCTTTGATCGATTGGAGTTCTCCGGGCCCCTCCCCCCCCCACCACGGTTGTCG
>C688J18823_10002041_pt1 | contig 12614 bp, 3 predicted proteins | sample HopSoiMetagenom1_FD_18823 | JGI IMG/M metagenome (IMG submission 18823)
GATAGCGCGGGGTCGGGGTCTTCATGCCCCCTCGGAGGCCCGCGCCCACGGCCCGGATACGGGTTTCGCGCGCCTAACCGTGGGCGGTGAGGGCAGGGACGACGCCGCGGCTCGTGATCATGTCGGCGGCCCGCTCGGGGCCGCCGAGGGTGCGCAGGTCGATCATGTGCGGACGGGCCGTAGGCGAAGGCGCGTGGGTACACGGTGCCCAGGTCCGCCGCGGTTCCTTTGCACAATCTGTACTCGCGCTCAGCTGGAGTTGTGCGACATCTTGGAACAGTATAAGATCTCATGCCCGTTGCGCGCCGTGCTAGGCTACCCACGCACTTGGGCCCTTATTCCCACGACCGTGACCGCAGACGTATATTGCGACCGGATTGCGCGGGGTGACGCATATGGGGATGTCGAAAGGTCGCCACCGCTTCCTCGAGTCCGTGCATCTGCTCGAAGTCCGTCACGCGGTGAAGCGGTATGAGACTGCAGCCGGCGCCTTCACTGCGCTCAACGGAGTGGACATCCAGGTGGACTCCGGCGAGTTCGTGGCCGTCATCGGCAAATCCGGTAGTGGCAAATCTACGCTCCTCAACATCATCGCTGGGATCGATCGGCCGACGTCGGGCGAGGTAATGGTCGATGGCACGGCGGTGCATCTGCTGCGCGAACGGCAGATCGCGCCGTGGCGAGGCCGCACGATCGGTGTCATCTTCCAGTTCTTCCAGCTGCTGCCCACGCTCACCGTGATCGAAAACGTGATGTTGCCGATGGACTTCTGTCACATGTTTCCGTCGCGCGAACGCCGAGACCGGGCACTGGACCTCTTGGAACGGGTCGACCTCGCGGAACATGCCCACAAGCTCCCCACCGCATTGTCCGGCGGCCAGCAGCAGCGCGTGGCGATTGCCCGCGCGCTGGCCAATGATCCACCGATCCTCCTCGCCGACGAACCGACCGGAAACCTGGACTCGCAGACCGCTGAAGCTGTCTTCCGCCTGTTCATGGAACTCGTGGACACCGGTAAGACCATCGTGATGGTCACGCATGACACGGATCTGGCGCGCAAGGTCACGCGCGCCATCGTCCTCCGTGACGGCGAAGTGATCGACGAAACGGTGAACCAGCCCCGTTCCCTGGTCGGAAGTGATTGATGATCCGCCCCCGCTGGCGCAAAGTGTTGCGCGACGTCTGGGGCAACAAGACCCGCACGCTCCTGGTTGTGCTCTCGATCGCCGTCGGCGTCTTCGCCGTGGGCACGACCGCCGGCACGTGGGTCATGATGTCACGCGATCTAGCCAGGGACTACGCCGCGATCAACCCCAGCAGCGCGATCCTCTTCACCGCACCTCTTGACGACGAACTGCTGAAGTCGATACGAAGCATGCCGGGTGTACGCGCAGCCGAAGGCCGCTTCAATCTTACGGTGCGGTTCGAGACGGGGCCGGCTGAGTGGCGCAATCTGCGCCTCGAGGCGATCGACGACTACAATGACATCGCGCTCGACAAGGTCAGACCACAGAGCGGCGCTTGGCCACCGCCGGACCAGGAATTGCTCATCGAGCGATCCTCGCTCGGACTGACCGACTCGAACGTCGGCGACCGGCTTGTGATCAGACTGTCCGACGGCACACAGCGCAAGCTCCGCGTCGCCGGTCTCACCCATGACCTCAACAAGGTTCCCGCCGCGTTCTCGGGAACGCCATACGGTTATATCACCTTCGACACGCTGGAATGGCTCGGCTACCCGCGCTCCTTCAATGCGTTGCACCTGCTCGTCGACGGAGACGCCGCCGACGAGCAGCACGTCCAGTCCGTCATCGGAAAGGTCAGGGAAAAGATCGAGCAGAGCGGGCGAACCGTTGATTGGATGTGGATCCCCAAGCCGGGCACGTTCGCTGCCGACGACATCCTGAAGCCGATGACCGCAGTCCTCGGCACAATTGCATTCCTCTCGCTCTTCCTCAGCGGCTTTCTCGTGACCAACACGACGTCAGCGCTGTTGATGCAACAGGTGCGTCAGATAGGCATGATGAAGGCGATCGGGGGACGTAATGGCCAGCTCGCGCGAGTTTATCTGGGCATGGTACTGGTCTTCGGCCTGCTCGCGCTGGTCATTGCGATCCCGATCGCCTCGATCGTCACCTACTGGATCGTGCGGTATCTCGCAAGCCTGATCAACTTCGACTTCACCGGTTTCCACATACCTCTGCAGGTGCTCGCACTTGAGATCGCGGTCGGCCTTCTCGTCCCGTTGGCTGCAGCTCTGTACCCCATCATCTCTGGTGTCCGCGTCACCGTGCGGGAGGCACTCGCCTCTTATGGTGTCGGTGGCGGCCAGTTCGGCCGCAGTCGCGTCGATCGGACGCTTCAGCGCATGCGGGGTCTGCCTCGTCCACTACTGCTCTCGATGCGCAACACCATCCGGCGCAAGGTGCGACTGGCGCTCACACTCGCGACGCTCGTGCTCGGCGGGGCCATCTTCATCGCCGTCTTCAGTGTGCGAGCCTCCCTGTTCGCCACGCTCGACCAGTCGACGGAGTACCTGAACTATGACATCAGCGTGGACTTCGAGGGCGCCTATGACGGGCAGTCTCTCGCGCGCGAGGCGATGGACGTCCGGGGAGTCTCGGCAGCTGAGAGTTGGGGCGTCAGCAATGCGCGGCGAGTGCATTCGGATGGGACGCAGGGCTCGAGTTTCGAGCTCGATGCGCCACCTGCCGGAACCGATCTTCTCCGGCCCGTCATGCTCCAAGGTCGCTGGCTCCGCCCGGATGATGTGGGCGCGATCGTACTCGACGCCGATGTGCTCCAGAACGAGCCGGACATCCGAGTAGGCGACGACATCGTCCTCAACATGGAACGCCGTGAGACACGCTGGCACGTTGTCGGAATTGCCCAGACAACGCTTTCCACAACGTTCGTCCGAATTGGGACGGGGTACGTCAACCTCGCCGATTTCACGAATGCCGTTCCCTCGTCGGAGATCAACAGCAGTCTGCGCATCAAGACGACACGGCATGACGCCACATTCCAGTCCTCCGTCGCCACCGCACTGCAGGATCGCTACGACGACAGCGGTATCCGGACGTCATCGATGAGGACGACATCGGCGAGCCGTGAAGCGATCCGGAACCAGTTCGATGTGTTGATCGTCTTTCTCTCGATCGTCGCGACGCTGCTGGCGATCGTCGGTGCGCTGAGCCTGATGGGCACGATGAGCATGAACGTGCAGGAACGTGCGCGAGAGATCGGCGTCATGCGAGCGATCGGCGCATCGGACGGTGGGGTGCTGAAAGTGTTCGTGGTGGAGGCCGTCTTCATCGGTACCCTGAGTGCGCCCATCGGAGCCGCACTCGGGCTCCCGATCGGCAAAGTGCTGAGCGGCGTCGTGGGAGAAAGGTTCATGCACGCGCCCTTGAGCTATACCTACTCGCTGGCCGGCGCGCTGTTCTGGCTGGTGGTGGTCGCCGCCCTCGCCGCGCTGGCCAGCTTCATACCATCCTGGAATGCCACACGCTTGAGCGTCCGTGAGGTGCTCGGCTACGAATAGGGCGATCAGCGCCGCTCACGGACGGATCGCTCCGGCGACACGTCGAGGGCGGAGAGTTGCCGTGTAGCAATCCACGCCTTGGCCGCCAGGGCGCATGCTCGTCCCTCGTCCACCGAGGTACTGCTGTCGGGGAATACGGTGGCCGGGTCTATCGGGTGTAGGTGGTGCCCGTGGGGTTCGAGCCCAAGGCCGGTCCCTCCATCCGAGCAATGGCCGGGGGAAGCTCCGCTCGGGGCGGGACCTCCTCGGCCCGCAGCCAGCGATTCCTCGGGTCGTCCGACCGCAGTGTTCGTGGATTCTCGCCGACCTGCAGCGCATGTGGCACGCCGCCGGCAGGGAAGGCGTGGGTCGGCGCTGGATTCGGGCCTCACCGTGGAGTGGCCGAACGTCGGCCCGCGCCGCCGTCGAATCGAACGCCCACGAGGCTGGCCACCGCCGGGGTCGACCAGCTCCTGCACCACGCTCACGTGATCGTCACCGAGGAAGCCTCACTGCGGCTGACCGAGGCCGCCGCCGGCAAGGGGTGGTGCCGCTGACCTGATCCCACCCGGGAAGCTCGGCTGTCCGCCGACAGGGAGATCAACTGTCCACCCACGCCGAAATCACGATGTTCGTTGGCAGTGTTCGTTGGCAGTGTCCGTTGACAGGCGAACACCCACCAACGACCAGCGACGATGCAGCCCAGCGATCTAGCTCCGTGGTCCTTTCCGGTTCCCACGTCACGGGGAGGAAGTCCGCAGCACGCAGGGGCCGGCAGCCCCGAGTGTCGGACCTGGACCTCGAAATGGTGTCACTTCCCCATTGACAGCAGCGCGCCACGACGGGACGGTGTGCGGACGTCGGCGCGCCTCCCAGTGACGGGGGTGAGGACAATGAACCGGACTGCGCAGCGTGGCCCAGCGAAGGACTCGGCCCGTATTGCGGGCCGTCGGTACGTTGCGCAGGTCTCGATCTTGGCCGGGAGAGCTGTCCGCCCTGGACATCAGGGTCTCCGTGGCAGGGACGAATGTCCTCGCCGAGGTCACCTCCATGCCGACCGAACCCACTCGGGCTGTGCCGCTGCGGCGCGCCGAGCCGAATCGTCGATTCAGAAGCGCGGCGGGTAGACCCCGCACCCGATCAGCCCGCACCTGTCGGCGGTGGGATACGCCTGCTCCCATCGAAGGAGTGACGGATGAGCCAGCCTTCACCCACCACGGCACTTCCCTCCGTGCACGAAGTGCCTCCCAGTCGTCACGCAGAACCGATCGCAATCGTCGGCATCGGCTGTCGCTTCCCTGGTGGGGCCAACGATCCCCAACAGTTCTGGCGCCTGTTGACCGACGGTGTCGATGCGATCACCACCGTTCCCCAGGATCGCTGGCACGCGCGCGCGTTCTACGACCCGGATCCTGCCACACCAGGAAAGACATATGCCAGCCAGGGCGGTTTCATCAGCGACATCGACATGTTCGACGCCTCCTTCTTCGGCATGTCCCCACGTGAGGCGACGCGGGCCGATCCTCAGCAGCGGATACTGATGGAGGTCGCCTATGAGGCGATCGAGGACGCGGGCATGGCACCGGAGCGGATTGCTGGAACGAACTCCGGCGTCTTCGTCGGCATCGCAACGCTCGACTACGGCGGAATTCAGACCAGCACGACCGAACGACGTTCGATCAACGCCTACACGAACCTTGGACTGGCACTCTGCATCGCAGCCAATCGACTNTCCTATCTCTTCGATCTGCACGGGCCGAGCTTGGCGGTCGACACGGCCTGCTCCTCGTCACTCGTGGCGACACATCTGGCGTGCCAGAGCATCTGGAACGGCGAATGCGAGATGGCGCTGACCGCCGGTGTGAACCTCATCCTCCGACCGGAGGGCACGATCGGATTCAGCAAAGCGTCGATGCTCGCCTCCGACGGTCGCTGCAAGAGCTTCGACGCTCGCGCCAACGGCTATGTCCGCTCCGAAGGCGCCGGAGTGCTCGTTCTCAAGCCGATGTCTCGAGCACTGACCGACGGTGACCCGATCTATGCGGTGGTGCGGGGCACCGCCGTCAACCAGGATGGGCGAACCACCGGCATTTCGCTGCCCAACCGCGCGGCCCAGGAGGCGATGCTCTCCGAAGCTTACCGTCACGCCGGGATCGCACCCGAGGACGTCCAGTACATCGAGGCCCATGGCACGGGCACGCCGGTGGGGGATCCGATCGAACTGAACGCGATCGGCGAGGTGGTCGGACGTCGTCGTCCGCCTGAGGCACCCTGCATCGTGGGCTCGGTGAAGACCAACATCGGTCACCTCGAAGCAGCATCGGGTGTCGCCGGCCTGATCAAGACGGCGCTGAGCTTGAAGTACGGGCAGATCCCGGCGACCCTGCACTTCGAGACGCCGAATCCGGACATTCCCTTCGAAGCCCTGAACCTGCGCGTCCCGCAAACCCTTCAGCAGTGGCCGGACACGGTGCCACGTCTGGCCGGGGTCAACTCGTTCGGATTCGGCGGCACCAATGCCCACGTCATCCTCCAAGCAGCTCCCGAGCACGTCGACGACGTGTCGGGTCATGGTTCACCAGTTGATCGCGCGGTTCTCGTGCCACTGTCTGCCCGCAGTCCCGAGGCGCTGGAAGCCCGCGCACGATCCTGTGCGACTTTCCTGGAGGAGGATGAGTCGGCCAGCCGTGCGTCGCTGCCCGACATCGGCTACACCGCCAGCCTGCGCCGCGGGCATCACGATCATCGCCTGACCGTAGTAGCGCAATCCACGGCAGATCTGGCCGAACAACTGGAAGCCTTCGTGGCCGGGGAGTCGCGACGGCACATGGCTGCCGGACGTTCCGTACCCGGCCGCGACCGCAAACTCGCCTTCGTGTTCTCGGGTATGGGCCCGCAGTGGTGGGCGATGGGGCGCCAACTCCTCCAGGACGAACCCGTCTTCCGTGACAAGATCAAGCAATGCGATGAATTGCTGCGGCAGCATGCCGAATGGTCCTTGTGGGACGAGTTGACGGCCGACGAGGAATGCTCACGTATCAACCAGACCCACATCGCACAACCTGGGATCTTTGCTCTTCAGGTCGGGTTGGCGACGCTCTGGCGATCCTGGGGCGTCGAGCCGGCGGCGATCGTCGGGCACAGTGTCGGCGAAGTGGCTGCTGCACACGTCGCCGGCGTGCTGGACCTGGAGGACTCCGTACGGCTGATCTTCCATCGAAGCCGACTGCAGCACCGGACCGCCGGGCAGGGAGCCATGCTGGCCGTCGGACTGCCGGCGGAGGAAGCCGAACACCTGCTCGGAGGGTACGAAGATCGGCTGTCCATCGCGGCGTTCAACAGTCCGAGTGACGTCACCCTGTCCGGAGACGCCGATGCTCTCGACAGCATCGCGGCGTCCTTGCGGGAGGATGTCTTCACGCAGTTCCTGCAAGTGGAAGTGCCGTACCACAGCCACCGGATGGATCCGCTGCGGTCGGAACTGATCGATTCCTTGCAAGCGCTCCGGCCTCAGCCGGCCACGGTGCCTCTGTTCTCCACGGCCACCGGCGGAGCCGTCCACGGGTCCGAACTCGATGCCACCTACTGGTGGAAGAACATGCGTGATCCGGTTCGTTTCGCGGCGGTGATGGACGCGCTCGTGCAGGAAGATCACGATCTCTTCCTGGAGATCAGCGCGCACCCCGTACTGGCCACCTCGATCGCGAAGTGCCTCTCGGTGGCGAAGAGGGAGGGAGTCGCGCTGCCCTCGCTGCGCCGCGAGGAGCCGGAACGGGCGCAGCTGCTCGGTTCCCTCGGCAAGCTCTACACCGCGGGATACCCGATCGACTGGCAGCTGCAGTATCCGCATGGCGGGCGCCTGATCCGGTTGCCGTCCTACCCCTGGCAGCGGGAGCGCTACTGGCACGAATCGGACCGAGCCCGGCGCGACCGGTTGGGCGCCAGAGTGCATCCCCTGCTCGGCAACCCGCTGGACGCGGCTTATCCCGCGTGGAGCGCCGAACTCGACAAGGCGACGTTTCCCTACCTGGAAGACCATCGAATTCAGGACACGGTGGTGTATCCGGCCGCGGGGTACGTGGAGATGGCCCTCGCGGCCGCCCGGGAGAGCGTCGGTCAGGGACCATATGTCGCGGAAGACATCGTGCTGCAACGGGCGCTGTTCCTGCCCGACGGGGACCCGCTGACGGTGCAACTGGTTCGGAACCCGAATCAGGCGTCTTTCGACATCTACAGTCGTACCAACGCAAGCGACTCGGCATGGGTCCGGCACGCGACCGGAAAGCTTGGTCGTTGTGACGACGGGGAGGCCGCGAGGACGTCCTCCTTGGAACTGATCCGCAACCGCTGTCGCCATGTGATCGCAAAGAGCGACTTCTACCGGCTCTTCCATGCGATGGGCATGCAGTACGGCCCCCGGTTCCAGGCCGTCCAACGGCTCTGGATCGGCGAAGGGGAGGCTCTGGGACAGCTCGAGTTGCACGAGTCGTCACAGGACGAGCTCCCTGACTACGAGATACACCCGACCATCCTGGACGCCGCCTTTCAGGTGTTGCTCGGTGCGATCGCGTTGAAGGGTGCGGGGAACAACGCCGCGCACAGTGCCTACCTACCGGTCCAGATCGGTCAGGTCCGGCTGTACAGCCGGCCTGGTGGCCGCGTGTACGGTCATGCCCGCCTCGTAGAGCACAGCACCTCTCAGATCAAGGGCGATCTCGAANTGCTGGACGAGGCCGGAACTGTGCTGGCAGAAGTCCAAGGATTTGTGTGCCGGTCGATCGGGCGTACGTCGGAGAAGTGGGACAACTACCTCTACGAGTACGAGTGGAAATCAAAGCCGCGCTCCGGTCATGGCGGTGTGCGCCGGTCCCCGGACTACATTCCCGCTCCCCATCGGATCGTTGAGCGACTCAAGCCGGAGGCGGATCGGCTGGCAGCGCGGCTCGACCGCACGAGATATTACGAGGAATTGGAGCCACAGGACAGCGTCCTGGCCCGGGCGTACATTCTCCAAGCCTTCCGGCAACTCGGTTGGCAGCCGGTTGTGGGTCAGCACTTCGCGACGGAGGAGCTTGCCGATCGCTTCGGGGTCGTGCCGCAGCACCGCCGTCTGTTCGTCCGGTTGCTCGGGATACTGGCAGAGGACGGCCTGCTCGAGCACGTGGGTGACCACTGGTCCGTACGCCGCACTCCCGACACAGTCGACCCGCAGCGCATCTGGGCGGCGCTGTGGCGGTCGTTCCCGGCGTACCAGGCGGAACTGACGCTCACCCGTCAATGCGGCGACAAGTTGGCCGAGGTGCTTCATGGTGACACCGATCCGCTTCAGCTGATCTTTCCTCAAGGATCGCTGACGACGTCCGAGCACCTGTACCAGGACGCGCCGACATACCGGATCTACAACCTGCTGTCGCAGAAGGCTGTCGCGCAGGCACTGGAACGTCTGCCGGAAGGCCGCACCGTGCGGATCCTCGAGATCGGTGGCGGTACCGGTGGAATGACCTCCTACGTGCTGCGCAAGCTCCCGGCCGACCGAACGACGTACGTCTTCAGCGACGTGACGCAGCTGCTTCTTGCCCATGCCGAGCAGAAGTTCCATTCATATCCCTTCGTCGAGTACCAGTTGCTCGACATCGAGGCAGACCCGATCGCACAAGGATTCGAGCCGCACTCGTTCGACGTGATACTCGCATCGGACGTGCTGCATGCCACCCGGGACCTGCGTCGCACGCTCGGCAACGTGAAAGCGTTGCTGGCGTCCGAAGGATTGCTGTTGCTCCTGGAGGGGACCAGGACGCCGCGCTCGGCGACGCTGATGTTCGGCTTGCTCGCGGGCTGGTGGCTCTTCGAGGATGTCGACCTGCGCGGGTCCGATCCGTGGATCTCGCAGCCGGCATGGCAACGGGTGCTGCGGGAAGCCGGCTTCACGGACGTGGCCTGGGCCACCGACACGGTCCCCGCCGATCGGGCCGTGCATTCGGTCCTCCTGGCGCGCGGACCCGTCGTCGCGCACGCGCCCCAGGATGGGAAGTCGGCGGCGCCTGGCGCCCAGGAGCAGGGGCGCTGGCTGATCTTCGCCGACCGCACGGGCGTCGGACAGCAACTGGCCGATCGACTGAGGAACCAGGGAGCAACCCCCATCCTGGTCTTCGCCGGCGACGGCTATCGGCGGATCGCGGCCGACGTCTTCGAGGTGCGGCCGGCACGTCGGGAGGACATGCAGCAGATCGTCGGTGAGGCCTTGGGCGGTCCGGAACCGTGCCAGGGCGTCATCCACCTGTGGAGCCTCGACGCCTCACCACCGGAACAGACGACGTCGGCCGCGCTGGAGTCGGCGCAGCGCCTGGGCAGTGTGAGCGTGCTCGATCTGGCGGAGGTCCTCGCGAGCGCGGAGGGGTCCGAAGGTCCACGGCTCTGGCTGGCCACCGCCGGGGCCCAGCTGGCGGGTGAGTCCCTCCATGCGGTCTCGATCGCGCAATCCCCCTTGTGGGGGCTGGGCAGGGTCATCATGAACGAGCACCAGCAGCTCCGGTGCACGCTGGTCGACCTCAGCCCGAGCCCTTCCCCGGAAGAGATCCGATCGTTCGTCGAGGAACTGGGGGCCGAGGACGCAGAGGACGAGATCGCGCTGCGCGGGGAAGCCCGCTATGTCCACCGGCTCCGCAATGTGTCCCTTTCAGCTGTGGGCGGGCTCCGTCAGGAGCGCGCTGGCGCCGGGGAGCAGCAGCCGTACCAGGTCGAGATCGCCAAACCGGGAATCCTGGACAACCTGACGTTCGTCGAAGCCCCGCGCCGCGACCCCGGCCCCGGCGAGGTCGAGATCGAGGTCCACGCCGTCGGGCTGAACTTCAAAGACATCATGATCACCATGGGGCTCCTTCCTGACGAAGCACTGGAAGGGGGCTACACGGGCAAGGCGCTCGGGATGGAGTGTTCGGGGACCATCCGCGCGGTGGGCACGGGCGTGGAAGGGCTCGAGGTCGGCGATGCGGTCATGACCTCGGCGCCGGGAGCGTTACGGAGCAGGCTGACCATCGGCGCACAGTTCGTGGTTCGCAAGCCCGATCACATCAGCTTCGAAGAAGCGGCCACCATTCCGATAACCTTCCTCACCGCGTATTATTCCCTGCATTACCTGGGCCGCATGCAGGCCGGTGACCGGGTGTTGATCCACGCCGCCGCCGGCGGCGTCGGACTCGCCGCCATCCAGCTTGCGCAGCGCGCCGGCGCCGAAATCTTTGCCACAGCCGGCACCCCGGCCAAGCGGGATCTGCTTCGGGCGATGGGCGTCAAGCATGTGATGGATTCACGGTCCCTGGCCTTCGCCGACGAGGTCATGCGATCCACCGGCGGCCGGGGCGTGGACATCGTCTTGAACTCACTGGCAGGAGAAGCGATTCCCAAAAGCTTGTCGACCCTCGCTTCCTATGGGAAGTTCATCGAGATCGGCAAGCGCGACATCTACGAGGACAGCAAGCTCGGCTTGCGCCCGTTCCGCAACAACTTGTCGCTGTTCGCCGTCGACCTGGACAAGTTGTGTGCCCAGCGACCCGAGCTGGTCGGGTCGTTCTTGCACGATGTCATGCAGGGCTTCGAGGACGGTTCCCTGCACCCGTTGCCGCATCGCGTCTTCTCGGTGCCGGACGTCGTGAGCGCTTTCCGTTACATGGCGCAGGCGAAGCACACGGGCAAGGTGGTCCTGTCCTTGAACGAGGACGTGGAGGTGACGCCTCGCACAGAGGGATCACTGGTGCTGCGGGAGGACGGCACCTACCTGATCACCGGCGGGCTCGGGGGATTCGGTCTGGCGGTGGCGCAGTGGCTGGCAGACCATGGCGCGCGCCATCTGGTGCTCATAAGCCGAAGTGGTGTCACCTCTCCCGCAGTCGAGGCCGCGACAGCGGCCATGCGCGATGCCGGAACGGCTGTCCACGTGGCCAAGGCGGACGTGACGCAGAGCGCACAGGTCGCCGACGTGCTGACCGAGATCCGCCGATCGATGCCGCCGCTGAGGGGCATCGTCCATGCTGCCATGGTCCTCGACGATGCGCTGCTGCCCCAATTGAACGAGCAGCGCATGGCCAAGGTGATGGCGCCGAAGGTGATCGGCGCCTGGAACGTGCATTCGCAGACCCTTGGTGATCCGCTCGACTTCTTTGTCTCGTTCTCCTCGATGACGTCCATGATCGGCAATCCCGGCCAGGGCAACTACGTCGCGGCGAACGCGTTCCTGGATGCACTCGCATATCACCGCAGGCTTCAGGGACGGCCGGCGCTCACCGTGAACTGGGGGGCCGTTTCCGGCGTCGGGTACGTCGCCCTGAACCCGGAGATCGGTCAGAAGCTGGAACACGTCGGCGTGATGTCCTTGCCGGCGCAGCAGCTGCTGCGAATCCTGGAAGCACTGCTCCGTCAGGACGCCGTGCATGTCGGCGTGGGGCACATCGACTGGCCACGCCTNGCGAAGGTGCATCTCATCCGAGTGTCACCCCGGTTNGCTCACCTGACGGAAGCGGCTCTGNCGGACGACGGGGGCGGGGGAGCNGCATCGCTCGTCGATGCCCTCCTGGCCGTCGACCCGGCCGAGCGTCAACAGTTCCTGTCGATGCAGATCCGCGATCANCTGGCACGCGTGCTCGGCATGTCACCGGCGAAGCTNGACGTCGAGCAGCCGTTGCTGAACCTGGGGCTCGACTCGCTCATGGCCGTCGAGATCGGCAACCAGATCCAGGCCATGGCCGATGTGGAGGTGCCGGCGATGAAGTTCATGGAGGGTCTGAGCATCGCGGGCCTGTCGGCGTACGTGATCGAGCGGGTGGGCGGAGGAGAGGCGTCCCCCGCGACGGCGCCGACCGATGACCAGACCGCCGAGCAGGTGCTGGAACAGGTGGAACGGCTCTCCGACGACGAGGTATCGGCGCTGCTCGAGGACATGGTGACCGGTGAGATCAGCGAGCAGGCGAACCCATGAGCCGATTGCCCCCTGAGCTGTCCGGACTGTCGCCGAGGGAGAAGCGGGCGCTGCTGGCGAGCCTGCTCCGGGAGAGAGTTCGAGAGGCGGCCACCGGCAGGTCCACGGACGAGCGAGGCA
>C688J18823_10002042_pt1 | contig 12614 bp, 8 predicted proteins | sample HopSoiMetagenom1_FD_18823 | JGI IMG/M metagenome (IMG submission 18823)
CGCGCGTGCGATGCCGACGCGCTGGCGCTGCCCGCCGGAGAGGCTGTCGGCGCGCGCATGCGCGTGCGCCGCGAGGCCGACGGTCTCGAGCAGATCGAACGCCCGCTCGATGTCTCTCTGGGGATAGCGGCGCAGCCAGGCCTTGAACGGCGACACATAGCCCAGCCGGCCGCACAGCAGGTTCTCCATGACGGTCAGGCGCTCGACGAGGTTGTATTCCTGGAACACCATGCCGATCCGACGGCGGGCGAGGCGCAGATCCCTCCTGGACAGGGAGGTGATGGTTTCATCTTGAAAGGTGATCTCGCCGGATGTCGGCTCGACCAGGCGGTTGATGCAGCGGATAAGGGTCGACTTGCCCGTGCCCGAGGGGCCGATCACCGCGGTGATGCCGCGCGCGGGAAAATCGAGGTCGATGCCGCGCAGGACGGGCTTGCCGGGGACGTACTCTTTCGTCAGCCGGCGGATCGCCAGCACTACTTCTTCTGCGCCTTCTTTGCCGCCTCGGCTTCCTTCTTCGCCAGCTCGTCGTACGCCGCCTTGTTGAATTTCTCGCCGCTGCCTTCCGCGACCTGNCGCACCACGGCCCAGTGCTCCTTGTACGTGATCGGGAAGAAGCGGTCGGCGCCGTCGAACGCTTTCTGCATCTCCGGCGGGAAGCGATAGTCGTAGAAACACTTCAGCATCGTGTCGCGCAGCTTGGGCTCGAGGTCGTGCGCGTAGGAGAACGACGAAGTCGGAAAGGTCTGGCTACGATAGATGATGCGGAAGTCCTCCGCCTTGACCTGGCCCCGGTCGACCATGCGCTTGAATACGTCGGAGGCGACCGGGCCGCCGTCGAAGTCGCCGGAGAGCACGCCCATCACCGTCTGATCATGCTTGCCCGAGTAAAGCACCTTGTAGTCCTTGTCCGGCACCAGGCCTTCCTTGGGGAACAGCACCCGCGGCGCGAGGTTGCCGGAATTGGACGAGGGTTGGACATGCGCGACCTTCTTGCCCTTCAGGTCCGCGAGCTTCTGGTAAGGGCTGTCCTTCTTCACCAGGAAAATCAGCTGATAGCCCTGCCACTCCTTGGCGTTGCCCTTGACCGCGAAAGGCACCGCGCCCGCGAGGTTGACCGCGTAGTTGGTGGGACCGGTCGAAAACCCGCCGACGTGCAGCCGACCCGAGCGCATCGCTTCGATTTCGGCTGCATTCGACTGCACCTGATAGAACACGACACGCTTCGCCGTGCACTTGGACAGGTAGTCGGTAAAGGGCTTGAACGCGTTTTCGTAGACCGCGGGGTCTTCCACCGGCGTGTAGGTGAAGACGAGCGTCGACGGGTTCTTGAACTTGCGCGGGTCCTTCGGCGGATCCGCCACGAGGTCGCGGTTTTCGTCGCAGTACAGCGCGTCGAGCTCGCCGCGGTTCGAGCAGCTTTCTTGGGCCAGGACCGGCGCAGCGCCGATGATTGCCGCTGCCAATAATGCAATGCGAATCATGGTGCTCCCCCTCGTACGAAACAATCTTAGCCTAGAATTCCAGCGATGCCGCTCGATGTAGTGGTGCTTGCCGCGGGCCAGGGCAAGCGCATGCGATCCGATCTACCGAAAGTCCTGCACCCGCTCGCTGGCCGCGCGCTTCTCGCGCACGTCCTCGATACCGCGCGCGCGCTCTCGCCGCGCAAGACCATCGTGGTCCATGGCCATGGTGCCGAGCGCGTGCGCGCCGCGTTTCCAGAAGCCGACCTCGACTGGGTGCTGCAGGGTGAGCAGCTCGGCACCGGCCACGCTGTGCAGCAGGCGATGCCGGGCGTCGACCCGAAGAGCATGGTCGTGATCCTTTACGGTGATGTGCCGCTTGTGCGAAGGGAGAGCCTCAAACGGCTCATCGATGCGGCGGGCGATGGCATGGCCGTCATGACGACGGAGCTCCAAAATCCGAAAGGCTATGGCCGCATCGTGCGCCAGCCGTCCGGACGCGTGGAGCGCATCGTCGAGGACAAGGACGCTTCCGAAAAGGAGCGCGCGATCCGCGAGATCAATGCTGGCTTCATGGCGCTCAGCGCCTCGAGGCTCGGCGGATGGTTGAAGAAGATCGGCAACAAGAATGCGCAGGGCGAGTACTACCTAACGGACATCGTCACGCTCGCCGTGGGCGAGGGCGTGCCGGTGCACGCGGTCAAGATCGACGACGCCGACGAGGTCGCCGGCGTGAACTCCAAACGCGAGCTCGCCATGCTCGAGCGCGCGTATCAGCGGCGTGAGGCGACGCGCCTGCTGGACGCCGGTGTGACGATTGCCGACCCTGGCCGCATAGATATCCGCGGCTCGCTCGAATGCGGGCGCGATGTGGCGATCGACGTCAATTGCGTCTTCGAAGGTGAAGTTCACCTCGGCGACGGCGTGCGCGTGGGGCCGAATTGTGTCCTGCGCAACGTCAAAGTGGGCGCCGCGACCGAGGTGTTCGCGTTCTCGCATCTGGAGGATTCGCAAATCGGCGCGAAGTGTCGCCTGGGCCCGTACGCGCGCCTGCGCCCCGGCTCGACGCTGGCGGAGGACGTGCATATCGGCAACTTCGTCGAGGTAAAGGCGAGCCGGCTCGGCAAGTCGTCGAAGGCGAACCATCTCACCTACATCGGCGACGCCGACATCGGCGAGCGCGTCAACGTCGGCGCCGGCACTATCACCTGCAACTACGACGGCGCGGCCAAGCACCGGACCATCATCGAGGACGAGTGCTTCATCGGCTCCGACGCGACGCTGGTTGCGCCGGTGCGCATCGCGCGCGGCTCCTATATCGGCGCGGGTTCGACGATCAACAAGGACACGCCCGCCGGGCAGCTCACCGTGGCGCGGGCGCGGCAGGTTTCGCTTCCCGGCTGGAAGCCGCCGAAGAAGACCAAGACCTAGCGATGTGCGGCATAGTGGCCGCCGCTTCGCGGCGCGACATCGTTCCGATCCTCGTCGAAGGACTCCGGCGCCTCGAGTATCGCGGCTACGACTCCGCCGGCATCGCCGTGATCGATGGCGGCACGGTGAAGCGAGTGCGTTCGGCCGGCCGCGTTGCCGAGCTCGCGGCGCAGACCGACGCGCAGCACGTCAGCGGCGCCACCGGCATTGCGCATACACGCTGGGCGACGCACGGCGCGCCGACCGAGCGCAACGCCCATCCGCATCTATCGGGGGACCTGGCGATCGTGCATAACGGCATCGTCGAGAACCATGAGGCCATCCGTGCGCGGCTGAAGAAGGCCGGCTACGAATTTACTTCCGATACCGACACCGAGGTGGCGGCGCACCTTATCGCCGAATACCGCAAGTCCAGCGATTCGCTCTTTGCCGCCACCACGCGCGCCGTGGCCGAGCTGGAAGGCGCCTATGCATTTGCGGTGGTCTCGGCAAAGGATCCGGAGGCGGTGGTGGTCGCGCGCCGGGGGCCGCCGCTCCTCCTCGGCGTGGGCGACGGTGAGACCTTCGCCGCCTCGGACGTCTCCGCGCTGATTTCGGTCACGCGGCGCGTCGTGTATCTGGAAGACGGCGATTGCGCCGAGATCCGTCCCGCCGGCTACCGCGTCGTCGACGCGAAGGGCAAGCCCGCGCAGCGGCCGATCCACGTCTCCGAGGTGAGCGACGAAGCCGTCGCGCTCGGACCGCACCGGCATTACATGCAGAAGGAGATCCACGAGCAGCCCGGCGCCCTCGCCAACACGCTGGAGGTCATCACGGGCGCAGCGTCGCTGCAGCCCGGACTTTTCGGCGCCGAGGCCGAGGCGCTGCTGCGCGCAGCGAGCTCGATACACATCGTCGCCTGCGGCACGAGCTACCACGCCGGGCTCATCGGCCGCTACTGGCTCGAGGACATCGCCGGCATCCCGACGCGCGCCGAAATCGCGAGCGAATATCGCTATCGCCGCTCTGTGCCGGACAAGAACGGATTGTTCGTCACCATCTCGCAGTCCGGTGAGACCGCCGACACGCTGGCGGCGCTCGAGCACGCCAAGGCGCTCGGGTATTCGGCGACGCTTTCCATCTGCAACGTGGCGGAGAGCTCGCTCATCCGGGCATCCAAGCTTCGCTTCCTCACGCGCGCAGGCCCGGAGATCGGGGTGGCTTCGACGAAAGCGTTCACCACGCAGCTCGGCGCGCTTTTCCTGCTGACGCTGGTCATTGCCCGCCTGCGCGGGCGCCTCGACGCCGACACCGAGCGTGCCCACCTGCAAGCCCTGCGGCACCTGCCGACGGCGATCGGGACTGCTCTCGCGACCGAACCGAAGGTGGCAAGCTGGGCCGCGCGCTTTGCGACCAAGGAGCATGCGCTCTTCCTCGGCCGCGGCATTCACTGGCCGATCGCCATGGAAGGCGCGCTCAAGTTGAAGGAAATCACCTACATCCACGCCGAGGCCTATGCGGCGGGGGAACTCAAGCACGGGCCGCTCGCGCTCGTCGATAAGAACATGCCGGTGGTGGCCGTCGCGCCCTCCGATACGCTGATCGAAAAGCTGAAATCGAACCTCCAGGAAGTGCGCGCGCGGGGCGGCGAGCTCTACGTGTTCGCCGACCAGGGTGCGGACTTCGCCGAGGCGGAGGGCGTGCACGTGATCGAGCTCGGCTCGCATGCCGGCGCGCTCTCGCCGATCCTGCACGTGGTGCCGCTGCAGCTGCTCGCTTATCACACTGCGCTCGCGCGCGGCACCGACGTCGACAAGCCGAGGAACCTCGCGAAGTCCGTCACTGTCGAGTAAGGCGGTGCTGAAGACCACGCCGTTACACGAGCGCACCGCGGCGCTCTGCGTGAGCCACGCCTGGCGGCGCTGGGCGGGCCACGTCGTGGCGAGCTCCTATGAGCTGACCCACGAACGCGAATACCACGTGATTCGCGTTGCTGCTGGGCTCCTCGACGTTTCCCCGCTCTACAAGTACCTCATACGCGGCCGCGATGCCGGGGGGTTGCTGGACCTCGTCGTCACGCGCAACGTGATGAGAGCGGCCGTCGGCCAGGTGCTCTACACGCCGTGGTGCGATCACGCCGGCAAGGTGATCGACGATGGCACGGTTGCGCGGCTCGATGAGCAGCTCTTTCGCATGACGTCCGCGGAGCCGAGCCTGCGCTGGCTGCAGGACAACGCCATCGGAATGCAGGTTGAGATCACCGACGTTTCGGATGCGACGGCCGCGCTCTCGCTGCAGGGGCCGATGTCGTGGTCCATCCTGCAGTCGATGGGGGCGCCTTCGCTCAAGTACTTCCGCATCACATCGGCGACGCTGCGCGGGATCCCGGTGACGATCTCACGCACCGGCTACACCGGTGACCTGGGCTTCGAGGTCTGGGTCGATGCCGCGCAGGCATTGCCGCTGTGGGATGCGCTGATCGATGCCGGCCGCGGCTACGGCATCATGCCCACCGGCCTTCTCGCCCTCGACATCGCGCGCATCGAGGCAGGGCTGATGCTCATCGACGTCGACTACGTGCCCGCGCGCAAGGTGCTGATCGAGAGCCAACTCTCCTCGCCCTTCGAGCTTGACCTCGCCTGGACGGTGAACCTGGACAAGGAGCGCTTCATCGGCCGCCAGGCACTCGCCGACGAGAAAGCACGCGGGCCGCAGTGGCTGTTCGTCGGCGTCGAGGTCGACTGGAGCTCGCTCGAGCGGCTTTACCAGGAAGTGGGTCTTGCGACCCGCGTCCCCGCCGCGGCCTGGCGCATGAGCGTCCCGATTTACGCAAAGGGCGAGCAGGTCGGCTACGCAACCAGCGGGGCGTGGTCGCCGCTGCTGAAGAAATACATCGCGCTCGCCCACCTGCAAGCGCCGTGGGCGAAGCCGGGCACTCAGCTCGAGATGGAGATCACCGTCGAGCATCGGCGCAAGCGCGCTGCCATCACGGTGGTGAAGAAGCCGTTCTTCGATCCGCCGAGAAAGCGCGCATGAATCAACACGACGTCATCATCGTCGGCGGCGGGCACAACGGTCTCACGTGCGCGGCCTATCTCGCGCGCGCGGGCAAGAAAGTGCTGGTGCTGGAACGCCGAGAGCGCATCGGCGGTGCGGCTTTCAGCGAGGAGGTGTTCCCCGGCTTTCGCTTCTCTGTCTTTTCCTACGTGGTGAGCCTGCTGCGACCGGAGATCATCCGCGAGCTGGAGCTGCCGCGGCACGGCCTGCAGATCCTGCCGCTCGAAAGTACGCTGACCCCGCTGGCCAATGACGATCGGCTCGTGCAGTGGTCCGACCACGACCAAAACCGTGCGGAGCTCGCGCGCCATTCACCGCGCGACGCAGAGGCGTACGACGAGTTCGGCCTCCTGCTGCATCGCATGGCGCGCGCGGTAAAACCGCTCCTTAGCGTGGCGCCGCCCGATCCGGCATCGCTCGATCCGCGCGAGCTCTTTGACATGCTGCGCGTCGGGCGCCATTTCCGCGACCTGCCGCCGAAAGATCTGCACGCGCTGTGGAAGCTGCTCACCATGAGCGCGGCCGACTATCTCGACGAATGGTTCGAGAGCGAGGCGTTGAAGGGCACTAAAGCGGCAAGCGGCATCATCGGCACGATGCTCGGGCCGCGCTCACCCGGTACGGCGTACGTGCTGCTGCATCACTANATGGGCGAGCTCGACGGGGTGTTCCGCGCCTGGGGCTTCGCCAAGGGCGGCAACGGCTCCGTCAGCGCCGCGATCGCCGCCGCCGCGCAGGCGCACGGCGTCGAAATTCGCACGCAGGCCTCCGTATCGCGCATTCTGGTCAAAGGCGGCAGAGCGAGCGGCGTGGTGCTCGAAAACGGCGACGAGCTTCACGCCAGCACCATCGTCTCCGGCGCCGACCCGCGGCGTACGTTCCTCGGCCTCGTGCGCGCGGAGAATCTGCCCGCCGACTTCGTCGCCGCCATCCAGCGCTACAAGTTCCGCGGAGCGTCGGCGAAGGTGAACCTGGCGCTGGGCGAGCTGCCGCGCTTCACGTGTATGCCGGAGCCGGGCCCCCACATGCGGGGTGCCATCTCGATCAGCCCGAGCGTCGACTACCTCGAGCGCGCCTACGACGAGGCGAAGTACGGCGAATTCTCCAAGCGGCCTTACATGGATATCGTGATTCCCTCGATGCTCGACCCGTCGATGGCGCCGCCGGGTAAGCACGTGATGTCCATCTTCGTGCAGTACGCGCCCTATCACCTGACCGGCGGCTGGACCGACGCGCGCCGCGAGGAATTCGGCGACACCGTGGTTAACACGCTCGCCGAGTACGCGCCGAATCTGAAGAACGCCATTCTCCACCGGCAGGTGGTAACGCCGGCGGACATCGAGCGCGTCCTCGGCCTGAGCGAAGGAAACATCTTCCAGGGCGAGCTATCCCTGCAGCAGATGTTCTTCCTGCGGCCGGCGCCGGCCTGGGCACGCTATCGCACGCCGATTCATGGGCTCTTCCAATGCGGGTCCGGCACGCACCCGGGCGGCGGCGTGATGGGCGCCTCGGGGCGCAACGCGGCGATGGAAATCCTCGGAGTGCGCGCTTGAGCGATGTGGTCGTCATCGGCACGGGTGCCGACGAGCTCGTCGCTGCGCGCGCACTCCAGCAGGCAGGCCACGGCGTGACCGTGTTGCAGGAGCACGCGAGCGCCGAACGTCTCGAAGGCTGGGCGCCGTCGAAAATCGGCGCGCTAGAGGCGAAAAGGCCGGATCCCTGGCTGCGCACGCACGATGGGTTCCAGCTCTTTGCCGACATGAAGCGAAGCGTCGAGAGCGTGCGCCGCCTCAGTGCGCGCGATGCTGAGCGTTGGCCGGTCTTCTGCGAGCGCATGGCAAAGCTCGGGGCGCTGCTCGAGGGCATTTACCTGGAGGCGCCGCCGACCCTGATCGACCTGCGCTTCGCACTCAAGGTGCGCCGCCTCGGCCGCCGCGGCATGGAAGACTTGATGCGCGTGCTGCCGATGCCGGCGGCCGAGCTCCTCGACGAATGGTTCGAGAGCGACGTCCTCAAAGGCGCGCTCGGCGCGCTTGCGGTGCGCGATGTGCAGCAGGGACCGCGCTCGGCGGGTACCGCCTTTCGCCTTTTGCATAGGCACGTCGGCAGCCCGTCGGGCGTTTTCCGTCAGCCGGTGGTCGATGTCGCTCCGCTACGGGCGGGCTTGACCATCCGCGAAAGCAAGGTCGCGCGCATCGACGTGCATGGTGGTGCCGTCACCGGTGTATCGCTTGCCGGCGGCGAGACGTTGCCGGCTGCGCTCGTGGTCGCTGGCGCTAATCCGGCGCGCGTCCTCGGCCAGCTGGTTGAGCCCGGCTGGCTCGATCCCGATCTTTTGCGGGCCGTGCGCAATATCCGAGCGCGCGGCGTCGCAGCGAAGGCCCGGCTGCAACTCGAGCGCGCCGCGGACTGGCAGACGCTCACGCTCGCCGGCAGCCTTGATGACGTGGAGCGCGCTTACGATGCGGTGAAATATGGACGGGTGTCGGACCGGCCGATTGTCGACGCACGTGCCGACGGCGCCGCCGTGGACGTCCACTTCCAATTCGTCCCGCACACCGCTGCCGATACCGCGGACATCCAGGCGCGGCTGATGAAAATCCTGCAGCCGCACCTGCCGCCGATCCGGAATATCACCGTGCAGGCTCCGGTCGATCTCGAACGGGTCTACGGCTGGCCGCAGGGACAGCCGCATCACGCGGAGCTCTCGCCCGACCAGGCTCTGTGGATGCGGCCCTTGCCTGAGCTTTCGGGCTACAAGACGCCGATCAGCGGGCTGTGGCTGTGCGGCCCGGCGATGCACCCGGGCGCCGGAGTTATCGGCGCCGCCGGTCACAACTGCGCAAGCGCCATCCTGCGCGCCGCATGAAGCGCTCGCAGATCATGGCGGCTTTCGCCGGCGTCGCGCTCACCGCAGCAGCCGCGGGCATCTATGTATACGAGTGGAACGTCCGCCACAGTCCGCTGCCGTTCGCGCGGAGTTCGGCGCCCAAGCCGCTGCCCGTTCTCCAGTTCGAGGATTCCCAAGGCGGCAAGCGCACGCTCGCCGATTTTCACGGCCGGATGATCCTGCTGAACGTCTGGGCCACCTGGTGCGTGCCCTGCCGCGAGGAGATGCCGGCGCTCGATCGCCTGCAGGCCGAGCTCGGCGGGCCGCGATTTCAGGTCCTGGCGGTTTCGGTGGACCAGGAGGGGCCTGAGATCGCGCAGCGGTTTTTCAAGGAGATCGGCGTCAAATCGCTCGACTTCTACATCGATCGCTCGGCTCGCGCGGCTTTCCAGCTGGATGCGGTCGGCCTGCCGGTGTCGATCCTCATCGACCGGCAGGGGCGCGAGCTTGGCCGCAAGCTGGGTGCGGTGCAATGGGATTCGGCCCCAGTCATCGAGGATCTGCGCCGCCGCATCGCGGGGGCCGAGTAAACTAGCCGCATGACCGTCTACATGCACTCCGCGGCTGCACGCGCGAGCGAGCTGCCCATGACCGAGGCCGAGCGCAAGGCCCGCATCGAGCTCGCCGCCTGCTATCGCGTCTTCGACATGCTCGGCTGGACCGAGATGATCTTCAATCACATCACGCTGCGCGTGCCGGGCCCGGAGCCGAGGTTCCTCATCAATCCGTTCGGGCTGCACTATCGCGAGGTCACGGCGTCGAGCCTGGTGCTGATCGATCTCGAGGGCAACGTGCTGCGCGAAAGCAAATGGCCCGTGAATCGCGCCGGCTACGTGATCCACTCGGCGATCCATGGGGCGCTGCCGCAGGCGCATTGCGTGATGCACACGCACACGACCAACGGCGTGGCCGTCTCCTGCCTGAAGGGCGGGCTTTCCAGCGACAACTTCTACGGCGCCATGCTGCATGGCCGCGTTGCCTATCACGACCTGGAGGGCGTCACGGTCGATCTCGGCGAGCGTGAGCGCATCGTGCGTGACCTTGGCGACAAGCACGTGATGATCCTTCGCAACCACGGCCTGCTGTCGTGGGGCGCGAACGTCGCCGAGGCGTATCTGCGCCTCTGGACGCTGCAGCGTGCGTGCGATGTGCAACTTGCCTGTGCGCAGGCGGGCGGCGAGGTCATTCGGCTGTCCCAACCCATCATCGACCGCATGCTGGCGGAATCGGGACCGGGCGAGTCGAAGACCTGCGAGGACGTCTTCGCCGCGATGGTGCGCCTGGTGGATGCGCGCGACCCGTCCTACCGTGAGTAACCCGAGATTGACGTTTACGTAAACGTAAACTAGCCTTGCCCGCATGACGGACCTGTCGGACTCGGCCAAGCTCGTTTACAAGACGAAGCACAAGATCCGCTTCGTCACCGCGGCGAGCCTGTTCGACGGCCACGATGCGTCGATCAACATCATGCGCCGCATCCTGCAGTCCTCGGGCGCCGAGGTGATCCACCTTGGCCACAACCGTTCGGTCGAGGAGATCGTCAACGCGGCGCTGCAGGAGGACGTGCAGGGCATCGCGGTGTCCTCCTACCAGGGCGGCCACATCGAGTTCTTCAAGTACATGGTCGACCTCCTGAAGGAGCGGGGCGGCGCGCATATCCAGGTGTTTGGCGGCGGCGGCGGCGTGATCGTCGCCGACGAGATCAAGGAGCTGCAGGACTACGGCATCGCGCGCATCTATTCGCCCGAAGACGGCCAGCGCATGGGCCTGCAGGGCATGATCAACGACATCCTCGCGCGCTGCGACTTCGATCCTTCCCAGTACGCGCCGAAGGAGCTGAAACCGCGCGATGCGCGCTCGCTCGCGCAGCTCATCACCGCTATCGAGCTCGGCCGCTTCAAGGGCAAGCTCGAGACGAAATCCGCGCCGGTGCTCGGCGTCACCGGGACCGGCGGCGCGGGCAAGAGCTCGCTCACCGACGAGCTCGTGCGCCGCTTCCGTCTCGACCAGGGTGACGAACTCGGCATCGCCGTGTTGTCGGTCGACCCCACACGGCGCAAGACGGGCGGCGCCCTTCTCGGCGACCGCATCCGGATGAACGCGATCCACGGCGGGCGCACGTTCATGCGCTCGCTCGCGACCCGCGATACGGGCAGCGAGCTCTCCGCGGCGATCGGCGACGCCATCGGCGCGTGCAAGGCGGCCGGCTATGACCTCGTGATCGTCGAGACCGCCGGTATCGGCCAGGGCGATGCTGCGATCGTGCCGCACGCCGACCTTTCGCTCTACGTGATGACGCCGGAGTTCGGCGCCGCCAGCCAGCTCGAGAAGATCGACATGCTGGACTTCGCGGATCTGGTGGCGATCAACAAATTCGACCGCAAAGGCGCCGACGACGCGCTGCGCGACGTGAGGAAGCAGGTGCAACGCAATCGCGAGGCGTTTCGAGAGCCCGCGGAGTCAATGCCGGTCTTCGGCACCATTGCTGCGCGCTTCAACGACGATGGCGTAACGGCGCTTTATCACGCGCTCGCCGACCGGTTGGTGGAAAAGGGCCTCCAGCTGCGGGAGCGGCGGCTGCCGAGGCCGGCGGTGAAGGCTTCATCGGCCGTGCATGCGGTCATCCCGGCCAAGCGCCAGCGTTATCTCGCCGAGATCGCCGACGGCGTGCGCGATTACCACCAGCACATCGCCCGCCAATCGCGGCTCGCGCGCGAGCGCCAGCAGCTACGCGCCACGCTGCACATGGTCGGCAAGGATCTTCCCGATGTGCAGAAGACGCTCACACAAAAGGAAGGCGAGCTCGCCTCCGAGGCGAAGAAGCTGCTCGACACGTGGCCCGCGACCCAACAGGCGTACGCCGGCGACGAGCAGGTCGTCAGAATTCGCGGCAAGGAGCTGCGCACGCGCCTGAACAGTACGTCGCTCTCCGGCACCAAGGTGCCGAAGGTGGCGCTGCCCAAGTTCGAAGACCACGGCGAGATCTTGCGCTGGCGCATGCGGGAGAATGTGCCGGGCGAGTTTCCGTACACGGCGGGCGTGTTCCATTTCAAGCGCGAAAACGAGGACCCGACGCGCATGTTCGCCGGCGAGGGCGATCCCTTCCGCACCAACAAGCGCTTCCACTTGCTCTCGAAGGACATGCCGGCGAAGCGGCTCTCGACCGCGTTCGACTCGGTGACGCTCTACGGCTTCGATCCGGACGAGCGTCCGGACATCTACGGCAAGGTCGGCAATTCCGGCGTGTCGATCGCGACGCTCGACGACATGAAGGTGCTGTACTCGGGTTTCGATCTCTGCGATCCGGCGACGTCGGTATCGATGACCATCAACGGCCCGGCGCCGACGATCCTCGCCATGTTCTTCAACACGGCGATCGACCAGCAGGTCGAGAAGCTGGGGCGCAAGCCGACGACTGAAGAATTCGCCAAGCTAAAAGCGAAGAGCTTGGGGGCCGTACGCGGCACCGTGCAGGCCGACATCCTGAAAGAGGACCAAGGGCAGAACACTTGCATCTTCTCCACCGAGTTCTCGCTCAAGGTGATGGGCGACATCCAGGAATACTTCATCGAGCACGAGGTGAAGAACTTCTATTCGGTGTCCATCTCCGGCTACCACATTGCCGAGGCCGGGGCGAATCCGATCTCGCAGCTCGCATTCACGCTCGCCAACGGCTTCACCTTCGTAGAAGCCTACCTCGCGCGTGGCATGAAGATCGACGACTTCGCGCCCAACCTGTCGTTCTTCTTTTCCTACGGCATGGATCCGGAGTACGCCGTGCTCGGCCGCGTCGC
>C688J18823_10002043_pt1 | contig 12612 bp, 15 predicted proteins | sample HopSoiMetagenom1_FD_18823 | JGI IMG/M metagenome (IMG submission 18823)
CCCTCACCCGGCCTTCGGCCACCCTCTCCCCGCGCGGCGGGGAGAGGGTCAAGGCGCGGCAATCCGTCCCTCGCCCCTCCACCGTAGTTCTCGTTCGGAGGCAGACATGAGCGAGAACGACAACATCACGAAGATGCAGCAGATGTACGCCGCATTCGGCAGCGGCGACATCACCACGATTCTGGCCAACGTGACCGACGACTGCGACTGGGGCACCGCCACCACCGCGCAGGAGATCCCGTGGTATCGCATCCGGCAGGGCCGCGACGGCGTCGCCGATTTCTTCCAGACGCTCGCCAGCGAGGTGAATTTCCAGCGCTTCGAGCCGAATCTCTACGCCGCGGCGGGCGATGACGTGCTGGTGCATCTCGATTACACGTACGAGATCAAGCGCAACGGTAAGGTCGCGCCGTCGACGGCGGTGCATCGCTTCACGTTCCGCGACGGCAAGGTCTCGCGCTTCCGCGCGTACGAAGACACCGCCGCAATTCGCGACGCCTACAACGGATAGATGGAGCGCGGGCGTCTCGCCCGCAGTGCTCGGGCGTCCTCGCCCGGGCACTTCTCTGGTCGCCGGCCGAGACGGCCGCCGACTGCGGACGGGACGTCCGCGCTCCTCAAAGCGGATAGGGCCAGAACGGCAGATTGCGGACGATCCCGTAGCCGATCACGACTGCGGCGATCGTCCACGCCACCTTCGGCTTCGTCACCAGTCGAGGCCAGTACGCGACGGCCGCGAGAAACGGCGCCAGCACGAAGATCAACTGATTGAATCGAAACGCGCCGCTGATGTCGCCGTGCAGCAGGTGATACGCGGCGCGGGTCGCACCGCAGCCCGGACAGTCGAGTCCCGTCAGCACGTGAAAGATGCAGCGCGGATAGAAGCTCTGCGGCGTCGGCTCGAACCGGTACAGCACGATCGCGCCGATCGCCGCAGCGACGCTAGTGACGAGCCATCTGCGGGATGTAGAGAAGAAGTCCGAGTACATTGAGAGCCAGTCCGACACCAAACGCGATCCAGCACCAGCGCCTGGCGTTATCCGATGCAGCCTGCGCACCTCCGACATCACCCGCCGCGAGTTTCGAGCTCACCTGCGCCGCGTAAACGATCGCCACGATGCCGAAAGGCATGCAGCAGCAGAGCGTCACGAGGATCGACTGAATCAGATACGTGCTGATGTCCATCGGCATCTGCACGGCCGTGGTCGGACGGATCGCCGCCGCGCCGCAGTTCGGACAGAAGTCGACGCCGGGAGTGAGCTGGTTGCCGCAGGTCGTGCAGAACATTCAGTGCTGTGCCCCTTCCGGGTATTCGATGAACTGGCCGTTGGAGAAGATGATGTCGTCCCTGAAGTTCGTCGTGCCGCCGCGCGGTGACTCGACGTAATCGCGCGGATTGGAGTGCTCGAACATTCCGTCCTGGCCGCCGCTCCCGATCACATATCCGGTACAGCGTCCTTCCTTCGTCTCGTAGCAGAAATACATCAGGGGATGCGCCCATCCATCGATGCGCGGCATGGTCGTGACGTACTTTGGCTGGAGGATCGGCTCGAGCGCTTCAATCGACGTCGCCTGCGGATAGCCGTTGTTGTCCGTGCCGTAGGCCTCGATCGCGGTGGCGACCGTACGCACGTCGGCCATCGTCCGTTTCTGTTTCGAGCGCTGCATCGCCGTCAGCAGATTCGGAATCGCGATTGCCGAAAGAATGCCGATGATCGCGAGCACGAAGAATCCGCCGACCAGCAGCGCGATGACGATGACGACGACGTTCGACCCGCCCGATGCCGGCGGCGCTGCGGTCTGTGCGCCGTTCGTCGGACGCCCGCACCGCGCACATGGCGCATACGAGATCGTGGGAACCGGAGCTCCGCACCACGCGCAATACATACGCTGCGAGTGTACGACAAGCTCTCAGCTTGTCGGGGGGACAACCTGAGAGGTTGTCCTACACACATCACCACATCATGCCGAGCTGCAGCTTCGCGGCGTCCGACATCATGCTCCGATCCCACACCGGATCGAACACCACCTCGACGTCCGCATCCTTCACGTCGGGCAGCGTCTCGATCTTGTGCTTCACATCGGACGCGAGCACCGGACCCATCCCGCAACCCGGCGCCGTCAGCGTCATCTTCACCTTGACGTCGTAACCGCTGCCTTCTTCGCGCGGCTGCACGTCGCACAGATACACGAGGCCGAGGTCGACGATATTGACCGGGATCTCTGGGTCGTAGCAGGTCTTGAGCTGATCCCAGACCAGCTCCTCGATCTTTTCTTTCGTTACCGCTTCGCCTTCCGCCGCCTGTGCGGTTTCGGGCGGCGTCTTCCCGATTGCTTCGACTTCGCGTCCGGAAACGCGGACCATCAGGCCGCGATCGGTGATCAGCGTGTAGGTGCCGCCGAGGGCCTGCGTGATCGTGGCGTGGGCCCCCTGCGGAACGAGAACCTTTTCACCGCTCGGGATCATCACCGCTTCACACGTCCGGCTGACGACGATTTCTTCTCTCATGCTCACTCCGTTGTAACCGACTCTCCATCACCCTTCAGCGCCGCGTTCAGCGTATGCCAGGCGAGCGTTGCACATTTCACGCGCGCCGGGAACTCCGAAACACCGGAGAACGCGGCGAGCCGGCCAAGCTCGGCCGCATCGAGGCCGCTCGCGTCGCCAGTTACGAGACGATGGAACGTATCGAAGAGTTTCGCTGCTTCATCGCGCGACTTGCCCTTCACCATCGAGCTCATCACCGACGCCGACGCTTTCGAGATCGCGCAGCCGTTGCCGGTGAAGCTCACGTCCGTGATCGCGTCGCCGTCGATCTGCAGAAAGATCGTGTAGTGATCGCCGCAGAGCGGGTTGTAGCCCTCGACCTTGCGGCTCGCGTTAGGCATCTCGCGGTAATTGCGGGGATTCTTGTTGTGGTCGAGGATGACTTGTTGATAGAGCTCTCTCAAATCCGACATCAGCGGAAAACCTCGATCACCTTGCGCAAACCATCGACCAGCGCATCCGCTTCCGCCCGCGTGTTGTAGAGGCCGAACGATGCCCGTCCCGTCGCCGGCACGTTGAAGCGCATCATCAGCGGCTGCGCGCAGTGATGGCCGGTGCGGATGGCGATCCCTTCCTGATCGAGGATCGTGCCGATGTCGTGCGGGTGCACGCCTTCCAGCGTGAACGAGATGACGCTCGCCTTCTGCCGCGCGGTGCCGATGATGCGCAGGCCTGCGATCTCCTGCAGACGGCCGGTCGCGTACGTGAGCAGGTCGTGCTCGTGCGAAGCGATGTTCTCCAGTCCGAGCGATGCGACGAATTCGAGCGCGGTCGCCAGGCCGATCGTGTCGGCGATGTTCGGCGTTCCCGCTTCGAACTTGTACGGCAGCGCGTTGTACGTCGTCTTCTCGAACGACACCGAAAGGATCATGTCGCCGCCGCCCATCCAGGGCGGCATCGCATCGAGCAGCGACTCGCGTCCGTACAGCGCGCCGATGCCGGTCGGTCCATAGACCTTGTGTCCGGAGAACGCGTAGAAGTCGCAGCCGATCTCCTGCACGTCGATCGGCAGATGCGGCACGCCCTGCGCGCCGTCGATGATCACGATCGCGCCGGCGTCGTGCGCCAGCTGCGTCATCTGCCGCACCGGATTGATCGTGCCGAGGGCATTCGATGCATGGCCGAACGCGACGATCTTCGTCCGCTCGTTGAGCAGCTTCGCGTACTCCTCGACGATCACTTCGCCTTCGTCGTTGACCGGCGCCACACGCAGCGTCGCGCCTTTTTCCGCGCAGAGGAGCTGCCACGGAACGATGTTCGAGTGATGCTCGATGGCGGTGATGAGGACTTCGTCCCCTTCGCGCACATTGACCCGTCCCCACGTCTGCGCGACGAGGTTGATCCCCTCGGTGGTCCCGCGCGTGATGATGACTTCCTTTTCGCTGCGCGCGTTCAGGAAGCGCTGGATCACGACGCGCGCGCTTTCGTACGCCGTGGTCGCGACTTCGCTCAGGTAGTGCACGCCGCGATGCACGTTCGAGTTTTCCTCGCGGTAATACTTCACCAGCCGATCGATGACCTGCTGCGGTTTCTGCGTCGTGGCGGCGTTGTCGAGATAGACGAGCTGCCGTCCGCGAACTTTGCGGCCGAGGATCGGAAAATCACGGCGGACCTGCTCGACATCGAAGCCGAGCGCCTGCATGGCGAGACTCATCGCGTACCTCCCCTCCGCTCCGGCATCCGGGCCGGCATCTGGCGGAACATCGCGCGCCGGATCGATTCGCGAACCGGCTCCACTTTCATCCGATCGACGAGCTCGCTGGCGAACGCGTAGATCAGCAGGCCGCGTGCTTCCTCCTCGCCGATGCCGCGCGAGCGGAGATAGAACAGCGGCTCTTCGGCGAGCTGCCCGATCGTCGAACCGTGATTGCACTTCACGTCGTCGTTGTGGATCTCGAGCGTCGGTTTCGAATCGACGATGGCGGTCTCGGACAGCAGCAGATTCTTGTTCGTCTGTTTCGCCACGGTCTTCTGCGCGCCGATGCCGACGATGATCCGTCCGTCGAACACGCCGCGCGCGTTGTCGTCGAGGATGCCTTTGTAGAGCTCGAGCGACTCGCAGTGGGGACGGGCGTGATCGATGACGGTCTTGTTGTCGAGATGCTGCGTGCCGGCGCCGATGAAGAGCCCTTCCAGCACGAGCGAGCTTCCTTCGCCCTTCAGCGCGGCATTGACTTCGTTGCGCACGAGCGCGCCGCCGATCGCGACGCTGTGCGCGGTCACGCTGCTCGAGCGCTCCTGGTGAATCTGCACGGTGCCGACGTGATACGCATCGATCGATTCGCACTCCACTTTGTAGTGATCGACGACCGCGCCATCCTCGGCGACGATCTCGGTGACCGCATTCGTGAAGTACTTGCCCTCACCCGCGTACGTCTCGACGACGGTGAGCTGCGCGCCACGGCTCGCGAGGATGAGGTTGCGGGGATGGGACCAGGTTTCATCGCCTTCGCTGACGTACAGCAGGTGCACGAAGCCTTCGACCGTCGATTCGGCGCGGACGAACGCTCCGTCTTCGAAGTTCGCTGTGTTGAGCGCGGTGAACGCGTGGTTTTGATAATCGGCGTACTTGCCGAGGTGCTCGTTTGGCTCCAGTGGCGAGACGTGCAGCCCCGGCGCGCCTTCACCATTGCGCTCGGCGAAGCGGCCGTTCACGAACACGAGCTCGACCAACGCGCGGCCACGCATGGAGTGGAGCGCGGACGTCTCGTCCGCCCGATCACTTTCTCTGTCGCCGGGCGGGACGCCCGGCGACTGCGGACGTGGACGTCCGCGCTCCCAGTTCACCTTCGCGATCGGCGCAACATTCGTGTACTTCCACTCTTCCTGGCGGGGAGTCGGCCAGCCGAGCTGCTGGAAGCGCTGCGCGGCTTGCTCGCGGATCGTGGAGAGCGTGTCGACGGCACTCATCGCGCGGCGACAACCTCCTGCTCGATCCACTCGTAACCCTTCTGCTCCAGCTCGAGCGCGAGCTCTTTCCCGCCCGACTTGACGATGCGGCCGTTGGCCAGCACATGCACGTAGTCGGGAACGAGATACGTTAATAGACGCTGATAATGGGTGATCACAAGGACTGAATGTTTTTCGCTACGCAAAGCATTCACGCCCTCGGCGACGATGCGCAGCGCATCGATGTCGAGACCGGAGTCGGTCTCATCGAGCACCGCCAGCTTCGGATCGAGCACCGCCATCTGGAAGATCTCGTTCCGCTTCTTCTCGCCGCCGGAGAACCCTTCGTTCACCGCGCGGTTCATGAATGCTTCATCGAGCTCGACGAGCTTCATCTTCTCGCGCGCGATCTGCAGGAACTCCATCGCATCGAGCTCTTCCTCGCCGTGATGCTTGCGCACCGCATTCACCGCGGCCTTGAGGAAATAGATGTTGTTCACGCCCGGGATCTCGACCGGGTACTGCATCGCGAGGAACACGCCTTCACGCGCACGCTCCTCCGTCGGCATCGCCAGGAGGTCTTTCCCTTCGTACGTGACCGAGCCCTGCGTGACTTCGTATCGCGGCCGGCCGGCGAGCACGTTCGCCAGCGTCGATTTGCCGGAGCCGTTCGGCCCCATGATCGCGTGCACTTCACCCGTGCCGACGCTCAGCGTCAGGCCGCGGAGGATTTCCTTGCCTTCGATGCCGGCATGGAGGTTGTTGATTTCGAGCATTAACCGACGCTTCCTTCCAAAGAAACTCCGAGCAGCTTCTGCGCTTCGACGGCGAACTCCATCGGGAGCTCGCGGAACACTTCGCGGCAGAAACCGCTGACGATCATCGACACCGCGTCTTCCGCGCTGATGCCGCGCTGCTGGCAATAGAAAAGCTGGTCCTCGCCGATCTTCGAGGTCGACGCCTCGTGCTCCATCGTCGCGGACGAATTGCGCACCTCGATGTACGGGAACGTGTGCGCGCCGCACTTGTCGCCGAGGAGGAGCGAGTCGCACTGCGAGTAATTGCGGGCGTTCGTGGCGCCTTTCATGATCGTGACGGCGCCGCGATAGGTCTGCTGTCCGTGTCCCGCGGAGATGCCCTTCGACACGATCGTCGAGCGGGTGTTCTTGCCGATGTGAATCATCTTCGTGCCGGTGTCGGCCTGCTGATAGTTCGCCGTCACCGCCACGGAGTAGAACTCGCCGACCGAGTTGTCGCCCTGCAGGATGCAGCTCGGATACTTCCACGTGATCGCCGAGCCGGTCTCCACCTGCGTCCACGAAAGCTTCGCGTTGGTGAACGCTTTGCCGCGCTTGGTGACGAAGTTGTAGATCCCGCCTTTGCCCTGCTTGTCGCCCGGATACCAGTTCTGCACGGTCGAGTACTTGATCGAGGCGTTGTCGAGCGCGACCAGCTCGACGACCGCGGCGTGCAACTGGTTCTCGTCGCGCATCGGCGCGGTGCAGCCTTCGAGATAGCTGACGGTTGCGCCTTCATCGGCGACGATCAGCGTCCGCTCGAACTGACCCGTCCCCGCGCTGTTGATGCGGAAATAGGTCGACAGCTCCATCGGGCAGCGGACGCCTTTCGGGATGTAGCAGAACGAGCCGTCGCTGAAGACCGCGCTGTTGAGCGTGGCGAAGAAGTTGTCGGTGTACGGAACGACGGAGCCGAGGTATTTGCGGACGAGATCCGGATGCTCGCGGACCGCTTCGGAGAACGAGCAGAAAATGACGCCGACCTTCGCGAGCTCGGTGCGGAAGGTCGTCGCGACGGAGACCGAATCGAACACTGCGTCGACGGCGACTCCGGTCAGGCGCTTCTGCTCTTCGAGCGAGATGCCGAGCTTCGCGAACGTGGCCCGCACCTCGGGATCAACTTCATCGAGCGAGTTGAGCTTCTTCCTCTGTTTCGGCGCGGAGTAGTAGCTGATCGCCTGGTAATCGATCGGGCCGTACTTCACGTTGGCCCACGTCGGCTCGCTCATCGTCTTCCAGTGGCGGAACGCCTTCAGCCGCCATTCGAGTAGCCACTCCGGCTCCTCTTTCTTGTGCGAGATCAGGCGGACGATCTCTTCGTTGAGGCCCGGCGGCGCGACATCGGCTTCGATGTCGGTGACGAAGCCCCACTTGTAATCCTGATTGGCAATTTGTTCGATCGTTTCAGACATGTTGCTGCACCAGTTCCTGTTTCTTGATCGCCGCAAACGGCATCGTGCCTTGCGTCAGCTCGGCGAGCGTGACCTGCTCGAATGCGCCCTTGATCGCGCGGTTGATGCCGAACATGAAGCGCCGCGACGGGCAGGCGACGCGAATCGAGCAGACCGCGTGGCCAGATTCGTCGACCGACTCGCACTCGACGAGATTCCACGGACCTTCGAGCGTTTCGATGATCTGTCCGAGGGTGACGATGTCGGCGTCGCCGTCGAACGAGTAGCCGCCGCCGGCGCCGCGATACGACTGCACGATGCCGCCCGCGTGGAGCGTTTTCAGCACTTTCGTGATCATCGGCAGTGGCAGGTGATAGAAGGTCGCGATCTCGCGCGCGGCGACGACTTCACCCGCTTTGCGGGCCAGGTAGACGGTGGCGAGAAGGCCGTAATCGGTGAGTCGGGAGATCTTCAGCATTGGTTGTCCGCGGTCGCGGGTGGCAAACAGTACCACCTTGGTACGGTATGTTCAACCGGCGCGCCAATGCGATTAATCCGGCGACCTCAACGATGCCGCTGCTTGTCCGATCCGTTGCGCTTTCCGATCCCCGGACGCGCCCCTTTTACGCTCCGCTCCTTGAGCTCGTCGCGGCTCGAGGCATTGCGATGACTGCGATCCGCGGTCGGCTCTTCACGCTTGCTGACGGTTGGTCCACCCTGATTCTGTCTGTCCTTTGCCATGCGAATCGATGTCGCAAAAAGCAGGCCGCAAGCATCAGCGGTCGAACACCAGCAGGCGCCGCTGCGCGTTGACCCAGACATCGATCGCGATGCGATGGCCGTCGTTCGAGAAGCTCGCGTCCTCGAGTCCGTCGATGCCGTACGCGTGCAGGCGGACGCCGTCGTACGACATCAGGTGATTCGTCGCGTCGATGCGGCCGCGCGGGGCGACGCGCACGAGGAAGATGACTTCGCGCGGCGTCGTGCGCAGCAGCTCGAGCGAGCCGTGGTCCGCGGGGTAGATCGTCGCGAGCGGGAGCGTGCTCGTGCCGCTCGTGCGCCAGAGCGTCAGTGAATCGCGATCGGTCGTCGCGCGAAGCGTCGTATCGCAGAACGCGACCGGCTTCATTGCAATCGCCGGCGGCTTCGACGACGTGCGGCGCTTGCTGATCACGTCCGCGACGATGCGGTTGCGCGCGAAGCTCGCGGCGATGTGATTGTCGTCCGTCCACTCCAGCTCGCGCAGTGCGCCGTAGCGCGCGGGGATCACCACATCCGTCTGCCGCGTCGCGACGAGCACCACGCGCACTTCGTTACCTCGCGCGTAGGCGAGACGGAGACCGTCGGGTGAGAGCCGCGGCAGCGTGAGATTGCCGCCGGCGACGGTGAGGATCAGCTGGCCCAGCGCGGCGAGAAAGAGGCCGACGCTCAACGCGACCTCGTCATCATCGTGCCGAGCATCGTCGCGACGAGCGTCTCGTTCGCGCCGTCCATCCCGAACACATCCGCACGGCAGACCGTGATGGTCTTTCCCGCGCGCAGCACGCGTGCACGGGCCACGAAGCGCGGCGCTGCAGCGGGCGCGAGCAGATTCACTTTGAACTCGATGCTGAGCACGTCGGAGCCGGGCGGCATGAGCGTGATCGCGGCGCCGCCGCATGCGGAGTCGGCAATCGAAGTCAGCACGCCGGCATGGACGAAGCCGTTCTGCTGGAGGAGATCGGCGCGTGCATCGATCGCGATGCCGACCTCGCCCGGCGCAATGGTTTCGAGCCGCGCACCAAACGAGCTCATGAGCGACTGGCGCGCAAACCCTTCGCGTAAATCGCGCTCGAACTCGGGATTTCGGACGTTGTAAACACTCATCGGCGAGCGCGATTCTACGCGTCTCCGTGGCATGCAAAATGCGATAAATCGAGACAGGTCATATGGAAAACAAACTGGGATTCGCACTCGCTGCACTGGTTCTGGCCGCTGCCTGTCACCGCGGTTCGAGCAGCATGCAGCGCGAGCAGAAAAGCTATGGAGTCGTTCAGGAAGGACAGGCCAGCGGGGTCTCGTCGACGATCAACGCACCGGGCGAAACAACGCCGCCGATGACGAACACGAGCGCCGACACGACGAGCAACTTCACCCTCGCGCCGAATGTCGATACGACCGGAACCGTGCCGCCCGGCAGTCTCGCCGGAACGATGCCGGCGCCGCCGGCGACCGCGATGCCCGCGCCGCCTCCGCGCGTGATCACGACGACGCAACCGCAACAGCCGCCGCGAATCGTGATTACGAACACGAATCCGCAACCGGCGCAACACCAACCGCAGCAGCAGCCACAGCCGAAGAAGAACCCGACTCCTCCGCCGCCACAGACGGACACGACGGCGACGACGGACACGACAGCGACAACCACCGCGCCGCCGCCGCCACCGCCGCAAACCGACACCACGACGACGCAAGAGAAGAAGCCGGAGCAGGAGAAGAAGGATCAGCCCGAAGAGCCGGCGCCGCCGCCACCTCCTCCCACCCAGACCGATACGCGCGGCTGGTAGCTAAACGAGCATCAGCTAAAATGCGCGCCCAATGTCGCGGGTGACGTTTCAGTCTTTGATCCTGACGCTCCAGAACTTCTGGGCCGAGCGCGGGTGCCTCATCGAGACGCCGCTCGATCTCGAGGTCGGCGCCGGCACGATGCACCCCGCCACCTTTCTCCGCGTCCTCGGTCCCGAGCCGTGGAACGTAGGCTACATCCAGCCTTCCCGCCGTCCGGCAGACGGGCGTTACGGCGATAACCCTTTCCGCCTCGGCAAGCACTACCAGTTTCAGGTCATCCTCAAGCCGTCGCCGCTCGAAGTGCAGGAGCTGTATCTCGACTCGCTCCGCGCGATCGGACTCGACCTGACGAAGCACGACATCCGCTTCGAGGAAGACAACTGGGAGTCGCCGACCCTCGGCGCCTGGGGCGTCGGCTGGCAGATCCTGCTCGACGGCATGGAGATCACGCAATTCACATATTTCCAGCAGGCCGGCGGAATCGATCTCGCGCCGATCTCCGCCGAGATCACGTACGGACTCGAGCGCCTGACGATGTTCCTCTCGCGCAAGGACTCCGTGTTCGACATCGAATGGACCAGCGGCGTCGGCTACGGACCGGTGCGGCATCAGGACGAATACGAGTTCTCGAAGTACTACTTCGAAATTGCGGACATCGATCTGCACTGGAAGCTGCTCGACGCATACGAAGGCGAAGCACGGCGCTGTCTCGATGAAAAGCTCGTGCTCCCCGCGTACGACTTCACGCTCAAGTGTTCGCATGTCTTCAACACGCTCGACGCGCGCGGCGCGATCTCGGTGACGGAGCGCGTCGGCGTAATCAAGCGCGTGCGCGATCTCGCCGTCCGCTGCGCGCAGCAGTACCTGGCGAGGCGCGAGGCGCTCGGCTTCCCGCTGTTGAATGAGGTGCGCGCGTGAGGCGGGGCACGCGGGCTCGTGGACCCGTGGGCCTGGGGTACTGCGCGCCGCCGTCACACCCACGCACCCACGCACCCACGAACCCGGTTGCGCGGTGGACCACCCCACGACCGCGTAACCGCGCAACCTCGCAACCGGGAGGGCGGGTGGATGTCTGAGTACTTCTTCGAGCTGCTCGCGGAGGAGATCCCGGCGTGGATGCATGACACGGCGGCGGCGACGCTCACGCAGCGACTGACGAAAGTCATCGAAGACCTCGGCGCGCAATCGAGCGGCGTCTGCGTCAACACCACGCCGCGCCGCATCGCGTTCATGCTCGCCAACCTTCCTGGGCGCGAAGCCGATCGCGAGATCGAAGTGAAAGGTCCGCCGAAGAAGGCGGCCTACGACGCCAGCGGCAATCCGACGCAGGCGCTGAACGGCTTCCTCAAAAAGAACAACGCCGCGATCGAGAACATCATCGATGCCGGCGATTACGTGATGATCCGCAAGCAGATCACCGGACGCGGCGTCGACGCGATCCTCGCCGAGCAGATCCCGCAGATCATCGAATCGATCCGCTGGCCGAAGATGATGCGCTGGGGCAAGGGCGAGCATTCGTACATTCGCCCGATTCACAGCGTCGTCTCGATCTTCGACGGCCGTCACGTCCCGATCACGGTCTTCGGCGTCTCGTCGGGCACGACCACCGTCGGCCATCGCACGCTCGCGCCGCAGAAGATCGAAGTCCATTCGTACAACGACTACGTGACGAAGCTCGAGCTCGCGCGTGTGGTCGTCGACGCAATGCGCCGCCGCCACGTGATGGCCGAGCGCGCCCGCGTCCTCGGCAACGACGTCGGCGGCACGCCGAGCATCGATGCCTCGATCTGGGCGCAGTGGCAGTACCTCACCGAATACCCGGGCGTGGTGCGCGCGGAGTTCCGCCGCGAATACCTCGCGCTGCCGGAAGAAGTGCTCGTCACGGTGATGCGCGTGCACCAGAAGCAGCTGCCGATCCGCGACGCGGCGGGCAAGCTGACCAGCTCATTCCTCGCGGTGCTCGACAATGAAGGCGATCCGCTCGGCAACGCGGCGTACGGCAATTCGTTCGTCACGAATGCGCGCTTCGCCGACGCGAAGTTCTTCTACGAAACGGATCGCAAGCGGAAGCTCTCGGAGCGCATCGAGCAGCTCGAGCATCTGCAGTTCCAGGAGAAGCTCGGCAATTACGCGGAGAAGACGAAGCGCATCGAGCGCATCGTCCGCGACCTCGGCGGCGACACCGACGCGCTCACCGCCGCGCGTCTTGCGAAGACCGACCTGGTCACCGAAATGGTGAAGGAATTCACCGATCTGCAGGGCCAGATCGGCGGCATCTACGCACGCGAAGAGGGCTATCCCGACGCGGTCTGGATGGCGATCTACGACCAGTACACGCTGCCGCGCACGCACAGCGGCGCGCTCGTCGCGCTCGCCGACCGTACCGACACGCTCGCCGGCTTCTTCTCCATCGGCGCGAAGCCGACCGGCTCGAAGGATC
>C688J18823_10002044_pt1 | contig 12612 bp, 11 predicted proteins | sample HopSoiMetagenom1_FD_18823 | JGI IMG/M metagenome (IMG submission 18823)
ACTCACGCTCTCGTTGGATGAGTTCATCGTCACCAACTTCATCATCGGCGCGGATCAGACGCTGCCGATCTACATCTACAACCAGCTCAAGTTCGGCATCACGCCGGAGGTGAACGCGCTGGCGACATTGATGCTGCTCGGCACGCTCGCCGTGGCCGGCCTGACATTCGGGGCGCTGCGCCTGGTCAAGGTGCTGACCTCCGTCACCAAGATCACCAACCGATTGGAAGAACCCGCTAGTGCAGAAGTGTGACGTTTCGGTAGTACTCGAGGCCTTCCTGGACCATTCCCTCGAGGAGACGCTGACTTGGCTGAGTACCGAGGTACCAGAGGTCACCGCCATCGAGGTCGGTGCCGGCGGCTATGCCCCGCACCCCCATCTGGATCCCGACACGCTGCTCACCGACGGGTCGGCTCGACAGGCTTGGCTGGGCCAACTCGAAGGCCACGGCATCAAGCTGGACGCGTTGAACGTGTGGGGCAACCCGCTGCATCCCGATAGGGCGATCGCCGACGATCACGACGCGGCGCTGCGCCGGGCGGTGCGGTTGGCGGGTGGGCTCGGTACCGACACCATCGTTGCGATGTCTGGTGCCGCCGCAGCTGCCGCAGGCGATCGTGCTGCGGTGTTCGGTGCGGGGGGCTGGCTCCCGTATTTGGAGGGCGTGCACGACCGTCAGTGGGAGGAGGCCGTGGTTCCCTACTGGTCCGAGCTCTCGGAGTTCGCCGCCAAGGAGAACCCCGACGTCAAGATCTGCATCGAGCTCCACCCAGGCACGACAGTCTACAACGTGGAAACCTTCGAGAAGTTCATCACTCTGGGTGAGAACCTCTACGCCAACCTCGATCCCAGCCACTTCTTCTGGATGCAGATGGATGCCGACCGAGTCGTCGAGCGGATCATGCCGCGCATCGGCCACGTACACGCCAAGGACGTGACCTTCAACGAGGATGCGCTCGGTCTCAACGGCCTGCTCGACCACCGGTGGCCTGAAAGACCGGAGAAGATGCCGTGGAACTTCTCGGTTCCGGGCCACGGCAAGGACGCTGCATGGTGGTGCCAGTTCATCGCCCGCTTTGACGGCTCCGCGGTCCGGGCGTTCTCGATCGAGCACGAGGATCCGTTTGTCGACTCGAAGACCGGGGTCAAGGAGAGCGCCGTTCTGATCAAGTCCGCGCTGGCCGGATCCCATTAAGCGCCGCAACCGAATACAGGAGGCAGACCCAATGACAGACCGACTCAAGGTAGGTGTCGTCGGTGCCGGAGTAATCGCGCAGGTCATGCATCTGAATTATTTGCGTGAATTGTCCGACCGCTTCGAAATCGTTGCACTGTGCGATATCTCGGATGAGAACGCCGCCAACAACGCGGAGCGGTACAACATCGGGAAGACGTTCACTGACTGGCGGGAAATGCTTGAAGACGCCGACATCGACACCGTCTTCATTCTGACCTCGGGCAGCCATGCGCCCATCGCCATCGCGGCGGCGAACGCCGGCAAGCATGTCTTGGTGGAGAAGCCGATGTGCTTCTCCGTCGCCGAAGGTCTGGAGATGAAGGCCGCCGCCGACGAGGCAGGGGTGACGTTGATGGTCGCGTACCCCAAGCGTTACGACCCGGCATTTGAGCGCTTCCGCGAGGTTGCGGTGAATGTCGCGGAACCACGGCTCATGCGGGTCACCACGTTCGAGTCGCCTTTCCTTCCCTACATCGGCCACTACCCGCTGGCACCGGTCGCACCGATCCCGAAGGATGCGATCGCGAACTTCACCGCGGAGACCCAGGCGAGCATCACCCGCGCAATCGGTGAGGCGAACCCGTTCCTGCGCGAGGAATATCATCTGGTTCTCCTTGACACGCTGGTCCACGAGCTCAACACCGTCCGTCGCGTACTCGGTGAACCGACGAGCCTTGAGTATGTCGATATGCAGAGCGGTCAATTGACCGTCATCCTCAAGTTCGGCGAACTGTCGGTGGCGATCCATTGGATGGATCTGCCCGGCATCACCCGCTACGAAATGGAATTCGCACTCTATGGCCCGCAGCAGCGCGTGACCTTGAGCTTTCCTTCGCCGTTCCTTCGCAGCGCACCGGCGACAGTCGAGATCATCGAGGGCGAATCAGGTACCACCAAGTCGCGCAGCATCAGCGAAATCACTTCGTATGAAAGCGCTTTCAAGCTGGAGCTGGAAGCCTTCCACCACTGTGTTGTCACAGGTGAGGCGCCGGCCACGAGTGCCGAAGACGCAATTCACGACCTTGCGCTGTGCGAGGCCATCATCCGCTTCGTCCAGGACCCGCGACCGATCTCAGACCCGAGCGCAATCCCCGCGCTGGCGTCTGCCAACTAGAAAGAACACGAAACATGAGCAACGACAACGGAATCATCGTCGCCAACGCACCCGTCAGCTATGGCGCCTTCGAGGTGACGATCGGATTCGACCCGAATGTTCCGGACGGCGACGACGTCCTGGACCAGGTCAGCGCGGCCGGTTATGCGGGCATCGACCTCGGCCCGGTCGGCTACCTGGGAAGTAGCGATGATCTTGGCGCCAAACTTGCCAAGCGCGGGCTGGGCCTGGCAGGTGCTTACCTGGAACTGCCGTACGCGGACCCGGAATTGTTGGAGAAGATGCTTCCCGAACTCGACGCGATGCTGGACATCTTTGATTCGATCAAGTCGCGCGGACTGGGCCCTGACCCACGTCCGACGCTGGCGGACCTGGGTGTCGGCGATGGCGCGGATTTCCGTCGCAACAACCCGGGTTCGGGAGCGCGGAACCCCGCTAGCGGATACACCGATGAGCAGTGGGCGTTGTTCGCGAAGGGGATGGCCGTTGTGGTTGATCGGTGCCGCTCGCGCGGCTACCAGCCGGTTTTCCACAACGAGACGGGAACCTACGTCGAAGCGCCAGCCGAGGTCGGCAGAATGCTGGAAGTCTCGGAAATCGGCCTGTGTATGGATGCCGGCCATTTCCTGGTCGGTGGCGGCGATCCCGTTGAGTACGTGAAGAAGTGGGGTGACCGGATCGACCATGTCCACATCAAGACCGCGGACCTGCCGCGGTTCCAGCAGGTAGTCGACGAGGGCTTGCCGACCAACGCGATCTGGGAGCGTGAGGTCTTCCCGAAACTGGGTGAAGGCGCGCTCGATGTAGATGCTTTCTTGGCGGCGTTGCGCGAGATCGACTACGCCGGTTGGCTCGTCGTCGAACAGGACATCTTTCCGACCACGGCGGAGCGTTTCGCGCGCGCGGCCGCCGACCAACGGGCGAACCGTGAATTCCTGAAGGCGCGTGGCCTGTGAGTGCACCTTTTCGGTTCGGTCTGATCGGTGGCGGTCGGATGGGCCGTACCCACTTGCGGGCCTTGGAAGGTTCGACGGAGGTGACGGTCGTTGCAGTGACGGAGCCGGTTGAGACCGCGGCAGCGCTGCTTCGCGAGCAGGGTCTGGCGGTGTATCCGACCGTCGAGGATATGTTCGCCGCTTCGGAGTTCGACGGCGTTCTCATCGCGGTGCCGACACCGCAACACATCGACACCACCCGCAAGTCACTGGGGGCTGGTCTTCCGGTGCTGTGTGAGAAGCCCTTCGGCCTGGTGCCCGACGAGGCCAGGGAGGTGGGCAAACGCGCAAGCGAACAGGGGCTGGCCCTGCAAATCGCTTATTGGCGGCGGTTCGTGCCGCAGCTGACGACCCTGCGCAGCGATCTGGCCGACGGCAAATACGGCGCTGTCCACTTCTTGGTGTGCTCACAGTGGGACGAGACTCCGCCGCCCCTGAGCTTCCGCCGGGACAGCGGCGGTATCTACATCGACATGGGTGTCCACGAAATCGATCAAACCCTCTGGCTACTCGGCCAGGACCTCACCGAGGTCAAAACGCAGGTGTTCCCAACCACCGAAGACCCGGGCGCGCAAAACGACGTGGACAGCGCCCAAGCGCTGGTGATGCTTTCGGGGGGCACCTCGACAGTGGTATCGCTCGGCCGGTTCTACGAAGGCGGTGACATTGTCTCCGTGGAGCTCTTCGGATCCCGCGGTCACACCCGTTTCGACGTGGTGTCTCCAGAGACCGGGGAAGCACCACAGCTGCATGCCCTGAAACTGCAGGCCGAGGCGTTCGCCCGGCACGCGCGTGGCGCCGCGCAGGAAGGTACGACAGCGGAGGAAGCCGCTCGCGTGCTTGAACTGGCCCACGGCCTGACCGAAGCGGCAGGCATCGCCGTCCTCGGGGCTGCAGCCAATTAGCCGTTGCGGCCCGACTATGAAGGCGCGAGCGTGCGCATTGTCGGCAATTTCCCCGGCGCGTCGGCCGCAGACACGCACGCTCGCGGCAGTTGACGGTTACTTGTTTTGCGGGAAGCCCAGTTCAATGCCGCCGTGGCTGGGGTCGAGCCAACGGCTGGTGATGGCCTTGCCGCGAGTGAAGAACTGCACGCCTTCGGCGCCGTGGGCGTGGGCGTCGCCGAACAATGACGCCTTCCAGCCGCCGAAGCTGTAGTAGGCCATCGGCACCGGGATGGGCACGTTGACGCCGACCATGCCCACCTCGACCTCGTTCTGGAAGCGCCGGGCGGCGCCGCCGTCGTTGGTGAAGATCGCGGTGCCGTTGCCGTACGGGTTGTCGTTGATCAGTTGCAGCGCTTCGTCATACGACTCGACGCGCACGACCGAGAGCACGGGTCCGAAGATCTCGTCGGTGTAGACACTCATCTGCGGCTTGACGTGGTCGATCAGGGTCGGCCCGAGCCAGAACCCGTTCTCGCCACCTTCGGCCGTCACGCCGCGTCCGTCGACGACGATCTTGGCGCCGTCGGCCTCTCCCCCGTCGATGTACGACGCCACCTTGTCGCGGTGCTGCTTTGTGACCAACGGTCCCATGTCGGCGTCGCCTGTGCCGTCGCCCGTCTTGATGCCGCGGGCGCGTTCGGCGATCTTGGCGACCAGGTCGTCGGCGATCGGACCGACCGCCACACAAGCGGAGATCGCCATGCAGCGTTCACCGGCCGACCCGAAGCCGGCGTTGACCATCGCATCGGCGGCCAGATCCAGGTCGGCGTCGGGCAGGATCACCGCGTGGTTCTTGGCGCCGCCCAGTGCCTGCACCCGCTTACCGTGCGACGTACCGGTCTGGTAGACGTATTGCGCGATCGGCGTGGAGCCGACGAACGACACCGACTTGATCGCCTTGTTGGTGAGTAGTTCGTCGACGGCGGTCTTGTCGCCCTGCAGCACGTTGAACACCCCTGGTGGCAGGCCGGCCTCGGCCCACAGATCGGCCATCCACAGCGAGGCCGACGGATCCTTCTCCGAGGGTTTGAGCACCACGGTGTTGCCCGCCGCGATCGCGATGGGGAAGAACCACATCGGCACCATGGCCGGGAAGTTGAACGGACTGATGATGCCGACAGGCCCGAGGGGCTGGCGGATCGAGTACACATCGACCTTCGTCGATGCGTTCTCGGTGAAGCCGCCCTTGAGCAGATGCGGGATGCCGCAGGCGAATTCGACAACCTCTTGACCGCGGCTGACCTCGCCGAGCGCGTCGGAGACGACTTTGCCGTGTTCGCTGGTGATGATCTTGGCCAGCTCACTCTTGCGCGCGTTGAGCAATTCGCGGAAGTTGAACAGGATCGCGGTGCGCTTGGTCAGCGAGGTGTCGCGCCAGGCCGGAAAGGCTGCCGCGGCCGCGTCGATCACCGCGCGCGCATCCTCCACGCTGCCCAGCGCCACCTCGCCGGTGACCTGACCGGTGGCCGGGTTGGTCACCGGCTGCGTCCGCGCGCTGGCCCCGGGATAGGCCTTGTTGTTGATCCAATGGGGAATCGTCTGTGTCATTTACTTTCCTATTTCCGATATTTGGTGACGTATTCGGTCATGGTTTTCAGCTGGTAGCGCGAGACGTCGTGGGCGCTCTCGTCCTCGGCGAACACCGACGACACCATGACAGTGTCGGCGCGGTCGTAGAAGCCGATCTCGGCAAGCCCGCCGAAGAACTCGTCCCAATCGACATCGCCGTCGCCGATCTTGAGGTGCTGATGCACCCGCGCCGGGCTGCCCGGCGGATTCGTGATGTAACGCAGGCCGTGGCTGCGGCGGTGGTCCATCGTATCGGCGACGTGCACCAGCCGCAGCTTTTCGCCTGCGGCGCTCATGATTTCGGTCATGTTGCCGCCCATGTGATAGCCGTGGCAGGCGACATAGACCATGCCGATGTTGGCCGAGTTGACGCCGCGGATGATCCGCAGGGCCTCCAGCCCGTCCTCGACGAAATCGTCGGGGTGCGGGTCGATGCGCACGTCGATGCCCTCGCGTTCGAAAATCGGCACCAGTTCCTCCATCGAGCGGAAGAACGCCCGCTCCGACTCTTCGGCGCGTTCGGGGCGTCCGGAGAACTCGGTGTTGATCACGTTGACGCCGAGGTCGACGGTGATCTGAATGACGCGTTTCCAGTTGCGCACTGCGGCCTCGCGGGCGTCCTCGTCGGGGCCCGACCAGCGCAGCACGGGCAGCACCGACGCGATGCCAACACCCGCGTCGGCGCACGCCTTGCGGAACTTGGCCACCAGCGCGTCGTCGGCGCGAGGGTGGTTGAAAAACGGGATGAAGTCCCGGTGCGGCGTCAGCTGAAGGTACTCGTAGCCCAAATCCGCTACCACCCGCGGGAAATCGAGCAGCTCGTAGTCATGGTGAAAGGGCGTGGGATCCAACGCGATTTTCATCAGGCACCAACCTTGTCCGCAAGCTCGACCGCGACGCGCTCGCCAGACTCCAGCGACCGCACGCCTGCTTCGCACACCGCCGCGGCTGCGTAGCCGTCCCACGCGGTCGGTCCGTCGACATTGACGCCGGACCTGACCGCATCGACCCACCGCTGCACCTCGATGTCGTAAGCGGTGCCGAACCTTTCCCGGAAGCCGGGCGTGATTCGGCCGCCCCAGGTGCCGGGGGCTGACTTGCGGACCAACCCGATGTCGAGACCGATTGTGGCGCTGCCCAGTTCACCGACGACCTCGGTACGTACCTCGTAGGCCACACCGGTGGTGACGAACACCTCGACGTCGATGTGCCGGCCGCTGACCGTCTGAAAGATCGCTATCTGCGGGTCCTGCAACCCTCGCGGTGCACCCCGGTTCGACATCGGCCGGATGATCTGCACCGACGCGATCTCCTCTCCCAGCAGGAAGCGTGTCACATCGACCTCGTGCACCAGCGAGTCCCTGACCACCATCGCGGAGTCGAAACTCGGTGGCACCGTAGGGTTGCGGTGCGCGCAGTGCATCACCAGCGGCTGGCCCAGATCCCCACCGTCGATGAGTGCCTTCAGTTGCTGGTACTCCGGATCGAAGCGGCGCATGAAGCCGACCTGGATCAGCGGTGTGCCCAGCGCCGCCTCCTGGCGCGCCACCTCGAGCGAGGATGCGGAATCCGTCGTCAGCGGCTTCTCGCATAGCACCGGCTTGCCCTGTTCGAGGCAGGCCAACAGTTGCTTTTCATGCGTCGGACCCGGTGTGGCGAGCAGTATCGCGTCGACATCGTCGTCCCCGATTGCGTCGAACGGGTCGTTGGCCACTCGGGCCCCGGGCACCGCGGCCGCGACTTCCGCTGCCTTCTCCGGCAGGTAGTCGTTGACGACGGCGACTCGTGCGCCACTGATTCGGCTCGTGATGCGGGCGACGTGGTCGGCACCCATCATGCCGACGCCCAGCACGGCAATACGCAGATCTGACATGGTCTTTGACGCTCCTAGAACTTCACCGACGGCACGCCGCACGACCCGAGGTAGCGGCGGGTGCGCGCAGCGATGGGCAGCGGCTGATCGGGATCACACGGGTACATGTCCTGCTCGACGATCGCGAACACGTCGATGCCGAGCTTTTCGATGGCCTCGAGCAGTGGCGGCATCTCCGGGATGCCCCTGGGTGGTTCGATCATCGCGCCGAGCTTGACCGCCTCGCCGAACGGCAGGTCCTCTGCCTCGACCTTGGCGCGCACCTCGGGATCGACCTGCTTGAGATGCAAGTATCCGATGCGATCGGGTGCACGGTTGATGATCGCGAGGTTGTCGCCGCCGCAGTAGCTGATGTGGCCGGTGTCCAGACACAGGTTCACGAACTCGGAATCCGTGCCGTCCAGGAAGCGGTAGACGTTGTCTTCGGTGTCGACGTGGCTGTCGGCATGCGGGTGGTATTGGGCTCGCACGCCGTACTTTTCGAACATCGCCTTGCCGAGGTCATTCATGCCGCCGGTCTTCTTCTTCCACTGGTCGGCCGTGAGGTTGCGGTCCTCGAGCACCTCGCCGGTGGCCGGGTCGCGCCACATCTCAGGAATGACAACGACGTGCTTGCCGCCGACCGCGGCGGTCAACTTCGCCACGTCCTCGATCTGCTTCCACACCGCGTCCCACGAATTGTCTTGGTGCAGATGCTCGAACACCGTTCCCGCGGACAGTTTCAGGCCGCGGGACTCGAGTTCCTCAGACAGCTTCTGCGGGTCGGTGGGCAGGTAGCCGTACGGCCCCAACTCGATCCACTGGTAGCCGGAGTCGGCAACCTCGTCGAGGAAGCGGGTGTACGGCGTCTGGTTTGGGTCGTCGGGGAACCACACGCCCCACGAGTCGGGCGCTGAGCCGACGAGAATGGTGCTCATCTGGTGGTAATCCTTTCCTGTCTAGCTGTCGGCGGGTCGCACCAGCGGACGCTGGATTTTCTTCCACTCGGCGTATGTCTGGTAAGCCGCGCGAGTGGACTCCAGGGCCGAAACCTGGCTCACCGGAACGTCCCACCACGACTGGCTGTCCGGCGCATACACCAGCGGATCGGTCTCGACGTGGATGACGGTGGTGTGCTCGTTGGCCTTGGCCACCTTGACCGCGTCGGTGAACTCGGCGGCGGTCGTCACCCGGATCACCTCGGCCCCCAGGCTGGCGGCGTTGGCCGCCAGGTCGACCGGCAGCTTGGCGCCGTCCAGCCGCCCATCGTCGGTGCGGTAACGGTANGAGGTGCCGAATCGCTGCGATCCCAACGACTCCGACAACGAGCCGATCGACGCGAAGCCGTGGTTCTGCACGAGCACCACGATGACCTTCACACCCTCTTGAACCGCGGTGACCAGTTCGGTCGCCATCATCAGATACGAGCCGTCGCCGACCATGATGAAGACGTCGCGGTCGGGGCTGGCCATTCTGATACCGATGCCGCCGGCAACCTCGTAGCCCATGCAGGAGTAGCCGTATTCGACGTGGTAGCCCTTGCGTTCGCGGGTGCGCCACAGCTTGTGCAAGTCGCCCGGCATCGAACCGGCCGCGCACACCACCACATCGCGGGGATCTGAGAGCGTGTTGGCCAGCCCGATCACCTGGCTCTGGTTCAGCGCGCTGCCGTCGTCGTTCACCCGGTATGCCGCCGAGACCGTCGCATCCCATTCCTGGGCGAGTTCGGCTGTGCGCGCGCGGTATTCGTCGCTTACCGAGTAATCGCCCAGCGTCGCCGACAGGGCATCGAGCGCCTCTCGCGCATCGGCAACGACGGACATTCCGCCCTGTTTGACGGCGTCGNAGGACGCGACGTTGATGTTGATGAACCGCACATCCGGGTTGTTGAACGCGGTGCGTGACGCGCTGGTGAAATCGCTGTAGCGAGTGCCGATCCCGATCACCACGTCGGCCTCGGCGGCCAGCGCATTGGCGGCCGTCGTGCCGGTCGAACCGATCGCACCGACCGACTGCGGGTGGTCGTAGCGCAGCGATCCCTTGCCGGCCTGGGTCTCGGACACCGGGATGCCGGTCTTCTCAACGAACGCCGCCAATGCGTCGTTGGCGTCGGAGTAGATCACGCCGCCGCCGGCCACGATCAACGGACGCTGCGCGGACCGGATCATCTCGGCGGCCCTTGCGATCACCGAGTGTTCGGGCACCGGTCGGGCGATGTGCCAAGTCCGTTCGGCGAACAACGATTCCGGCCAGTCGAACGCCTCGGCCTGCACATCCTGGGGCAGCGCGATCGTGGCTGCGCCCGTTTCGACCGGATCGGTGAGCACCCGCATCGCCCCCAGCAGTGCCGACGGCAACTGTTCGGGGCGCCACACCCGGTCGAAGAAGCGTGACAACGGCTTGAACGCGTCGTTCACGGTCAGCTCAGCGTCGTTGGGTGCTTCGAGCTGTTGCAGGACGGGCGCGCTGACCCGGGTGGCAAAGGTGTCCGACGGCAGCAGAATCACCGGCAGCCGGTTGATGGTGGCCAGCGCCGCACCGGTCAGCATGTTGGTCGATCCGGGGCCGATGCTCGCGGTCACCGCCCACGCCTGCAAGCGGTCCTTCTGTCGTGTATAGGCTGCGGCGCTGTGCACCATGGCTTGCTCGTTGCGGCCCAACACATATCGCAGCGCCGGCTCGGTGCCCGCCTCCGCCGCCTGGACCTCGGCCTCCAGCAGCGCCTGGCCGATACCGGCCACATTCCCGTGGCCGAAAATGCCGAAGCAGCCGGCGAAGAACTTGGCACGCTCACCGTCGCGCTCGACGTACTGGTTGGCGAGGAACCGAATTGTGGCCTGGGCGACGGTGAGCCGCACAGTCGGCTCCCTGTCGGGTGTCTTGAATGTGGTTGCTTTGGAGACCACGTCACACTCCTCGTGATCGCAGGGGCAGCCGGGGGTCGACGTCCTGGTGGTCCCAGGTGCCGCGCAGCCAGGCGTGTTCGGGATCATCGACGATCTTCCAGGCCCGTTCCTCGCCGGGGCCCGCCATCACATTCAGGTAGTACATGTGATATCCGGGCGCCGCGACGGACGGACCGTGGTAGCCGTGCGGGACGAGGACGACGTCGCCGCTGCGGACCTCCTCGAGCACCTCGATCGGGCGCTCGGGAGTGCCGTACACCCGGTGATAGCCGAACCCGCGGGAATCGTCTGGGCCCGAGTCGATCTCGAAGTAGTAGATCTCCTCCAGCGCCGATTCGACGGGCGAGTTCTCGTCGTGCTTGTGCGCCGGATAGCTCGACCAGTTGCCGCCGGGAGTGATCACTTCGCATGCGATCAACGAGTCCGCCTCGAAAACCCCTGCGGTGCCGAAGTTGTGCACCTGCCGGCTGCAGTTGCCGGTGCCGCGAAGTTCGACGGGCACGTCGGCGGCGGCCACGCGGCGGTTGGGCAGTTGCCGCACGGCTCGGGCGCCGCAGATCGCGAAGCGGCCTTCACCGTGCAGGGTGTAGCCCTGGCCGGTGCCGATATAGACCATGTCAGCCGGACCGTCGAAAACCGATGCCCGCGGGGACAGTTCGAACGCCTCGTTATCAGCCTCGACGGTTCCCTGGCCGGACAGCGGCAGGATCATCACCTCGGTGTCGCCGGTGTCCAGCGTGAGCTCGCGGGGCGACTCCAGCTCCACCACCTTGAGGCTGGCCTCGGTCCAGCCGGCCGACTCGGGGGTGACGTCAACCGTGTACGGGGAAGTGGCGCTGCGCGCGGGAATGTAGAACTTGCTGTACATGGGTCACCTCACCATCGAGACGGCCGTCGCGACCGCCGAACTGACATCGTCGTCGGCCGGGTAGAGCAGTGTGCGGCCGACGATGAGGCCGCGCACCGACGGCAGCCCCAGCGCCTTCTCCCAGCTGGCGAAGGCTTCGTCGGGATCGGCGGGGTCACCGCCGAGCAGCAGGGTCGGCAGCGTCGTCGACTCCATCACCCGGTCCATCTCGTCGACCACGGGCAGCTTCATCCAGGTGTACGCCGACGTGGAGCCGAGTCCCTGCCCGATGTGGATCGACTTGATCACGGCATCGGGGGACAGGTCGTTGCGGACCTTGCCGTCGGCCCGCCTCGACATGAACGGCTCGACCATGGCGATGAGGCCATGTGACGCGAGCTCATCGATGGCGCGTGCACATGCCTCGAGGGTGGCGACGGTGCCAGGATCGTCGAGATCGATGCGGCACAACATCTTTCCACCGTTCATTCGCGCTGCCGCGGTGGCTGCGGCGGTGGCTGCGGTCATCCTGTCGTCGAGCTCGAACTGCGCGCCGGCCAGGCCGCCGCGGTTCATCGACGAGAACACCACCTTGTCCTCCAACGCGCCGAGCAGCAGCAGGTCGTCGAGAATGTCGGCGGTGGCGAGCACGCCGTCTACGCCTGGGTCGGCGAGAGCGGCGCGCAGCCGGTCGAGCAGGTCGGTGCGGCTGTTCATCGCTGTGGGCCGCGAACCTACCGCGAGCGCGCCGCGGGCGGGATGGTCGGCGGCGACGATCATCAACCTGCCGTTGCCGCGCACGGTCGGCCGGGTGGTGCGGTTCTGCCACGCGCGGCCGATCGCGCCGGGATCGGTTGCGCGCAGCTCGGTGATCTCGGTGTAATCAGTGCAGATCGGGTCAGACATTGACGGCCTCCACCGCGGCCTGCTCAGCGAGTTCGGCCACCTCCACGGCTGTTGGCATCGCCGTCGAGCACTCCAGCCGCGACGCGACAATGGCGCCTGCGGCGTTGGCGTAGCGCAGCGTCTTCTCCAGCGGCCAGCCGTGCAGCAGCCCGTGGCAGAGGCTGCCGCCGAACGCGTCACCCGCGCCGAGGCCGTTGACCACGTCGACATCGTTGGGCGCCACCATCACCGACGAGTG
>C688J18823_10002045_pt1 | contig 12607 bp, 14 predicted proteins | sample HopSoiMetagenom1_FD_18823 | JGI IMG/M metagenome (IMG submission 18823)
ACAAGTTTCTTTGTTCTTCAGTTAAGTTTTCTCCTAAAGTGATGATCATATCACCTACTGCCACATCAGCAAAACTTCGAACGGGAAAAATGAGAAGAAGGGTAATAAATAAAATAGTTATTTTAAAGTTTTTCAATGTCATTGTTTCCTCCTTGAAATAAATTTTTCTACCACTATAATAGACTCTGAACAGATATAAAAGTCTCAGGTCCATTCTACATCAGAGATTTAATGTAGAATATTACTTATAAAAGAATGCAAAATAATCATACGAAACTTTCAAATGAAAGAAAAGTGAATTCTTTAAGAAGATGGAATAAATAGTCCTATTGGTGTAGAATAAAAAAAGCAATGGAAAGGAACGAAATGACCGATACTTTGATATAATAGGTAAGGGAATGGAAGTTGAAAGAAGTGGACAGATAAGTACGATTGTATTACTATAATTAGAAAAGCGAATCAATCGAGTTTAAAAATATGTAGAAACGGTAAAACTAGAATGAATGTTTTATTGTTTTATGTTGTATTAATGAGGGATTATGATGCTAATTCGTTATAAGAAAATTTTTGAAAAAATTGCAATGGGTTTATTGTCTTTTATGCCGAATGAAAAAGACTTAAAAAGACTTCAGCTCACCATTAAGCAATATGAAACAGAAGATGATTGGCAGTTGTTTTTGTGGAAAGTGGATGACGATATCATCGGCTTACTTGGTGGAGTTTGGATTGATGATGTGAGTTTTAAAATTCAACATATTTCTGTGAATCCATCTCACCGTGATCAGGGGATAGGGACCATTATGGTCAAGTCATTTAAGGAGTTATACCCAGAAAAGCATGTGACAGCAATTGAAGTTACGAAACCATTCCTAAATAGATGCATTCATGGAGAAGGCAGTGATTAAAAGTCACTGCCTTTTATTCGTTTGGCTTTATTTCGTTCATTGATGACAGAGGTACGGTCTCTTTTTAAATGGCGATGTACAATCTCAAGATTGTTTAGATCACTTGGCTTACACCATTCTAAATGAAGTTCATGACAACGATTCACACACTTCTCAACTAATTCTTTGGAGTGAATGGGTAAATTCATACTTTGATAATCAAGTTGATGCTTAATGTTTGAAAGTTCTTTATTCATTTGTTTAAAGAGAAGAATTGGATCAATCCCTAGTTTACATAATTTCATTTCATCCAACGTAAAAATATGAAGTGATTTTTGTAGTGTTCTTAAGGCACCGTTAAAATTACCTCTTCTATGATGATAATTTGCGACAGCCAATTGGATGAAACCTACCCAAATAGAATGTTTATTTTTACTGTCTATTTCCTTCCAAAATTCCTCTAAAATTTCATGGCACTCAAAATAATCTCGATCACCGTGAAAATGAACTAAAAAATCTATATACTCGAGTGGAAACTCCATGGCAAATTGCTCCTTTTTATCGTGATACAACTATTTTAGTGTAGCATAAAATGACTGTATCACTATGGGGTATGCTTGCTTTTGTTGAAAATAAAAAGTAGGATATTATTCTATCTGTACTAGATCATGTTTGAAAATTTTATTGGATAAATAAGTTTGATCTAATATACTTATTAATAGCCTATTTCGCATACTCATGGAATAAGCCTCCTGAAAATCATACAACTAAGTTTATAACTATAATTTTAGAAAAGTTTTGGTGGAACCTATGCAATATAATGTAAAGATTGACGCATTTGAAGGACCGCTGGATTTGCTCCTGCATTTGATCAATCATTTAGAAATCGATATTTATGATATTCCTGTAGCAGCAGTAACGGAACAATATTTAATATACATTCATACGATGAAAGAATTAGAGCTCGATGTGGCAAGTGAGTATCTAGTCATGGCTGCAACCCTTCTAGCTATTAAAAGTAAAATGCTTCTACCCGTTCATCGAGAAGTTGACTTTGATGAAGAGATTACTTTGGAAATGGATGAAGACCCACGTGAAGAGCTTGTTGAACGTTTGATCGAATATAGGAAATATAAAGAGGTTGCAAGTGACTTGAAATCTTTGGAGGAAGAGAGAGGGTTATTATATACAAAACCCCCGAGCGATTTATCAAACTATGTAAAAGACTTTGAAGTGGAAAGAAAACCCGCAAAGGATGTATCGCTCTATGACATGCTGAGTGCTCTTCAAAAGCTATTACGTCGTAAAAGGTTACAAAAACCATTATTGACTAAAATAACTCGTCAGGAAATTCCAATCGAACAAAGAATGAAGGAAATTATCTTTGACCTTAAGAAAACGAAAAGTAGAACAAGGTTTTTTGATTTATTTTCTGTACCGAATAAAGGACATATTGTGGTGACTTTTTTGGCTGTTTTAGAGTTAATGAAACAAAATGAAATTTTAGTAGAACAAGATACAAATTTTGCGGAAATCTTTGTTTCAGCAGTTGGAGGAACGAATAGTGGAAATGAATAATCTGGAAGGAATTATCGAAAGTTTACTGTTTGCTGCGGGCGATGAAGGTTTGACCATAAAGCAAATTTCTGAGGTGCTTGAAATGGAGACAATCGTCGCTGTGGACATCTTAAGTAAATTAGTGAGTGAATATAATGAAAATCAAAAAAGAGGGATTATGATTGTTCAACTTGCGGAGACGTATCAATTAGTAACAAAAAAAGAGTACTCTCCATTTTTAAAGAAGCTTGTCGAGTCGCCAAATAATACAGCATTGTCACAGGCAGCGCTTGAAACATTAGCCATTATTGCTTATAAACAACCTATAACAAGAATAGAAATTGAAGAGATTAGAGGTGTGAAAACAGATCGCCCTCTTCAAACATTAACGGCTAAAGCGCTCATAAAGGAAATGGGGAGAGTAGAGGGACCAGGACGAGCCTATTTGTATGGGACAACAAAAGAATTTTTAGATTATTTTGGTTTGAGAAACATTAAAGAACTTCCCCCACTTCCAGAGAAATTGGAAGAAGAAAATATTCAGGAAGAAGCAGATTTGTTTTTTGAGAGATTTCAAGATCATTTAGATACTTGACTTTTTTCTATAACCAATTTTATGGATCTATGTTAAAATAGAAAAAATAGATATTTTCTAATTATTTTATATTTTCTATTATCTTGGTACATAAGTATAGTGTAATGATTTAATGGGGGTGATTTTTTGATCATTAAAAGTTGTCATGGTTATGAACTAGAGAAAGAGTCAGCAAAATCTTTTGAGGATTATTTTAACCGAAGTGAATTAATTTTTGAGGAGGATGGGAGAGAAAAAGTTTTTCGTGTACTATATCTCCGTTATTTTGAGGAAATGCTTCACGAATGCACACCCTATCAACAAAATCCTATATTTAAAGCCGGAAATAGAGAAGTAGAATTAAAAGATATTGTTGCGTTGGTCTGTATGATTAAACATTCAGCTTATCGGGAAAGAAAAAATATATATATAAATGAATGGACTGAGTTTTCTCGTTTTTTTGAAGGATTAAACTTTCGTACAATACAAGCTAATTTTCAAGAATTGGGGACGCATAAGTCTAGTTTGCTTCGTTCTCCAAAAGATTACCTTTTACAGCTAAATAAAAATTGAATCTTAGTAGAGGTGAAAACATTGGGAAATACACTTGTTGAAACACAAATTACTGATGTTGAAAATTTTCTTTCACATGCGGTTGTTAAATTTGAATCTTTCTTAAATGAGACGACTATTTCGAAACTTGTTGATGAAAAGGCAGGAGACCCCGATTATTATAAAATGGTAGTGTCTAATTTACGTAAATTGCTTGTTTACTGTGAGGAAGGGTCTGAGACTTGTCATGTCATTGTTAAAAATGAGCCTTTTGCAAAGTCTTCTGCAGAAAAAGCACTCTATCGCATTTACCATCAGTGTATTGAGGAGTTTTTTTCTCCAAAAAGTGATGCCTGGTTTGAAGATAGCCGTTCTGCCTATACTGGAAAAAACTCCATTAAATTCCGTCAGGATACACCAGATAGTATAAAGGCTCTGTTTGGGAATTTAGAAAGCCAATTTCAAAAAATTCGTGAAGAGCTTGAATACTATGAAACAGACTATCGAACAAAAATGATCCAGTCAAGATAGAAAAGTGGCCGGCTAAGTACGCAACGTCCTGTTGTAACGTCGGCACTTGCACATCCTGTGCTGCGAAAGCGGCTTGTAAGAGGAACATCGACTAAAAACCGCCACGTCCTATGGTAAACGTCGATGTCAGCACATCCTGTGCTACGAAGATGCCTTGCCCATTACTGAAAGAAAAAGCCATCGAATTTCGATGGCTTTTTTGCACTCTTAGGAAAGTATAAAATTGCAGCACCGGAGAAGTTCGACGTAGTGGCAATTTCTAGGAAAACAGTATAAGTGCAACTACGCCTCTGTCATCGCCTTGCAGGCTCGCCAATCGGCGAGTTTTCTTTATGAGAAAAGCTGTTTCTTCATTCCATCATAAGCTAGGAATATTTCTTTTTAACTTTCATATGATAGTCACGGAAATGAAAATGGGAAATGAGGGATGGCTGTTGAATCGATTTCATCAATACGTTAATGACGTGGCAAAATGGAATAATGAGCTTAAAGACTTCTTAGAATCAGAGCAGGTAGATCAAAACAATGAACTATGGAATCGGTTAAATCATTTTACAAGTATTATGGATGGAATCTCTCAGAGTGAAATGAGCGAAGAAGATTTAAATAGAATCCAGAAAGAAGTGGAAGAACTTCATGGGGAAATGGATCAGTATTTTGCGAGTAGGCAAGGGCTTGGGACAGTTTATATGAACGAACCGTTTGTGGCCATTGGGAATCATAAGCTACCCCCTCTTCCATATGATTATGATGCTCTTGAGCCTTATATTTCAGAGGAAATCATGAAATTACATCATGATAAGCATCATCAATCTTATGTGGATGGGTTAAATAAGGCGGAAAAAAATCTTGAACAAGCAAGAAAGAGTGGGGATTTTGCACTTGTTAACTATTGGTCAAGGGAATTAGCTTTTCATGGTTCGGGTCATTATCTCCATACTATTTTCTGGAATAATATGCGTCCAAAAGGTGGAAAGAGGCCGAGTGGTGCTCTCTTAGTAGAAATTGAAAAATCTTTTGGTAGTTTTGATGCATTTAAGAAACAATTTTCGGAAGCGGCTAAACAAGTTCAGGGGTCAGGTTGGGCAATCCTTGTTTGGTCTCCCCGTGCACGACATCTTGAGATTTTGCAATCTGAAATCCATATGAACTTAACACAGTGGGACACCATTCCACTTTTAGTCCTGGATGTATGGGAACATGCTTACTATCTACAATATAAGAACAACAGAGCGGAGTATGTAGACAAATGGTGGAATATTGTAAATTGGAAAAATGTTGAAGAGAGATTCACGAAAGCTAGTCAATTAAAGTGGAAGCCTTATTAAACAGAAAAGCGAAAGCGGCTTGTTAGTAAAGGCACGCTGCCTAAAAACACCACGTCCGCGTGTCTGCCTACATGACCCTCCCTTTGCGGACATCAGTCCCTAGCCGCGGTAGCCGGACACCGAAAAGAGCCCAAACAAGGTTCCATTACCTTGTTTGGGCTCTTTTTGTCATATTGGGACTTGTCTCGCATAAACTTGTACAAACCGATTATTGAGAAGAGGGGATTACGGAATGAAATCTATAAGGTGGCTCGTTGTTGTTACCTTTATCACCTCTGCAATATTACTGTATATTCCTATTAATACGAAAGCACTTGGGCCTGTAAGTGCTAGCAGTGCTATTTTAATGGAACAACAGTCTGGAAGAATTCTATACGAAAAAGAGGCGCATGAGGTAAGAAGAATTGCCAGTATCACAAAAATAATGACTGCCATTTTAGCCATTGAGTCTGGAAANTTGAATGACTNAGTAAAAGTTACAGAGAATGCTGTGAGAGCGGAAGGGTCGTCCATTTATTTGAAACCTGGAGAAACCATTAAACTTGAAGACCTTGTTTACGGCATGATGCTNCGTTCTGGTAATGATNCAGCNGNTGCGATTGCTGAGCATGTTGGTGGAAGCTTAGAGGGGTTCGTNTATTTAATGAATCAGAAAGCAAGTGAAATTGGGATGGATCAAACACATTTTGCCAATCCACATGGACTTGATGACCATGAAGATCACTATTCAACCGCTTATGATATGGCATTGTTAACTAGATATGCAATGTCAAATGATACCTATAAGCTTATTTCAGGAACAAAGGTCCATCGTGCTCCAAATCCAACTGAAAATTGGGACAGAGTGTGGAAAAATAAAAATCGTCTTCTTACCGAGTTGTATGATTACACAACAGGAGGAAAAACAGGTTATACCAAACGAGCAAAAAGAACGCTTGTGACCACGGCCACGAAAGGAGATCTAAATTTAATTGCTGTTACATTAAATGGACCAGATGATTGGAATGATCATATCAACATGTACGAAAATGGTTTTCATAATTTTGAACTTGTAAAGGTATTAAAAAAAGGAATCATTAAAGAAGTTGAGGATGCATTATATAAAAAAAAGGTGTATATCAAACAAGATATTCTTTACCCAATTACAAAAGAAGAGCGTGATCTTTTCCGTGTCGAATTCAAACTTCAAGAGTTCAAAAAAGAGTGGCGAGATCTGGATAAGCAACCAGATGTGGTAGGGAAAGCATTGATTTATTTTGAAGAGCAACAAATTAAAGAGGTGCCTCTCTATTATAGAAAGACAAAATCACAAGAAGATCAGTCCTTTATGGATTATTTTAAAAGTATTTTCTTCATTCATTTGGGTGTGAAGTGAGATGGTAAATATAATATGGGTATTGTTAACTGTAATTGGTATCCTATTTGCTATGGTGAATGGAACAATGGAAGAAGTGAATGAGGCTATTTTTAAAGGGGCAGCAGAAGCGGTTACTTTATGTATTGGCTTAATAAGTGTTCTTGTTTTTTGGCTTGGAATTATGAGAATAGCGGAGGATGCAGGTCTTTTGACAAAGCTTTCCCTTCTTTTTCGTCCTATTGTAAAGATTATATTTCCTGAGGTACCAAACGATCACCCTGCAATGGGCTATATTCTATCCAATATGATGGCGAATTTGTTTGGATTAGGGAACGCTGCAACACCACTTGGTATTAAGGCTATGGAGGAATTGAAAGAATTGAATGGTGGTAAAACAGAGGCGAGCAGATCCATGGTTACATTTCTTGCTGTTAATACATCAAGCATTACATTGATTCCCACTACTGTTATAGCAATTCGTATGAACTATAATGCTGCATCACCAACTGATATTGTAGGGCCAACCTTAGTGGCAACTTGTTTTGCAGCAATTGCTTCAATTCTAATCGATCGTTGGTTTTATTATCGAAGATCCCGGAAGCGAAAGGGATGATAAAGGATGGAAATCATTTCATTGATTTCATTGTGGTTTATTCCCATATTAATTGGTTTTATTTTAATGTATGGAACGTACAAAAAGGTACCCACATACGAGAGTTTTGTTGAAGGGGGTAAGGAAGGAATAAAAATTGCGGTATCCATTATTCCTTTTCTAGTAGGGATGCTTGTGGCAATTTCAATTTTTCGTGCATCTGGGGCATTAGATTACATGATGAACTTTATACGACCAGGGTTAGCGATCATTGGAGTTCCGGCGGAAATTGCTCCACTCGCTTTCATAAGGCCGATTTCTGGAACGGCAGCACTTGGAATGACGAGTGATCTCATAGCCAGCCATGGACCGGATTCTTTTATTGGACGTTTAGCAGCCGTACTGCAAGGGAGTACGGATACAACCTTTTATGTCTTAACGGTGTATTTTGGCGCAGTAGGTATAAAGAAGATGGGGGATGCCTTAAAAGTTGGATTGTTAGCAGATTTAGTTGGAATTATTCTAGCTATTGTTGTAGTATCACTAGTATGGTAAAAAAGTCATTTATACCAATTTCAATATTGGTGTAAATGACTTTTTTTGAGAAAACAAGAGACTTCATTGTTTTATCCGTTCTCAATAAAAAGAGGATCGTTAGTTATTGAAATATTTATTTTGAAAAAAAGTGTAATTATGTCATAATGCAATGAGAGAGATTCTGATATTAATTGAAAGTTATTTATAGAGGTGACTAAATGGAAAGACTTCAAAAGGTAATTGCACATGCAGGTTTTGCTTCGAGAAGAAAAGCAGAAGAAATGATTCTCGAAGGTAAAGTAAGAGTAAATGGGAAAGTCGTTAAAGAATTAGGCATCAAGGTGTCTTCCTCAGACCAAGTGGAAGTGGAAGGTGTACCAGTTGAAAAAGAACAACCTGTTTATTTTCTCTTTTACAAACCGCGTGGGGTCATATCTAGTGTAAAGGACGATAAGGGAAGAAAAGCGGTAACAGATTACTTTCCCGAAATTAAGCAACGCATCTATCCTGTAGGTCGTCTTGATTATGACACATCCGGAGTACTATTGCTTACGAATGATGGAGAGTTTGCTAATCAATTAATGCATCCTAAACATCAAATTGAAAAAGTTTATATCGCGAAAATAAAAGGAATTCCAACGAGAGAACAATTAAGAAGTTTGGAAAAAGGAATCCGTCTTGAAGATGGGAAAACAGCACCTGCACGTGCAAAGCTGATTTCCGCAGACAATCAGAAAGGTTCGGCCATTGTTGAATTAACCATTCATGAAGGTAAAAATCGGCAAGTACGTAGAATGTTTGAAGCAATCGGACACCCAGTATTAAAACTTCGAAGGGAAAGATATGCCTTTTTAACATTGCAAGGGCTACGCTCTGGAGATGCAAGAGAATTAACGGCCCATGAAGTGAAGCAACTTAGGGTAATGGCAGAAAATACTTAAACAATTTTATTCAAAAATATTAAAGATGTGTATAAAATGTTATAATAATGGCAAACTATAAAATTTTCTGATAAAGTCAGGAAGTATAGTTTGCTTTTTTGATCTGCTTTTTTAAGTAATATATGAAAATTCACACTTATTCTATCATGGTTAACCAAGGAGAAATAAGAGGTTTATATGGGGAGGGAGTAGAAATGAAGAAACGACGACTTTTGATAAGGACTGCTATCTTATCTTTGTTAGCTGCCGCTGTCGGATTTTCATTGTATGCTAATTTTACAAAAGGTGACGTACAAAAGGTAGAAATTGGTGAGAAAGCACCCGATTTTAAATTGGTTGATTTAAACGGGGAAAAACATCGTCTATCAGATTATGAGGGGCAAGGGGTCTTTTTGAATTTTTGGGGAACATTTTGTAAGCCTTGCGAAAAAGAATTTCCTTATGTTGACAATCAATATAAGCAATTTAAAGATAATGGCGTCCAAGTATTGGCGGTCGACGTCGGAGAAACTGAATTTGCCGTTAATCAATTTGTTAAGCGACATAATCTCACATTCCCAGTTGTAATCGATAAATCAGGGGACGTACAAACTGCATATGGGATTAATCCTCTGCCGATCACTTTTTTAATTGACAAAGAAGGTACGGTTATTAAATCTCATACGGGTCAGTTAACGGAGGAAATGGTTCATAACTTTATGAAGCAAATACAACCTTGAGGACGGGGAGTTTTTTATTATGAAAGTAAAGTGTGATTGTGGACATGTGAACCCACATGGAACCGTGCTTTGTGAAGCGTGTGGTAAAGTACTAGACGAGAAGGATCAGGATCAGCTGCTTGTGGACATGCGGTATGAAGGAAGCGCAAGGCGGTCTCAAACTTACAATAAAACGATCATTGATAAGATTTGGAATTTTTTCTCGTCTGTTAAAGTGGGAGTTTCACTGATTTTGATCACTTTAATTGCCTCTACACTGGGGACCATTTTTCCGCAAGAAATGTATATCCCGCCTAATTTTCCTGCTGCGGAATATTATCAGGATCAATATGGATGGCTCGGTAAAATGTATTTTGAATTTGGATTTCATAATTTATACAGTTCTTGGTGGTACCTATTATTAATTGCTTCTATAGGAGTATCTCTTGTGATTTGCAGTCTTGATCGGGTTATTCCTCTTTATCGAGCCTTAAATAAGCAAAAGATTACGAGACATGAGGGGTTTTTAAAACGTCAAAGGTTGTTTGGAATTACAAGTACAAGTGAGACTCAAAATGAGGAAGCATTTGATCGAATCAAAGTGAAATTGAAAGCGACACGATATCATATTCAAGAAGAAGAAGGAAACATACTTGCTGAAAAAGGGCGATTCTCAAGATGGGGTCCATATATCAATCATGTGGGTCTGATCATTTTTTTAATTGGGTGTATGCTACGCTTTATTCCGGGAATGTATGTTGATAGTGTGCTTTGGCTTCGTGAAGGAGAGTCAAAGGTCATTCCAGAAACAAATGGCGAGTATTATTTAAAGAATCACCAATTTATTTTAGAGGTATATGACAAAGAAAAAGATGATGAGGTTTTTGATGAAACCATCGATCGAGTTGGAATGGTCGCAAAAAACTTTCAGTCCAATGTAACCTTGTATAAAAAGCAGGGGGAAACCATTCCAGGGGAACGTCCGGAACTTGCAAAAGTAAAAGATGATCAAATACGTGTTAATCAACCTTTAAAATTTGAGGATTTCGCGATCTATCAAGTGGAGTACAAACTGGATGAATTAAACAAAATGAATTTTGCGTTAACAAACAAAGAAACAAATGATGAATACGGAAATCTTACGATCGATTTGTTTAATCCTGAAAAAAGATATGAGCTGTTAGAAGGTTATTCAGTGGAAGTTCTTAGTTATTTTCCAGATTTTGAGTTTGATGAAGAAGGGGAACCATCTACTAAATCAAAAATTCCGAATAATCCCGCTTTTATTTTTAAAATGTTTACACCTGATAAGCCTGAAGGAGAGGTTAGTTTTGTTGCTATTAGGCAAACCATCGAGCCTAATGGTGATAATCAATATAAAATGTCTTTTAAAAGTGTTGAAACGAAAAATGTATCTGGTTTAACAGTAAGAAAGGATCTAACTCTTTGGGTGATTGCTTTAGGTGGAGCCATTTTTATGATAGGGGTAATCCAAGGTGCCTATTGGAATCATCGTAGAATTTGGATTCGGAGAATGAATGGGGAAATATGGGTTGCAGGGCACACAAATAAAAATTGGTACGGTTTAAAAAGAGAAATATCTGTTATTTTAGAAGGTACTGAAATCAATGAACCAAGAGATCAATTAGATACGTAAGAAGGATGGATAAGGGGGAAATAGGTTGGTAAACCTAAGTGGTAATTTATTATATACAGCTTTCGTTCTCTATATAGTGGCTACACTTTTTTTTGGAGGGGCAATTAAAGATAAAAGAAGTAGTCAAAGTAAGAATACTTTAAACCGCTGGTCAAAAATAGGTATTACAATTACGATTACTGGATTTATAGCCCAACTAGGATATTTTATTTTTCGTTGGATTGCGGCTGGACATGCACCGGTTAGTAATCTGTTTGAATTCACTACTTTTTTTGGTATGGCGCTAGTGGGTGCCTTTATTGTGGTATTCTTTGTCTATAAAACGCCATTATTAGGGTTATTCACATTACCTATTGCTATTCTCATTATTGCTTATGCAAGTATGTTTCCAAGGGATATATCGCCGTTAATACCAGCTTTGCAAAGTGATTGGCTCCATATTCATGTGACAACCGCTGCAATGGGAGAGGCTATACTAGCCATTAGTTTTGCCGCTGGATTAATTTATCTTGTTAAAATCATTGATCAATCAAAAAAAAGCAAGAGGACCTTCTGGCTTGAAATGATTATGTTTAGTTTAATTTGTGTGGTAGGATTTATAGCAGTTACCACTACTTTTTCTATAGTGGATTATAAGGCAAGTTATACCTGGACGGATAAAAATGAGGTATCTGCGGAGTTCGAATACACAATGCCGGCACTGATCGGTCCACATGAAGGAGAGCTCATATCTAAGGGGGCATTTGAACCCATTTTTGAAGTACCGGCGATCATTAATGCAAAAAAATTAAACACACTTATTTGGTCTATTGCAACAGGAATTGTTTTATATGGTCTAATCAGAATTATTTTTAGAAAACGCATTGGTTCTCTATTAAAACCCTTTGTGAAGAATATTAATCTAAATTTGGTTGATGAAATTAGTTATCGTTCCGTTTTAGTTGGATTTCCTGTATTTACTTTGGGTGCCCTAATTTTTGCCATGATTTGGGCACAAATTGCTTGGACACGATTTTGGGGTTGGGATCCAAAAGAAGTATGGGCATTAATTACTTGGCTCTTTTATGCTGCTTTTTTGCACTTGCGATTGTCAAAAGGCTGGCATGGAGAAAAATCAGCATGGCTAGCTGTCGTGGGTTTTGTTATTATTATGTTTAATCTAGTTGCTGTAAACTTAGTTATAGCTGGATTACATTCATACGCAGGATCTTAAATTTATCCCGGTTTAACAGGCTGTAATACCCCCACCTCGAGGCTCCTGAAAAACAGAAAAAGGATAGGTGGGAGATAAACAGTCTGTAAAGCCTCACTGATGGAAGTTTTCTTTATCCTTATGACCTTCACTTCATGAGTGGTAGGTCTTTTTCCTTCGGATGGGTTAGTAAAGTTTGTTGAAAAG
>C688J18823_10002047_pt1 | contig 12605 bp, 14 predicted proteins | sample HopSoiMetagenom1_FD_18823 | JGI IMG/M metagenome (IMG submission 18823)
CGGCGGCTTGCTTGGGTCCAGCGGTCAACGCAGCCTCGAAGTGAGCGATGCCGGCGGCGGCCTGATACGGCTGGCCGTGCCGCAAGCAGCCATCACCGAGCGGGTACGCCAGACCATCGAGCAATCCATTCAGATCGTCGAACGCCGGGTCAATCAGCTCGGCACGGTCGAGCCCTTGATCCAGCGGCAGGGCGCCGATCGCATTCTGGTACAAGTGCCGGGATTGCAGGACCCGAGCCGCCTGAAAGAACTGTTGGGTAAAACGGCCAAGATGGAATTCCGCATGGTCGACACAACCGTGCCGCCGGATCAGGCGCAGCAGGGCAGGGTACCGCCGGATTCCGAAATGCTGATGAGTTCGACCGCGCCCAAGACGCCCTATGTCATCAAGAAGCAGATTCTCGTGTCGGGCGGCGATTTGACCGACGCGCAGCCCGGCTTCGATCAGCGTTCCGGCGAGCCGATCGTCAGCTTCCGCTTCAACACGTCCGGCTCGCGCAAATTCGCGCAGGCAACTTCGGAGAATGTCGGACAGCCCTTTGCGATCGTGCTCGACAATGAAGTGATCTCGGCTCCCGTGATCCGCGAGCCAATCACGGGCGGCTCCGGCCAGATCTCAGGCAGCTTCACCGTGCAGCAAGCAAACGATCTTGCGATCTTGTTGCGGGCCGGCGCGCTGCCGGCGCCGCTGACGGTGATTGAGGAGCGCACGGTCGGGCCGGGTCTGGGTCAGGATTCGATCGAAAAGGGCGAACTCGCCGCCTACGTCGGCTCGATCATGGTGATCGTGTTCATGTTGGTCACGTATCGGTTGTTCGGGGTGTTCGCCAACATCGCGGTCGCCATCAATGTGGCAATGATCTTTGGCGTCTTGTCGCTCTTGAACGCGACGCTGACCTTGCCGGGCATCGCCGGTGTCGTGCTTACGGTCGGTATCGCAGTGGATTCCAACGTCTTGATCTACGAGCGCATCCGGGAAGAATTGCGCGGCGGCCGCAACGCGATTTCCGCCATCGACGCCGGCTTCAAACGCGCGCTCTCTACGATTCTGGACTCTAACATCACCACCTTCATCGCCGCCGCCGTGCTATTCTACATCGGGACCGGCCCGGTGCGCGGCTTCGCCGTGACTCTCGGCATCGGCATCATCACCACTGTTTTCACCGCGTTTACGCTTACTCGCCTGATCGTGGCGGGCTGGGTGCGCTGGAAGCGGCCGCAAAGCGTGCCGATCTAGCTCATGATCCTGGCAAGTGAATCCTGGTGCTCGGAGCAGAGCATGTCCAAACCGAAAACGAGAGCCGCTAACACGCTCCGGCGTAGCCGGGTCGTGCTTGTGCTGACATGGCGGAGCCTTCCGTGACTCACTGGATACTGATCGGGCTCGGCATTCTCATCGTGGTGCTGACGGTGGTGAGCTGCCTCGGCATGCTGCCCTCGCTGCGTATCGTTCCGGACAATACGCATTTCGATTTCACCCGTTTCCGCCGCATCAGCTTTCCGATTTCGGCGGCGCTCTCGATTTTCGCGATCACCTTGTTCTTCACCCACGGCCTTAACTTCGGCATCGACTTCAAGGGCGGCACGCTCATGGAAGTGCGGGCTAAATCCGGCACCGCCGACATCGCCTCGATGCGGGCCAGCCTTGGCGGTCTTGGGCTGGGGGACATCCAGCTGCAGCAGTTCGGCGGGCCGGATGAAGTACTGATCAGGGTCGCCGAACAGCCCGGTGGCGATGCCGCGCAGCAGGAAGCCGTCCAGAAAGTGCGAGGTGCGCTTGGCACGGCTGTCGAGTATCGCCGCGTCGAAGTGGTGGGACCGCGCGTTTCCGGAGAATTGCTGGCCTACGGCATGCTTGGCCTGATGCTCGCGATTCTGGCAATCCTGATCTATCTCTGGTTCCGCTTCGAATGGCAGTTCGCGCTTGGCGCCATGATCGCGAACGTCCATGACATCGTGCTGACGATCGGCTTCATGTCGATCTCGCAGGTCGATTTCGACCTGACCAGCATTGCGGCGCTGCTGACTATTCTCGGATACTCGCTCAACGACACCGTGGTGATCTACGATCGTATTCGCGAGATGCTGCGCCGGTACAAGAAGATGCCGATGCCGGAACTGCTCAACGAGTCCATCAACTCGACGCTGTCGCGCTCGATCATCACCCACGTTACGGTGACATTGGCGCTGCTGGCGCTGCTGGTGTTCGGCGGCAACGCGATCCACAGCTTTACGGCAGTGATGATGTTTGGCGTGGTGCTGGTCGGAACCTACACCTCGATCTTCATCGCGGCCCCGATCCTCATCTACCTGGGGGTCGGAATCCACCGGGCCGAGGCTGCGGAAAAACCGTCGAAGAAGTAGCCATGTCGAGCCGCTCGGACGCGCCGCATCTTCCGAGGTCCGCCCCGATCGAGGCTTATGGCAAGGGCGGGTTTGCGTTCGCCGACATGTCGCACCGAGGCTCACTGTTGTGCCTGCCCGATGGGATCTGGGCTTGGCCGGTCATGCGGCCCGACGACATCGATGAGGCCTCACTGCAGCGCGTGTTCGCCGCGGCTGATGTCATCGACACATTGGTTATAGGTACCGGCACAAGCGTCTGGCAGCCTCCTGCGGAGCTACGCAAGGCCTTACGTGCCGTCAGTGTAGTCCTGGACCCGATGCAGACGGGCCCTGCCATCCGCACCTACAACATCATGCTCGGCGAGCGGCGCCGAGTAGCTGCCGCCCTCATCGCAGTGCCATGAGCAACGCAGAGGACGCATCCCAAGCCGCCCAATTCTGCGCCGAGTTGGTCCGCAGTCACGATTTCCCACGTTATGCATCGACGCTGTTCGTGCCGGGGCAACATCGCCGGGGCTTATTGGCGATCTACGCCTTCAACGCTGAGATTTCGCGCGTAAGGGAGGTGGTCAGTCAGCCATTGCCTGGAGAGATCCGCCTGCAGTGGTGGACCGACATGCTCGCAGGCGCGGGCCACGGCGGCGTCGAGGGCAATCCCGTGGCCGCCGAACTGAAGCTGGCGATCGAGAACTGGGGTTTACCAGTGGGACGGCTATCGCGGCTTGTCGAGGAACACCAGTTCGACCTCTATAATGATCCGATGCCGACGATGGCCTGCGCTTGAAGGCTACTTGAACGACACCTGCGCCGCACTGTTCTCACTCGCCGCGGCCGTCACCGGATGGCAGTCGGCCGATATCGAACACCTTGCGCGCCACGCCGGTCTTGCCCAAGGCATCGCACGAATGATCGCGGCTCTGCCCGTGGACGCCTCGCGTCGTCAATTATTCCTTCCTCTGCAGGTGCTGGAGCGCAACGGCAGCAGCATGGAGGAGGTATTTGCGGGCAAGCAAACGCCCGGTGTGCGCGCGGCTCTAAATCAGTTGATCGGTGAAGCAAAGGAGCATCTGCGCACCGCATTGGCACTGGTCGGCAGCGTGCCGCCCGATGTGAGGTTGGCGGTCCTGCCTCTGGCGCTCACGGTCCGAGATCTCGATCGCATGTCGCGAGCGGAATACGATCCATTCATGCCGCATACAACATCGAGACTTCGGACACTATGGACGTTGTGGCGCGCATCGCGTTCGCCACTGTTCTCCTGAGCTGCCGCGATCGGCTCAATCGTTCAGGATTGCGGCGGTGAGAGGTCACCGGCCTCGAAATTGAATCGATCACGCAAGTTTTTGCGGGAGTCCAGAATGTCTTTAAGAAAAACCCGTTCGGTCTCGTTGGTCACCATCGGTCCGATCAGGTCGAGTTGGTTCATCGCGACTAGTTGCAGGATTTCGGTGCGCGGTTTGCCGCTGGCATTACGCGGCAATGCCTGCACAACCTGGATATGCTCCGGTGCTTTCGGGCCCTTCGCCGCGGTAAGTTCGTTGCGCAGCTCGGCTTCGAGCGCATCCTGATCGGCCTCGACGAAAGCATAGAGACCGACTCCGTTCCGTCGGTCGGCGAACGCGACAATGGCGGCATCGCGAACGCCCGGATTTTTTCGGATCAGTTCGATCAGCTCCGGCGCGTCATTGACGAGCCGGCGTCCGCCGCCTTCCCGATCGGTGAAGTTGAACAGGCCGCGGGTGATCCCGCGATAGACCTTCTTGCCCGTCATGAGCCAGATGGTTGCGACCAGCGATTTGCGCGCAAGGATCTTGCGCTCCTTTGGCGTCAACGCATCCGGGGCGTAGCTTCGTTTGTGCTTCAGGAGGTGCCTGAGGTCCTCGTAAGCAGCAATCCGGAATAGTCTGCCGCGCTTTGTGAAGCAGGCGGCGAGCTGAAAGTCGGTGAGATAGGCGCGCCCATCGCTGCCGCGTAGCCAATTTTGTTCCTTCGCAAGATCATTGTGGCAGATACCGGCTCGGTGCAAAGTTCGGAGCGCTTGCTTGGCCGAACGAAAATAGCCCGCATCCCCCGTCGGTTTGGCCAAGTGAAGCGCAACTCCGTCGATAAAGCTCCGCACCAGCGCCTTTCGGCCGGCCCACAGCAGTTCCGGCGCAACATGAAGTCCACGCGCCTTTGCCAGAGCGCGCCGCTCGCGCGCAAACAGATGTTTGGCCGGAATAAACGACCACCATGGCACCTGATCTATCCGGCGCAGTACTGCGTCGGCATCGCCGGTTTCGTCACGGAAGTGACCGCGCTCGACGCTAGAGAACACGTCGCGCTTCAGCAGCACGCCTTCGGCCCAGCGCGTCGACAGAATGGCCGCGTCGGCTTTTGGCAACGTCATGCGGGGCTCATGCGGCGGCCGCGAAGTTCAGACTGTCTGCGATCCAGCGGTCCAGGTCCGCCAGCGCCCGCGCGCTGATCGCCTGTTTCCTGGCCGTCGTCTTTTCATTGCCCCGCAGCCTGCTGCCGTCAGGTTTTTTGCTCGGCACGTTCACGGGCGGCGGAAACAGGCCGAAATTGATGTTCATCGGCTGAAACGATCGTGCACCGGATTCGATGGTTTCGATATGGCCGCCGGTAATATGACCGAGCAGCGATCCCAGCGCCGTGGTCGCCGGCGGTGGCACTAGCACCGATGAACGCGCATCGGCCGCCGCGTACAGGCCGGCTATCAGCCCGATGCTCGCGGATTCCACGTAGCCTTCACAGCCGGTCATCTGCCCCGCGAAGCGCAGGCGCGGTTGCGCGCGCAGGCGCAGTTGAGAGTCCAGCAGTTTGGGAGAATTCAGGAAAGTGTTGCGGTGCAAGCCTCCGAGCCTCGCGAACTCGGCATTCTGCAGACCGGGAATGGTGCGGAAGATCTGCTGCTGGGCACCGTACTTCAGTTTGGTTTGGAATCCGACGATGTTGTAGAGCGTGCCGAGCTTGTTGTCCTGCCGTAGTTGCACGATGGCATAAGGCTTCACGGTCGGATCGTGCGGATTGGTGAGGCCGACCGGCTTCATCGGCCCATGACGAAGCGTTTCATGGCCGCGCTCGGCCATTACCTCGATGGGCAGGCATCCATCGAAGTAGGGCGTGTTGGTTTCCCACTCCTTGAACTCGGATTTCTCTCCCGAAAGCAGCGCGTCGACGAAGCCGTCGTATTGCTCGCGGTTCATCGGACAATTGATGTAGTCGGCGCCGGTGCCGCCTGGACCCACCTTGTCATAGCGCGATTGAAACCACGCCACCGACATATCGATCGAATCGCGGTGCACGATTGGGGCAATCGCATCGAAGAAGGCGAGTGCGTTCTCGTCGGTGAGTTGCTGGATTGCATTCGCCAACGGGGCCGAGGTCAAAGGGCCGGTGGCGATGATCACGTTCCGCCACTGTTCAGGTGGCAGACCGTCGATTTCGGTTCGATGGATTTCGATCAGCGGATGGTCGTTAAGGGCCTTTGTCACGGCGGCGGAAAATCCGTCGCGGTCCACGGCCAGAGCGCCGCCGGCAGGGACCTGGTTGGCATCCGCAGCGCTCATGATGAGCGAACCCAGCCGGCGCATTTCAGCGTGCAGTAACCCGACCGCGTTGTTGGCGGCGTCATCGGAGCGAAACGAATTCGAGCAGACAAGTTCGGCAAGCCCGTCAGTCCGGTGCGCCTCTGTCATTCGGAGAGGCCGCATCTCAATGAGGACCACGGGAATGCCGGATCTCGCAACCTGCCAAGCGGCTTCCGAGCCGGCCAGTCCGGCGCCGACGATGTGCACTTTTTCGGAAAGGGAGGTGGTGCCTGTCATGCTCACACAGGTAGCGCCTGACGGCAGATACGACAACGCCCGCGGCGAGGCGGGCGTTGTTCGTTTCAGAAGCGGCCGAAATATCAGCCGTTATAGGTTCCGGCCGCAACTCGCGGAATGTCCGAACGATCAAGACCGATGTCGGCCAGTTCACGATCGCTAAGCTGGGACAATTCGCTGGCATTGCGCTGATACTCACGGAACGCCTGGATCATGCGAATAAGCGAGAGCAACATGGTAATTCTCCTTGTAACAACGATTCAGCTCTACGGTGAGCTGCTCGATTGGAACCAATATAGTGCAGTGTTCCCCGCTCAAGAAGTCGAATTGCTGCGGTGCAGCTAAGCGGAATCTGCATAGGACTGCTAGCGATCAATTAAGACTTCGGTGCCGCAATGCTGAAAATGTGGCGAAACGGGCGCGTTTGAACCATCATCTTACACAGTTCGACGCGGCTCCATGCGTAATTCGCATGTAGTGTATTAAGTGAATGGTAATTCAGAATTGCGTGGACGAGGAGGTTAGGGGGCGTGCGCCAGCTGGCTCGCGAATCGAGCAACAGTTTTTGCGTAGACCTCGCTCTTGTTCCATTGCTGGATCGCCACGAAGTTGGGGCCGCCGGGTTCCCACTCCTTGCCGCGTTCCCAGCCGTGATTCGCCAGATAGTTCGCGGTCGACGCCAGCACGTCGGCCGCACTGTGCAGGAGATCGCGCCGGCCATTGCCGTCGAAGTCAACGGCGTATTTGAGATAGGATGACGGCATGAACTGGGTCTGGCCGATCTCGCCCGCCCAAGCGCCTCGCATTTCGGAGGGCGCGATATCGCCCCGGGCGACGACGCGCAAGGCATCCATCAGCTCGGCGCGAAAGGACTCGGCCCGCCGGCAGTCATAAGCCAGGGTCGCCAGTGAACGCATTGTCGCAAACTTGCCGGAGTTGGAGCCAAAATCCGATTCCAGCCCCCAGATCGCGACCAGGACCTCGCCCGGAACGCCGTAGCTTTGTTCGATCCGCCCCAGCACCGAGCCATATTGCTTCATCATGTTGGCTCCCCTCCCGAGGCGGGGAGGGATCATGCGGCCAGAGAATTCCTCAAAGCTCTGGTTGAAAACCCGTTGCGACCGGTCCCGGGCGAGCACCGCTTGATCCAACGTTACCCCATTCAAGCCCGAGGCGATGGCTTCTTTAGAGATTCCGTTCGCGGCGGCTTCGGTCTTGAATTCTTCAAGCCAGGTTTGAAAGTTGCCGGTTCCGCAAGATGCCGCGGCCGCTGCGAGCGTCGGTACCGAAATCGTCAGTGACAGGCTCAGCGCTGCGGCTCTGAATAGCAGACTGAGACAATCCGCCCCGAACACTGCCGATAAAACCGACCCTGGCCGGAACGCATGCGTAGGCACTCCGGCTCCTGTATGCTTCCCCCAATTCATTGCTAGACGCCATCCTTGCGTCGCCATGGAAACAGCGCGGCTGGGAAATCCGCCGCTGGGCGCCGCTCGCGGTGTGGACGGGGCGTTATCGGTCGCGGATTGGCTTCCGGTACGATTACCTTCCGATAGAGGTGCCACGTCGCGTGGCCGAGCAGTGGGATGACCACGGCCAGACCGAGGAACAGCGGCAACGAGCCCAGGACCAGCAGCACGGCCACGATCAAACCCCAAACGGCCATCGGAACAGGGTTTCGCGCGACCGCGCGCAGCGAGGTCACGATCGCGTCGCCGGCGCTGGCGTGACGGTCGAGCATCAGCGGGAATGAAACGACGCTGATGCACAACGCGACGACCGCGAACAGGAATCCCACTCCGCAGCCGACTACGATGAGCCACCAGCCCTGCGAGGTCGTCAACACCCGCTCCAGGAAATCAGGAATTCCGGCCGCAGCCGCATAGCCAAACGCCGCCACGTAGATCGCCTGTGCGGTGGCTACCCAGGTCACGAACAACGCCAGCAGCAGGGTGCCGAGGCCAACCATCGCGCCAAACGATGGCGAGCGCAGCACCTCCACCGCGTCCCATGCTGAAGCGTGCTCTCCGTTCTCTCGCCGGCGGCTGAGTTCGTAGAGGCCGAGCGCGGCAAAAGGCCCGAGCAGAGCAAAGCCCGCAGCGAGCGGAAACAAAAGTGGAAGCACGGAATAGCCCAGGACGGTTCGGGCCAGGACGAGGCCGAGCACCGGGTAAATCAGACACAGGACGATCGCGTGGCTCGGTACAGCCTTGAAGTCTTCCCAGCCTCGCCGAAGTGCATCGTTCAGGTCGGACAAGCCGATTGTTCGAATGACAGGCGCAGCAGCCTCCTGCATGGGCGCTGTCCCTTCCGCCAAATCGCCCGGATAAGGTGTAGCCATGCCACTGTCTCCCTTCGCCACGGCCATGTCGCGAACTGAAACGTAAACGTACTCTAGTTCGCTGGACTCGCTGCTCACGGTTCAGTGAATGCCGCATTCGAGCCGCATCGGTGGACCAATTTAGGCGGGCAACGGGGCACGTTCGTGCCGCAAAATTTTACACCAACAATGAGCCATTGGAGGTAGCTGTGAGCATTTTTGGAAAAATCATGGGCGCGATATTCGGCTCCAAAGCGGACGCCGCGCCCGGAGGTGCGGGCGCACCCGCTGCCGGCGCGGCGGGCGGTTCGGGCTCGGCTGCGGCACCATCGTCGCCATCGCCTGCGCAATCGGTGGATGTCGCGGCGATGGTCGATCGCGCGGCCGCGGCCAAAGGCGAGAAGCTGCAATGGCGCACCTCGATCGTCGATCTGATGAAAGCGCTCGACATCGATTCAAGCCTCACCGCGCGAAAAGAACTGGCAAAGGAACTCGGGTACACGGGCGACAGCAATGATTCCGCGAGCATGAACGTCTGGCTGCACAAGCAGGTGATGTCGAAGCTGGCGGCGAATGGGGGCAAGCTTCCACCTGAGATCAAGCACTGAGGCTCGTTCCAACGGACAACGGGTGACCTCTGAGCTTCCGCGGAAGCTCAGGGGTTTGGGCGTCGCCTTGCCGCGGCTTATTCTGCGGGCTAAATACGCGTTAGAGACAGAAAAAATGTCACCAGGGAGACTGCCCATGAATATCGTCGACCGCAGGACCATCCTCGCTTCGGGCGCGCTGGCGCTGGCGGGTGCGGCGGCACAAGGCCCTGAGGCCAAGGCCCAGGCCGGCGTAAAGCCGATCTTTCCGTTGCCGGCGATTACGATTCCGATCGTCGGCGAAGAAGGGGTATTTCCGGTGCGCCGAATTTATTGCATCGGCCGCAATTATGCCGCCCACGCGATCGAACGTGGCTCGGATCCCAATCGCGAACCGCCGTTCTTCTTTCAGAAGCCGACGGACGCCATCCAGAACGTCGCGGTCGGTACCGTCTCAGACCATCCGTACCCGTCACTTACCAAGAACTATCATCACGAGGTCGAGTTGGTCGCGGCGCTGAAATCCGGCGGCACGAATATCAGCCCCGAACAAGCGCTAGACCATGTGTACGGCTACGCGCTTGGTCTCGATATGACGAGGCGGGATCTGCAGAATGGCATGGCGGCGGAGAAGAAGCCGTGGGAAATCGGCAAAAGCTTTGATCATGCGGCCGTCCTCGGTCCGATCCATCCGGTGTCGAAAACCGGGCATTTTACAAAGGGGGCAATCTCGCTGGCCGTAAACGGCACGGTGCGGCAGGACTCGAACCTGGAAAAGATGATTTGGAGCGTGGCCGAGCAGATCTCAAAACTCTCGGAGGCATTCGAGTTGAAGGCCGGTGACATCATTTATTCCGGGACGCCGGAGAATGTGGGCCCCGTGGTGAAGGGTGATGTGCTGTTGTGCAAGCTGGAGGGGCTGCCCGACATGTCCATCCGGATTACCTGACGGGGTCGCCGACCAGATCGGCGAACTCGGGATGCTTCTGCAAGTAATCCACGACGAAGCCGCAACCAGGGACGACCTTTGATCCCTCGGCGCGTATCAGTTGCAGTGCGCCATCGACCAGCTCCGAAGCGACCCCTCGGCCACGCATCGCACGCGGGGTTTCGGTGTGGGTAATGATCACAGCCGACGGAGTGCGGCGATAATTCGCGAAGGCAACGCCCTCGTCGGCATCGAGCTCGAAACGGGAGAGCGCCTTGTTGTCCCGGACATTGGTCATCTAATTGCCCCCGGTCGGCGCCATCAACAGATCGGCGTAATTCGGATGCTTCCCGATGAAGCCCTTCACGAACTCGCACGTCGCGATCACCTTGAACCCATCGGCTCTAACCTGGTCAAGCGCCCCCTTTATCAATTTGGACCCGATGCCTCTGCCGCCCAGTTCTGGCGGTACTTCCGTGTGAACAAAGGTGATTACACGGTCGGCGAGTTCGTAATAGGTCGCGGCAAGGTGCCCCTCGGTCACAAGTTCGTACCGATGTTCATTGCTGTTGTTGACGACTTCCGCCATGTGTCCTCGCTCGCGGCTGCTGTTCCCGCCCGGATGCTGAATGACGCCGGCAGGCTCTAACCAAGTCGACTGGTTATTAACAGGAAACCCCACCTGTGGTTCATGTTAGAAGGTTGAATCAGGTCCGCCATCCCGGCGCGCCGGTTTGGAGATCACATGGCGAACGAAAAAGGCCCCAACATCAAGAAGAAGCAGAAGTGCAAGAATTGCGAGGGCAAGGGCCTGCTGAAGAAGGGTGACAAGGTCGTAAAATGCCAGCGCTGCGGTGGAACAGGACTAAGATGAGCGAGGCGGACCAGGTGGCCTTGGGCAACTCTGGCAGCGCGGAAGGACTCGGGCCTGGCGAGGACAAACCGGCTTCATCTCTGGGCCGGGAAGATTTCAATCCGGTGAATTTCCATCTTCTGGCCGATGCCTTTCAAGTTTTCGTAGTCGCGCGACGCCGGGCGTCCTTTGACAACGTCACCGACACCGGGGGCCTCCATTACCGCTTCTGTCAGGCAAACTTCGTTGACCCCGGCAAGACCTTGCACGCGGGCCGCGATGTTCACGTCCTGCCCGAAGTAGTCGATCCGATCGTTGAGCCTTACCGCAATGGCCCTGCCTCTGTGCACGCCGACCTTAAGGCCGAGCGGCTGTGAGGCGGTTCGGTTGAACCGGGACAGTTCTTCGATCATTTCGATCGAGGCAAGGACGGCATCCCGTGGATGCTCGAAGCCAGCCATCACTGCATCGCCGATCGTCTTGACGATGGTGCCTGATCGCTCCCGAATGATTTTGTTCAAGATGTCGAAGTGCTGGCGAACGAGAAAATAGGCATTCACGTCGCCAACGCTTTCATACAGCGGAGTCGAATCCTTTAGATCTGTGAACAGATAGGTGATGTCGGAGACTGCCAGGCTCTCCCGCTCGTCCACCAGTTGTGTCTTGTAGAGTTCGCCGAAGCACGGGGTCAGCAGCAACCGCCTGCCGGAAAGAAATGGTTCATACTCGACCAGATGGGGCTCGAACGCGGAAGGGTACTGAAGGAACCAGAAGCGCCCGCGATCTCTCGTGCGATTCTCAATCTGAACGGTGTGCTTGCCTGGACTGAGATCGGCCGTCTGTCGGAACGCGAAGCGCCCGTCGCCCAACACCATTTCTCTCGGCCCAGTAGGCCGATCCGGAACTATAAACCGACCGGACTCGAGCAGGACCTGCGTCCCCTGGGGTTCGGCCGCTTCCCCGTTCGCGAAGAAGACCAGAAGCAGCTTGTGGCTGAGGTCGAGCACCTCGAAACGCCCGGCTGTCACGTCAAATTCAAAGCTCCTCTGCCGATCAGCCTCGATATCGGCAAATCCCCGCGACAGTGCGGCGACGAGTTGCTGGTGCGTCATTCCGTGCGGAGCCTTGAAGTCCTTGGAGAAGTTATAACGCAAGTAGTAGTCCTCGACGGACAGCATCTCAGGATGACGAAATACGATGTCCCGCACGGCACTCGAGACGGTAAAGGCGACCTGGATGTAGTCATCGAGCGCCACATCGTTGAGCGCGTTGCAGAACTCGCACTGAAAGCGTGGATGAACCTGGTCGAGCTCTCGAAAACTCCCTGCGACCTGCGGGCAATATGCGCAGATGAGCAGCCACTGCATTTCGAACAGCCCCACCTTGGCGGCGTGCACGAACAGCTCGATTCCTTCGGCCTCACTGAGGCCGTTAGCTGTCGCGTATTGGATGGGATTGACGCGAAACAGATCATAGTCGCCGGCCGTTCGGATGAAATGTTCGAGGCCCGAGAAGACGTGCGGCGCCCAGCTCGCCATTGACCCGAGCTCAGTGAGGCGCTCCCTCAGGAGGTTCTCGTTGACGAGAGACGGCTCTTCCATCTTAGTATGTTACCTCGCTCACTCTCAGAAATGCTACACCGCAAAACATCGCCGACTGGATTAGGAGCGGCACTAAATTGCCGATTACGCTGGACCCCGTTTTTGATAGAAGTTGTGGGAGCGACAACTCACGCGCATCG
>C688J18823_10002048_pt1 | contig 12600 bp, 11 predicted proteins | sample HopSoiMetagenom1_FD_18823 | JGI IMG/M metagenome (IMG submission 18823)
CAACGGTGTTCCAGTCGTAGATCAGGTCAGACTGCACAAAGGTATTGTAGCCGCTCAGTCGAGCGTCATTGCACTTCGATGCTCTGCGCGTCGTAAGTCTGGCCGTTGAACTGCGCTTTGACGACGACTTGCGAGCCGACCACCAGCGAGCGGCTGGGATGCACCTGGGCGGGGTCGAAGCGGATATCGTAATTTCGCTGATCCGACTGGTTGTCCACGGCGAGTGCGCCCCGCATGTCGAGGTTGGTCACCCGTCCCACGAAAGTGAAGACCGACCCCGGTAGCGCGAGCACTGTGACTTGCTTAGCGATGCCGCGGTTTCCTGACGGAGCAAAGTTCACGGCGATGATGGCTCCGGGACGCAGATCGTTCTGTGTGACCGTGCTCGTACCGGAGTTCTTATCGGCGATCACCGTTGTGTTCTGGTCGATGTTGAAGGTTACGGGACGCGCGGCTATTTGATCGCGTAGCGTCAGCGTGCCGGATTTCGGATCGAAGCGCGTGATCTGGCCTGATGCGGAAGCTGCGGCACCGCCGGTGTTTACCCGGACATTACGGGCAAGGACATGCGTTTTGTCGAGCATCGTATCCACGTACACTCGGTCGCCTTTGTGCACGGCAAGCTGTGTAGTCTCAATGCCATCGCGGAAGAAATGGGTGCGCTCGTCGAAGTTCACGCGCATGTGGCCGCCCCCGAAGGAGTCCACGTCCATTCGGTTGCGGATCTGGTCGATGTTGCGCACCTGTCCGCCCACGAGCGTCGTCTTGCCTTTGGGCATAGGCGGTACGGAGAGTAGCGGGTCATTCGAGTCCACCGGCGAGTTTGCTGCTGCCGCGTCGCTTTCAGGGATCAAGACCTTGGTCTGTGGCTCCGAGGGAACAGCAGCGTCCTGCTGCGTAGCTGGTTTCTGCGGCTGAGTATTCTTGTCTGGCGACGTGTTCTGGCCGAATGCCGTTACGGCGAAAACGGCGAGCGATAACGCGACAATGCGCACGGGGGACATGAGGGCTCCTGCCTTACACCGCCTAAGATGCAAGCTGCTGGTCTTTTGTTTGCACCCCAGTGTTTGCACCCCAGGTTCACCGCCGTCCGAGAGCGGCTGGCAACTTTATGACGGATTTGCCATCCAACTGAAGGCAAGCTGCTGCTCTCTGAGGGCTCTGTTCCCATGGCATACCCCCGCTCGCTCCGCCGAATCTCGCGTTTGTTCCTTGTGACCGCTCTTGGCTGCGGCATGGGCCATGCTGCCGACCTGCATATCAAGATCCCGAAGCGCAGCAAGCCGACTCCGGTGCAGCAGTACAACCGCGACGGGGTGAAGGCCATCGAGAAGCGCGACTTCAGGAAAGCCAAGCAGCTTTTCTACAAAGCTTATCTGCTGGACCCGAACGACCCATTCACGCTCAACAACCTCGGATACATTTCCGAACTCGAGGGAGACGTTGATCGCGCGGCGCGTTTCTACGACCTCTCCGCCGAGAACAGCTCGGAAGCTCTCGTCGACCGCTCCAGCTCCAAAGAGATTCAGGGCAAAACCGTCGCCCAAGTCGCTGGACGCACCGGCGAAAACAGCCTGGAAGTGAACCGGATGAACGTGAGCGCGCTAAGTCTGTTGCAGAAGGACCGTGCTCCCGAAGCCGATGTGCTGCTGACCAAGGCTCTCGCCGTCGATCCTAAGAATCCCTTCACGTTGAACAACCTCGGCTTCGCCAAAGAAAAAGAAGGCGAGCTGGAGCAGGCGCTCAGTTACTACGACAAAGCTGCGCAAATGAACTCGCGCGACAAGATCATCGTGACCGTGCACCAGAGCTGGCGCGGCAAGCCGATCAGCGACGTTGCCGCCGACAATGCCAGGAAAGTCCGCGACGAGATGCGTCACGGTGAAGACCGGCAGGCGCGTGTTGCCCGGCTGAACCTGCGCGGTGTTTCCGCCGTCAACCGTAACGACCGCCCGACAGCACGGCAATATTTTGAGCAGGCCTACAAAATCGATCCCAATAATGCATTCGCCCTGAACAATATGGGCTACCTCGCCGAGATGGATGGCGACCAGGAAACAGCCAGCTTCTACTACGAAAAAGCGCAGACTGCCCAGCGCGCCGACAGGCCAGTGAGTGTTGCCACGCGGCGTGATGCTGAAGGTAAGCCGGTGGCCGGCGTCGCGGTCGTGAGCGATCAACAAGTCACTAATCAGATGGAAGCTGCTCTCGAGCAGAAGCGTCGAGAGGGCGGCCCGATTGTGTTGCGCCGCCGCGACAACTCGACCGTTGAGCCGAACAGCGAGCAGCCGCCTCCGAGCGCGACGCAACCTGTAGCGGCTCCTCCGCAGAATCAGCCAAGCGCCACGCCGGGGCAGGACCAGAATCTTCCTGCCGCCGATCAAGGCACCGCGAACCCCGCAACGCCTAGCGGTACGCAGGCACCGGCCGCTCCGCCACATCAGCCGGGCACGAACCCGCAACAGGACCAAAATCAAACCGTTCCTCCCGGCCAGGGTGATGTGGCCCCGGCGCCGCGGACTGTCTATCCTCCCGCGCAGCAGAATCCTCCGCCTGCGCAGCCCAGCACGAACCCCCAGCAACCGCAGTAGAGAGTCGCGAAGCCGAGCGAAGGGGCACCGCATCCAATGTGTTACGCTTTTCTATTGGGCGATTCTCTCTGCTCAAATCTGCAATTGCCCCCTTTTGAATCGAGGAAATCAGTCGTTGATCGATAAAGTCATAGGCAAAGTGTTTGGCACCAAGAACGAGCGCGAGGTCAAGCGCTTGATGCCGCTCGTTTCGCAGATCAATGCGTTGGAACCCGCTACGCAGAAGCTTTCGGACGCGGAGCTGCGTGCCAAGACCGATGAATTCCGTGCCCGCGTGCAGCAAAAGCTGGCTGACGCGGCCGGGGATTACGAAGATCCCGTCCGCGTTGCCGAGCTGCAACAAGTCGCACTGAAAGACACTCTGCAGGAACTCCTTCCCGAGGCGTTCGCCGTCGTTCGCGAAGCCGGACGCCGCGTGCTGAACATGCGTCACTTCGACGTGCAGCTTATCGGCGGCATGGTGCTGCACTCCGGCAAGATCGCCGAAATGAAGACCGGCGAAGGCAAAACTCTGGTCGCAACTCTCCCGGTCTATCTCAACGCTCTCTCTGGACGCGGCGTGCACGTCGTAACCGTGAACGACTACCTGGCCAAACGCGACTCCGAGTGGATGGGCAAGCTCTACAACTTCCTCGGCATGAGCGTGGGCGTGATCGTCCATGACCTGAGCGATGAAGAGCGTCGCGAGGCCTACGGTTCTGATATCACCTACGGCACCAACAACGAGTTCGGCTTCGACTACCTGCGCGACAACATGAAGTTCGATCTCAAAGAATGCGTGCAGCGCGGCCACAACTTCGGCATCGTGGACGAAGTCGACTCCATTTTGATCGACGAAGCTCGTACCCCGCTCATCATCAGCGGCGCGAGCGAAGAGTCCACCGACAAGTACGCGCGCGTCAACACGATCATCCCTCGCCTTGAGCGCGGAGAAGAGATCGAGAAGCTGGAAGAAAAGATCTTCACCGGCGATTACGCGGTCGACGAAAAGCGCAAAGCCATCACGGTCACCGAATCCGGATGGGAAAAAGTTGAGAAGATGCTCGGCATCGGTAACATCGCCGATCCCGAGAACTGGGACCTGAAGCACCACACCGAGACGGCCATCAAGGCGCACGCACTCTATCGCCGCGACGTGGAGTACGTGGTGAAAGACGGCGAAGTCATCATCGTGGATGAGTTCACTGGACGCATGATGCCCGGGCGCCGCTGGTCTGATGGTTTGCACCAGGCCATTGAGGCGAAAGAAGGCGTGAAGATCGAGCGCGAGAACCAGACGCTCGCGACCATCACCTTCCAGAACTATTTCCGCATGTACAAAAAGCTCGCCGGCATGACCGGAACCGCGGAGACGGAAGCCGCCGAGTTCGAAAAGATCTACAAGCTGGAAGTTTCGGTCATCCCGACCAACAAGAAGATGCTGCGGCTCGAGAACCCGGACATCGTTTACCGCACCGAGCGCGAAAAATATTTTGCCGCGTCTGACGACATCCAGAAGATGCATGCCGATGGGCGTCCCGTGCTGGTCGGTACCACGTCGATTGAAAAATCCGAGCGTTTATCCGAGCTGCTGAAGAAGAAGAACATCCGCCACGTGGTATTGAACGCGAAATATCACGAGAAGGAAGCTGAGATCGTCGCGCAGGCCGGCCGCAAAGACATGGTCACCATCGCCACCAACATGGCAGGTCGCGGTACGGACATTCTGCTTGGCGGCAATCCTGAGTTCATGGCCAAGCAGGAGTCGTTGAAGAAGGGGATCGCGCAGCCTGCGAACGAGGGCGAGCGCATCCCGGGGATGACGTACTTCTACTACCAGGGAAGCGAGTACCAGGTACCGACGCAACCGTGGGAAGAACTTTTCCAACAGTACAAGCGCGAGACGGACGCCGAACACGATGAAGTCGTCCGACTGGGCGGGTTACACATTCTCGGCACCGAGCGCCACGAATCACGCCGCATTGACAATCAGCTTCGCGGACGCGCAGGCCGCCAGGGCGATCCGGGCTCGTCACGCTTCTACCTCGCTCTCGAAGACGACCTGATGCGCATCTTCGCCAAGGAATGGGTGTCGAACCTGCTGCAGCGTCTCGGCATGGAAGAAGGAGTTCCCATCGAGTCCGGTCTGATCACGCGTCGCATCGAAGCCGCGCAGAAAGCCGTGGAAGCACAAAATTTCGAATCCCGCAAACACCTGCTTGAGTACGACGATGTGATGAACAAGCAGCGCGAAGCAGTCTACGGCTTGCGCCGGCAGATGCTGGAAGGCGTCGATCAGAAAGATTTGATCCTCGAGGATTACGTCTCCGGGATGCTGGGTGATCTGCTGCACCGCTACATTCCTGAAGCCAAGCACGCTGACGAGTGGGACTACGAAGGCCTGAAGAAAGAGATCATGAGCCGCTTCGTAGTTGATATTGGCTCGGAAAAAGAACTCGCGACGCTCGAGCGCCAGGAACTCGGCGATAAGATTTTCGACCTGCTCCGCGCCCGCTACGAGGAAAAAGAAAAAATGCTCGGCGCCGAGGCNATGCGCTATCACGAGCGCATGCTCATGCTCAGCGTGCTCGATCAGCTGTGGAAAGAGCACCTGCTGAACATGGACCACCTTAAAGAAGGCATCGGTCTGCGCGGGTACGGTCAAAAAGATCCGCTCGTCGAGTACAAGCGCGAGTCCTTTGAGATGTTTGAAGAGATGATGCAGCGCTTCCAGGAAGACACGGCACGGTATCTCTTCTCCATGCAAATCGTCTCAGATCGTGGCGGCAGGCAAGAGCCGGTCACGATCGATGCAGACGCTGTACACACCGGTGGCAACGGCTCGCGTCCTCCGGCAACTTCGCTCGACGAGATCGAGAAGGAATTCCAGCGCAAGAAGCGTAAAGAACTCGAACAGGCGCGCATGGCTGGCGCTGGAGTGATGGAAGAAGTCGTCCAAGTGCGCCGCGCTGGCGACAAGGTTGGGCGCAACGACCCTTGCCCTTGCGGCTCAGGCAAGAAGTACAAGAAGTGCCACGGCGCAGCAGCGTAGGTCTTAGCTGCGCTTGATCTCAGAAAACATCATGTTCTGTGCGCGGCTGTGTGTGCGCCGCTTCCATTCGTAGAACAACTCCGCGTAACTCTTGGTGATGTACTGCTCACGCGGGATGGCGAGCGCCTTCGCGGCGCAGTCGATCCAGCGCGGCGGGCCTTCGATCTCGCCGAAATTGCCGATCGGAGTCTCATCGAGCACGACGTGGCCGGAGCCGTCCGTCCATTCGCTCCGGAATTTCTCGTATCGGAAGGCCGGCTTCAATCCTAAAGCTAGAAATACCTGCTCAAGTTTGTTGCCATCCGCAACCGCAGTTTCGGTTTCTTTGCGGCTCTTGTGCCGCCCAGACTTTCCTTTGGATTTGTGCGTCAGCTTCCACTCGTTTCCATATTTACGGATGCGCAGCACCTCGCCGCGCCTTCTCAACGGATGCAGGACGCCGTCGTAGAGCGTGTTCATCTCGTGAGTGGAAGGAGTGATCTCGCGGAACTTGCTGGCTTTAAGTTGTCGGTGGAGTTGTTTCAGGTCTCGGATAGCGAACTTGATCTCGACTTCGTTCGCCATGAAAAGTTATTTCTCGCGTGCGACGACGAATTCCGGTGCCCACAACAGCGCACGTTTGTATTCCGAGTCGGGGAAGGTGCAGATGCTCTTGCGGGCAGCTTCGGCATATTCATGCGCCCGTGTCATCGCGGCATCGATCGATCCATAGCGTGTGAGCAAGTCAAGGATCTGCTGATGATTCACCGCATCAAGGTTCCGTTCACGCAGCACCGTTTCCACGATGCCGCGCTCCGCCGGTGTGCAACGCTCGAGAGCATGGATCACCGCGAATGTGACTTTACCTTCGCGCAGGTCGCTCGCAACCGGCTTGCCGAGAACCTCTTCCGAGGCGGTCAGATCGAGAACGTCGTCCACTAACTGGAACGCTAGCCCGAGGCTGCGTCCGTACTCGCCTAGCCGGTTCTCATGGTCTTCGCTTCCTTTCGCCAGCACGGCGCCCATGCGCATACACGCCGCAAAGAGGCACGCGGTCTTGCGATAGATCAGGTCGAAGTGCTCGTCGAGCGAGATGCACTTTCCGAGCTTTTCTATCTGCAGCAGTTCGCCCTCGACCATCTGCTGCGTCAGCTCGATCAGCACGTCGAGAATGCGGAAGTTGCGCTCCTGCACGGCGATCTTGAATGCCTGCATGTAGAGCCAGTCGCCGGCGAGGACGCATTTCGAGTTTCCCCATTGCGTGTTCGCGGCAGGACGACCGCGGCGCGTCTTAGCTTCATCAATGATGTCGTCGTGCACCAGCGTGGCGGTGTGTATGATCTCGACCACCGCTCCCAGCTTGATGGTGCCGCGCCCTTCGTAGCCCATCAGCTTCGCGGCAAGCAGAAGCAGCGCCGGACGAATGCGCTTGCCACCGCCGGCGCGCAGATGCTCTCCGATCTCGGTGATCGCGCTGACGTTCGAGACGGTGTCACGCCCGAATTCACGCTCTATCGCGGAGAGGTCCTCGCGTAACAGCTCGAAGAGTTCTTTCGCCGATGATGTTGCAACAGTGCTCATTGCGAACGGTAGTTCGTGAATTGCATATCAATCCCAAAATCGCTGCCGCGCAATAAGGCGATCACCTGCTGCAGCGTGTCGCGATCTTTGCTGCTCACCCGCACCGTGTCGCCCTGTATCGAAGCTTGCACCTTCAGCTTGGAATCCTTGATCTTCTTGACCATGTCCTTGGCCTTCTCGATCGGGATGCCTTGCTGCATTGTGACTTTTTGTCGCACGGTCGCTCCCGCGGCGGGTTCGATCGTTCCATATTTGAACGATTTCAGCGGCACGTTCCGCTTCACCAGCTTGTTCTGCAGGATGTCGGTCACAGCCTTCAATTTGTATTCGTCGACCGAACTCAGGATGATGTCATTGTCCTTGCCCTCCAGCACGATATTCGACTTCGAGTCCTTCAAGTCGAAGCGCGTGTGCACTTCTTTCAAGGCGTTCTGGATAGCGTTTGCGACCTCTTGCAGGTCCACTTTGCTGACAACGTCGAAGCTGTTTTCTGCCATGGGATTATCGGATATTTGCTGAGTAACAGTGTAAACCAGCCTACTTTTCGAGGGAGAAGAAGCGGTCGAAATTTGCCGTTGTCGCGGCTGCAAGTTCTTGGACGGTAATTCCGCGAACCTCTGCGATATGGCGCGCTGTCTGAGTCACGAATGCCGGCTCATTCCGTTTGCCACGGTGAGGTACAGGGGCGAGGAAGGGCGAATCCGTTTCGATGAACATGCGGTCGAGCGGACATTGCTTTGCCGCTTCGCGGATATTCAGAGCTTTAGGAAAGGTAACGTTGCCAGCGAACGAAATCATGAATCCCATCTCGAGGGCTGACTTCATGTGGTGAAGCTCCCCGGTAAAGCAGTGCAGCACGCCGCCGATTCCCGAAGAACCCCAGTGCTCTCGGATCAGAGCGAGTGTATCGTCCCACGCGTTCTCGCTGTTGTCGGAAGGACGACAGTGGATCACGATGGGCAGCTTCGCCGCTCGCGCCAACTCCATCTGTCTGATTAAGACTTTCTTCTGCAGCTCACGCGGCGAGTGGTCGTAGTAGTAGTCGAGCCCGATCTCTCCCCAAGCAATGATTTTGGAATTCTTCGCCAGCACTTCCATCTCGGAATAATCAGACTCGCCGACCAGGTTCGCCTCGTGCGGATGCACGCCTAGTGTCGCAAACAGCTCCGGCGCACTCGCATGCCGTTGTTCAGCGATTTTGATGGCGCAATCGTAGGTGCCCGGCCCGGTGCCACTGCCGATCAGCAAAATCTTCTCCACGCCCTGGTCGCGCGCCCGCGTGAGTACCTGCTCGCGGTCGGAGTCAAACTTGCTCCCCTCGAGATGAGCGTGGCTGTCTACGTACATGAGTTGGGATTGTAAACGGAGCTAGAAAACGCGGGTTACGCCTTCTTCCAGGACGTGCACGCGGTCCATCACGCCTGCCGCGGTTGCTTCCTGCTCCAGCAGTTGGACAGGTTCTTCCATCGGCTCATGCGAAAGTTTGAAGGTGCCGTAATGCATTGGAACCATCCACTCGGCGCCCAAATCGATGAACGCGCGCACCGCGTCTTCCGGGCTGGTGTGGACGTTTCGATACGAGGCAGGTTTGTACGCGCCGATCGGCAGCAACGCACCGCGCGGACGCAGACGGTTACCGATTTCGCGGAAGCCGCCGAAGTAGGCAGTGTCCCCCGCGTGATAGATCGAGTGCTCGCCGGAGCGGATCACGTATCCGCCGAAGCCGCGGTGATAGTCGCGCAGCATGCGCGCTCCCCAGTGCCGGGCAGGGACGTGCGTAACCGAGAAATTCTGGTCGGCGTATTCTTCCCACCATTCCAGCTCCGCAATTTCGCGATACCCGAGACCGTAGATCAGGTCGTGAACGCCGCGTGGAACGATGATCTGCGGCGCGGCGCCAGACTTACGCCGCGTCATTCGGGAGATGGCCCTCAGGGAAGGCTTGTGAAGGTGGTCGAAGTGCGCGTGCGTGACCAAAACGTAATCAATCGGGGGAAGATCCTTGATGCGCAGTCCTGGGACCCGCAGGCGTTTCAGGATGAAGAGCCATTGCGCAAAGTTCGGATCCACTACGACGTTCTTGCCACCGATCTGCAGGAAAAATCCCGAATGCCCGATGAAAGTGACCGCCAGCTCCTTGTTGGTGACCAAGACAGGCCTGCGCGTCTCGCCCGTGCGCTGAGTGCGCGCCGAGTGTCGGACCAATCTTCCGAACTGTCGCGCCTTGTTGCGTAGGGAAATATTCAGCATGGGCGGTACTGATTAGACGTCTTTCAGCGAGCAGCGTTGCTTCATTTTAATTGCTTAGCCTCGGCTTGTCGCGCCCCGTGTATCCTGTGTCCTTCGAGCGAGGTAAGAATGAAAGTTGCATTTCTTGGTTTAGGGATCATGGGCAACGCGATGGCCGGTAATCTGGTGAAAGCAGGCAACAGTGTCGCGGTCTGGAACCGCACGCCGAAGGCGGTTGACGGCGCCCGCAGCGCCTCCTCGCCTGCTGATGCAGCGCGAGATGCGGAAGTGGTTTGGATGTGCGTCTCTGACACCGCAGCCGTCGAGCGTCTATTGTTCGCGGCGGACGGCGTCGCCAGTGCGATCAAGCCCGGCACAATCGTCGTCGATTCCAGCACCATCGCGCCGTCCGCCACGCGCGATTTCGCAGCGAAGCTCCGAGCCAAGGGCGCTGATTACGTGGACGCGCCGGTTACCGGGTCGAAGATCGGTGCCGAGAGTGCGCAATTGATCTTCATCGCGGGCGGGAAGACCGAGACGCTCGCGAAGCTGGAGCTGCTCTTCTCCGCGATGGGCAAAAAGGTCGTCCACATGGGCGAGACGGGGCTCGGCCAATCCGCGAAATTAGCGATGAATCTGCAGATCGCAATGATCTACGAAGGTTTCGCCGAAGCGCTCACGCTCGCGAAGCGACTCGGAGTGCAGCCGGAGAAGCTGATCGAGCTGATCCAAGCCTCGATGGTTCGCTCCGGGGTCATTGATTACAAAGCACCATTTGTGTTGCAGCACGATTGGGCCCCGAATTTCCCCATGCGGCTCATGGAAAAAGACCTTAACCTGGTTAAGGAAGCTGCCGCACAGCAGAAACTAGCGCTGCCGGCCCTTGAAAGCGTGCGTACCGTCTACGAAAAAGCGCGTGCTGCGGGCAAAAGCGATCTCGATTATGCGGCAACACTCGATGTGATCGAAGGTGCACGTTAGTAACTGCGAACTATCGCGGAGGAGCCCTGTTTTTTCGGTTATACTCAGTAATACACCTGATGGCACAAGCATCTCTCCAACTCGGCGCAATCGACAGTCCGCACCGCGAGAATTTCTCGCCCATGCGCACCATTTTCTTTGTTTTGATCCACCTGGGCGCGCTGGCCGCCTTTTGGCAGACCACCTGGGGCGCCATTGTGGTGTGCGTAGGCCTGCACATTCTCTGCGGAGGCTTCGGAATCTGCGTTGGCTATCACCGACTGTTGACCCATCGCTCATTTAAGACGGCTAAGGTCGTGGAGTATTTCATGGCCATTTGCGGCGCACTTTCCATGCAGGGAGGCCCGGTTGAATGGGTGGCACTGCACCGCAAACACCATCAGCACAGCGATACTCCTGGCGATCCGCACTCCGCCGCCGAAGGTTTCTGGTGGAGCCACATGCTCTGGGTGCTCAATGTCCCGAAGCGTGAACAGATGCAGGCTATTGCAAGGCGCTATGCTCCCGATCTCTACAAGCAGCGTTTCTACCGCTGGCTGGAACCGATCAATTACATCGTCGCAGTTCTGGTCGCGGTTGGCCTCTATCTCGCGGGTGGATGGCCCTGGGTCGTGTGGGGAATGTGCATCCGCCTGGTCGCGACTTATCACATTACGTGGTTCGTGAATTCGGCGTCCCATCTCTGGGGGTACAAGAATTTCTCCAGCAACGATCTCGCCACCAATAATTGGTGGGTGGCGCTGGTTTCTTATGGAGAAGGATGGCATAACAATCATCACGCCTTCCCGACCTCCGCGCGCCATGGCATGAAGAAATGGGANATCGATTTTTCTTACATGATTCTCCGCACCATGAAGGCCATCGGCCTAGCGTGGGACCTGTATGTGCCGTCTGCTGAGCAAATGGCCGCAAAGGTCCTTCCCAAGAACCAACTGCAAGAAACTTCCGACGTAGCCTAATTATTTTTGTTGGTTGAAGTAGAAGCTTCGGTCGCCAGATCGGAGAGTGCAGCGAAGAACTGCATGTGATTGTCTCCATCGAAGAAAACATCCAGTGGAAGAGACGCCGAGAGGTGGGGTGAGCTCTTGCGGAAGCGGACGTCCTGCAGGTCCTGCTGCTGGTTCGCGCGGGCGGTGAGCACTGTAGCAGCCAGCTCAGGGGTCCAATCCGCTGACGTCGTGTAGATGACCGGCATGACTGGCTCATACTCCCAGCGTGCAGCATCCTGGCATTTGAGCTTGCCACTCTGCGCCGTCCAGCGGTTCTTCAGCACAGTGAGGCGGAAACGCGGTGCAGCTTCCAGGTCTGAGCTGAACACGAGCCGCTCGCGGTCTTCATCGTCCCTTGAATAGATCCAGGAGAGGGAAGGCAGCAGACTCGAGAATTCTACGCGGATAGAGGCCCTGCGGAAGCTGCTGGAGGCGAAGCGAAGCGCGGCTTCAAGGTGGGTGGAACCGATCCAGTGGCAGTTGATCACGTGTCCCCGCCCGGATAGTGCTTCTTCCAGCCTGCGAAGGGTTTCCGTCGCCTTCCTCTGCAATCGCCGCCTGTTCCAAAGATATGCGCCGGCGTAGATGCCGAGAGCGAGGGCAAGGGCAGCCGCGATCACGAGCGCGTAATACATCCCTCAGATAGATGCCAACCCCGGGCCTCCTGTTGTGCAGCTACTGAGCCGACGGCTGCGTGGCCGGAACGTCAAATACCCAGAGAGTGTGATTCAGGATGGCCTTCCGCGGATACTGCAGCAACCATCGGAAACACTTCGGATCGCGCAGCGAGTGGCCGGTCAGGTCCATAGCGCTCACGATCACCGTGCCGGTCGCCCGGTCGGTCTCATTCAGCTGGGTGTAACGGATGCCGTAGATTTTTGCATCCACGCTGCCGAAGTAGGCGAGGTGAATGTCCTCGGTCGGATGCTGTTGCTGATATTTCTGCAGCGCGATCAGACCGGAGCCCCAATCTACGTTGCTGTCGGAAAGCAGCGTCCAAGTTTTATCGGGCTTCACAAAAATGTTGAAGTAAGAGAGGTAGTCAGGGGCATAGCGCAGCACATCGGCGGCATTGAGAACGACGGCCGCGATCAGCAGAACACGCCAGCGCTGCTTGTCTCGCGCCCACTGCCAAAGTCCGGCGGCGAGCAACAGCAAAAAAGGATAGAGGGGCAAAATGTGCCGGTCGCCTATCTGTATGCTGCTGAAGATCGCCATA
>C688J18823_10002049_pt1 | contig 12595 bp, 12 predicted proteins | sample HopSoiMetagenom1_FD_18823 | JGI IMG/M metagenome (IMG submission 18823)
TGCGAGGGTGTACTTTTAACGGATGGAAGAGCGCGGCCTCGATTTCACCGCTTACCTCACCTGGCTGGTGATCGCGATTCCGACCGTGACGTGGCAGGTGCGCATGCACACGCTCGCGTCGCCGCGCGGACTGACGTGGATCGCGTGCTACGTCGCGTTCATCGTCGTTTTCTACTTTCACGACCGGCGCCGGATGCTGCCGATGGTGACGGCGCAGTCGCTGCTCGCCATCGCCTGCTGCTTTCTGCAGCCGAACGGATTCCAGCCGGTGCTGCTGGTAATCGTCGCGGCGCAGCTCGCATCGCAGCCGGTTGCAGTTGCGCTGACCTGGATCTTCGTGCAGAGCGCAGTCGTCGCACTCTCGAATCCGAAGCAGGACGGCGGCGTGCTGGTGATGGTCGGCTACGTCGCGTTCCAGCTCTTCGGCTACTTCAGCGTGCGCATCGCAATCCGCGAGGAGCGCGCGCGTCAGGAGCTGGCAGAGGCGAACGCGGAGCTGCGGGTGGCGACGGAATTGCTCGACATGAACAGCCGCACCGCCGAGCGTCTCCGCATCGCCCGCGATCTCCACGACCTCCTCGGGCATCACCTCGCCGCGCTCAGCATCAACCTCGAAGTGGCGCGGCATCTCACGCAAGGCGAGGCGCGGGAGCAGATCGAGAAGAGCCAGGCGGTGACGAAGCTGCTGCTCAGCGACGTGCGTGATGTGGTCAGCCGCATGCGCGAGGACGAGCCGATCGATCTGACTGCAGCGGTGCAATCGCTGAGCGATGTCATTCAGCGTCCGTCGCTGCATCTCGAGCTCCCGCCCGATCTGGCGATCCGGGACGCGTCGGTCGCGCAGATCGCGTTGCGCGCGATTCAGGAGATCGTCACGAATTCGGTGCGCCACTCCGGCGCGCGCAACCTCTGGCTGAAGCTGAAGGCGATGGACAACATGTTGACGATCGAGTCGCGCGACGACGGCTGCGGCACGGATGCGGTGCGCTTCGGCAACGGACTGCGCGGCATGCGCGAGCGGGTGGAACAGGCGCAGGGATCGATCGAGGTGTCGTCGATGCGCGGCAGCGGGTTCCATGTCACGGTGAGGTTGCCGCTGTGATCCGCGTCTGTCTCGTCGAAGACCAGACCATCGTCCGCCAGGGCCTGCGCACGCTCCTCGGGCTGAATCCCGACATCACCATCGTCGCCGAGGCGGCGGATGGCGAGGAAGCGGTGGAGGTGATCGAGCGCGAGAAGCCGGACGTCGTCCTGCTCGATCTGCGCATGCCCCGGCTCGACGGCCTCGGCGTCCTGCAACGTCTGCGCGAGCGCGGGACGTCGCGCCCGACGCTGATCCTCACGACGTTCGACGACGACACGATGCTCTTCGAAGCGGTGCGCGCCGGCGCGAAAGGGTGGCTGTTGAAGGATGTGTCGCTGGAACGATTGACGGATGCGATCCGCACGGTTGCGTCCGGCGGCACGTGCATCGAGCCGGTGATCACGGAGCGGATCATGCGCGCGCTGGAGCGGAGCAGCGTTGCGTTCGAATCGGCGGAGTTGCCCGAGCCGCTCACGGATCGCGAGAAAACGATTCTGCGATTGCTCGCCGGCGGCTACTCCAATCGCGAGATCTCGCAGTTGCTCGCGATCAACGAGGGGACGGTGAAGAACCACATTTCGAGCGTGCTGTCGAAGCTCGGAGTGAGGGATCGAACGCGCGCCGTGCTCAAGGCGATCGATCTCGGGTTCATTTGATGTGATGGGCGCGGGCGTCTCGCCCGCAGTCGCCGGGCGTCTCGCCCGGCGACATTCTTTAGCGATCGGGCGGGACGCCCGCTCGCTGCGGGCGGGACGCCCGCGCTCCTATTGCATCCGCAGGAACAGGCCGTAGCGTTTTGCGTCGAAGTTGAACGATGAATGCTCGGCGTACTTGGTCGTTGCTGGATTCGAACGCGGGGCCGTAGCGGCGTTTGATGCGGAGGCGATCGATTTGAGCGGGGTCGTGCCGGAGTTGGTGAACTTCGTCACGTCGGTGAAGAACCACATTTCGAGCGTGCTGTCGAAGCTCGGATCGAACACGCGCCACAGGTCATTTGATGGAGCGCGGGCGTCTCGCCCGCAGTCGGCGGGCGTCTCGCCCGGCGACATTCTTTAGCGATCGGGCGGGACGCCCGCTCGCTGCGGGCGGGACGCCCGCGCTCCTATTGCATCCGAAGGAACAACCCGTAGCGTTTCGCGTCGAAGTTGAACGATGAATGCTCGGCGTACTTGGTCGTTGCTGTATTCGAACGCGAGGCCGTAGCGGCGTTTGATGCGGAGGCGATCGATCTTGAGCGGGGTCGTGCCGGAGTTGGTGAACTTCGTCACGTCGGTGAAGAACCACATTTCGAGCGTGCTGTCGAAGCTCGGATCGAACACGCGCCGCGGGTTCGTTTGATGGAGCGCGGGCGTCTCGCCCGCAGTCGGCGGGCGTCTCGCCCGGCGACACATTCTTTAGCGATCGGGCGGGACGCCCGCGCTCCTACTGCATCCGCAGGAACAGGCCGTAGCGTTTCGCGTCGAAGTTGAACGATGAATGCTCGTCGTACTTGTCCTTGCTGTATTCGAACGCGAGGGCGTAGCGGCCTTTGAGGGGGACGGTGGCGCGGGTACGGAGGCGGTCAATTTTGAACGGCGTCGTGCCGGAGTTGTTGAACTTCGTCACGTCGGCATCCAACAACACCTTCTTGAAATTCAGCGTGAAGCCGGCTTCGCGGGAGTTGCCGTTTTCGGCGTGGATCGACGTGTTGATGGCGAACGTTTCGGGGCGGCGGAAGAGCACCGTGCTGTTGGCTTCGAAGCGGGAGGCCGAGGCGCGAAGGCTGAGTAGCGGGAGCGGGTCGTAGGTGATGTCGCCGGCGAACTGGCTGATGTGGCCTTTGAAATTGACCGACGTGTCGTCGTTCGACATCGTGGTGCGCTCCGCGACGGCGCCGATGCGGATCCACTTCGGCGCCTGCCACTGCGCGCGCAGGCGGTAGCGGTCGCGATCGTCGAAATCGGTGCGGAAGATCGGGCGATCGCCGTGATCGCTGCGCCACGCCGCGCCGACGGTGATGCCGTTCTGGGTGAATTGCAGGTTGGTGTCGAACGTGTTGACCTTGCGCTCGAACGAGCCGTCCTGCGCGCCGGGCACGACGATCTCCGAGAGGTCGGGCGCGACATCGCCATTCATCTTCGACTGCCGCACTTCGGCGCGGAACGACACCGGTCCGAGCTTGCGCGCGGAGACGCCGGCGTTGATCACGTCTTCATCGCGATCGATGGAGCTCTTTGCGTTGAGGATGGTCTGGAAGTCGCGTTGATCGACTCCGCCGAAGGTGATCGATTGCAGATAGAGCGTGTTGATCAGCGCTTCGCCGTCGAGGTCGCGATGCTCGCGCTGGAAGCCGGCGAGGAGATCGAGGCCGTCGGTGACCTCGAATTCCGCACGCGCGCCGCCGCGCCACGTCGTGTTCTTCGCATTCGACGTCTGCACTTCATTCGCGCCGGTGAAGAAGCGGCTGATGGCGAACGATGCGAAGTTGCCGAACGCGGACTCGTTCTCGTTGCCGCGTGAATCGGCGGAGAAACGGACGAAGTTGCCGATGAGGCGGACATGCTTCAGCACGTCGCCGGCGATGTAGAGGTTCGTGAACGGCGTGCGGACGCGCGTCGAGTCGTGACGGGTAATCGTCGTCGCGCTGATCGGACGGCCGAGGATCGGGTCGTCGTTGTTGCCGGCACCGGCGCCGGGGAAGAGCGCGTAGTCGCTCGTACCGTTGAAGTGGCGCCAGCCCTGCGTGAACGAGCCGTACACGCGATTGAACTTGAACGTCGCGCCGCCGCGCAGCTCCTGCTCGAGGTCTTTCTGCTTCTGCTGCAGCAGGAATTCGTCCTGGCCGAAGTGGTAGGTGGTTTCGCCGGGACCGGAGAAGCGGTTCGCTGAGTAGCCGATGAACGGCGCGATGCGCTGATCGGGGAAGAATTCGAGGTCGGCGTCGAGCGTGCGGCGCGTGCGGTTGAAGAAATGCTGGCTCGGAAAGATGTCGTAGAGATCGGCGGTGCGATAGCCGAGCGTGAATCGATAGAGGTCGCGTTTCTCCGCCTGGACGCGAATCGCGCCGGCGGGGCTGGTGCCGAAGTCGGACGCGGTGACGACGATGCGATCGCCGACCATCGGATTCGAAGTCGTCAGCGAAAAGCTGCGGATCAGGAATCCTTCGCGCTCGTTGATCTGCGTCCGGTACATGCCGGAGCTGCCTTTGAGATCGAGCCAGCGATAGCCCGCTTCGACGTCGAACGGATTCGTCTGCGCGTGTGCGGCGGCGGCGAAGATCAGGAGCGCGAAGAGTCGTTTGATGGTCATCTGCGTCTCCTCACTTCATCAACTGCGGGTCGCGGTTGGAGCCGTGCACGGCCACGTGGCACGTGGTGCAGTTCTGGTAGCGCGCGAGCGAGAGGTTGTGGAACGACGGTGGCTGCGAGCCGAGGGTGTTGCCGCCGATCGGCGAATGGCATTCGAGGCAGAGCTGCGCGGTGTTGGCGCGGATCAGCCGGTTGCGGTTCGACGAGCCGTGCGGTTCGTGGCAGGTCATGCAGTCGCCGATCGCGGCGGCGCCGTGCTGGAAGACGAACGGTCCGCGTTTTTCGGTGTGGCAGTTGACGCAGGGCAATTCGCCGGACCGCGTGCGGCGCAGTTTCGGAACGTGAGGATCGTGACAGGAGCTGCATTCCATTCCGCCGCTGCCGAGGCGATGCGCGTACGGCTTGTTGCGGAAGGAGGCGACCTGCGTCGAGTGGCAGGTGTTGCAGAGCGCGAGCTGCGGCCTGGCGAGCAGCGGCATCGCTTTGGAGGCGTGGATCGAGTGGCAGGTGAGGCAGTTGACGGTCGACGAGTTGGCGTGCGGGCCGCCGTGCTTCTTCACGTCGTGGCAGGTGAGGCAGGTCTTGTCGGAGCCGGTCAGGCCGAGCGGTTTGAAGATCAGCGACTTGTCGCCGCCCGCTTCGATGTGCGCCTTGCCGTCGCCGTGGCACTTTTCGCAGACGGCGTTGGTGAGTTGCAGGCCGTGCCCGTGCGGGTTCGTGCTGAAGGCCTTGAACTGTTCGTCGTGGCAATCGCCGCAGGAGGGGACCGGCGTGGGCTCTTCGGCGAAGGCCGGAAGAACTGCGAGCAGCAGCAGGGCTACGAGGATGATGCGTGTTCGCATTCGAACTGACTCCTTGATGTTGCCGCCGCCCGGGGACGGCGGCAGCAAGCTGCCGCACTCCTACTGCGCGTGTACCTTGTCCACTGCCCAGTCTTTTCCGACGCCGTGGCATGTCGCGCAGGCTTCGGCCGGCGTAGTGGCGCCGGGGAAGGTCGCGGAGTTGAGGAACGCGTGGGCCGCGGCGTCGCGATTGTCGTGGCATGCGAGGCATGCGGCGGTCGCGGGACCCTGCGGCGAGAAGTAGTCGCGCTGCGTGGTCACGGAGTCGATGCCGGTGTTGAGCGGCAGCGTGTACGAAGTCGTGGTGTGGCACTTCGCGCAGCGGTCGATCGTGCCGGGGAACTCCACTTCGTTGTAGTTGTGGCGGGACTTGCCGTTGCCGAACACCGTGAAGTCCTGCGTCAGCTCCGCTCCTCTGTGGATGCGATGGATCAGGCGCTGGAAGGAGATCGACTCGGGCACTCCCTCGGCCGCCGGACGCTGCGCGATGTCGCTGTTCGTCGGGTTGTGGCAGATCACGCACTCCTGCGTGTTCTGGCGCTGGCCACCGTGCAGTCCGAGCTGGTTGTGGCAGCTGTTGCACTGCGAGAGAACCACCGAGGTGCGGCGCGGGACGACGTTCGTGCCGACGGTCGCCATGTAGGTGATGTTGTTGAACGCCGCTTCGCGCTGCGTCAGGTCGGCCTTGCCGTTGTTCTGTTTCAGCGTGACGTTGCGGGTGATGTCGGCGGTGAAGGCCCAGGTGCCGGTCTCGGTCGAGGGGATCGTCTTCGTGAACGTGTAGGTCGTGGTGCCGGCGGTTGCGTCGTACACACCGGCGTTCGTGTTCGTGCTCGAAGGCACGCCGCTCTCGCGATAGAACGTGGTGTAGCTGGTGGTCGGACCGGCCATGATCGGCGCGAAGGTGCCGAGCTTGCTGCCGTCGACCGGCGTGCCGTCGCCGTTCTTGATGGCGAAGGTGACGGTCGGCTTCTTGCCCGGCGCCGCGTCCTTCACATTGACGATCGTAGCGGTGAGTCCCTTGAGCTGTTTCGAGGCGACCGGCAGGATGTGCGCGCCTTTGATCGACGCGTCGAATTCCTTGCCGCTGTCCGGCACGTGGCAGCTGGCGCACGCGCTGTCGTCCTTCTGGATGCCGCCGACGTGATTTTTGCCGGTGGCGAAATCGAGATCGTCATGGCAGGAGCCGCACGCGCTGCGCGACGGCTTCGTCAGCCAGACATCGTTCTGCGCCGGCTTCGCTTTCGGATCGCTGCCTTCGTGACAGAAGACGCAGTTGCGGACGTCCTGTCCTGGCGGGAGTGCGACGGCGGAGAAGTCGACCGGAGTGGGGCTGAATCCGATGATCTGGTACTTGCCGCCGGCCTTGACGCTCGGCAGGTTCGCGCCGTCGTGGATCTTGTGGATCATGACTTTGAGATCGACGGTGTTGCCGGTGTCGGGATCGACGGTCTGCGGCTGATGGCAAAGCGCGCAGAGCTTCACGTCCTGGCGCGCGCCGCCGTGCATGGCGAGCTTCGGATCGTGGCAGTTCTGGCAGCTGGTGTTCTGATTGATCTTGTCCCACACCTCGGACACCTTATTTCCGTCCGGACGGAAGTCATACTCGACGTTGGCGAAGTAGTTCTTGCCGACGGTGTCGAGCATGTTGCGCGTCGCGTAGATGCCGAGGGTCGTGGTCTTCGTAGCGTCGAAGTTCGCGGGCAGGAGCGTTTTGAAGACGTACTTCACGTGGCCGGTCTCGAGATCGGTTACGGTGCCTCCCGAGTCGGTGCCGGCCTGGATCGCGGTGACGCCGGGATGCGGGCTGGTCGCCGCGGAGGTCTGCGAGCGCGTGGTGTACGAGGTGTACTGGCGCGTGGCGGGGTCGTAGTAGGCGAGGATGTAACTGAGCGAGACGGCGCCCGGCGTGGTCTTGCCGAGGCGGTCGATCGGCTGATCGAAGGCGTCGGTGATGAAGAGCTCGGCCGTGACTTTGCGGTCGGTGCTGACCGTGACGGAGCTGACTTTGATCTGCAGACCGGGACGGATGTACGCCAGCACGTCATCGCTGATGTACGCCTCTTTTTCGGTCTTGGCGAACGAGGCCGCGGTGGGCGTCGTCGGAGTGGTCGGTTTGGCCGGGGCGCTCACCGCGCGGCCGCGCCCGATCGCAGGCAGAGTGATGACGGCCATCAGCACGATGAGAAGCAGGCCGCGGTGGTTTCTGGTCATTGCAGTTCTCCTGTCGCTGCACAGTCTGGTGCGGAGAGCTTGCTACGGCATGTGTCATCCATGGGGTCCAAATGTGACGGCTGTCACAGGAGCGCGGACGTCCCGTCCGCAGTCGTCGGGCGTCCCGCCCGGCGACGGGTTTTGGCGACCGGGCGAGACGCCCGATCGCTGCGGGCGAGACGCCCGCGCTCCATCACAACTGTCGGATCTTCAGCACGAGGGCGGCGAGGACCAGCACGATGATTCCGAGCGCCACTAGGAGGCCTCGGCGCCGGTACGCGAGCTCCTCGAGCGAGGACTGTCCCGCCACCAGCGCGGCCTCGGCGTGTTGCAGGCCTTCCTTCTGTTTGTTCGCCGTTTCGGTCGTGCCGAACGTGTGCACGAGCGACTCGAGCTCGATCTGCGAATCGATCGCGCCGTCGAGCTCCGCGCGCACTTTGCGCACCTCAACACCTCCGCGATGTGCGGACAACAGAATGCGATCGGCGCGGCCGATCATGCTGGTCAGTCCGCGCGTCGACCGGAGGTACGCGCGCGCATTCGCGAGGCCCGCCGAATCCGACTCTTCGTGACAATCGGGACAGCTGCGCACCGGCACGGTGATCTCCTTGCCGGTGGCAACATCGCGATACGTGTAGTGCGTCTTGCCGATGCGGAACTTGTCGAAGAGCCGCACGAACTCTTTCTCCGCGCCGGCGTGATGGAACGGGAGATTGCGCGCCTGATCGACGAGCCAGTCGAAGCGGTCGTTGCCCTGGAGGTGCCGGCTCTTCGCGACTTCGAGGAATCCGTTGCGCACCTGCCGGAAGTGCTCCGCCTTCGCCGGCATCTCCGCGATGCGCGCGGCGAGCGGCCCGACGCCTTCGTGACAGAACGCGCACGGCGTATCGGGCAGTGTGCCGAGGAGCGCGATGGTCGGCCGCACGATGCCGTGGTTTTCGTGACAGGTCACGCACTCGCTAAACTGCGTCACCGTCACCTTCGCGCGCACGCCGTCGGCGTGACACGCCGCGCACGCCATGCCGTTCATCATCTCGTTGTGCTTCGCCCAGCCTTCGTGCTTCGGGCTCTTGCGGAACAGCTCCGCCTCGCGCGCATGGCAGCGTCCGCAGACGAAGCTGATCGACTCGACGCCGGGCGGCATCGCGCCGTGATTGCCGTGGCAGTCGTTGCACGTCGGCGCGGCGATGTCGCCCTTTTCGAGCACCGCCTTCGCGTGCACGCTGACTTTCCAGCGGCCGTATTCATCGGAATGGCAGCGGCTGCAGGTCTCCGCGACGTGCGTCTTGTAGACCGGCGAGTCCTGCTGCGATTTGCGGCGGATGTCGTGATGCGAATGGCAGTCGATGCAGACCGCGACCTGTTTGTCGCCCTGTTTGAGCAACTGTCCGTGACGGCTGGTCCAGTACTCGGTGACCTGATCGATGCGCGTCGCGGGATTGAAGCGCTTCATGTACGCGGCGTCGCCGTGGCACTTGCCGCAGAAGTCGGGGATCTCCGCGCGCGTGGGCTTGCGATGCAGCTCGCCGTGGCAGTCGTGACACGACAGTCCGGCCGAGGCATGCACGTCTTTCGCGATGCTGATGTCTTTGTGGCAATCGGTGCAGGTCTCCGCGCGTGCGTGCATCGCGAGGAAAACCATGGCGATCATCAGCAGCGTTTTCGACGGCCGGGTGAACCAGCCGAGGAGGACGAGGATCGATGCGGAGAAGGCGACGATGAGCAGCGGGATGATCGTGCCGTAGCCCCAGCAGGTCATGCCGACGATGAACGCGAGCACGAGCACGCCGATCGGCGTGAGCCACCTGCTGTTTTTCCGGTCGAGGAACGGCACGGCCATCAACAGCGCCGCGCCGAGACCGAAGAGCGCGATCGGAATGGCCTCGTATTCGATGCCGAAGATCGCGCCGCCCGGCACGAGCTTCAGCGTCTGAAACATGAAGATGAAGTACCACTCCGGGCGGATGTTCTCGTACGCCGGCGCGAAGAGATCGGCTTTGTCGCCGAGATCCCACGGGAAGAGCGCCGCGATCGCCGCGACGCATCCCAGTGCGATCACCCATCCGGTGAGATCGCGCAGTGCGAAGTGCGGGAAGAACTTCATCGGCGTGCGCGACTTCGCCTCGTCCTCCGCCCCCGGCGGCACGCTCATCCCGTTGAGCTGCACCATCGCCAGATGGAGTCCGAGGCAGAGGAAGGTGATGGCGGGGAGGATGGCGACGTGCCAGCCGTAGAAGCGGGAGAGGGTCGCGCCGCTGACGCGATCGCCGCCGCGGAGGAAACGCACCATCCACGGTCCGACGAGCGGCATGACTCCGGCGACGTCGGTGCCGACTTTCGTCGCGAAGAACGCGAGCTGATTCCACGGCAGCAGATAGCCGGAGAATCCGAAGCCCATCACCAGCAGCAGCACGAGGACGCCGCTGATCCAGGTCATCTCACGCGGTGCGCGATACGCCTTCATGAAGAAGACGGTGACGAGATGGAGAAACGCGAAGAAGACCATCAGGTTGGCCGACCACGAGTGCACGGAGCGGATCAGCCAGCCGAATGGAACGGTGGTCATGATGAACTCGACGGATTCGAATGCTTCTTCAGCGGAGGGGCGGTAGTAGAGCATCAGCAGGACGCCGGTGCAGACCTGCACGAGGAAGAAGAAGAGGGTCATCCCGCCGAGGTAGTAGAGAACGGTGAAGCGATGCGCGGGAACGGTCTTGTGCGACGCGACCTCGCGCAACGTCGAGAGACCGAGACGATCGTCGAGCCAGTCGATGACGGCGCTCATGATCAGGCCTTCGAGACGACGATGAGGCCCGGTCCGGAGCCTTTCGCCACGACATTGACTTTGTACGGAGTGAGCGGCCGCGGCGGCGGACCGGAGACGTTGCGGCCCTGCAGGTCGTAGCAGCCGCCGTGACAGTTGCAGTAGATGCGGGTCTGCTCTTTCTGGAAGCCGACGATGCAGTCGAGATGGGTGCAGGTGGCGGAGAACGCGCGGAAGTCGTTGTCCGCGGCCTTGACCAGGATCACCGGCTCGGCGCCGAAGCGGACGATCTTGTATCCGCGCTCGAGCAGCTGCGGATCATTCACTTCCCCCGCCTCAATCTGATTGGTCGAAGCCTCGGTGATTTTCGGCGGCGTCATGTAGCGCAGCACGGGATAGATGACGGAGGCGATCAGCGCTCCGATTGAGGTGCCGAGGAACCAGTTGAGCATCTGGCGGCGGTTCATTCTTTTCTCCACTCCTTATTTGAACGAGCGGATGACAGTGACGAGCGCTTTGAGCTGATCGGGCGTGAAGCTCTTGCCGATGGCGGGCATCTTTCCCTTGCCGCCGGTGATGACCTTTTCGATCTCGGCGTCGGTTTTCTTCTGCACGTCGACGCCGTTGAGCGGCGCGACTTTCAGGCTCTTGCCGACCGAGGTGTCGCCGGCGCCGGTCGCGCCGTGGCAGCCGGCGCATTTCGCTTTGTAGAGCGCGGGACCGTCTTCGGCGATGAGCGGGAGCGCAACCAAAACGACGAGAACGAGTGCGAGTTTTTTCACGAGCAATCTCCTTTTGAGGTGATGACGCCGGCGATGGCGCGGCGCAGGATGGGAATCACGGCGGCGGATTCGGGCGCGGGCGGCTGCCACGCGCCGGCGGTGAGATAAACGGCGAGCGCGAGCTCGTCGAGTGCGCCGGCGTCGTCGAGTGGCGCACCGCGGCGGAGGACATCGCGCACGCGCAAGTAGAGCGTGGCGACGAGCTCGGGCTCGAGCCGTGCGACATGAAGCCAGTGGCGCAAGTCGTCCTGCACGGCGCGGATCAGGCGGCGGGCGAGGAGGTCGTTGTCGTTGACGGCGTCAGTCATCGCGATTCGTATCAATCGCAATGGCGCTGCCGCGTCCGCTTCGACGAAAAATCAATGAGTTACGCGCGCAGGTCTTGCAGAATTGCAAGAGGTGACAACGTGAGATCGTGCAGATTCGCAGTTGTGCTGTTGCTGTTGTGCGCCGGGTGTGCGTCGTCGCGTTTCACCTGTGACGCGACTCCGCCGCGCGCGCCGCACAATTTCGGTGCGGCCGTCGAGGGCGTGTTCCGCGGCGGTCAGCCGATGACGTGCGGCGAGCTCGCGTTCCTGCAATCGCAAGGCGTGAAGAGCATTCTCAAGTTGAACGATCGCGATGCGGCGGTCGATGTCGCGGAGAAGTCGAATGCGGCGCGGTTCGGATTGCGCATCGAGTCGTTCGACTTCGGTGCGTCGACTATTGGAACCGCGTCGACATGTCCCGATGTAGCGCGCGCGCTTGCGTTCCTCGCCAATCGCGACAACTGGCCGGTCTACGTGCATTGCACGGCGGGGAAGGACCGCACGGGCTACATCGTCGGCATGTACGAGCGGAGCGTCGGACGTTCGATTACCGAGGTAATGAGCGAGCTGCATCGATACGGCCATCGCGGCGCGCGCGCGATGACGTTTCCGCAGATCGATCAGCAGCTGGAGAGCGAACGGCCGGCGTGTGCGGGAGTACCATTGACGCATCCATGAAACGGATTGCAGTCATCAGCCTCGCGCTGGTCGCTTTGTATTTCGGTTACAAGCGATTGACCGGCGATTCGCCCGACGCGACGTACGTGAGGTTCGCCGAGGAGATGCTGCAGCGCCACTACGACAAGGCGGCGGCGCTGTCGCAGGGATTGTCGGCGGATGACCTGGCGAAGCTCGGGACGCAGGAGCGGATCGGTCCCGGTCCGGCGATGTTCTCGGTGCTGTTCGCGTCGCGCTTCAACGTCGATTCACGCGAGACGGCTGCGGACGGATCGACGGTCCTGCACGCGACGCAGATCGTGCTCTTCAATCCGAACGGCATCGAGTCGGCCGTTCCGGCGATGAAAGCGGTGATGAAGCAAGTGGTAACGCTGCGCAAGAGCGAGGGCGCGTGGAAGGTGACGGCCTTCGAGAACGCCTTCGAGAGCATGGGTTCCTTCCGGTAGGGAGCGCGGACGTCTCGTCCGCAGCGAGCGGGCGTCTCGCCCGATCGCTTTTTTTGTCGCCGAGCGAGACGCTCGACGACTGCGGACGAGACGTCCGCGCTCCGAGCGTCATTGACGAGCTTCGCGTCGAACATCGACAGCCACTCCCACACGTCGAACACGCACGCCGCCGTCGTGATGCATCGGCAGG
>C688J18823_10002050_pt1 | contig 12583 bp, 12 predicted proteins | sample HopSoiMetagenom1_FD_18823 | JGI IMG/M metagenome (IMG submission 18823)
CCCGAGGACATGCCGTACCCCCTCGCCACGATCACGCAGCCCGAGAAGAACGAAAGCCTCGACAGCGGCGACTACGCACAGGCGCTGGCACGCTGCGTCGCCGAGTTCGACTACGAGCGGAAAAAAGAGCTGAATGGCAAGCTCGTGGACGGCCGCTACCACGGCGTGGCGATCAGCTGCTTCATCGAGGGCGGCGCCGCCGGTCCGCGCGAGAACGCGCGCATCGAGCTCGACGACAAGGGCGGCGCCACCGTCTACGTCGGCTCGGCGAACGTCGGCCAGGGCCTCGAGACCGTGTGCGCGCAAATCGCCTCCGAAGCGCTCGGGCTGCCGATGGACAAGATCCGCGTGCTGCACGGTTCAACGACCTATCTCAAGGAGGGGTTCGGCGCCTTCCATTCGCGCTCGGTGGTCATGGGCGGCTCGGCGATCCTCGACGCGGCGAAGAAAATCCGCGAAGGCGCAAAGAGCGCCGAAGGCACCTTCGCCGGTCATCTGCACACGTACTCCTATGGCGCCGCCGCCGCACATGTCGCGGTCGATCCGCGCACCGGGCACGTCCAGCTCGTCGATTACCTGATGGTCGAGGACATCGGCCGGGTGATCAACCCGCTCACGGCCACCGGGCAGGCCATCGGCGCCGTGGTGCAGGGCCTCGGCGGCACGCTCCTCGAGCACCTGCAGTACGATGAGCAGGGCCAATTCCTCACCGCGACGCTAGCCGACTACCTTCTGCCCGGCGCCGACGAGTTCCCGAGCATCCGCGCCATCATCACCGGCAACTCGCCCTCGCCCAACAATCCCCTCGGCGCGAAAGGCGCCGGCGAAGGCGGCATCGTGCCGGTCGGCGCAGTGGTGGCAAATGCCGTCGCCGCCGCGCTCGCCCCGCTCGGCGCCGAGCCGCGCGCGCTGCCGCTCTCGCCGCCAAAAGTGTGGGAGCTCATCCAGTCCGCGAAGTGAGTGTTGGACGTACTGTTCGTCTGCACGGGAAACATCTTCCGCAGCCTGAGGGCTGGGTACGCGCTGCGGCGCGAGCTCGGCGCCGACAGCCGCATCGTGGTCGCGTCAGCAGGAACCGACGACTATCCGCACGTGGTGCGACCGAATGTGCGCGACTACTTGCTCAGCAAAGGACTCGACGTACGCGCGCGCCGGTGTTCCTCGAAGCCTGCGGGGGCGCCTGCGAGGCGCTGCCGGATATCGAGGAGGTCGTGCTGGACTACAAGACCAACCCGGCGGCCGTCGATGCGCACGTGCGCATGACGATCGATCGCATCATCGAGGCGATGCCCCGCCTCGCCCGAAAAATTCAGGAATAGCGCTCGAGCCGGTAGCGCAGGACGTGGTCGCCGTGCTTCGCGGCGGTGCGGCCGAGGCCGATCCAGCCGCGGTCGCCTAGCAGGGCTTCGCTGCGCCGCAGGCGAACCTCGCGCGAGCCATCGGCCATCAGAAACGTGCCGTTGGAGGACTGGTCCACGATCACGAAATGATCTTCGCGCGTGAAGATCCGCGCATGGATGCGCGATGCGTGCTCAGTGGTGACGACGATGTCGTTCGCCGCGTCGCGCCCGATGCGCAGGATGGCGCCCGCTTCGACGATGTAGCTCTCGCCGCCGATGCTGAGCTTCAGGATCCATTTCGCGTCCAGGTCGCCGCTCGGCTCGGCTGCTTCCACCTTGGTGACGTCGGGATCGGAGCGCCACAATATTTCCCACACGCTTACCTGCCGGTCCCGGCCGCGCACCTTGGTCGCATAGAGCTCCCGGCAGCGCGTGCGCAGGCCCGGTGAAAGCGCCTCGACGGTCCGCTGCGTGGTCAGCACCTGGGCAGGATTGGCGAGTGACACGAGCCGCGCGCAGACGTTGACCGTGTCGCCGAACACGTCGTTGTCCTTGAGGACCACCGCGCCATAGTTGTAGCCGATCTTGATCTTCATTCCCGGCCATGCCGCCGCGGCCACCTTGTCGGACGCTTCCTGCATGCCGCACGCGGCGCGGAACGCGGCATCGGGGTCGCGAAACTCGCAAACCACGCCGTCGCCGAGGTTCTTGACGATGACGCCGCCGGTCGCCTTCACCTCCTTGTCGAAGCTGCTGAAGAGGAAGTTGAGCAGGGCGAGCGCGGGCGTGTCACCCACGCTCTCGTAGATGGCCGTGCTTTCGCAGACATCGGCAAAAAGGATCGCGCGCTGCGCGGTGGTTTCGCCCGCCGTCACCTGCTCGTCACCTGAGGCACTCCCTCCGCCCGGATGATAAAGCTAGACGTGATAGCCATGCTCCCGGAACCAGCGCGCGGCGCCGGGATGCAGCGGCACGTCGCGAGGAGTCGCTTCGGTTTCCTCGCCCAAGGCGCCGATGCCCTTGAAGGACGCCCACGGATTGAAGTTTTCCCACACGATCTCGTCCTGCCGCGCGGCGATGGCATCGACGATCTTGTATGCGTCGTCGTCGGGCAGGTCGGTGCGCGTATAGAGCGGCCAGGCGCTGTAGTCGAGGCAGGCGTGGTCCGACTCGAGGCCGCGGTATTGGCCCTTCGGCATGACCACCCGGCGCCAACCGATCTCGCCGAGCTTTGCAAAGACCTCCGGCTCGAGAGTCAGGGGCTGGTAGCCGGCGGCGAGTGCCTGCTCGAGCCAGAGCGCGAGGCCCTCGTCCATGACGATGTCGACCGAGCCGTCGGCGAACGCCTTCAGGCGCCGCGCGTCGCCCGGCCCGCCGTTGAGCTGCAGGCTTCCGCCCCAGCTCTCCACATCCTGCAGCGAATAGCCGTACATGCCGAGCACCTGGTTGATGAGGTCGCGCGTCGAGTGCGTCTTGTCTTCGCGCGTCGAGATGCGCACCGGCAGCTTCTTCGCCTTCACGTCCGCCAGCGAGCGGATGCCCAGGCGCGGATGGACTGCGAAGACGAAGCGGTCCCAGGAGGGATAGTTCGCGATGATGCATAGCGGCAGCGGCGAGCTGAACAGGCCCTTGCCGCGCACCGCCTGGGTGAGCATTGCCGAAGGATTGACGATCGCCGCCTCGAGTTCGCCGCGCGCCACCGCGTGGGCGAGGATCGGCGAGCCGCACGACATGCGCAGCCACGGCTTGTACTTGTCGCCGGAGCCGGAGCCGACCGTGATGCAGATGTCGCGGTTGCCGTAATACGGCGTCGCCGGGTTGCCCGCGATGTGCAGGCCGATTTCCCACAGGAACTTGGCGCGGATGAAATTAGCGCCCTTAGGTAGTGGTTCCATCTGCTTCCTTGCTAGTTGCCTAGACCAGCACCGGCGGTGCGAGGTCCTCCGGCCGATCGATGTCCCGGATGACGCCGGGATCGCCGACCGGGATTTTCACGAGCGAGCGCTCATTCTGCGCGAGAAGGCGCCGCGCGCCCTCGTCGCCCTGCAGCTTTATCAATTCTTCATAGAAGCGGCCGCCGATGCCCACCGGGTGGCCGCGCCGCGCCCGAAAATAAGGCGCGGCGATGGCGGCGCCTTTCTCGAGCGCCTCTCTCACCGCGCTAATCGACGTGGGACGCAGGAACGGCATGTCGGCCAGCGCGACGATATAGCCATCGCGCGCTCCGGCGACGCTTGCCCCGCAGGCGAGGCTCGCACCCATGCCCTCCTCAGCGTTCGCGCAGACGGCGACCGTGCATCGTTCCTGCTCGAAGGCCGCCGCCGCGTCGCCGCTGCGCACGACGACGATGACCTCCGGCAGCCCGGCGCGCAGCGTGCGCGCCGACTGGATGGCGATCGGCACGCCGTGGGGCAGCGTGTGCCGCAGCTTGTCGGAGCCGAACCGCGATGCCGAGCCTGCCGCAAGCAGCAGGCCGACGATATTCAAGGGGTCTTCACTTCACACGCTGAGGCTTCGAAACGCCGCTCGGGTTTTGCCGCCCACGACGGCTCCGACACGCCGTGGCGCACGGCGGTCATCTCGGCGAGGATCGCCACCGCGATCTCGGGCGGCGTCTTAGAGCCGATATAGAGGCCCACCGGGCCGCGCAGGCGCGCGATCTCGTCGGCGGAGACGTCGAACTCCTTCAGCCGCTCGCGTCGAGCGTCGTTGTTCTTCTTGGAGCCGATGGCGCCGACGTAGAACGCGGCGGACTTGAGGCCTTCCATCAGCGCGAGGTCGTCGAGCTTCGGATCGTGCGTCAGGGCGACGAGCGCGCTATGGCCATCGAGCTGCAGCTCCCGCACTACGTCGTCGGGCATGCCGCGGTTGATCGGCACCGACGCCAAATCCCAGGTATTAGCGTATTCCTCGCGCGGATCGACCACTACCACGTGATAGTCGAGCATGCGCGCCATCTCCGCGAGATAGCGCGTGAGCTGGCCGCCGCCGATGAGCACCAGGCGCCAGCGCGGCCCATGAACCGACGAAAGCACGCGGCCATCGAATTCCAGCACGTCCTGCCAGCGTCCCGGCTCGAGCGTCGCGCGGCCGCTCTCCATGTCGAGGTTGCGCTTGACGAGCTGCTGGTGCGTCACGCGATCGAGCAGATCGGCGATGCCGCTTTGCTCGCTGAGCGGCTCGAGCACCAGCTGCAGAGTGCCGCCGCACGGCAGGCCCCAGCGCGTCGCTTCCTGGTTCGTGATGCCGTAGGTGACGAGCTCGGGTTTCTTGGCGCTGGCAAACTTGTCGCGCACTTTCTCGACGAGATCGTCCTCCACGCAGCCGCCGGACACGGAGCCCACGATCTGGCCGTCGCCGCGGATCGCAACCATCGCGCCGATGGGACGCGGTGCGGAGCCCCAGGTCTTGACGATGGTGCCGAGCGCCACGCGCTGGCCGCTCTTGCGCCATGCCTCGGCGCAGCGCAGGACTTCGATATCCACACTATCCATGAGCACTATCCATGCGGAAATGTTATCGCAACGCGGCAGCCCTTATTACCCGCGCCGTCGGTAATAACAATATTCGCGCCATGGCCGGCGGCGATCTCGCGCACGATGGCGAGGCCGAGGCCGCTGCCGGTACCGGCGGTTCCCGGCACGCGGTAGAAGCGCTCGAGCACCCGCTCGCGCTCGGCAGGCGGAATACCGGCGCCGTCGTCCTCCACTTCGATTACCGGCTCGCCTTCCCGGCGCCCGGTGCGCACGGTCACACGGCCGCCGCGCTGCGAGTACTCGATGGCGTTGTGCACGAGGTTCGCGAGCGCCTCGCGCAGCAAGAACTCGTCGCCTTGCACGCTCACCGGCTCGAGCTCGAAGCCGAGATCGACGTCGCGCGCGAGCGCCTGGTGCACCCATTGGTCGGCCTCGCGCTCGGCGAGCGTCTTGAGATTCACGTCGGCCGCATTGCCTCGTGCTCCCGGCTCGGCGCGCGCAAGCGCTAGCAGCTGGTTCGCCAGGCGCGCGGTGCGCGTCGTCGCCTCATGCACCTGCGCGAGCTCGGCGCGCACCGGATCGGGCAGCGGTTTCGCGAGCGCGAGCTCGGTATGCGCCTGCAGGCCGGCAAGCGGCGTGCGCAGCTGGTGCGCTGCGTTGGCGAGGAAGCGCTGCTGGTTTCGGCTCGCCTGCGCCACTTCACCGAGAAGGCCGTTCAGCGCGGAGACGAGCGGGCGCGCTTCTTCCGGCGTGCCGGCGGCATCGATCGGCCGCAGATCGCCCGGCGAGCGCTGCTTGATCTGCTCCGACAGCCGCGCGAGCGGAGCGAGTCCGCGCTTCACACCGAACCAGACGATGAGCACGGTGGCGATGGCGATCAGCATTTCCGGCAGCAGCGTCGAGAACAGGATGTCGCGCGCGAGCCGCTTTCGCTTCACCGTCGTCTCGGCGACGAGCACGCGGCACGCAGCGCCGCCGCATTGCGCCGGCACCGCGACGGCGCGGATGCTCTGCCCGCGATACACCGTGTCGTAGGCGACGACGCCGTCGGCGTTCTCGATCGGAGGCGGCGGCAGCCCCTGGTCGCCGGCGATGACTTCCCCGCCGGGACTGAGCACCTGGTAGAAAACCGCGTCGTAGCTGTCACGGCGCAAGACCTGGTCGACGGCGCTCGGCAGCTCGAGCCAAAAGTTGTTGCCGCCGGTGCGGATGTACGTGCCGAGCGAGATGCCGACGTCGATGAGGCCCTGGTCGTAAGCGGCAGTCGCGGGCTCGATCGACGGGAAGTACGCGACTAGCGCGCCGAGCAGCAGGAGCGCCGCTATGGGCGGTAGCAGCATCCGCAGCAGATGCGCGCGGAGGCTGCGCGCCGCCATGCTTAATTCGCCTTGTTCTCTTTGTATTCTTCGAGCATGTAGCCGAAGCCGCGCACCGTGCGGATCTTGATGCCGGCCGGCTCGAGCTTCGAGCGCAGGCGCGAGACGTAGACCTCGATCGCGTTCGGCGACAGATCGTCTCCCCATCCCGCGACCGCCTGGATGATGGCTTCCTTGGAGACGATCTTTTCTACCTTGCCGAGCAGCACTTCGAGCACCGCCCACTCGCGTGCGGCGAGCTCCAACGGGTCGTTGCGCAGGAAGGCGCGGCGCGCCACCGTATCGAGCGCGAGCGGACCGTGCACGATGCGCGGCCCGCCGTGCGCCTGCGACCGGCGAAGGAGCGCGCGCACGCGCGCCGTGAGCTCCGGCATGGCGAACGGTTTCACCATGTAGTCGTCCGCGCCGAGGTCGAGTCCGTGGACCCGATCCTCCACCGCGTCGCGCGCGGTAAGGACGAGCACCGGCATCGGGCCGTTGCGATCGGTGGATCCGGTGCGCAGGCGCCGCAGCACTTCGAACCCATCCATCTGCGGCAGCCCGATATCGAGGATCACCAGATCGAATCGCTCCTGCGACGCCGCGAGCACGGCCTGCTCGCCGCGCGAGGTCACGTCGACGGCGTGGCCCTCCGCTTCCAGGATGCGGCGCAGCCCGGAGGCTAGCGGCGCGTCGTCTTCGACGATAAGCAATCTCACTGGTGGAAATGCTACGATTTCCGTCCCCTGAAAGAAACCCCGAGGAGAGAGGAGACCCGCATGTCGGTACGCGTATCCATGAAGGTCAACGGCAAGCCGGTGTCCGCCGAGGTCGAGGAGCGCACCCTGCTCGTGACGTTCATCCGCGAGAACCTGCGCCTGACGGGAACCCACGTAGGCTGCGACACGGCGCAATGCGGCGCCTGCACCGTTCACATGAACGGCAAGGCCATCAAGAGCTGCTCCATCGTCGCCATGCAGGCCGAGGGGGCCGAGATCCTGACCATCGAGGGCGTGGCGCACGCCGACGGCACCTTGCACCCGATGCAAGCGGCATTCAAGGAGAACCACGGCCTGCAATGCGGCTTCTGCACGCCCGGCATGGTGATGAACGCGCTCGATTTCGCGAAGAGCCATCCGAGCCCGAGCGAGCAGGAGGTGCGCGAGAGCCTGGAGGGCAACCTCTGCCGCTGCACCGGCTACCACAACATCGTGAAGAGCATCATGGCGGGCGCACGCGCCATGGCCGCCACCAAATAATGGAAATGGAGGCCGTCGATGAGCACTTCATTGATCGGCGCGCGCGTCGCGCGCAAAGAGGACTATCGCTTTCTGACCGGCACGGGGCAATACACCGATGACGTAGCCCTCGCCGGGCAGTCGCACGCCGCCTTCGTTCGCTCGCCGCATGCGCACGCGACGATCAGGAAAATCGCTATCGAGAAGGCGAAGAGCGCGCCGGGCGTGCTCGCCGTCTACACCGGTGCAGACCTCGCCGCCGCGAAGGTCGGCGGCCTGCCATGCGGCTGGCTGATCACCGACGTCAAAGGCCAGCCGATGAAGGAGCCGCCCTATCCGCCGCTCGCGCAGGGCAAGGTGCGGCACGTCGGCGAGCGCGTCGCGGTCGTCATCGCCGAAACGCAAGCGCAGGCGCGCGATGCGGCCGAGATGATCGAGGTGGATTACCAGCCGCTGCCGGCGGTCGTCTCCGCCGCCAAGGCGAAGAATGGCCCCGCGCTGCACGAAATCGCTCCCGACAACACCTGCTACGTATGGGCGCTCGGAGACAAAGCGGCGGTGGACGCGGCCTTCGCGAAAGCCGCGCACGTGACGAAGCTGGACTTCATCAACAACCGCCTGGTGCCGAACGCCATCGAGCCGCGCTCGGCGAACGCGATGTACACGCGCGCCGACGACAGCTACACCCTATACGTCGCGAGCCAGAATCCGCACGTCGAGCGGCTGCTGATGACCGCGTTCGTGCTCGGCCTGCCCGAGAGCAAGGTGCGCGTGGTCGCGCCGGACGTGGGCGGCGGCTTCGGCTCGAAGATCTACCTCTACCCGGAAGACGTGGTCGTCACCTGGGCGTCGAAGCGGTTGAACCGCGCGGTGAAATGGACCTCCGACCGTTCAGAAGCGTTCGTCTCCGACGCGCATGGCCGCGACCATGTCACGACCGCGGAGCTCGCGCTCGACAAGAACGGCAAGTTCCTCGCCATGCGCGTGGGTACCACCGCGAATCTCGGCGCGTACCTGTCGACATTCTCCTCCTGCATCCCGACCATCCTTTACGCCACGCTGCTGGCGGGTCAGTACAAGACCCCGGCGATCTACTGCGAGGTGACGGCGGTATTCACCAACACCGTGCCGGTGGACGCGTACCGTGGCGCCGGACGGCCGGAAGCGACCTACGTCGTCGAGCGCCTGGTGGAGACCGCGGCGCGCGAGCTGAAGCTCGACCCGGTCGAGCTGCGGCGACGTAATTTCATTACCGAGTTCCCGTACCAGACGCCGGTCGCGCTGTGCTACGACACGGGCAATTACGAGGCTACGCTGGGCGCCGCACTCAAGATCGGCGATGTCGCGGGCTTCAAGGAGCGCCGCGAGCAATCGCTGCGCCGCGGCAAGCTGCGCGGCCTCGGCTATGCCTGCTACATAGAGGCTTGCGGCATCGCACCTTCGAACGTCGCCGGCAGCTTAGGCGCGCGTGCGGGACTGTTCGAGGCGGGCGAGATCCGCGTACACCCGACCGGCACGGTAACCGTCTTTACCGGCTCGCACTCCCACGGCCAAGGCCACGAGACGACATTCGCGCAAGTCGTCGCCGAGCGCCTCGGCCTCGGCATGGAGCAAGTCGAGGTGGTGCACGGCGACACCTCGAAGATCCTCTTCGGCATGGGCACCTATGGGTCGCGCTCGCTCGCCGTGGGCGGCACCGCGATCGTCAAGGCGCTCGACAAGGTGATAGCCAAGGGCAAGAAGATCGCCGCGCACTTGCTGGAAGCATCGGAGGGCGACATCGAGTACGAGCGCGGCCTGTTCAAGGTCGCGGGCACCGACAAGCAGAAAAGTTTCGGCGAAGTCGCGTTCGCGGCCTATGTGCCGCACAACTACCCGCTGGACAAGCTCGAGCCCGGCCTGAACGAGAACGCGTTCTACGATCCGACCAACTTTACCTTCCCGGCGGGTAGCTACGTCTGCGAGGTGGAGGTGGACCGCGAGACCGGCGCGACGCAGGTCGTCTCGTTCACCGCGGTGGACGACTTCGGCAAGATCATCAATCCGATGATCGTCGAGGGTCAGGTGCACGGCGGCCTCACGCAGGGCATCGGCCAGGCGCTGACCGAGAACTGCATGTACGACGCCGACGGTCAGCTACTTAGCGGCACGTTGTCGGACTATGCGATCCCGCGCGCCACCGACGTGCCGCTCTTCAAGATCGACACGCGCGAGACGGCCTGCACGCACAACCCGCTCGGCGTCAAAGGCTGCGGCGAAGCCGGCGCGATCGGCGCGCCCGCCGCGGTGATGAACGCCATCACCGATGCGCTCGGCGTCAAGGACCTTCCCATGCCCGCCACCGCGCAGAACGTGTGGCGCGCCATGCATACCCGCTAGGAGAAAAAAGCAATGCACGCATTCCAGTACCACCGACCCGCGAGCGCGAAAGACGCGCTCGCCCTTGCCGGCCAGAAAAGCGAAGGCCGCTACCTCGCCGGCGGTCAGAGCCTGGTGCAGGCGATGAAGCTGCGCCTCTCGTCGCCTACCGATCTCATCGACTTGGGCACCATCCGCGAGCTTGCCGGCATCAAGGTGTCGGGCGGCTCGGTCGAGATCGGCGCGATGACGCGGCATGCCGAAGTGGCTTCGTCAGCCGAGATCAAGAAAACCATTGCGTCCCTCGCGGCCATGGCGGCCCTGATCGGCGACCGCCAGGTACGGCACATGGGCACCATTGGCGGCTCGCTCGCCAATAGCGATCCGGCGGCCGACTATCCAGCGGCGGTACTCGCGCTCAACGGCACCATCACCACGAACAAGCGCAAGGTCCCGGGCGACCAGTTTTTTAAGGGACTGTACGAAACGGCTCTGGAGCCGGGCGAGCTCATCACCTCGGTGACCTTCCAGGTGCCGAAGCGCGGCGCGTACATGAAGTTCCGTAACCCCGCCTCACGCTTCGCGCTGGTGGGCGTCTACGTCGCCGACTTCGGCTCCGGCAACGTGCGCGTCGGCGTCACCGGCGCCGGCGCCAGCGCCTTCCGCCAGACGGAGATGGAGAAGGCCCTCTCCGCCAAGTTCGCGCCGGAAGCGGTTGCCAGCATCAAGGTGAAGCCGGATGGCCTCAACAACGATCTGCATGCTTCACCGGAGTACCGCGCGCACCTCATCACCGTGATGGCAAAGCGCGCGGTGGAGCAGGCGCTGAAGTAAACAGCACCCGCCCCGAAAACTCAAAGGCCCGCTCTCCGCGGGCCTTTTTCATTCACGATACGGAACCGCCGCCGCGTAATCATTCGACGATCTCGTTCGCGCGTGCGAGGAGTGCGCCCGATGGCTTGAGGCCGAGTTCCCTCGCCACGCGCAGGTTGATGGCGAGCTCGTAGGCGCTGGGCTGCTGCACCGGCAGATCGCCGGGCTTGGCGCCTTTCAGGATCTGGTCGATGTAGCGCGCGGCGGCGCGGTACTGCTCCAGTTGGTCGATGCCGTAGGCGACGAGCCCGCCGCTGCGCGCCATGTGGCTGAACGGGTACACCGCGGGCAGCCGGTGCTTCGCGGCGAGGTCGATGACCAGCCGCTGATTCACCACGTTGCTCGGATTGGGCATGACGACGAGGCCGGCGTTGCGTTGCTGGGCGAGGGTGGCGAGCCCGCGCTCGATTTCGCCGGCTTCACGCGCGTCTATGCGCGCGAAGCTGATACGGCGCGATGCAGCCGCCTGCTCGACGCCGACAGCGAGGGCCACGTTGGCAGCGATGCGCGCATTGAGCAGCAGGCCGACGTGGGACACGTCGGGCGCGATCTCCTTCAGCATTTCCAGCCACTTCACGCCGGTGGCCGGGTCGTAGTTGGTGAAGCCCGTCAACTGGCCACCGGGGTGAGCCAGGTTTTTCACGAAACCGCCACCCACTGGGTCGGAAACGGAAATGAACAGCGTCGGCAGATCGATCTTCTCGTCGCGGACGACGGCAAGCGCTTGGTTGCTCACGACGACCAGGAGCTCCGGCCGCGCAGCGGCAAGGTCACGGGCCTGCTGCCGCAGCAGGTGGTCGTTGCCCTCACCGTGGCGGATGTCGAGCTGCAGGTTCTGGCCTTCGACCCAGCCCAGCTGGCGCAGGCCGCGCCGCAATTCTTCCATGCGCAGCTTCGAGTCCGCGTCGTTCTGTGACAGCGGCACGAGTATCGCCACTCTGCGCGACCGCGCCGGTTGCGCGAGCACCGCTTGCGGCACGCACGCGAGCGCGGGCAGAGCAAGCAGCGCAGCGCGACGCTTCATGAACCTCCCGGCGCTACGATACTACGTACGCAAAAAAAGCCCGCACCAGGCGGGCTTTTTTGGTTAAGAGCGGCGCGACTGCTCGGCGCGGGCCTGGCCGATCGCCGTCTTGACGTGCTTCTTCTCCTCGGGAGGCGGCAGCACGGCCTTCATGCCGAGAGCCGCCAGCGAGAGCTCGCGCAGCCAGCCTTTCGAGTGATAGTAGTGCTCGTCTTCCTGGTCCTCGACTTCCTTCACCGCTTCCTTGAGGGCCTTGCCCTCCGCGCCGGTCATCTTTTTCGCGACCTCGTCGATGAGCTGCCAGTTGGAATGGTCCTTCTCCTCGGCGAGGACGACGCACTCGCAGGCCACGCACTCGGCCTGCGCCATGTCGCCGGCGCCGAGCGCCGCTTCCATCGCCGCGACGAGCGACTGTCCCATGTCGGCGACGATCTTGCGGCCCGGCGTCTGCTCTTCGGCGTCGAGCTGCATCTGCGAGCAGACGTCTTGTAGGATTTGCACGTGCCGCTCGGTTTCCTGGTGGTACTTCTCCCACTCTTCCTTCAGGTCCTCGTTCTGCGCGCACTTGAGGGCCGTCTCGTAAATCTTCACCCCGCCCCGCTCGTGCTCGAGCGATTGCAGGATCAATTCCTTAACGACTTGCATGTCCATCGGAATCCTCCGGAGGTTAATGGCTACTCGGAGGAGCAATGCGCGTGCCGCTTTTACTCGATCACATCGTCGGAGCGCAGGAACAGATCCGGCGGGATGGCAATCTTCTGCGCGTGCGCGGTCTTGCGGTTGATGACGAGCTCGAACTTGGTCGGCTTCTCGATCGGCAGGTCGGCGGGCTTGGCGCCCTTCAGGACCTTGTCGATGTAGCTCGCCGAGCGGTAGTAGAGGTTGGAATAAAGCACGCCGTAGGAAAGCAGCCCGCCCG
>C688J18823_10002051_pt1 | contig 12577 bp, 13 predicted proteins | sample HopSoiMetagenom1_FD_18823 | JGI IMG/M metagenome (IMG submission 18823)
TTCNTGCGACGAAAGCCACTGGTTTTCTTGGGCACCGTATCCTATTCAATCTACATGACACATGTCTTTGTCGAGCAAAGGTTGTTTGATGCTGCTAGTGCACTCGGCAAAATTTTACATATCGCTGTATTTACCCACCGAGACATCGAGGGCAAGGATTTTTCTTTCTTGGGCACACGCTTTTGGCAAGGCGATGTGGCCTATTTCGTCTATCTGGCTCTCATCATCATCATGTCGTACTTGACATATCGATGGATAGAAAAGCCGGCGCGGGACTGGGTCAGAAACAGAGTCGGGAGAGAACGGACGTTGGTATTGCCAATCCCGACGTCTCAAACACGGATAGTCCCGTAACTCGCTCTCCAACCTAAAGCTAGTCCCGGTCCAGTTTGGGTGGGCGCTCATGCCTATGTCACTGGCGCTCGCGCCCCTCGCCGGCAAGGCTCAAAGCGATCACGATTCCGCGCCGGCTGGCATCATTCGAATGTGTGGATGTCCGCTTCTTGCCGATTGCCGCCACACTCAGCAGTCGCTGCCAGTTTGTTCGCGTTTTATTGATATTCCGGCAGTGCGACGGGCAATGGATAGACTGATTTGCCGTATCCGGAAAGCCCCCCTGTTTTGGCTTATCCTATGACCGACGCCGTCAAATCGATCAGGTAAAGAATATGCAATCCGTTTCAGAAGTATTTGCCAATGACGCAACGGAGTTAGGATTTCGGCAACTCGCTGAACAATTGCCTCATCTCATCTGGACTTGCCGCCCTGATGGTTGGTGCGATTACTTGAGCCCACAGTGGGTGGCTTATACAGGCGGAATGGAGTCTTCTTACCAAGGGTATGACTGGTCTGCAGCAGTTCACCCCGACGATAGGCAAAGGCTCATGGATAGCTGGGGGACGGCCGTAGCTACCACGGAGCCTTACGACGTGGAATACCGCATCCGGCGGCATGATGGACAGTATCGCTGGTTCCGGGCGCAGGCGGTTCCGGTGAAAGACTCGTCGAACCAGGTACGCAAGTGGGTGGGTACAAGTACCGACATTGACGGCAGGAAACATATCGAAAATTCGCTTCGCGAAAGCGATCTCCGCAAGAACGAATTTCTGGCAACACTATCGCACGAGCTTCGCAATCCATTGGCGCCGGTTCGCACTTCCCTTCACTTGCTAAAGGAATACTGCAAGGGCAATGCTTTGGCTGCACCGGTCCTTCAAATACTGGATAGACAGGTTAACCAGCTTGTCAGGCTGATCGACGATCTGCTCGACATCTCACGTATCAGCTCCGGTAACTTGGTCCTTAAGAAGGAGTGGGTTGAAGTCGCGGCCATTGTACGTGACGCGATAGAGATGAACGTTTCACTGATGAAAGGGAGAGGGCATCAACTGCATGTTGCGCTGCCAGAACAACCTCTTTGGCTGGAATGCGATCCCGTCCGCATCACTCAGATACTTTCCAACCTTCTGAACAACGCAGCGAAGTATACCGACAACGGGGGGCGTATTTCTTTGGAAGCACGACGCGCCAACGATATCGTGCTTTTGACGGTAAGCGACAATGGGATCGGCATCCAGCGTGAAATAATTGGGAGCATGTTTGAAATGTTCAAACGCGGTCAATCACTGGATAAGCGTCAGCAGCAAGGACTGGGCATCGGTTTGCATTTCGCACGTCGTCTCGCCGAAATGCACAACGGAACAATTAGCGCACGAAGTGATGGGACTGGCAAAGGTAGTGAGTTCACCGTTTCCATACCTTCCCCACATACCAAATAATTGGCGCGGGGGATTGGACGCACCGGACCGCGCTAAGATCTTCGCACACTGCTTGACCATCGAAGGTCATGAGCTTCCGAATGTTCTGGATGTCGCAAATTGCCTTCCCGCAGCAAGCCCTAAGTAAACATGTTCCCATTCGGATTTTGGCAAAGATTCTGCGGCTGCCGACATGTCCGCTCGCGACCCGAACCGGACATTCAACGCTTGGTGGAGCGCTCCAAACCAATCTTGGGCCTGGGGCCGGGATTTATTGTCGGAACCAACAGGTCTGACAATTACCCGGCGCCTGGTCGTTACTTGAACTCTATTTTTCCAGCGACCAACACGTCTCCGTCGAAACTGTTTCCCTCTATTTCCACACGCGAGCCTTCTGCCAAATCCCCAAAGCCACCGTCTTCGAAGCGGGTGTTGTCACTGAGTTCCACTGCTTGCCCGTTCACAAAAAACACTCCATTACTGCATGGCGAATCCGTGCATTCAGTAACAAACCCCTCGAGTTCGTTTTCGTCCTCTTCGTGATGGTCTTTCTTGTCATGGTTCTTGCCGTGCTTGCCTTTGCCATGATGACGCCCTTTATGGGGATGAAATGCAACATTCTGGACGTCTTCTACAATCACTTGTGATGCGAAAAAAGTTTCGGTGTCCTGATCAAATGTTCCCAGCACCTGGACCGAAGTTCCTTCGGCCACAGTCGCACCCTGTGGAAGGACCGAGGCGCCGCTAATATCAATGCTTACATTTCCCGGTTGTAGCGAGAACGATTCACCCATACTCACGTTAGAAGCAGTGCCCCGAACTTCGTCCTGTATCGTAGCGTCGGTCACTAGCCGGGCTAGCGTCGCATGTATTGCACCCGCGGCATCACGCAGTCCGAACGCTTCCACGCGTGTTTCGCCAAGCACGACTGAGTTAAGCGCATCCAGCGGCGAAGCAGCGCCGGGTTCGAACACGGTGCTGTCGTCCAGAAGCACGGTTTGGCCGATCGCCACAAAAGAAAATGGTGGCGTTGAATTGTTGATGGACTGGACCACGCCACGGACTTCTGTCAATACGTTGACTTGCTGCGCGGTTCCAGTGAAACCGTCTTTGTTGCGCAACCCTTTGACCTCTACAACCATCCCCGTCTGCAAGAACGCCGGGGTTTTGGTTTCGCCCGAGCAGGCAATAGTCGCTGTGGAGTCATCGAAGTGCACGCCATTCAGGATCACGCTGCCCTTCGTCATCACACCGCTGGAAAGCACGGCGGAACCTGGGGAATTCTTGCTGTCGCCACCACCTCCTCCACAACCCACAAGAAAAGCAGTCAGCAAGCAGGACATCGAGAAACTTAGACGATTGGAATTACGGATGGATCTGTTCATGTATGTGCTCCTAAACGAAGCCGATCATCGTTGGCTTCCAGTGTGACTTCTGCATAATGGAGCACGTTCAAGATGACGTCGTCCTGAATCCGTCTAGACTATGTTCGCGAATGATTATGTTGGCACTAATAGCCCTTTCGGAAGAGAGAACAGCGCGGATTTTCGATTCCATTGCGCTTGTTGCGCCAGCGCCGCTAACCCTGCGAGAAGGACGCCGCCATCATCGGAATTGGCGCGTGATCAGAACTTGATATAGTCTGTGTGCGAACGCACAGAACTCGCAGCTGTCCTATGATATTCGTGCGCATTGGCTCAAAACCATCATGGATATATCAAACCGCCGTGACAGCTTGGCGATGGACCAGTGGAATGTCGTGTACATTCCGCAGAGCCGGGTTTTCGAGGCATCCAACAGAACGTTTCTCGGCTTGCTGCACGCTGAGAACTCAATCGACTTCGACCCAACGACAGAATATCCGGTCTATAGTGCACCCGCCGCCGACGGGGACGGCATCCACTATTTTTTCTCGCCGGTAGCGTCAAATCGATTCCGGGTTTTTCTAAAGTTTTGGAGCGCGGTTTCAATGGAAGCATCACCGGATATGACGCTTCTCCGGCGGATTCTTTAGATCATCCACGCTTCTGCATTTCAAAAAAACACACGCGCACTACATATAGCTACACCGTTAGTCCTTTGACCTTGGCATGTGTGCGTCGCGTCTGCCAATTGCCGATTCCAATCCAGCAGAACAGCATCAAATAACCTGTAATGATCGACCCGAGGGTGAAAAGCCATAAGGATAAACCCTTCAGCCATGCCTCCGGGACAATGCCAAGCAGCTTAAGGATCCAAAGACAGACGAACAGAACTGGCGCACCAAAGGCGCCCGTAATCATGCTGGTCACGAATATGAGTGGCGAGAACGCGATTATTCTCGACACTGGTAGAAACGCCGACTTCGATCTCGCTCTGAAGCCCAGCCGGTGCGCCACCTCGAACAACACTAGGCAGACGAGGGTCGAGTCGATTAACCACGCAATGGTCGTCATGGCGCGGAATTAATTGAATGTTGTTGTGATTATGGTCGCCCGGTTATGGAAGGCAATAAGCCGAACGACTTGCCAGCGAACTTTCCTGGGGATTCTGGATCGGCCTGGCTAGCGCAAGCGTCCGTTGAGCAAGAGATGTCCTTCCTTCAAGACCCCTGAGGATTGCAATAGCGTAGTTCCGTTTCTATCGCACCGCAGCTGACAGCTGCCACTATCAGCTCAGACCATCTGGGGATCCGCATGGCCTGGCTCGTCGTTCATGGTCCTGTTGCTGAGATCTTCCATCGACTGCATGAACCACTCCGCGACGGGGATGTGCAAACAGCTTGCGCTTCGAAAAATTCCCTTTCACTGGTTGCTGAATGGACAACTGCTGTCAGGCAATCCTGTATTTGCGGAAGGCTTTGTCGATGAATTGAGTTGTAGCGCCCGGCTCGAGTGGTGAAATGCAGATTCCCTGGTTGAGCTGAACCGGGCTTTCAAAAAGCTCGTCGACCAGGCCCGGAATCACCTCCAGGTACCAGCTATTGGGAATCGCCTTCACCAGGTGCTGGTGCACTTGCATCAAATCCCCGGCATGAGGGCAAACTCGAATATTCTGTACATTCGCCATGGCGGCCACTTCCATCCAGGGCGTTATTCCGCCGATGCGGCAAACGTCCACCTGAATGATGTCCACTGCCGAATTTTCGATGAAGTCGCGGAAACTCTGAGTGGTGTAAAGATGTTCGCCAAGTGCGATCGGAATCGAGGTGGCCTGCTTGAGCAACCGATGCGCCTTGATGTCATCCGGATGCAAAGGTTCTTCCAGCCATGTGAGGTCAAATTCTTCCAGCTTCTTTCCCCAAACACTGGCCGTCATCAAGTCCCAGCTTTGGTTTGCATCAATCATCAGCAGAGCATCGTCGCCGATAGCTTGCCTCACTGCCTTCACACGGCGGACATCCTCGCGCGGGTCGGGCTTGCCTACCTTCATCTTCAACGCAGTGTAACCGTCGGCAAGCAGCGCGAGCATTTCGTTTTTTAATTCATCCTGCGTCCGGTTCAACCATCCTGCAGCCGTGCTGTAAATCGGAATGTCGGTCGAGCGGCAGCCGCCCAGAACTTGCCACAACGGCCTTTCAGAGCTTTTCGCGATGATGTCCCACAGTGCAATATCAACCGCCGACTGCGCCATGGTCGTGGCGCCCGCGCGGCCAATCCAGTGTGATTTTCCATAGTAGAGCTGATACCAGATCTCTTTTACGTTGAACGGATCCTTTCCCTTGAGCTCGTCGACAAAGAGACTATCCAGCACCTCCTTGATGACACTGCCGCCCGCTCCAACGGTAATGGTGTATCCGGTTCCGCTGACCCCTTCATCGGTCGAGACGTTTAGTCCGACGAATTCCAGAACACTTGTGCTTTGCATGCCGTCGGCAATTTCACGCCGAATCGGGACCTGCAACATAAAGCTTTCTGCGCGGGTAATTTCCATGGTCTACCTTTGGGCTAACCCTCTTATCGGTTCGGATATTTTATGGCATGGGTCTTTTTTTACCGATTGTGTCAAGCGGTTGAGGCTGCTGCAAGATACCTATCGATTGAGGCTGGAAACATCGGCATGCTTGCTACGCTATGGTGAACATGGTTCACAAACTGGAGTAAGGAATTGCCCTTAGTCCCATTCAAGGCTGTTTCGATTGGTTCAAACGCTTTCTGGGATACAAACCAGTCTGAATCGAGAACTACAATCCCATGTATATGGTTTGCTCTCTACCGAATCAAAAGGGCATCATAAAAGTTAAGCTGAGCTCGCCCCGAATCGGTGCTGTAACGCTCGGATGTCGACAGGCAAGCTATTTCTGTTCTTCAATCTGATACCCGAATCGCGGAAAGTGCACATACACCGTACCGGCACGTGCATCGGTGCGTCTTACGACCCACTCGTTTGTATATTCGGCCACTAGTTCGCCTGCGACAGGATCGATCCCAGAGTCGGTAGGCGCCACCATGACGCCTGCGCCCACGGGGCAGGGGCCCGGCGATCGAACTGATTCGGTTCTCAAGGCCGCGTGTTTGCCCTTTCGTGCAATCTCTATTGCATCGGCACTGCTAAGTGTGCTCGGGGTGCCGTGGCCGATACCCTCAATGCGACGCATCCATTGCATCATGAGAGGCCAGGCGGACAGGAACCCTGCCACCGCGGTTGCGCGCTGGATGAACCAGAGCGGATGGAAAACCGAAAAATCTGCGACTGTTGCCTGGGCGCCGAAAATAAACAAGCGCCCGTCGGCAAACTGCCGCTCGAATTGATCGAGATGTTGCGTCAGCAGCGCGGTCGCCGCGTGTAATGCCATGCGCGGGACGCCTTTGCGAAACGCCTTTCGATCCTCGATGAACGCGGCCCGGTGCTCCGGGCTGTAGCGTCCGAACATGCTGTTGAACCCTTCCGGCTGCATCGCAAAACCCACGCCGGCCGCGAACAAATATTGGTCTGCCCACGCTGCGAGAATGTGAGCATCGGCGGCATGCGCCTTGGGGTAGAGCTTCGGCTCTGGCTGGATTCGCTCCAGCACCTCCGCGATCAAGGCAGTGTCGCAATAGATATCACTTGCGACCTGCATAATTGGCGTGCGTCGATAACCGCCGGTGAGTGCAATGACGTCGGGCTTCGGCAACATCATCGGGACCAATACCGCTCGATAGCTGATTCGCTTGAATCCGAGAATCAAACGGATCTTTTCCGCGAACGGGGATTCCGGGTAGTGATGCAGAATGATCTCGGGCATCAGAGGACAGAGGACGGAAGACAGAGGACAGAGGGAACCGGAATCGGTCGGGATTCCGGCGCTTTTCACTATTGGCTGTGCGTCAGTGTATTTGCCTGTTGCCTTTATTGCCAGTAGGGAACATCGGCTGACGTCGGCCCTTAAAAATTGGCGAGACCCTATACCGCAGCTACGGCTTCGACCTCCAGCTTCCATTCCGGCTTGAGCAGAGTTGCGCAGACCACGGTGATTCCCACCTCGTGGTCGCCCAAATGTTTCTTGCGGATTGCCTTGTTCGCTTCCATGTACTCCGGACGGGCAAGATAGGTTCTCAGGAATACGAGGTTTCCAATTTCCATCCCTGCTGATCTCAGGATGGCGCCCAGGTGACGCCAGATCAATTCGCTTTGATCTTCGAACGACTCAGGCATGGTCTTGCCGTCTGTTTCATAGCCGTTGAGGCCGCTGATGTAGAGCGTTCGCGCTCCGCCGGTTACTTCGACGGCGTGAGCGTAGCCCGGATATTTCGCGTACAGGCCTTTCGGATCGTGCTTCCTGATCGTCATGCGTTTCCTTTTTGAATGGAGGAAGTCGGGGGGATGCCTTTCTCGTTGTACTGCATCGTCGCATGCGAACAGGAAAGTGCGAAGGACTTGCTTGTAGCAAATCAGGACTCAGGACTCGGGTTTGCAAGACTCAGTGGGAAGAGGCGTAGTTTCGTCTCTGGGGATCGTTTCCTTCGGTGCGCAATCGATCAGTCAGCCGCACGCCACCCTTCGGGTTCGCGGCGTACCGGCCTGGTTAGAACGTGATACGTACGGAGGATGTGCTGCGCTTTGCTTCACCGTGGTAAACGGCTTCGATGTTGTTACCATCGGGATCCAGAACGAATGCAGCGTAGTAGCCCGGATGGTATGCGCGCTCCCCGGGCGCGCCATTGTTCTTGGCCCCGTTGGCGAGGGCAGCCTTGTGGAACGCCTCCACCATCGCGCGGCTCTGGGTCTGGAACGCCAGGTGATGGCGGCCGGTCAAGATTCCCTGCGCGGCCTCGCTGTCGGCCGTCGAGACAAATAGCTCATCTGCCCAGAAAAACCCTTCGCCAGTCCCGCCCATGGGAATATTCAGGACTTTGAAGATGGCCGTGTAGAACGTCTGCGCGGCGGGAAGATCTCGCACGACCAGCTGGATGTGATCGATCAAACGGCCGCGGTGAAGGTCCTCGGTTTCCAAGTGTTCCCCTTCCTGTTGCAAAGTATCTGCGATGAGATTCGCTTCGGCAGGCCTTCTCGTCGACCACGCGGACAAACACGCACGATTACACAACTGACGGCCCGACAAAGAACTTCTCTATTGGGGAATTTCGCCAAGCCGCATTACAGCGAGGCGCTGTTCTCCTGCGGCGTCTGGTTGAACTTGTCATGCCTCCCATCCACGTATTTCACTGACTTGGCGAGCTCGTCCCAATCGGCGCCCTCGAGCGTCGCCACCGCGATCGCGTACATTTGCCCGCCCTTCGGGTCCTGACCGGTCGCGAAGGCGCGCACCCCGCACGTCTTGCAGAACCTGTAGTGCAGATTGGGCCGCGGCTTGCCGGCCGGCGTCCACTGGTAGTCTGCCATGGCGTCCTCACCCTTCTCCAGGCGAAAATGGTCCGGCGTGACAAAGGCGAACCATGCGCGGGACTTCTTGCATAGCGAGCAGTTACAGCGCAGCGTGCCTTTGGAGAGATCCACGTCTGCTTGGTACTTCACGGCGCCGCAATGACAACTTCCGGCATAAGTCTTCAAAGCCATGGGGGTCTTTCCGGTATGAGGGGTAGCCAATATGACTTCGCGTGGGTGATGGAGTTCGTAGCATGTTGTCGTTGCAGTGACGCAAAGCGACCGGCGCCGCGCTGATAGAATGAATCGCGCGCCTTATCCGATCACACAGCCCATGGCATCGACGCTTACCAAACTTCCTCCCAATATCATCCGCACGATGTGCCCGATGAACTGCCATCCCACGCTCTGCGGCATGCTGGCCGAAGTGCGCGAGGGCAGGCTGGTGGGCGTCACGGGCGATGCCGACAATCCCGACAGCCAGGGATTTCTCTGCATCCGCGGAAAGGCATCGCGCGAGATCATCTACAATCCTGCGCGCCTGTTGTACCCGCTGATGCGCGATCGCCGCGAAGACGAATTCCGGCGCGCGACATGGGACGAAGCGTTCGACCGCATCGTCGCCGGCATGGCAGATCCCGCAGCGGTGGGTCTCTGGCCCGGGCACGGAATCTTCACGACCAGTTATGGCACGCGTATCAGCGCGCAACTGCTCGCGCGTTTCGCGAATTTCCACGGCAGCCAGTTCTGGAATCCGACCATGATTTGCTGGGGGCTTGGTGCGTTCGGGCTCGGCCTCACCGGCATGCTCGAGACCAACACTAAGGAAGACATGGGCGAGCACTCCGAGCTGATCCTGCTTTGGGCCGCCAATCTTACGAGCCAGCCGAATACCGCGCGGCACCTGCTGGCCGCGAAGCGGCGCGGCGCACACATCGTGACGATCGACGTGCGCAATACCGAGGCGGCTGCCAAATCCGACGATGTGCTGATCATCCGTCCCGGCACGGACACGGCACTGGCGCTGGCGATGATGCACGTAATTTGCGGTGAGCGACTGCACGATTCGGCCTTCGTCGCTAAACATACGGTCGGATTCGACGAGCTCGCCGCTCACGTCAAGGAATATACGCCGGCGTGGGCCGCCAATATCACCGGCGTTGCGTCCGACCGCATCGTGGCATTGGCGCGGCGCTATGCAAATACGCGGCCGGCGATGATCGTGCTGGGCGGCAGTTCAATGCATAAAGGCGCCAACGGATGGCAAGCGGGGCGCGCGATCGCCTGTCTGCCGGCGTTGACCGGCAACGTCGGGATCGCTGGCGGCGGTTTCGGGCCGCGTCACGGCAGTGCGGCGCATGGCCGGGGCCTTAGCAGCATCATCGAACCCGAGCGCAGGCGACGCGCGCCGGATGTCCCGAACCAGATGTCGGCCGTTGCCGGAGCACTTCGGGAAGGCATGATCCGGACACTGCTGCTGATGGGCACGAACATGCTGTCGTCCTATGCTGATGCCGGCGATCTGGAGCAGGGTCTGCGACGCACGCCGCTGATCGTCAGCCACGACCTGTTCCTGAACGACACGGCGCGCCGCTTCGCGGACGTCGTGCTGCCGTCAACGGCCTGGCTGGAGGAACTCGGTTGCAAGATGACGCACACGCATCTCTATCTCATGGAGCGAGCGCTTGCCGCGCCCGGCGAGACGCGCTCGCTGTACGCGGTAATCAAGGAGCTGGCCGAGCGCCTCGGCCTCGCGGGGTTCCATCCCTGGGCATCGGAAGAGGCGATGGTGGATGCTATCCTCGATCATCCTTGCACGGGCCGCGCGACTGTGGACGCGCTACGCGCGGAGGGCGGTATCCGTGCGCTCAACATTTCACATGTGGCCAATCCGACGCTGGACTTTGATACACCGTCGCGCAAGATCGAGTTCGTCTCTGAGCAAGCGGGGCGGCTCGGCCTGCCGATGATGCCGGTGCATGAGGCGCCTGTTGCGCAGGCATCCACAGCCGGCGGCCAAAGTTATTCGCTCGTCCTCGCACAAGGCCGCACGATGATCCACTTCCACAGCTTCTATAACAACGGCAGGGAACTACCGACGCTCGCCCGGCGGGAAGCGGAGCCGACATTGTGGATTTCTCCCGAGGATGCCATGACGCGCAACCTCGCTGACGGCGCGGCGATTCGCATCTTCAACGCGCGCGGCGATCTGATGGCGCGTGCCCATGTCACTACCCGCATCCCGACCGGCACTGTGTGGATGCGCGATGGTTGGCCCGGCCTCAACCGCCTGACTGGCGGCGGCTCCGTATTGCCCGACGCAGCGGTCGACCTGTTTGGGTTTTCCGCGGGTCAGGCGACGTTCGACGCGCTGGTGGAAGTGGCCGCGGTATAAGTCAGCGATATTTTTGTTCCGTTGGGCAGGGCTATCATCAAAATCGCCACTTCAACGTAAACGCCATCACCGAGCGCCTGCCGCAACTTCTGGCGTGGCTGGAGCAACCGCGTCACGGTTATTGTTTGCTGCAGGAATTTGAAGGCACCGCAGGAGCGCTTTCTTTAACAAGCGCTGCAAGACAGTTACGGTTTTGTATGGCACGCTCAGAAAAGCTGGAACGGCGTTGCCATCCTGCCCATAAGAGTACCCATCATCGCGATCCTTTGCGCTAAACTCGCGCCGCCCCACCTTCTACTGATCGAGAACACGATGTACATGAAAGCCGCTATTTCCCTGACGCTCCTCGCCTGCACTGTGCCATCCCATGCTGACGGTACCGCCGCGGCTCTATACAAAACTGGCAACTTGACCGTCGACGTTTCCGGCCCGGACGTCAGTATGCAACTGCGCCTGCCCATGACGCGCGGCGATACCTCGGGCGCGAGCAAGCCGACTTTGACCACTGCGGAAGTCGTGGCGCGCCTGAAGGACGCGACCAAGCTGTTCGTGTTTCCGGACAAGGCCAAGTGCCAGGTGGAAAACGCCAACGCCTTTGCAGTCGACACCCAGGGCAAGCCTACCACCGCCGAGGGGAACATCCAGGCCATGTACCGGTTTCGGTGCGACGGCGCGACGTCAGCGCGCATTGATAAACTGGGCATCCGGTTGTCGGATCAATTGCCGGGTCTGGAGAAACTCAAACTGCAGGTTGCGACCGACAAGGGTGAGACCGCCGTGGAACTGTCGCCGGCAAACGCAGATGTGACGCTCTAGCCGGGGTCCTCGGGACACTACGGCGACCCTCGCTTACGGGTTAGCTTTTTTTTTGTGTGTGGACGAGCTAACGAATCAGTTCGAATACTATGTATTGCGTATGACGCATAGCATTTGTTTCTCCAGGGCTACCTGAAAGTCGCTCATCCCGCGTCACGCGAGCTTTAAGGTCTCGCCTCAACATCGAGCGCTGCGAAGGCCGGTACGACCGCCTGTTGCGCAGCGGATCCTACTGCACTAAAGCCTTAAAGTCTGGCGACCGAACTGCCTTTCCAACTAAGTTCTGCACCGTTGGAAAGAAGGCTTCAGCCGTCTGCTTGCAAGCGGTATCCGCGATAAAGCCACTTTCAAACTCATAGTGCTCGACGACGGTCATGGACTTGCCATTGGAAGAACTCAAAGTAAGATCCACGTCCCAAGAACCGCCGGTAAGGTTTCTTGCGGAAGAGAAAGCGAGATTGTTTACGACCCCTGAAACAGTTGCGCGGGGCGCTGTTCCGGCGTAGATCCCAGCGACCTTAAATTCGTCCTCAAAAGCTTTCTGAATGTAGGCGGTATGGGTCATACCGTCGGGAGGAGCAAGTGGGCCAGCAGCGCGACATGCATTGCTGAATGTAGCTGGACCTGAAAACGTACCAACCGAAAGCTCGGATGTGCCGAGCGCCTTTAGTGCGACGTTGTTGTCAGCGTTGATCGCATATCTTGGCGTAGTGTAGGTGGAACAGGCGACAAGTGAAATTGCGAATAGCACCAGGAGCGTGATTTGTTTGATCATGTTGGTCTCCCTAGAATGTGAAATGAACAATGACGAACCGCACTTTTG
>C688J18823_10002052_pt1 | contig 12575 bp, 14 predicted proteins | sample HopSoiMetagenom1_FD_18823 | JGI IMG/M metagenome (IMG submission 18823)
TTTTGGCGGACGAGCCGACCGGCAGCGTCGACCCGACGCTCGGCCGGCGCCTGCTGCGGCTGTTCATCGAATTGAACCGGCTGGGCACCGCGGTCATTATCGCGACCCACGACATCACGCTGATGGACCAGTACGAGGCGCGGCGAATGGTGCTGCACCAGGGACGGTTGCACATCTATGAGTAGGATGGGGGACGAGCACGGGCCGCTGGTGGACCTCGGGACGGAGCGCCCGCAGGTGCCGGCGCGCGCGCGCAACATGTCGCCGATCGTGCCGCGGGCGTCGATCTCCGGCCGCGCGCTGGTTGCCGTCGTCGCCATCATGACGTTCCTCGCTTCCATCACCACCGGCACCGTGCTGCTCGTCAGCGCATCGGCCGCGGAATGGCAGTCGGAGGTCGCCAGCGAAATCACCATGCAGGTTCGCCCGCAGTCCGGGCGCGATCTCGATCGCGATGTGAACGCGGCGGCGGAAGCGATGCGGACGCAGCCCGGCATCGTCCAGGTCAAGCCGTTCAGCAAGGACGAATCGGCCAGGTTGCTGGAGCCGTGGCTTGGCACCGGGCTGTCGATCGACCAGTTGCCGGTGCCGCGCGTCGTCGTCGCGCGCGTGCAGCCCGGCAGCACGCTCGACCTCGCAGGCCTGCGCAAGGCGGTGACGCAGGTGGCGCCGTCGGCGAGCGTCGACGATCACCGCGCCTGGATCGAGCGCATGCGCTCGATGACCGGGGCGACCGTGTTTGCCGGCATCGGCATCCTCGTGCTGGTGATCGCAGCGACGATCATTTCGGTGTCGTTCGCGACCCGCGGCGCGATGGCGGCGAACCGCCCGATCGTAGAGGTGCTGCACTTCGTCGGCGCCGGCGACCGCTATATCGCCAACCATTTCCTGCGGCATTTTCTCAGGCTCGGCCTGGAGGGCGGGCTGATCGGCGGCGGCGCCGCCATGCTGGGTTTCGGCTTCTCCGAATCGATCGCCGCCTGGTTCTCCGGCACCCCCGTCGGCGATCAGTTCGCCGCACTGCTGGGGACGTTTTCGCTGCCGCCCTCGGGCTATCTGGCGCTTGCGGTGCAGGCCGTGGCGATCGCCGCCATTACCGCCTGGGCCTCGCGGCGCACGCTGTTCGCCACGCTGGACGACATCGATTGATGGGGAGCCGATGACTTTTTTGCAGTGAAGTAAGTCACGGACCTGACTCCACTTCGCGTCAAAACGTTCTAGAATTGTGTAGGACGAGGATCGCCGGACCACATGGATTTGCAGCACGACGACAGCACGCCGAGGGCGCCGGCCGCGCGGCCGCGCGGATGGCTGCGCGCGGCCGTCGTCGGCAGCATGGCGATCCTGTTCGTCGTCGCGGCGGTGGGCTTCGTCGCCTTTCTTTCGCAATTGCGCGGCGTCGAAATCAAGCCGGCGCGCAACGCCGATGGGATCGTGGTGTTGACCGGCGGCTCGTCGCGGGTGTCGGACGCGATGGAATTGCTGGCCGGTGGCTATGGCAAGCGGCTGTTGATTTCGGGCGTGCATCCGACCAGCGCCGCGAGCGACATTTCGCGCTCGCTGCCCGACGACCAGTCGCTGCTGTTGCGCTGTTGCGTCGATCTCGACCGCTCCGCCGTCAACACGCGCAGCAACGCCGCCGAGACGCGGCGCTGGGCCCGCGAGCGCGGCTTCAAGTCGCTGATCGTGGTGACGTCGAACTACCACATGCCGCGGGCGATCGTGGAGCTGTCGCATGCGATGCCTGACGTCACGCTGATTCCGTTCGCGGTGGTCGGCGACCGCTGGCGCGACGAGCCGTGGTGGACCAGCGGCGCGACGCTGCGTCTGTTGCTGTCGGAATACGCGAAATATGTCGCCGTCGAGGTGCGCGTGCGGCTGGCCGACATCGGCATCGAAGTGATGCCCGAAACCTCCGATCAGGTCGCGCCGGCGCCGCGCCGGCCGGCGACGGCGCAGGTCAACTGATCGGCGAGACGGACATCACCCCTCCGGCACCCCGGCAAGGCGCATGCCCTCATAGATGCGTTTGCGTTTATTAAGGAAGGTTGGATTATCACTCGCTGCGCCGAGGCGGAAACGGCGGATGGTAAAGCCTGGGTTGAGCGCAAGTCCTGCCTTCGTGGCAGCCTTCGCCTGATCAAATGAGCCGAGCAGCGCCAGGGCGGCCGCGAGCCCAAAATGCGCAGAGGGCAAATTTCGGTTGGCCTCGACGCTGCGACGGAACCAAGTTACTGCCTCGGCGTCGGCATTGAGCTGCACCTTGGCGAAGCCGACATAGAGCAGCCACCGGAAGGCGTAGATATCGCGAGGAGACAGGCGAAGGGCGTCGTTGATATGGACCTCGGTCTCAGCACCGCGACCGAGCATATACTTGGCCAAACCTATATGAGCATATGCGTCGGCCAAATTCCGATCCAGCGCCAGAGCTTGCTCGCATTCTTTGATGCCTTCCGCCGCGCGGTTAGTCGCAATTTCGATGCCACCTAACACCAGGTGAGCCGTAGCGTGCTGCGGAGCCATGGACAAAGCTTTGATCGAATTCGTTTCGGCTATCGCAAGGTGTGCGGCCCGATTGTCGGTCATATAGTTGCCTCCAATTGTCGCATCGACACTTGCTGCGCCGATCAGCGCCCCGATATTTTCGGGATCGAGCGCCAAGGCCCGTTCGAAAAACCTCCGTGCCTGCGCCAGGTATTCAGGGGTCACCCCCTTATTGATGTAAGCCCTTCCCTGAAAATACAACTCCATCGAATTGGGATGCAGCGAACGTTCCGCTCGTCGCGCCTCAACCTCAATGAGTTGAGCTCGCAGCATATTAGCCAGTCTCGATACGATTTCGTCCTGCATGTCGAAAAGGTCGGCGATCGCTTTGTCGAAACGCTCGGCCCAAATATGATTGCCCGTTTCGGCATCGACTAGCTGCACGTTCACGCGAAGACGATTGCCGCCCCGCTGCACCGAACCTTCCAGCACGTAACGGACGTCTAACTCACGCCCAATCTGTCTGAGATCGACCGCTTTGCCCTTGTAGGTGAACGCGGTGTGTCGGCCGATTACAAGCGAGCCACTAATGCGCGACAGGTCCGTCGTGAGGTTTTCAGTCACGCCATCGACAAAATAATCCTGTTCGATGTCACCGCCGAGGTTCGCGAAAGGCAGCACGACGATCGAAAGATGTGGCGCTGAAACTGGAACGTGCTTCGCGTCGCCGCTATGCGCAGGCGAGCCAACCGGATCAACAGTGGGCCTCTGCACTTCCTGCACTGCGGCAACGAAGCGAAAACCTTTGCGCGGCAATGTTTTGATCAGGCGCTGCTTCTCGCCCGTATCGCCGATTACGCTACGAGCCGCATTCAGGCGGGTCGTCAGGGCAGCATCCGAGACCAGGCGTCCGTTCCAAACGGCGCTGATGAGGTCGTCCTTGCTGACGACGCGCTCCCTGTTGCGGATCAGGTAATCGAGCAGATCGAACACCTGGGGTGCGATAGAGACCATTTCCGTTCCGCGATGTAACTCGCGCCGGTCCGTATCGAATGCAAAATCCTCGAAGAGATAGCGCAATCTGCCAACCCCCGAGCAGCCATCCGATCGTCGAAAGGCGCTCTAATGTCGATGGAAATGCAAAGAATAAGCCCACGGTGAGGAAAATGTAAGCCGGTCGTCAAGCGCGTCAGCCTTTACCTTGGCAGTCTCTTCGAGCTGAAAACAACGGCTCAAGAGGTGCAGCAATGAGCACGATCGAGTTGCAGCAGGCCATAGCGCTGACATCGCACGTTTTTCGTTTCTTCAAGGCATGTTGGGCAGCATTTCAGGAACGGCGCAAGCGCGCGAGCTTACGATCCGAGCTCTACGACTTGAGCGATCTTGAGCTTCGGGATATCGGCATTACGCGCGGCGAAATCGACTACTTCGCCTCGAATCCCTCTATCGATCGCCATGCTGATCGGCCTTAGCATGCGCCTTGCGTACCGCTCGGGTGGATAAAAGCGATTGCAGGTCGTGCAGCTTCATCGCCAATTGATGCAGTTGGGATCGCGGAAACCTTCCGCTTCGACCGCTTTCACCGTCGCCAGAACATAGTCGCGGTTGACGCCGCGCCGGCCGGCGACGGCGCAGGCCAACTAGGCGCGTACAAATCCGCGAATGGTGCGTCGGCTCCATGCCGTCCGAGAAGGTCAGGTCTAAAGCCGCGGGATCCAGCCTGGACGGCTCAATAAATATTCGACCATTCGCGGCGGAATGCTCAAGGCTCCCGCGATCTTTCGCTCATCCTTCGGCAGTCCCGCAAGGATCGATGCTTCATGCTTGCTTCGGACTTTGGATAGCCACTCCGGATCGACCACCACGGCGCGTCCCACCGCAACCAGATCGGCTCCCAACTTGATCGCGCCCTCGGCATCCAGGCACGTCTTGATCCCGCCGCTGGCCATTACCGCGCTGCGGCCCGCAATGACGCGGGCGAATGCTGTGATAGGGCTCTCAGCCGGGGTATCAATCTTCGCGACCGGACCATTGTAAACACGGGTCTCTCCCACGGGCCGGCTGTTGCGATAATCATCGAGCGAAACGGAGATGTAATCGAGATTGAGCTTTGCAAGCTCACTGCAAAGCAGTTTGCTGTCTTCAAGCGTATAACCATCAGATTCGGCCTCAAACGGCGTCACGCGAAACCCTGCGATCAGCTTTGGACCGAGTGCGTCGCGAACGGCCTGTGCGACAGCGAGAGGAAAGTTCATGCGTTTCGAAAGTGTGCCTCCCCATTTATCGGCGCGATGATTGGCCCGAGGTGAAAAAAACTGATGGACCGCGTAGTGGTTGGCTCCGTGAACCTCAACGCCGTCGAAACCGGCTTTTCGAGCGAGAGAAGCAGCCTCTCGAAAGCTTGCAACCAGGCTTTCAACCTCATCGGCCGTCATCGCCCTCGGCGTCTTCGCTCCGGGGCGCAACGATGCAACCGCAGACGGCGCACGCAGACATTGCTCACCGATCAACTCGGGCTTTGCGATGCGGCCACCGTCATATATCTGGAGGATCGCAAGACCTCCTGCCGCACGCATGGCTTCAGCGAGCCGATGGAGACCTGGCAAGTGTCCATCATGTGCCGCACCTATTCCCTGCCAGGAGCGTCCGTCTTGCTCGACGTAAGCGGCTGAAGAAATGGTGGCTCCGAAGCCGCCTGCGGCACGTCGTCGGACAAATTCGAGTTCGTCTTCGGTAGCCGTCCCGTCTTCATGGGAGGAATCGGTCGTCAGCGGCGCAATCGCAAACCGATTTGCCATCTCTCGTCCGCAGTTGAACCTAAGTGGAGACCAAACAACCATCGATCAAACCTCAACGCATAAGAGCCTGCAGGCAAAGCCCCAAACCGCGCCAAAGGCGGTAGGAGGGGTGGAAAGCCCGCGAAGATAATTATCTCCCCAAGCGCGATCGGAGATAGCCAGGGCTGCCGCTTCCGCCGATGGAAAAAAGCTAGGCTTAATGGTAAGCTTCGCAAGTTGAAGGAGGCATTCAGATGAACTCTTTTTTGTTGGCGGGACTCGAAGGCCGCGTCGTACAAGTCATCGATGGCCCGTTTACCGGCTTTAGGGGCGAGGTGAAGGAAGTAGGCGAACAGACGGTCAAAGTGGACGTTCAGGTCTATGGCCGCATTACTCCAGTGGATGTGGCGCTTAGGCAGATCGATTTGGTGTCAGAGATTTCAAGCTGAGACACTACCCCGGCGTCAATGGAAGATGCGTCCAGCGTCGATGACGACGGTCTGGCCGGTCATGGTCTCGGTGCGGCACATGGCGACCACCATGTCGGCGCAGTCGTCCTTGTCGGCGGCTTTCTTAAGGAGCGAGCTTGATGCGGAGCGTTCGATCTGCTCGGATCGGAGATTGGCTGTCGCGCGCGTGCCCTCCAGCAGTCCCGGTGCCACGCAGTTGACGAGCGTCTCAGGCGCCAGTGACACCGCCATGCAACGCGTCAGATGAATGAGCCCCGCCTTCGACACGGCATAGGCGATGGAAGAGCCGGTTGGGCTGAGCCCCGCTACCGAAGCTACGTTGACGATGCGGCCACGCCCCTGGGCCTTCATGATCGGGGCTACTGCCTTGGTTAGGCGCATCGGCCCCGTCAGGTTGATGGCCATGATCTTGTCCCACACGTCCAGCGTCAGATTGTCGAGATCGCCGAAGGGAATCGAAACGTTGTAGGCGGCGTCATTGATCAGAACGTCGAGGCGGCCGAAAGCTTGGGTTACCTCGCCGATCAGCCGGTCCACAGCCGCGCCGTCGGTTATGTCACAGGCGAAGGCTTGAGCCTTGATTTGATAGAGCGACGTCAGTTCGCTGGCGACGCTTTCCGCTTGCTCGCGGCTGCGAGCGTACATCACAGCCACATCTGCGCCCTCTTGCGCGAGCGCGTGGCAGATGCGCTGCCCCAGCCCGCCATTGCCGCCCGTCACGAGTGCAACCGCGCCCTTCAGGTCCATCGCTTCTCTCCTCTAATGCGAATGCGCGGTTTCATCCCCACCACTACCACTCTTTGATAGCCTGCCGCGCCATCCCCGTCTCAACGGTCGCTGTTCTCTGCGGGAAGAGCCGGATGATGCGCATCGTGCAGCATCATTGCAAGCCGGTGCAATTGGGAATCGCGAAAACCTTCCGCCTCGATTGCTTTCACCGTCGCCAGCACATAATCGCGATTGACGCCGGACTGGCCGTGCCCCTGCAGCACGTGGCGCAACTGCTCTGCCGGCGACAGCCGTCCGGCATATTGCACGTGACCGCGGTCGACTACATAGACGAGCGCGCTGACGCGCTGGCGCGCCTCATTCTCCAGCCACACCGATCGTTTCACCTCGCGGTACACCGAGGTGACCTGCTCGCGCTCCCGCAAATTGGCGATGGTCGCAGCGCTGTTCTTCTCCGCGACCCGGAATGCGACGCCGCGGCAGGCGCCTCCGCGATCGAGCCCGAGCACCAGGCCCGGCTTTTCCGGGGTGCCGCGATGGACGAAGGAATAGACGCAGAGCGCGCGGTGTTCGCCGATCAGCCGCGCCGGAACCCGTTCGATGAATTCGAAGCCCGGCCGCCACATCAGGGAGCCGTAGCCGAACACCCAGAGGTCGCCTGTCGAGAATTCCGTATCGTTCAGCGTAATCGCGGACATACCCCGCACCGCTACCAGAAAGCGAAGTGAAATCAATGCCTTTTGTTGCGGGGGACGGATGCTTACATTTGACAAAATCGCTAGCCAAAGGACGCCGCATGCCTGACATGACCCCCGCGCCGCGCCGGCGCCCGCTGTGGCGCCTCTTCATCATGCCCGCACTGCTCGTCGTCGCGGCCGCGGCATGGAGCGCGTTCTGGTTCTATGCCGCGTCCGAAGCCGGCGTCCGCGCCGACGCCTGGGCGGCGCAGGAGGCAAAATCCGGGCGCGTCTATGCGTGCGGCAAGCGCGAGGTCGCAGGTTTCCCGTTCCGCTTCGAGGTTCGCTGCGACGACGCCAGCGTTGCGCTGGTCTCGCAGACGGCGGACGCGAAGGCGCCGTTCACCGCGCGGCTCAGCGAGATCATGGTGATCGCGCAGATCTACCAGCCGAAACTCTTGATCGCCGAATTCAAGGCGCCGGCCACGCTGGCCGATCGCGGCCAGCCGCCGTCGCTGAAGGTGAACTGGACCAGCGGCCGCAGCAGCGTCAGCGGGCTGCCTGACATTCCACAGCGCGCCGACATCGTATTCGCCGATCCCTCGATCGAGCGCGTCAACGGACCGGTCGCGACGCCGCTCGCGAAGGCCAGCCATGTTGAACTGCACGGCCGCATTGCCGAAGGCTCGGCGCACGATAATCCCGTCATTGAAACCGTGTTGCAGATATCGGGCGGTAGCGTGCAGGAAGTGCACCCGTTGCTGGCTGCGCCGTTCGATGTCGACGTTCAAACCAAGCTGAGCGGGTTGAAGGATTTCAAGCCAAAGCCCTGGCCGGAACGCTTCCGGGAAATCCAGGCCGCGGGCGGCCATGTCGAGATCGTGCGCTCGCGGGTTCAGCAGGGCGATCTGGTCTCGGTGGCCGCGGGCACGCTGAGCCTCAACGCCCAGGGGCGGATCGACGGCGAATTGCAGATGACGGTGGCGGGTATCGAGAAGGTGATTCCGGCGCTTGGCATCGAGAAGATGCTGGAGGAGGGCGTGCCGCAGGCAACGCTCGATCGCGTCGCACCGGGCGTGAAAACGCAGGACCTCAACAATCTGTTCGGCGCGCTCGACCGGGCGATCCCGGGGCTGGGCAAGGTCGTCAAGCAGAACGCCAATACCGGCGTCGCCGCCGGCATCAATGCCCTTGGCAAGGAGGCGGAGCTGGAAGGCAAGAAAGCCCGCGCCTTCCCGCTGCGCTTCGTCGACGGCGCGGTGTTTCTCGGCCCGCTGAAAGTCGGTCAGGTGCCGCCGCTGTTTTGAGACCGTAGGATGGGTAGAGCGCAGCGAAACCCATCATCGCAGCTTTGATTTTGCACCAAGCTTCGCAGCCCGGATGAGCGTAGCGATATCCGGGATGCCTCCAACACCGCCGGGATATCGCTACGCTCATCCGGACTACAAGGCTGCGTGCGTTCAAATCCGGATCGCCGAAGCGTGATCGGCGCTCCGGTCTTTGCCGGGAATGTTGTCGCGGAAATGCCGGTCCTGCTCTCCGACGGCCCATGTTGGTGGGTCGATGATGAGGAGAAGCAAGATGACCAAGTCCCGATTTTTCGGCGCTGCTACGTTACTGTCCGTGCTGATCGGATCGCCGGCCTCGGCGCAGCACATGATCGACGAGCCCGGAATGTATGCGTTCTACCATCCCAATGGCGATCTCGGTATCGGATCGGCGCGGCCGCCGGTTGACGCCCAGGCGATGTTGCCGCGGCTGGTGATGCGACCCCCAATCCTTGCGCGGCCTGTGAAGTCACGGAAATAGCTTTGTAGCCCGGATGAGCGAAGCGATATCCGGGAATTCTCTGACACCGCCCCGGATATCGCTACGCCCATCCGGGCTACAAGGCCCGCGCTGCCGATCCCTCAACACCCATTGATCGTCGTTGGTGGCTACACCGCGCGAAAAGGATGATCGTCACAATGCATGCCGAACCCATACGTTGGGTTCGACGTAAACCGCGTAATCCTGTTCAAGTGAAACCATGACCGGCACGAGCGCGCCCGCAATCGAGACCTCGCCCGATCGGTCGAACGACATTCCAGTCCAGCGTGACCAGTCGGCGATACTGCCGACAATCGTCATGGAATAAGGCGCAATCTTCACCAGTCTTGCTCCGGCGCGAAGATGGGTACGCAGCCAGGGGTCGGCCGGAAAGCCGTCGGCACCCACCGTGTCAACGTAATCGCGCATCGGCATCAACGGATGAAGATGCTTCTGGTTCGGCCGCACCGGCGCGAACATTTCCGCAAGCCCATGGGCTCTCGCGCTGGCTTTCATGGCGTCCAGAAACGCCAGCGCATTGCCGCGCCCTCGCGCTTCGGGAAGCAGACTGATTTCCAGCGCGCTCAGCGTATTCGGAGCGCGCCCCGTCATCTGATCATCGTGGGCCCAGCGGATCACCTCGTCCCAGCCGCCATTGGGAAGCTCGGTGCGGCCGTCGATGTTGAAGGCGAACGGCACGCTGAATGCCCGGGCGACGACCTTGCCCCCGGCGACGCCGGCGAACGCATAGTCGAGGTACCGATCGAACATCGATGGCGCAAAGTAGAGCTGCGCCGCCGCGTCATGCCGCATGAATTCCGGCCAGATCGATTGCAGATCGCAAGAGAAGATCAATGGCCGAAGATCGGGGCGCTCCCGCAACGTAAAGATTTCCAGAGCCATGATGCCTGCCCAACTCTGTCGTTCGGTATCAACTCGCCGGGACTCCTCTAACACCGCCCCGGATATCGCTTCGCTCATCCGGGCTACAAGGCTCTCTCCGTCGTCCCGGCCAAGCGAAGCGCGAGCCGGGACCCATACGCCGCGGCGAGTGTTGTGTTTCGAAATGGTGGTCGGCTTTCTTTCAAAAACTACCGACGGTGGTTATGGGTCCCTGCTTTCGCAGGGACGATAGAATCACTGGGTCTTCTTGAGCGGCGGATGCGGTCGGCCGAAGTCCGGCGCGGCCGAATCCTGGCCGATCTCGACGATGCCGCGGCGGATGGCGCGGGTGCGGGTAAAATGCTCGAACAGCGCCTCGCCGTCGTTGCGGCGGATGGCGCGGGTGAGCTTTGAGAGATCCTCGTTGAAGGTGCCGAGCATCTCCAGCACGGCTTCCTTGTTGTTGAGGAACACGTCGCGCCACATCGTGGGGTCGGACGCCGCGATGCGGGTGAAATCGCGAAAGCCGCCGGCGGAGAATTTTATCACTTCCGACGACGTCACCTGCGCCAGCTCGTCCGCCGTGCCGACGATGGTGTAGGCGATCAGATGCGGCAAATGGCTGGTGATCGCCAGCACCAGATCGTGATGATCAGGCGTCATGATCTCGACCTTGGCGCCCATGCCGGCCCAGAATGCGCGGAGCACTTCGACGGCTGTGGGATCGGTCCCCTCGGGCGGCGTGAGAATGCACCAGCGGTTGATGAAGAGTTCGGCGAAACCGGAATCGGGACCGGAATGCTCGGTACCGGCAACCGGATGAGCCGGGACGAAATGAACATTCGCCGGCAGATGCGGCGCCATCTCGCGGACGATGGCGCCCTTGACCGAGCCGACGTCGGAGACGATCGCGCCGGCTTTGAGGAAAGGCGCGATTTCCTGCGCCACCGGCCCGCAGGCGCCGACCGGGATGCAGAGGATCACGAGGTCGGCGTCTTTGACGGCTTCCGCGTTGGTCTCCAGTACGCGATCGACGATGCCGAGCTCCAGCACCCGCGCGCGGGTTTTTTCCGAGCGCGCGGTGGTGACGATTTCGCCGGCGAGCGCTTGCGCCCGCGCCGCGCGCGCGATCGAGCCGCCGATCAGGCCAAAGCCGATCAGCGCGACGCGTCGGAAGATTGGTGTCGCGTTCATTTGCCCGCCATGAAGTCGCGCAGGCCGTCGACGACGAGGCGATTGGCCTCCTCGGTGCCGATGGTCATGCGTAGCGAATGGGGAAGGCCGTAATTGTTGAGCGCGCGCAGCACCAGGCCGCGTTTGGTCAGGAACGCATCCGCCTCATTCGAAGTTTTGCCTTTCTCAGGGAAGTGGATCAGCACAAAATTCGCCACGCTCGGCGTGACCTTTAATCCCAATTTGCCGATCTCTTCCGTCAGCCAGTTGCGCCACTGCTCGGTGAACGCCTTCGACATCTGGATATGCGCGGTGTCCTCGATCGCGGCGGCCGCCGCCAGCATCGCCGGCGTCGAGACGTTGAACGGCCCGCGAATCCGGTTGACAGCGTCGATGATATTAGCGGGGCCGAACATCCAGCCGATCCGCAAAGCCGCCAACCCGTGAATCTTGGAGAAGGTATGCGTCATCACGGTGTTTTCGGTGGTCGCCACCAGTTCCAGCCCGAGCTCGTAATCGTTGCGCGACACGTAGTCGGCATAGGCGGCGTCAAGCACCAGCAGCACATGCGGCGGCAGACCTGCGCGCAGCCGCTTGACCTCGTCGAACGGCACGTAGGTGCCGGTCGGGTTGTTCGGGTTGGCCAGCCACACCAGTTTCGTGCGCGGCGTGACGCGCGCGAGAATGGCATCGACATCGGCAGTAAAATTGGTCTCGGGCGCGACGACGTTCCTGGCGCCGTTCGCCATCGTGGCGATCGGGTACACCAGAAAACCGTGTGCGGTGGAGATCGCCTCATCGCCCTGCTTGAGATAGGTGTGCGCCAGCAGATTGAGAATTTCGTCGGAGCCGGCGCCGCAGATGATGCGGTTGGGATCGAGCCCGTAGGCACGGCCGATCGCCTCGCGCAGCACCCGCGAGGTGCCTTCCGGATAGTCTTCCAGATGCGCCACCGCCTGCGCGTAGACTTCCTTGGCCTTCGGCGACGGCCCGAACGGGGTCTCGTTGGCCGACAGCTTGAACACCTTGCGGCCGGGCTCCGGCACCGGCGTCTTGCCGGGCGTGTAGGGCGCAATATCGAGAATGCCGGGGTTCGGCACGGGGCGGTTCATCTTCTGGCTCCGGATATTCAGGGCGGCTTTAAGACTTGGCAGCTTAAGACTTGGCTGCCCCGTTCGGGGGCACCGTATAGCGCGTTGCGTGGCTGCCGACGAGGGCCGACGAGCGCACCGAGGCGCCGGCTTTTATCAGCGCCGTCTTGATCTTCTCGAAGCCGGTGCCGGCATCCGACACCAACAGCGCCGCGCCGTCGAAGGCGGTATCGGGTACGGCGACGATCTCGGCGAGTGGGGCCACCGCGCGGGCAATATCGGCGTTCCACCCCGAGACGCGCACGCTCCACATCTGGACTTCCGTCACCATGGCGTCGTCGGCGACGCGCGAGATCACGAACACCGGGAGTGCCGCCGGGTGATCAGCGCGTTCGAGGAACGGCAGGCGGGCGATGATCTTTGGCGCGCCTTCCGCTTCGAGCAAATTCCACCACGGGGTGCGGCTGGAGATCGCCGAGACCA
>C688J18823_10002053_pt1 | contig 12575 bp, 12 predicted proteins | sample HopSoiMetagenom1_FD_18823 | JGI IMG/M metagenome (IMG submission 18823)
CGTCATTGCCGTCGACAACTTCCGCTGGATAACCGACGAGATCCTCCTCATCGCGACCATTGGCACCATCGCGATGTCGCTCGATTACAACCGCCGGGAAGGAATAACGCCGGGAGAGACTCACGTCCTGCTGCTGCTGGCGACGTCCGGCATGATGATTCTCGCCGCCGCCCGTGATCTGATCATCGTCTTCCTCGGTATCGAGCTGATGTCGATCGCGGTCTATGTTCTCGTCGGCATCAACCGGCGAACGGAGAGATCGGCGGAAGGAGCGATCAAATATTTCCTGCTCGGAGCCTTCTCCACGGCGTTCCTCCTCTACGGCACGGCTTTGGTCTACGGCGCGACGGGCGCCACCAACTTCGTGGAGATCCGGGATCACATCGTCCGGTATAGTCTCGAGCGCAACGGATTGCTGCTCGTCGGCATAGCGATGCTCGTGGTTGGCTTCGGTTTCAAAGTGGCCGCTGCACCGTTTCACATGTGGGCACCGGACGCTTACGAAGGCGCGCCAACCCCAGTCACCGCCTACATGGCCGCGGCGGTCAAAGGAGCCGCGTTTGCAGCTTTCTTCCGCCTTTGGCTGGAGGCATTTCCGACTTTACTCACCACCTGGCACCAGGCTGTCTGGTGGTTGGCCGCAATCACCATGGTCGTCGGAAATGTGGTGGCTCTCGCTCAACGCAACATCAAGAGACTGCTGGCCTACTCAAGTATTGCGCACGCGGGTTACATCCTCGTCGCCCTCGAAGTGGGTACGAGCCTGGGGAGCTCGGCGTTCATCTTCTATCTCTTCGCCTACACCATCGCCACACTCGGCGCGTTCGGAGTCGTTGTCGCCCTTGGCAGGTCAGGTGAGGACAACATGAACGTGGAAGACTACGCGGGGTTGTGGAGCGTAAGGCCCGGACTGGCCGTGGCAATGGCGGTGTTCATGTTGGCGCTGCTCGGATTTCCGATCTTTGGTGGAATCGGGTTCTTCGCCAAGTGGTACGTCCTGCAGGCAGCCATGCAATCGGCATTTCCGCAAACGCGGCTAGCGATCATTCTCGTCGTCACCAGCGTGGTGAGCGCGGGATACTACCTCTATGTGGTGATGGTGATGTTCATGAAGCCCCGCGCCGACACAGCGCGGCTGCCGGAGCGCGCAGGCGGCTGGACGCAGGCGGTAGTCTGGGGCTCGGCGGCGATCATCCTGATCTTCGGGCTCTTCCCGGATGCCATCGTCTCGTTCACCCAGCGAAGCGCGCCGGCGGTCGGCAAGCAGGTCGCTCCCGAGGCGAGCAACGGAGTTGCGCTAACCCCGCGCTGACTGGATGGCACTCTCACGCGCGATCTTCCGCGAATATGACATACGTGGCATCGCCGGCAGAGATCTAACAGAGGACGTCGCTACAGCTGTTGGCGGAGCCTTCGCCGCTTTCCTCGCCGAAAAAGGAGTGCGAGGCGCGATCTCGGTTGGCCGGGATAACCGGCCGAGTGGAGTAGGGCTTCACAAAGCGCTGATCGACGGATTACTCGCGAGTGGCGTGGATGTAGTAGACATCGGAGTAGTGCCGACCCCGCTCGCTTACTGGTCGCAGCACAAGCTGGACGTGGTCGGCGGCATCCAGATCACCGGCTCGCACAATCCGCCTGAATACAACGGATTCAAGCTCGGGCTCCAGACCAATTCGATTTACGGCGCCGACATTCAGCACATCTTCGATCTCGCCGTCGCGGGGAAATTTCCGCGCGGTAAGGGCAAGTTGCGCTCGGAGGAGGTCATCGACGGCTACGTCGAAGACATCGCTGCGCGAACAGGGAAGCTCTCGCGTAAGCTGAAAGTCGTACTCGACTGCGGCAACGGCGCCGGCGCGCTGGTCGTTCCGAAGCTGTTCGCGCAGCTCGGCATTCAACCCCACTGCCTGTTCTGCGAGAGCGACGGAACGTTCCCGAACCACCATCCCGATCCGACAGTTCCCAAGAATCTCGAGCAGCTCATCGCGACGGTGAAAAAGGACGGCGCCGATATTGGAATAGCTTTCGATGGCGACGCCGATCGCATCGGGGTCATCGATAACGAAGGTGAGATCATCTGGGGCGATTACCTGCTGATCATCTACGCGCGCGATGCACTCGCGCGCACAGGCAAGGGTCAGTCGATAGTGTTCGATGTCAAAGCATCCCAGGCGCTGCCCGAAGCGATCTCCAAAGCGGGCGGAGTGCCTGTGATGTGGAAGACGGGCCACTCGCTGATTGAGAAGAAGATTCACGATACCCGCGCCCCCGTGGGCGGCGAGATGTCAGGTCACATGTTCTTCTCCGCAGGGTTTTACGGCTTCGACGACGCGCTGTACGGTGCGGCTCGTCTTCTCCAGATTGTCGCCGACTCGGGCAAAAGTGTTCGCGACCTGTTGGCTGATGTGCCTCGTTTCGTCTCGACGCCGGAGATTCGCGTAGACTGTCCCGATGAGGTCAAGTTCGGAATCGTGGATGAAGCAACCAGATATTTCTCCGCTAAATACGACGTCATCACAGTCGACGGCGTTCGCGTACTATTCGGCGACGGGTGGGGCCTTATCCGCGCGTCGAATACCCAGCCCGTCATCGTCATGCGATTCGAGGCCAGGTCAAACGAGCGGCTCGCCGCCATCCAGAGTGAGATGGAAGGGTGGCTGCAGTCCAAAGGCGTGAAGGTTTGATGTGACTTCATCGACCCGCAGGCGCCTCCTCATCGGGGTCGCTGTCGCGGCAGCGGTTCTGATTGGTGGGCGAGCCGCGTCAGCCGCCTACGCTGACTACAACTGGTATGCGGCGCTCGGCGCCACACCGCTGTGGACGGAACGAACCGGCGATTTGATGCTTATCTACGGCATCGGCTCGGTGGTCGCAGTCCTTTTTGCGTTTCTCAACCTCTCCGCACTCGGACGCAGCATCGGCGTGCTCACGCTGCCAAGGCGCATGGCCAATGTCGAATTTGGGGAAGCGGTCCCGAGGAAGTACATCGACCGATTTGCCTTCGCTGTTGCCTTGGCGGTGACGGCGGCGGTCACCCCGTTGCTGCCACCGTGGACTTCGCTGTCGCTGGCGCGTCTTGGCGTCAGTTTTCGCGAGAGCGATCCGTACTTTCAGCACGACCTTGCTTTCTACACCAACTGGCTGCCCTTCGAGAAAGCCACCTACACCTGGGCGATGATCCTCGGTGTCGGAGTGTCGGTGCTTGTGGTGCTGCTGTACTCCCTTACTCCGGGTTTGCGTTGGGAGCGCGCCGGCTTCCGGATGAGCGCGCGGGTTCGTCGACACCTGAGCGTACTGGCTGCGCTCCTTCTGCTCATCACGATGTGGAGCTACAGACTGGAGTCATACGATCTTCTCATCCGGGGCAGCGGCGAGGACGGCGTGTTCTCGTACGTCGATCATCAGTGGTTACTGCCGGGCCTACTGCTGCTCTCGATCACCACGGCGGCCGTCGCGATCACGGTCCTCCTCAGCGGATGGACTGGTCAGTTGCGCACCAGCTTCATCGCGGTCACGGTGCTGGTCGTGCTCTCGCTTTCTGTCCAGGAAATCATTCCGTGGATGGTGAGGCGGTTCTCGGGGCGCGAAGTGCAAATGCTTCGCGAACGGCCGTACATCGCGACCCGAGCGAATTTCACGAGTCGCGCCTACGCGTCCAACGCAGCGACTTACGAAGCCCAACAAAAATCCGGTGTGTCGGCCGCGCTCGATAGTGTGGTTTCCAACGCATCCAGCAGGCAGTTGCTGCGTGAGGATTCTCTTTCTTATCCGGGCGCGCGCGGATTGGTGTTGGTTGCGGATCCTCAGCTGGACGTGGCGGGACAGCGGCTCGGCGATGGGCTCTCGCGGCTCGGATACGCGTGGGCCTATCAGGCCTTCGATCTCTTTTCCGATTCCGTTCCGCGGCGCGCGCGCCTGGTGACGGTGCGGGACGTACGAACGAGAGTGCGTGATCTTGCGCCGGTGTTCGCGCAGGGAACGATAGTCGAACCGCTTTTTCACGCTGACACACTCTACTGGAAGCTCGAGTTGTATTCCGCGTCGGTAGACTACCCGCTAAGCAAGCATTTCATGCTGGCGGGAGATGAGCGAAGCTATTTCCGCCACGCCGCTACGGCACTGGTCAACGCTCGTACTGCGCGCGTTCTGATCGCGGCCGATCCCGCGCCCGATCCAATTGCTCAGAAATGGATGACCGCTTTTCCAAATTCCGCGGATTATCGCGCGCCGGGTGTCGTGCTCGAGTTGACTAACACACCGTGGTCACCAGTTGCGGCGGATACCGTAGCGCCGCCAGGCGACTCGACGTTCAAGACTGCAGTGACCCGATTGTACAACCGGATGCGCGCGGCCCTGGCTGCGGCGGACCTCAAGGCATTCGGTATCGCGTACGACTCACTCGGTGCGGTGATTGCACAAGGCCACCGATGACTGAAACACGGACAGCGGTGATCGCCATTGGCGGTAATGCGCTCTCTCCGCCGGGCGAGCGGTCGAGCATCGGCGACCAGTTCCGCCACACCCGCGAAAGTCTGGGTCCGATCGTCGATCTGGCACTGGATGGATGGCGGGTCGTAGTCGTCCACGGAAACGGCCCGCAGGTGGGCGACGAGCTGGTGCGCAACGAGAAGGCGCGGAGCGAGGTCGCGCCGCTTCCATTGGGCGTGCTCGTCGCTGGAACCGCCGGCTGGATCGGCTACATGCTCCAGCAGTCACTCGAAAACGCTCTTCGTAAGTCGGGTAGCGCGCGCGATGTCGTGACGGTTCTCACTCAGGTCGAGGTCGCTGCCGACGATCCCGCCCTCAAGGATCCCAAGAAATTCATTGGTCACGGCATTTCCATGGCGAGGGCCCGCGAGCTCCGTGGCCAGGGTCATCCGGTAAAAAAGGATGCGAAAGGTCATTTCCGCCGCGTGGTCGGAAGTCCGAAGCCGCTCGCAATCCACGAGCTGTCGACCATAAAGGTGCTGCTCGAGCAGAACACCGTCGTGATCGCATGCGGCGGCGGCGGGATTCCGATCTATCGAGATCCCACGCTCGGACTTGAAGGTGTCGACGCGGTCGTCGACAAGGATCTTGCGGCAGCAGTTCTCGCGCGGGAGCTCGGCGCGGAGCTGTTCATGATTCTCACCGACGTCGATGCCGTTTATACTGGGTGGGGCACTGACGCGCAGCACGCCATCTCATCGATGACGGTGTCCGAGGCTGAGCGACTCGCCCGCGAAGGGGCATTCGGCGAAGGAAGCATGGGGCCGAAAGTAGCGGCGGCAACCGATTATGTTCGTCGTACCGGAGGGCGTGCCATTATTACGGAACTGAGTAAGGGCAGGGCGGCGGTGCAGGGCGAAGGCGGAACGGAAATCCTTCCCTAGGTGAATCTCAAATCGATAATTGGCGTGCCCCGCACGCTTTCGGAGAACGAGTGAACATCCACGAGTACCAGGCAAAGGAAATCTTTCGGAAGTACGGCATCCCGATTCCACCGGGCGAAGTGGCCACCACTCCGGAACAAGCAGAACAAATTGCGCGGAAGTTTGGGACGACTGTCGTCGTCAAAGCCCAGGTTCACGCCGGCGGACGCGGCAAGGCCGGTGGAGTGAAGCTGGCTAAGAGCCCTGAGGAAGCGAAATCAATCGCGGCGCAGATCCTCAAGCTCTCGATCAAAGGTCTGCCGGTGCAGAAAGTTCTTGTCACCCCGGCCGCTGACATCGCCAGCGAAGCATATGTCGGCATCATAGTCGATCGCGCATCCAAGCGTGCCGTGTTCATGGCGAGCCCAGCGGGTGGAATCGATATCGAAGAAGTCGCGGCGAAAACGCCCGAGAAACTTCTCAAACACCCGGTCGACCCGCGTTACGGACTTCAGATGTACGAGGCGATGCAGCTCGCTTTCTTTCTGTACTCGGACATGAAGCAGGTGCGAGCCGCCGCCAAAATCCTGCAGCAGCTTTACAAGGCTTTTGCGGAGAACGGCGGATCGCTCGCCGAGATCAACCCATTGGTCACAACGCCGGAAGGCGATGTCGTCGCGCTCGACGCCAAGATGGTCATCGACGATAATGAGCTCGACCGGCGGCCTGACATCGCCGCGCTGCGCGATGAATCAGCGGAAGCTCCGAGCGAAGTCGAGGCGAGAAAGGCGAGCCTCACCTTCATCAAGCTGGATGGCAACGTCGGTTGTGTCGTCAACGGCGCCGGGTTGGCAATGGCCACCATGGATCTCGTCAAATACTATGGCGGCGAGCCGGCGAACTTCCTCGACATCGGCGGCTCATCGAATCCCGAGAAGGTCGTCGCCGCGCTGCGCATCATTACGAGCGATCCGAGCGTGAAGGCAATCCTGTTCAACATTTTCGGTGGTATTACGCGAACTGATGACGTCGCCAACGGGATCGTCACCGCCATAAAGCAGAACCCACTCAAGGTGCCGCTGGTGATTCGACTGACCGGCACCAACGAAGAAATCGCGCTGAAGATCCTCAGTGAAAATGGAATGTCGGCGATGACCGACATGGACGAGGCAGTGAAGAAGGCAGTTGCTTTGGCGACTGGAGGTAAGGCCGCGTGAGCATCTTCATCGACAAAACCACTCGCCTTCTCGTTCAGGGCATCACCGGCCGCGACGGGTCGTTCCATACCAGGCAGATGATCGAGTACGGCACCCAGGTTGTGGGTGGCGTCACGCCAGGGAAGGGCGGCCAGAGATTCGAAAACCAGGTCCCGATCTTCAACACCGTGGCCGAGGCAGTAAAAGAGACCGGCGCCAATGCCACGGTGATTTATGTGCCGCCGCCATTCGCCGCCGACGCGATGATGGAGGCCGCAGACGCCGGCATTCCGTTTATAGTCTGCATTACTGAAGGTGTTCCGGTCCTCGACATGACCCGGGTCTATCCGTTCGTTAAGGAGCGCGGGTCGCGGTTACTCGGACCAAACTGTCCCGGACTCATTTCGCCCGGCGCATCGAAAGTCGGAATCATTCCTGGGCGTATTTGCACTCCCGGCCCGGCCGGTCTCGTGAGCCGCTCCGGCACGCTCACGTACGAAGTCGTATATCAGATGACGCGCGCCGGCATCGGACAGACGACCTGCGTCGGGATCGGCGGCGACCCGATCAACGGCACGAACTTCATCGATTGCCTGGATGCGTTCGAGAAGGATCCGTCCACAAAAGCAGTCGTAATGATCGGCGAGATCGGCGGCACCGATGAGCAGGAGGCAGCGCAGTTCGTCAAAGAGAAAATGTCGAAGCCCGTGGTTGGATTCATTGCTGGACAAACCGCTCCGCCGGGCCGCCGGATGGGCCACGCCGGAGCGATCATCTCCGGATCAGCAGGAACCGCCGCGGAAAAAATGCAGTCGTTCCAGGAGAATGGCGTCGGCGTTGCCAAGCGACCGATCGACGTAGTGGACTTACTCAAACGCGCAATGCGCTAGGATCGAACAGATAAATGGCTGGCAACAGAACACTGACCATCATCAAGCCCGACGCGTTCAACGCGGGGAAAGCTGGATTGATAATCGCCCTCCTCGAGAAGGCCGGGTTCAAAGTGGTATCGTCTCGCGTGATGAGATTGACCGAGGGCCAGGCACAGGCATTCTACGCGGTCCATCGCGAGCGGCCTTTCTTCGCGCCGCTGGTCAAATTCATGACCTCGGGCAAATGCATGCCGATGGTCCTCGAGCGCGCCGATGCCGTGGCGACTCTCCGCAAAACAATCGGAGCCACCGATCCCGCCGAAGCTGAAGCTGGGACGGTCAGAAAGCTTTACGCGGAGTCGAAGGAGAGGAATGCCATCCATGCATCGGATTCGGATGAAAACGCGGAGCGTGAGTCAACGTTCTTCTTCCCCGAAGTCGAGTTGATCTAGACTCAGAAAATCAGCTGGTAGTCTTCGGTTGCGACCGCCCGAAAAAAACCCTTTACCGCACACTGGAATAGAGGCCTTAAACCCGCTAGGTTAAAGGGCTTATGCTGTCGTTTGACATTCGTTCGCTCGAGACCAAAGCCGTCCACGTTGATGGTTCGCTCCCGCCGGACGATCCAATTTGGGAAGAGGCCGATGTTCGACCGTCAGAGCCGGTTCATGTAACCGGAAGACTGTCATCGGCGGGTGAAGGCCGGTTCTATTTTACCGGTCGGCTCGAAGGACATCTCAAGCTCGCCTGCCGCCTTTGTCTGGAAGAAGTGGACGTCGAAGTTGACGAGGACGTGCACTTGCTCCTCGCCGAGATCGGAGCGGATGAAGCGGACGATCCGGACGTGTATCTGTACGACCCGAACGAGCGGAATCTGGATCTTCGTGCGGCGATAAGAGAGTCATGGCTGCTCTCGGCGCCCGCGTATGCCCAGTGCCGCGAAGACTGCAAAGGACTCTGCGCCACATGCGGCACTAATCTCAACGAAAGCACCTGCAACTGCACGCCAACCAAGACTGATTCGCGCTGGGACGCATTGCTCAAGCACGATAGCAAGTCGCACTAGCTCGTAAAACAACCAAGGAACAGAACCAATGGCCGTCCCAAAGCGACGCACATCGAAGCGTAAGAAGCGCGCGCGCAACACCCACAAGATTGCGCCTGCGATCGTGATCCAGAAGTGTCCGCGCTGCCAGAGCATGAAGCGTCCGCATCATGTCTGCGAAGAGTGTGGATACTACGCGGGCGAACAGCGAGTAGAGCCGAAGGAAGCGTAGTTTGGCGCGGATAGCATTGGATGCGATGGGGGGAGATTTCGCCCCCAAAGCTACAATCGCCGGCGCTTTACTCGCGTTGCTCGACCTCGACAGCGCGCACACCGTTCAGCTGGTCGGCCAGACATCGGCAATCGAGTCGGAGCTCAGGAGCGCCTTCTCAGGCGAGCTGTCGAGCGCCGCGTCCGTCCGCGCCCGCATCGAGATCGTCGAAGCACCTGACGTGATCCAGATGAACGAGAAGCCGACCGCCGGCCTCCGCAAAAAACCGAATAGCTCCATGATCGTCGGCCTCAAGCTCCAGGTCGACGACAAATCCGACGCCTTCGTCTCCGCCGGGAATACCGGCGCGCAAATGGCGTCGTCGGCAATGCTGCTCAAGCTCCAGCCGGGCCTTACCCGGCCCGCCATTGCCACCGTTTTTCCGACCGCGCGCAATCCCGTCATCGTCATTGATTCCGGGGCTAACGTCGATTGCTCCAGCAAAGAGCTGCTCCAGTTCGCCTGGATTGGCGCAGTTTACGCTGAGTGTATTTTCGGTCGCTCCAATCCTTCCATCGGACTCCTTTCAATCGGCGAGGAGCCGGAGAAGGGCAACGCGGTCGTGAAAGAGGCGCACGTGCTTTTTCAGAAAGCCGGCTTCAATTTCCACGGAAATATCGAGGGACGCGATCTTCCCGCGGGCGCGAGCGATCGCGGTCCGTTCGATGTCGTCATCTGCGACGGTTTTGTCGGCAACGTCGTGCTCAAGTTTTACGAGGCGGTTGCTCCTCTCATGATGCGCGTCCTCAGTGAGCACCCAGAGATCAACGCGGATCACGTTAAGTCGGCCCTCAAGGGCTTTGACTCCACCAATTCCGGCGGCGCTCCGTTACTTGGCTGTCGTGGTGTCAGCATCATCTGTCACGGCAATTCTCCGCCGCGCGCCATCAAGAACGCCATCAAGGTCGCGGTCCGCGCCGTCGAAACAAGTATGAACGATCAGATCGGCAAGCGCCTCGAGGCTGTAGAGCCCTTTATCAACGCCGCGGAGTCAGCATGAAGAGGCCAGTCGCCGCTGTCGTAGGCACCGGGCGCGGTCTGCCCGCCCATGTGATGACCAATCACGACTTCGCATCCATCGGTATCGAGACTTCTCACGAGTGGATTTTCGAGCGGAGCGGAATCGTCGAGAGAAGGCTTGCTCGGAATGGTGAGACGACTTGCTCGATGGCGTCGGACGCCGCGCGACATGCAATGGCCAAGGCCGGAGTCCATCCCGGCGAGATCGACGTGATCGTCCTCAGTACAGCTACGCCGGATCGACTCCTCCCGGCGACCGCGGTCGACATCCAGGCCGAGCTCGGCGCGACACGCGCCGCCGCGTTCGACGTCGGGGCCGCCTGCGCTGGCTGGCTTTACGCCATGAGCACCGCCGAGGGTCTGATCATGAGCGGCGTCGCTGAGACGGCGCTGGTGATCGGATCGGAGAAGATGAGCGCGATCGTAGATTGGAAGGACCGCTCGACGTGCGTGCTCTTTGGCGACGGTGCCGGTGCCGCCGTTCTGAGACGCAGTCGTCATCACGGGAAGGGAATTCTTTCCGCCTATATGCGGAGCGATGGGAAGCTGGCCGATCTGCTTTATCGTCCCGAAGGCGGGGCTACGATTCCGATGTCTGCTGAAGTGCTCGAGAAGCGGTCGCACCTGGTGAAGATGGCGGGACGTGAAGTCTTCAAGCACGCCGTCCGTTCGATGTCCGACGCCGCCGACCGGGCGCTCGACGGGGCGCGTCTCACCGGTTCCGACATCGATCTGCTGATCCCGCACCAGGCCAACGTCCGCATCATCGAGGCGACCGCGAAGCATTCGGGCATCCCAATGGAAAAGGTCTACGTCAACGTCGACAAGTACGGCAACACTTCGTCGGCGTCGATTCCGATTGCGCTCGATGAAGCCATCGAGTCGGGCAGAATCAAGGATGGCACAACGGTGATGATGGTCGCGTTCGGCGCCGGATTCACCTGGGCGTCGATGGTCATTCGATTCTAGGCAGTGGACATCGTACTGCTCTTTCCCGGCCAGGGGTCACAGAAACCGGGGATGGGAAAGGATCTCGCAGAATCATTTCCGGCTGCACGAGCGGTTTTCGGTGAAGTCGATGCCGCGCTCGGCGCTAACCTCAGCAAGCTGTGCTTCGAGGGACCGGCTGAAGAGCTCACCGCGACTCGTAACGCGCAGCCCGCTCTGTTCGCGCACGGTGCCGCAGTCTGGGCGCTGACCAAAGACGCTGTGTTTCCCCACGTCCGCGCGGCAGCGGGCCATTCACTCGGCGAGTTCACCGCATATCACGCCGCCGATGCAGTGAGCTTGCCGGGCGCCGCAAAACTGGTGAGAAGGCGTGGGGAGCTCATGTTCGAGACCGGCACCGCGAGACCCGGAACCATGGCCGCCGTTCTCGGAACGACGAGCACGCCGATCGAAGACATCTGCGCTCAGGCGAGCAGGACAGCGGGTTTGGTCGTTCCCGCCAACTTCAACACTGACGAGCAAGTTGTGATTTCCGGCGAGATTGCAGGCGTCGAGCGGGCCATGGAGCTTGCCAAGGAAGCCGGCGCCAAACGCGCGATCAAGTTGCCCGTGAGCGGTGCCTTCCACTCTCCGTTGATGGAGCCCGCAGTGGTCGGCCTCACGGACGCGATTGCTACTTCCGCGTTTATGGATCCCGTGTTTCCGGTATTCTCCAATGTCACCGCCGATGCCTCGACTACCGCGGCGGGCGCAAAGGATCTGCTCCTCAAACAGCTTACATCGCCAGTGCGCTGGTCCACCGAAATGAGAAACATCGCCGGTCACTTTCCCGACGCACTTTACGTCGAGATGGGTCCCGGCAACGTGTTGACGGGGCTCATGGGCCGGCTCGTCAAAGGCGCCAGGACCTTTGCCTGCGGAACTGCCGCTGAAGTGGACAAACTTCTTCAAATGGTCGCCTGATGAAAATCGATCTGAGCGGCAAAAACGCGCTGGTGACTGGCAGCACGCGAGGAATCGGCCGTGCAATCGCCGAGGCTTTTTCAGAATCGGGCGCCCGGGTAGCGGTGGTTGGCCGCGATCAGCAGCGCGCGGATGAAGCGGCGACCTCGATTGGCAACGGAGCGAAAGGATTCGCCGCCGATGTCAGTGACACTGCGGCGGTCAGCAAACTAGTTGAAGATGTCGAGAAGGCTTTCGGATCCATAGACATTCTCGTGAACAACGCGGGCATAACGCGCGACAACTTGGTGATGCGTCTCAAGGATGAAGACTGGGACGCCGTGCAGAACGCCAACCTTCGCGGGGCCTTCGCCAGCATACGCGCGGTTTCGCGCGGCATGATGAAGCGCCGGACCGGCCGCATCATCAATGTCGCCAGCATCGTGGGCCTGATCGGCAACAAGGGTCAGGCAAATTATGCGGCGAGCAAGGCCGGCCTGATTGCGCTCACCAAATCCGTCGCCAAAGAGCTCGGATCCAGAAACATTCTGGTCAACGCCGTCGCACCGGGGTTCATTGAGACCGAAATGACAGCCGCGATGACTGCGGAAGCCCGCGACGCGTTGGGCAAACAGATTGCACTTGAACGACTTGGCAGTGCCAAGGATGTCGCCGCCACAGTCGCTTTCCTCGCGTCCGATCTAGCCTCATACATCACGGGCCAGGTCTTCGTCGTAGACGGCGGAATGGTGATGTAGGCGAGGCTCACCTTACAGACTCTAACTTTGTACGGCGCTATAGCTTAGGTATATTACCGGGTACTCCCACAACACGAGGAAATCCATCAAATGGCCGACAATTCCGACAAGGTCAAAGACATCATCGAGAAAGAGCTCGGTGTGGAGCGGGAAAAGCTGACCAACGAAGCGA